>OCTW013404598.1_pt1 | contig 35223 bp, 29 predicted proteins | sample 1539671 | NCBI WGS metagenome assembly OCTW01 (sample SAMN02144230, study PRJEB22623) | gut metagenome | biome: sheep rumen | host: Ovis aries | place: New Zealand
TCTATCGTTTGGGTATAGGCGAACGATCGTTTGAGTATAGCCGAACGATTGTTTGAGTATAGGCAAACGATGGTAAGGATAGGGTAAAACCCCTGCGAAGATAGGCCTTTACCCCTATAAGGGGTATCTGCTTTCCCTGTAAGAGATGCCTTCCAACAACGTTAGGAGGCATCAGCAACAACGTTAGGAGGCTTGTCCCCCGCGGCAGCTGGGGCCTGAAAACCTATATAATAGTGCACTGACAGTAGGCTTGAAATGTAAAATGATGGAGAAAAGTTAAGGATTTAACTTTTCTTCGTTTTTTTTTTTTGATTTTAACGGCGAACGCCGTACCTTTGTAGGCAATTATTCTATTTAACTTAAAAACTATCGTGATTATGAAGAAAAAAACGTATGAGAAGCCTTCGATGAAGGTAGTGTTGTTGAAGCAGCGCGTGATGCTGCTGGCAGGAAGCGCAGGCGGCGGCAGCCTGAACGACTACAACTGGAACACCCCAGGAACAGAGTAACTAACCCACTAAACGAACGAAGCAATGAAGACAATGAAAACAATCCTCAGCATGGCTGCCCTCGCACTGGTGGGTGCCATGACAGTTGGCTGCTCCAGCGACGACAACAGCATCATCGACACCCCGCAGCAGCCCGAAGTAATCAAGGGTAACGTAGTAACCATGACCACCACCGTCAGCCTCGACGGCGGCGCCACCACCACCCGTGCTCTGACCGACGTTGGCGTGAAGACCTTCGCCGCGGGCGAGAAGATAGCCCTGGTATATATGAACACCAGCAGTGAGACCGTGAAAGTCGAGAGCACTGCCCTGACCGCTGGCGACATCACCAACGATGGCAAGTCGGCCACGTTCACCTTCGAGCTCACAGATCCCGACAAGTCGCAGGACGTGACATACATCTACCCGGCAGCGATGGCCAACGCCGACGGCACGGTGAACTACGACGCCCTTAGCTCGCAGGACGGCACGCTCGCCACGCTGGCAGCCAATTTGGACTGCTGCACGAAGTCTGGCGCATGGGACAGCGACAACCTGCCCACGCTGGCGCTGGAGAACCAGCTGGCCATCCTCGCCCTGACGATCAAAAACAGCGACGCTACAAGCGACCTCACCAGCAGCATCACCAGCCTGAAGATTACCGACGGCACCAACACTTATAACGTGACGCGCTCGGCTGCCGCAGGCCCCATCTACGTGGCCATCCAGCCCACGACCTCTGCTGCCATCGGTGTAAGTGCCTCTGACGGAACCAATAACTATTGCAAGTCGCTCTCCGGCAAGACGTATGCTGCAGACAACGGCTACTCGGTGAGCTGGAAGATGGACAAGGGCGCCTGTCTCGCTTTCCTCTCTGGCGACTACGAAGCCAAGAACGGCGAGACGCTCACCGGTGCGCTGGCAGCCGATGCGACGACGAATATCAAAATCGCCGACGGTGCCACCGTCACGCTGAAGGATGTGACCATCAACGGAACGAATGTCGATGATGATGCACACAAGCATGCAGGTATCACCTGCGTGGGCGACGCCACCATCATCCTCGAAGGTACGAACTCGGTGAAGGGATTCTATGAGGATTATCCCGGCATCTACGTGCCCGATAGCAAGACGCTCACCATCCAGGGCACCGGCTCGCTCACGGCCAATGGTGGTGGCTATGGTGCCGGCATCGGCGGCGGCAATGATATTGATTGTGGCAACATCGAGATCAAGGGTGGTGAAATTACTGCTGATGGCGGTAGTGATTGGAGTGGTTCTGCGGGTATCGGAGGAGGTAGCTTTGCTTCATGCGGCTACATCACTATCAGCGGTGGCACCGTCACAGCCAATGGTGGTGACTATGGTGCCGGTATCGGCGGCGGCCAAGATGGTATTTGTGGCACCATCACCATCAACGGTGGCACCGTCACAGCCTCTGGCAATTATTTTGGTGCCGGCATCGGTTGCGGTTACGCCTCTAATGGTGATGAAACAAGATGCGGAAACATTCTAATCTATGGCGGCACCGTTACGGCAACGGGCGGCGAAAATGCAGCCGGCATCGGCGGCGGCTTTGGCGATGGTTTTGATACTATTTGCGGCACCATTACCATCAATAACACAGTCACGAAACTGACTGCTACTAAGGGCAGTGGTGCTCGCAACAGCATCGGTCCAGCCGGCGTAGATGAATATGTAGAATACTGCGACGTGGTGACCATCGGCGGCACGGTGTATTGGAATTATAGTACCTATGTAGGTGATGGTGACATCTATCTCACGCAAGACCAGATTATCTATCCTGCTGAGCCATAAGGCATCCTAAGATGAACACAGAAGCGACGTTTTTTTCCGTGTTCTGACCCAAACGATCGTCCCCTCCCCTCGAAAGGGAGGGGATTTTTTGTATCTGGTTAATCAACCATCAGCTCACAAGGTGTCTGACACATTGTGAGGCGAGAGATGACAGGAAATATTTCTAACTCAAAAGACTCCCGGCACACCGCCGGGAGTCTTTTCGCAAGCGGCTGGCAAGCGTGAAAAACCGCCTTGGCGACAGACGCGCGGACTGTATGGTTCCGCTCTCTTTTCTCATGGAGAGTACCCCGACCGAGAATCGAACTCGGAACTAAGCTTTAGGAGAGCCTTGTTATATCCATTTAACTATCAGGGCGCATGGTTTCCGAAGCAGCGGAAACGGCTTTTCGGGTGCAAAGGTACAAAAAAAAGCTAAAAGCGACGAGCGAATACGGAAAAATTTGCTGCCGCTGGTGAAAATAACCGTTGCTACTTCAGTATTGCCTGCTGGTAAGTATCAAAATGAGCCATTCCATCGTTGCCGTAGCAGAAGAGGCCCACGCGGATGCCTTTCCAGTAGCCGCTGTTCATGGAGAAGGGGGCTCCGGCAGAGACGAAGTGCTCGCCATCAGTGCTATAGGCAAACTGGTGGGTGTTGTCCAGACTGTTGTTGGTGATGCGGAGCCACAGCTTGCCGTAATGCCCGCCAGCCACGACCTGCCGCTTACCGTCAGACTCGATGAATACGCCCTCCTTGCAGAGGCCGATGCCGCGAAACTGCTTGCCAGAACAGAAGAGACCGGCAAAGCTGTCGCCCGAGGACTCCACGAGGGTGGTACTCTCACTCTGATATCCCACGACCTTCTGCGTCAGCATGTTTCTGCAGGCCATCAGATGCGACGCTGGCTGGGCTTCGATAGTCAGCCATCCCTTGCGGGTGGTCAGACTCCAGTGGGCGTCGTCTGGATTGTGGTTCCACTGCCAGGCAGGATGAAGGGCAGAGGCGGTGAAATCGTCGATGAAATCGGAAGAAATGGTGCCGTCGGCCTCGCTCGTACTGACATCCTTCTGCCGTGTAGAGATTTTAGGAGAGGGATAGGTGGCGACAGGTTCTCCGATGCCATTGCCGTCGTAGTCGACACCCATGAGAGGCCAGTCGTCCTCCCAGCGGACAGGCTGCAGGTGTATCACCCGGCCTAAGACGGGCGTCTCCTGGAAGTGGTAGAACCACCAGCTGCCGTCAGGCGCATCGACCAAGGCTCCCTGGTGAGGGCCGTTGATATTGGTAGACCCCTGCTGGAGCACGATTTTCCGCTCATAGGGGCCATAGATGTTCTTCGCTCTGAGCACCGTCTGCCAACCATGTCCGACGCCGCCCTCTGGGATGATAAGGTAATACCAGCCGTTGCGCTTGAGGAACTTTGTGCCCTCCGCCACGGGACCTTGGTAGACGGTGACACCCTCGTCGAGCAGCTCCCGTCCGTCTGGCGACATACGGTGCACGATGATGGGGCCTGCCCCGTGCTTGCTACGACCTAAATACGCCATTCCATCGCTGTCCCAGAAGGGGCACGGGTCTTCCCACTTCTCTACCCGCTTCACGAGATGCAGTGGTGACCAAGGGCCGCGGGGATCCTTTGCCGACGACATGTAGAGTCCCTCCTCGGGCGTGCAGAAGTAGACATAGTACCGTCCGTCGTTCTCTCTGATCGCTGGCGCCCACGACCCTCCGGCATAGTGGCGGTTCTCGTTCCAGCCAGGCTCGTCGATGCTGCGGTAGATCTGTGTCACGTACCGCCAGTTGACCATGTCGTCGCTCTCCAGTACTTGCATGCCCATGAAATGGAAGTCGGAGGCTACCATATAGTATTTGTTGCCCACCCTGATGACGTCGGGGTCGGAGAAGTCGGCGTTGAGCACAGGGTTGCGATAGGTGCCGTTGCCCTGGTCGCCCCAGCCCTCGGTGTCGATGCGTACGAAGTCGGGACGGGCATCGGGCTGCGCTGTCAGGATCTCGATGTTGCTGAACTGTACGTTTCTGGCATGGCGCACATAGAATCCCTTGGCAGGCAGGTTGCCCCACATGGTGGCCTCGGGGTAGTCTTTCTCCTTCTCGTTGCGCAGCGAGTCGTTGATTTGCGCCATTTCATCGGTAGTTATGCCACCTTTGTGATGGATGGAGATATCAGAGAGCCACACGTTCTCGACAGGGTGGTGAGGCAGTCCTGTGATCGAACACCCTATGGAACCGGCGTTCCTCACTTGGATATGGTTGATGCGGATGCCGTTGATGCGTCCTACATGGTCTACAGGGATGATCCTCTCCATGTTGGCCCCGTCGGAGAGATAGCCTCGGCCACGGTTGCCAAGGCGGATGAAGATGGGCGATTCAGTGCCCTCGACGGTGAAGTCGGAGATGTTGACATTCTCCATCACCCCGCCATCGACGATCTCCAGCGAGAGAGCCGACGAGCCGATCCTCTGTCCGAAGAACTTCTCCTGCTGGTCGTAGCTGGGCTTGACCACGATGCCCGAGATGCTGATGTTGCGGAAGCCGCCGTTGGTCTCCGTTCCCAGTTTCACGGCATTGCAGTGGCTGGATACCACGCAGTCTGAGATGCGGATATTCTCGCAGAGGCGGGGCGAGGTCGACTTCAGCGTGATGCCGTCGTCGTCTGAGTCGGCCGTCATGTTGGTGACAATCACCTCATGGCAGCCGTCGAGGTCGAGGGCGTCGTTGTTGTAGTTGTTGCGGTTAAAAACCTTGATTCCATCGATCAGCAGACGGTCGCAGGCCAGATAGTGCTGCATCCAGCAGCCGCTGTTCCTGAGGGTGATGTCCTTGATGGTGATGTCCTCGCTCTGTATGAATCGCAGCAGGTGCGGACGGGTGATGCCCTCATCGTTCCAGGAGAGTTTCTTAAAGGCGCGCCCTCTGCCGTCGATGGTGCCGAAGCCATCGATGCGTACGTTTCTTACCTTGTCGGCATAGATGAGTTGGATGGTTGTCGTGTGGGTTCGTAGCGACACATAGTCCGATTTCATCGGGATATAGTCGTTGAGGTCTGTGCTGCCATAGAGTGTCGCTCCCTGCTCCAGAAAGAGGTGTACGTTGCTCTTCAGCACCACCGTGCCTGTCTTGTATATGCCGGCCGGCACCACCACACGGCCGCCACCTGCCTGCGAACAGGCGTCGATGGCCTGCTGGATGGCCCGCGTGCTCAGTACGGTTGTGTCTGCTTGGGCACCATAAGATACCACGTTGTAGTCATTAGCCTGGGCCGTCAATGCTGCTGCCATGAGCAACGCAATCATTCCTTTTCTCATAATCACTCGTTTTTGCTTCTGGTTGCAAAGTTACATTATTTCCCTTTATCCTGCAAGCATTTGACGACAAAGTTTGCGTCATGTATCTGATTCTTTTTATTTTATAATGTACGCGAAGAAATCAGGCATTGATGCATTCCCACTTTTAGAATTATTTCCTATCTTTGCGCCAACGATTATTATCAACTAAAAGCTATCAGTTATGAAGAAACTTATGTTATTGTTGCCATTCGTGGCATTGCTGATGGGCTGTGCTTCCAACGAGGAGCGTGCCCAGTGCCCTGTGCTCTCCGTTGAGGGAGGTCAGATTGTTGGCGTCGCTGCCGAGAATCCTGGTGTGTTTGTGTATAAAGGCATTCCCTATGCAGCCGCGCCTATCGGCGACCTGCGGTGGAAGGAACCCCAGCCCGTAGTGGCTTGGGACAGTATCCGTGTCTGTGACCGTTTCGGCCATCCTGGCTATCAGGCTGTTCACTACCCGGGCTTCTATGCTTCGGAGTGGGGCTATGGCGACGAGGCTCCCTATAGCGAGGACTGTCTCTATCTGAATGTCTACACGAAGGCGCCGGGTCAAGTAGACAAGAAACTGCCTGTGGCCCTGTGGATTCATGGTGGCGGCTATCGTGAGGGCTGGGGTACAGAACCTGAGTTCGATGGTCAGGAATGGGCTTCAAAAGATGTGGTGCTCGTGACCATCAACTACCGTCTCGGCATCTTTGGTTTCATGACTTACGGTGAACTCTCAGCCGAGAGCCCTCACGGTGTGTCTGGCAACTATGGTATCTTAGACCAGATCCAGTCGCTGAAGTGGATCAAGGCCAATATCGCCCAGTTTGGCGGCGATCCTGACAATGTGACCATCTTCGGCCAGAGTGCTGGGGCGGGCAGTGTGCGCACCATCTGCGAGTCACCCCTGGCTCGTGGGCTGTTCCACAAGGCCGTCATCATGAGTGGTGGTGGCATCAATGTGCCTGCCAAAGATGGTGAGGAGGCCAAGCCTGCTACTCCAGTGAACAAGTTCTTCACCTACAACCCCACGCTGAAGGAGGCCGAGGCTGAGACGAAGAAAGTGATGGACTGGGCTGGGCTGACAGACCTGACAAAGCTGCGTGCCGCCTCGACGGAGATTCTCTATACCGTCGGCACTTTATATAATATGGTGAACAAGAGTGATGTCTTCCTGATGCAGCGCCCCATCATCGACGGCTATGTGTCGTTGAAGAACTTCGATGAGGCCACGCGCGACGGATCGCTTGCCGATGTGCCGTATATGATTGGTTATACGCTGAACGACATGGGTGCGATGGGACCTGGCATCGCCGAGTTCTGTAAGGTGCGACAGGAGAAGGGTGGCAAGGCCTGGGCCTATGAGTTTGCCCGCCCGTTGCCCGATGACGGCAAGCATCCGGAGATTACCGACCGTCTGAAAGGGGCCTTCCACTCCAGCGACCTGTGGTTTGTCTTCAAGAGTCTGAAGCATTGCTGGCGCCCCTGGACCCAAGGTGACTGGGATCTCTCAGAGAAGATGATTACTGCCTGGACAAACTTTGCCAAGTACAGTGACCCCAATGGTGAGGATGGCAAGAGCCTGGGTTGGACGCCTTGCACGGCAGAGAATCCCCAGTTCATGCTCTTCAAACTCGACGACAAGGATGCCGAGGCTTCAGAGATGGGGGAACCTATCATCCCGGAACCAATTAAAAGGTAACTCCTGATCAACTAAGAATTCAGGCACGCCTTGATGCGTTGAAGGGCTTCATCCAACTGACTGCGAGGGCAGGCGATGTTAATACGGATGAAGCCCTCACCCGTCTGGGGACCATACATCGTGCCTGGGGAAACCCAGACGTGGGCCTCATTAAGCAGACGGTTAAAGAGTTCGTCAGTGGTGATGCCGAGGGCACTATGGTCTACCCATACAAGGTAAGTGCCTTCAAGTCGTGTGACCTTCAACAGTGGAAGGCTTTTCCCGATGAAATCGCATAAAAAGGTGTAGTTGCCCCATAGGTATTGGTTCAGTTCGTCGAGCCATTCTGCGCTCTCATTGTAGGCGGCCTCCAAGGCAACGATACCAAAGGGATTCACGTCGCAGACCTCATTAATATTAATGGCACGATCGATACGACGACGCCAAGAAGGATTCTTCGTGATGATATTGGCTATCTGCAGGCCAGCGGTATTGAAGTTCTTTGAGGGAGAGTTCATCACCACGCAGTCGTCTGTGATGGTGCCGAAGGGCACGAACTCATAGCCTGGCATGATGAGTTCGCAGTGGATCTCGTCTGAGACCACCTTCACATCATGCTTCTTGCAGATGTTGTACATCTTCTGCAATTCATCGCGCCGCCAGACACGTCCGCAGGGATTATGGGGGTTGCAGAGCAGGAAGAGGGTAGTCTTCTCGTCGGCACACTTCGCCTCGAAGTCCTGCCAGTTCACTTCGAAACTGCTGTCTATAGGCCTCAGCGGACTTTCAAGCACTTCGCAGCCGTTGTTTCTGATTGAAGAGAAGAAGCAGTTATAGGCAGGTGAGAGGATGAGCACCTTCTCGCCTGGCATGGTGAGGGCTTTGATGACACACGACATAGCGGGCACTACGGCTGTGGTATAGAGGATTGACGAGCGCTCGATCTCCCAATGGTGGCGGCGACGGAACCAGGAGATTACGGCCTCGTAATAACTCTCCGGCACGATGTTGTAGCCGAATACTCCATGTGCGACACGCTTTTCCAGGGCCTCCTGGATGGCTGGCGCCACACGGAAGTCCATATCGGCCACCCACATGGGAACCACATCTTCATTTGGGGACTCATCCCATTTCACGCAGTTCGTTCCCCTGCGCACTACCGTTTCATCAAAGTTGTATTTCATTTCCTTGTCTCTATCACGCAGTCATTCGGCTGGCGCACGTTCTCATCGATGGTGATACTGCCGATGGAATCGGCGATAATGTGTCCGCTTGTGGGGTTCTTGATATTCTCGATGTGACCACGGATGTCGGCCTCAACGGTAGAGTACTCGAACATGCGGTCGCAGAGCTTGTCGACGGTGCAGTTCTCCAGTACGAGGTTCTCCGTATAGCAGAGCAGTTGCTCACCAGCCAGATGACAGTTCACCAGGCGGACATTCTTCGAGTGCCAGGCCAGGTATTCGCCGTCGAGCACTGAGTCGTAGATGGTTACGTTCTCACACTCCCAGAACGAGTCCTTTGTCAGGATCTTCGCATTGTGTACCTCCACGTTCTGACAGTACTGGAACACGTATTTCGAGTCGCTCTCGAGTCCGTCTACGTAGATGTTCTTTGAGAACATGAAGGGGTAGGTGCCACCATGCAGCTTCACGTTCTTGATCTTGATGCCGTCCACCTTCCAGAAGGTCTCGTCGGCATCGGTAATCTCCACGTTCTCTAAGGTCAGGTTCTTCATTTCGCGGAAGAACTTGGGACCGTCGATGCGCGAGTTGGTCATCACCAGGTCGTTGGTGTACCAGATGGCTGAGCGCGAGCCTAAGGCAAAGTAGCAGTTGTCGATCTTCGCCCCGTCGACGTGCCACCAGGGATATTTGCCGTAGAACTTACAGTCGTAGGCTTCCATATTCTGGCATTGCTTGATGCCAGACTCTCCATCAGTAATAGTCACATTTTCCAGTCTCAGATCGTGTTGGGCGAACAGTGGGCGTTCGCCTCCATAAGTCTTGTCTTTTATTAGTTCCATTGTCTTTACTTATATTAGGTTGCAAAGGTACGAATAAAAATCCGTAATTCTGTTACCAAAATCACGGATTCTTTTACCCTTTTAAGGGTTTTTAATATGTTGAGAGAGAAAGTATTACTTAGCGTACGGCCAGCAGACGGTCTGAGACGGCATCCAACGGCTCCATGCAGAGCAGACTGTTGGTGAGTATCATGTCGTCTTTGGTTTTGTTCATCCTGAACGTCTTCACCGAAGTCACGCTGGGGGCCACCTCGCGATAGAGCGTCACCTCCATTGGCAGGTCGTAGACCTTCAGGCTGGTGTCCCATTTGCTGGTCTCCATGTTGTAGCCGTTCTTATAATATTTATAGGTATGGCGGAAGTCGTTTACCCACTGTTTCATGCTCTGGTCCCAGCGCACCACCTCCCGTGTGGTCAGCCTCCCCTGCTCGTCGTACGAGTAGCGATACTCCATCTTGGCGCACATCTGGTTGTCGCCCTTCTTCTCGTACACCTCAATCTTGTGAATAACACCGTTCTCCAGGTCTGCGTTGTACAGATAGGGGGCATTCACGTCGTTGGCGGCGTTGAAGTACATGGTCAGTACTGTTGCGATGGTGATGATAGACTCCATAATCTTATGCAATAATCGTTAAACAATAACCAATATCTGTCTCTTTGACGGTGCAAAGTTACGATAAGTTGCACTAACATAAAGTTATCCGAATGTTATCTTTAGGTTAATTCTTTTTGCCATGTCGAAAAAATGCAGTACTTTTGCAGACAGTTATGCAGAAGAACAAGTATAAATCTGTGTCTGTCGGTGCGATGGTGGCGGTGATGCTGCTGTTGGGGTTATATATGTGGATGACCTACCGCTCGGCCGTGCGCGATATCTCGGAGCGGGCAGGCAACCAGCTGCCGTGGGCGATGTTCTACGAGAGCTACCATCGGGCCGACATCGTGTCGAAAGGCGACACCCTCAGCCTGCCCGAACTGCGTGGCGACCTCTCGCTGGTGTCGTCGGTAGAGGGTATGAACGATGTACTGAGCCGCAGGTATCATTCGGAGATCTCGCTCGACACGCTTTCACAATATGTCGACAGTTTGCTCAGTGTGGTGAACCTCAATCGTGATTTTACTATCCTCGAGGTCGATGGAAAGGGTAAAACGTTGCGCCGCAGCAACGACCAGCAGTCGTCGACGGCCCTTCTGACACGTGTGTTCAGCATCCGCCGCGACCAGTCGCGAGGCATCCAGCTGGCCCTCAACAATCCTTATCCTGAGCTGGCACGGCGACTCAGTCCCCTCTTTCTGGCCAGTGCGATTATCCTCATCCTCTTTGGTGCCATCCTGATGCGGCTGCTGCGCTACCTCGACGAGCAGCGGCTGATGTCAGAGCTGCGAAACGATTTCAGCTATGCGATGGTCCACGATATGAAGTCGCCCCTGTCGAGCATCATCATGGGTGCCCGTTTCCTGCATAGTGGAAAGGTAGACGACAAGCCGCAGATCAAAGAGAAATACTACGCCATCATCGAGAGCGAGGCCGAGCATCTGCTGGCGCTGGTCAATAAACTGCTTACCATCTCGAAGCTTGAAAACAAGAAACTCATCTTGAATAAGCAGAACGTGAACCTTGAGCCTATCATCGATGATATCATAGAGAAGGCGAAGGCCAAGGCGGAGAAACCTATCGACTTCACCGTCGACCTGCTCGTACATCGTGTGCTGGCCGACCAGCAGTATCTTGCAGAGGCCATCTCAAACCTCGTCGATAATGCTATTAAATACTCCAAGGATGAAGTCGCCATCTGTATCACCACCCAGGAGAACGACAAGTACGTGCTGCTCCGTGTGCGGGATAATGGCATCGGCATCTCCCGCGATGACCAGCGCATCATCTTTGATAAGTTCGGGCGTGCCGCTGTCCACGAACAGAACCGCAAGGGAGGCGTCTCGGGTTTCGGACTCGGACTGAACTACGTAGACCAGGTGATGCAGGCTCATGGCGGAAAAGTAACCGTACAGAGTGAAAAGGATCACTACTCGGAGTTCACATTACATATTCCTAAGGGGTAAGAATTCTCTAATATCCAAAGTCTTGATAATAACAATATACCTATGATTAAACTACTCTTGGTTGAAGACGATGCCTCGCTGGCTTATATCGAGAAGACAGGACTCGAAGACATCATTGGCGGCTACACCGTGACCACCGCCGAGAATGGTCGTGAGGGTTTGAAGGCCTGGGAGGAGACGAAGCCCGACGTGATAATCTCTGATATCGACATGCCCGTGATGAACGGCTTCGAGATGGTGGAGCGCATCCGTGAGACCGATCAGGATGTGATCATCATCTTCACCTCGGCCCTCACGTCGCCCAACGATGTGAAAGCGGGTTACCGTCTGGGTATCAACAACTACGTGAAGAAGCCCTTCGTGCCAGAAGAACTCGATGCCCACATTCAGGCACTGATGAAGATGCGAGGCGGCGCGAGGACGCAGAAAGAGACCAGCCACTACCGTCTTGGCAAATACACCCTTGATGCAGACCACGCCACACTGCGCAATAATGATACCAACCAGTCGCAGACTATCACCCAGCGCGAGGCGCAGATTCTACAGCTGCTGGCTGAGAACAAGAACAATGTGGTGCGTCGCGAGGCTATCCTCAGCCGTTTCTGGAATACTGAGGACGACTATTTCGCCTCGCGCTCCCTCGACGTCTTTGTAAACAAGCTGCGGAAGCTGCTCTCCGATGAGTCTCACGTACAGCTGAAGACAGTACGAGGCGTGGGATTGCAGCTACTGGTGGACTGACGGCAGGTTCAGTCTAACGCCTACCTGCAGGTTGAAGTTCGTGGGGTGGTGCTTGAAGAAATTCTTCAAGTGGCTGCCGTTGTCGAAATAGTATTTGATGCCTGGCTCGGCATAGATGCCTATCATCGGGATAATGTCGTATTCTACGCCCAGGGCGGCATTTACAGACCACTGCACGTTGTCTTTCTCCAGGGTTGTCTTTACACCCTCTGTCTCTGCTTGTGCCTTAATATTGATGTCTGCCTGTCCGCCTGCCGTCGCATAGACGTTTAGTCTGCCCCATCGCCACACGTTGTATTGTACTGTCAACGGGATGCCGATATACTGCAACGTCTGCTGACGCTCGTAGACGAGACTGTTTGCCACGCTGGTAAAGTCTGACCGCAGTCGTGTGTAGACGGCTCCTGTCGAAACGGAGAATCCCGATGAAATGGGCATTTTTATGTTTAGTCCGAAGGAGATGGGCTGGTAATACTTCTGCCGTTCCTGGTGGTTGGCCAGATAGACGGGCCCGTCAGCACGTGTAGTCCATCTGTCGGCATAACGATAGTAGTCGTAGTTGGCCAGCATCTGTTGACTCATCAGCACACCGTTGCTGTTTTGCTGGTTGCCGAAGCCGTTGGCAGCATAGAGGTCGATGGTGGTATGGCGCTTTCGTGCCTGTCTGGTTGTTGCCATCTGTTGATCCGGCTCGTGCATCATCGCTTCCGATGTCTTATGCGTCTGTCTCATCGTCTCCTTCGCCTCTGCCGCTTGTTTCTCTGACTCCTTTGTCTCAGCCACTGTTTCCTCCGATTTCATCGGTGTTATCTTTGCTGTTTCAATATCTTCACGCATTGTGCTCTCTGTGTTTCTAACGGGACTCTTCACCATTTTCTGTGCGACCATCCTCTCCTGTCGTTGAGGCGCCTGGAACGTGTGCTCCTGTTGTGGTGTCTCCTGTACGGTATGTTTCTCCTGCTGTAGTGTCTCTTGCTGTCGTGACTCCTGAGCTACTGTTTTCTCCGTATCTGTCTTCTCTGTATCGTCTATAGCTATCAGCATGATAGCGGCTACTGCCACAGCTGCCGCCGCCCATCGTGCCCACAAGGGTACCACACGGGCCTTCCGCTTGCTTGCGGGAGCCTCGGGCAGACTGGCCTCAACCTTCGCCCACAGGTCGTCGGGTACGGGCGCCTCGTAGTCGGCAAGCTGGTTACGCATCCGCTCCGCCCAGTCCTTATTTATCGGCTTGTCTGTATGTTGCCTGTTTTGTTTCATATCCCTTGTGCGTTTAAATATTCCTTAATCATCTTCGACAGCATCTGTTTCGCCCTTGAGAAGTAGGCCATTGATGTCTTGGCGCTGATGCCCAGTTCTTGGCCGATCTCGCTGTGTGTCATTTCTCCGAACACGTGTAGGTTCACGACTATCCTGTTTGCCTTCGGCAGGCGGCTTATCATCGTGTTCAGCACGTTTGGCGGCACTGCTTCTATGGGTGCATCGTCGTCGTTAGCAGGCTCCTCGGGCAGTTGGTCTGTCAGCTGCAGCTTGTCGTTGTCTTTCAGCCACGAGAGTGACTTGTTCGTGACGATCCTGGCCACCCAGGCTTTTAGCGAGCCCTCGCCACGGTAGTCAAAAGTGTCGATGCTTGTCAGGATGCTCACGAAGGCGTCGTGAACCACGTCGAGGGCGTCTTCCTCGTCTGCCACGATCCTCAGTGCGATGGCCATACCATACCTGACGTAGCGCTCGTAGAGCCGCCGCAGGGCCGCTCTGTCACCTTCGCGTATCGCCTCTGTCAGCTGTCGTTCCGTTTCTGCCACGTTGCTACTCGCTCAACTTCGTTGCGGTGAAGACCAGCTTCCAGGCCGATCTCTCAGGGTGTTCCTCGTCGTGGTAGTTCACGCTGTGCTCCATGCCCGTCTGTGGGTTGTAGATGACGACCTTGTCGATGGGGATGGCCAGGGTCCATAGACATGTGTTCTTGTCGAGCACCGCAGAGAGATGATCCTTGGTACCCACCGTCCTTACCTCGTAGTTTACGCCGTCTGCCACCACGTTAAACTTCATGGCACTGTTTCCCAGCAGTGCTGTCTGACTGTCAGCATTCGAGTTCTCTATTTCCATATAAATGGCATCAGACGAGTAGCCTTGTTCGGTGTAGCCCAACATCTGCTCGGTGTTCTGGTATGTGTAGTCTGTCGTGGTCGTGAAGAACGGCTCGTTGGCATGTTCCACCAGCGCTTTTTCGCTCACCAGCTTCAGTCTGGGCACGAGGTAGTCGGCAGGTAATTCAAACATTATCACGCCATTCTCCACCCTGATTGTTCCTTCCTGTCGCAGTCCATATTTGCTCAGTTTCCAGTATCCTTCGAACGTGCCATAGGGGGTCACCATCTTCTCAGGATCCTGTTGGACCATGTCTTCATGTACTTGGTCTTTTGAACATGACGTGGCTGCCAGCGCTACCGCTATCATCAATACTATTCCAAACCGTCTCATGATCTTTTTCTAAATATACTGTATTCTTTATTATAATATAACTGCAGAGTTATGGAAAGGTTGATGGTTGCCAGCAGCTATTTAAGCATTTTTAACTTGTGCGGGCTGAGGCTTACTCGGCATTCCGAGTCTTTCACCCTGGTAGATGTGCTCAAGAGCCTCCAGTTCGAAGACAAGGGCTGCGGTCAATGTATCTGATAATGTTCTTCTCATTATTTGATGTTGCTTCTAAGGTGCAAAGATACTGCTTTTTGGGGAAATAACGAAAAATAAAGAGGGAAATATTTGACGGGGTCGAGAAGGATTCTGAACTTATTTTACAAAAGTTGTGTTGGGATGCGAAGGCGCAACCAAGCCTGATGGAAACTCGGACTTTGGGCTAAGGAAAGTGGGAGTTTGGGCTAGGGAAACTCCCAGTTTGGGCTAAGGAAAGTCTAAACGCCTTAAGTAGCCTGTAAGAGGGCTGTTTGCGGCAGCTTTGGGTGTAGGTAATTTTTGTTTACTTCTTGCAGGGGGACACATGGCGTTATGCGCTTTTTTCCTTGTAGATGACCTTGTTGGCGCCGCTGGTGATCTTGAGGGCTTCGGGGTGCTCCTTGATGTAGGAGTCGATATGGCGGACGCGCTTCTGCTCGAAGATCTCCTCGATGGCGATGAGGATACCCGTCTCCTCGACGTCGCCGAAGCCGTAGTTGATGGCGGTGCCGAAGAGCTTCATCGTAGGCGAAAGACTCATGTAGGCATTCACCAGCGGGGGGATGTTGTAGCCCAGCTTGCGGATCTCGGCATTAAGGATGCGGTAGTCGTCTTTGAACTCCTGCTTGCAGAACAGCTGTTCGAGCTCCTTGGGGTCGGTCTCGATCTGCAAGGGTTTCATGGGCACGATGAGGTTCTCCTTGTCGGCAAAGTGCTTATGGAGGAAGTAGAGAATCATGTCGCGGCCGCGGCGGATATAAGAGGGGTACATGGTGAACTTGCCGAAGAAGTAGCGCACGTTGGGCATGATAACGGTGAGGGCGCCCAAGCCGTCCCATAGGTTGTCGAGGGCGAAGAGGCTCTTTGCTCCCATGCGCGAGCTCTGGTAGGGCAGGGCTACGAACGAGCGGCCCAGCTCGATGGTGTAGGGCGCGTAGTCGCGGAGGAACTTCTCTGAGAAATGGAACATGTGGCTGGTGGCGAGACGCGGCTGCCCCTTGTCGTCTGTATCCCACTTTGTGCCCTCAAGGTAGCGATAACCCCCGATGATCTCCTCGGCCTCGGGATTCCACACGATGAGCTGCTTGTAGCAGTTCTCGCAGGTGTCGAACTCGTCGATGTCCATCGCCTTGCCTGTGCCGCCTCCAGCCTCGCGGAAGGCAATCTCGCGCAGTCGACCTATCTCCTTCATCACATTGGGTGCGTTGTGGGCCGTGATGATGTATATCTCGTTGTGACTCTTGTTGGTCATGCGGAGCTGACGCTCGGGGGTAAGCTCTTGCTTGAGTACTTCTTTGTCGATGGGGGCGATGATCTCTTGTTCCATTTTCCGTTTGTAGTTTGCGAGTTACAGATGATTGCTGTTAGAGTTTATAGACTTCAGCACGGACGTACTGAGCCCAGTCGCGGGGCGAGCGGCTCTTGTCGAAGGTCTGCCAGGGGATGGGCTTGCCGATGGCCACGCGGAAGGTCTTGTGGACGTTCTTGTACATTTCGTCGACGAGGAAGAGCATGGCAAGGTTAAAGGGCAGGCAACGGTCGCTGAAGTTGGCCAGGCGGTAGAAGAAGTTGGAGTTCTGTCCGCCGAAGTGTATGGGTACGATGTCGCGCTGGTATTGCACGCTCTTCGTGATGAAGGTCTTGGTCCAGGGAATGTCGCTGATGATGCCATTCTTCCGCCGGGAGCAGAGTCCTGCGGGGAACATGAGCATGTGGTTCTCACTCTGGAAACCCGCCTCGACCATCGCGGGGAAGTTGCGGCTCTGCCCACCAGTCTTGTTGATGGGGATGCAGACGGGAGCGAGCCCGGGGAGATTCATCAACAGGTCGTTGACAAGGTAGCGGAATCGGCCGTTGTAGTGGCGCCCGATGATGGCACCGAGGGCGACACCGTCTTCACCGCCCAGGGGGTGGTTGCTCACGAAGGTGTAGAACCTTCCGTCGTCGGGGTCAGGTAGGTTCTCGCGACCCTCCACTTGTAATGTCATGTCGAGGTATTCGACGCAGGCCTCAAGCCACTCCACGCCAACCTTGTCGCGGCTCTCCCAGAGGAAAGCGTTTACCTGATCCTGATGGGCGATGCGCTTAAGCCAATTAACGAGGAAAGAGGGCACAAAACGTGCCTTCGGGCCCATTTTGTCTTTGAGAATCTGCTCGATATCAATTGTGCGGCCTGGAGCCGCCTGCTGTTCTGTCAAGTCTGCCATTTCCTTTCTTTATGCTAACAGGGTGCAAAAATAGCACAATTCTTTCAAAAGTGTGCATAAAATGAGAAAAAAAAGAATTATTAACTTCTATTTTGTTTCTGAAGGCCATCTAAATCATTAAAATAAAGTTAAATTTGAAAAAAAGTGGGGAAAAGTGGGGTGGAGTGGGGAAAATTGTGTAATTTTGTAACCGAATCTATTATTAATAAGATTTATGCGTTTTTTGGGTAACATAGAGGCCAAGACAGATGCTAAGGGAAGAGCCTTCCTGCCAGCTGTTTTCCGCAAGGTGCTCCAAGCATCGGGCGAAGAGAACCTGGTGCTGCGCAAGGACGTGTTCCAGTCGTGTCTGGTGCTCTATCCCGAAAGTGTGTGGAATGCACGGCTTGACCTGCTGAAGTCGCAGCTGAAGCCGTGGAAGCCATCCCACCAACAGATGTTCCGACAGTTTGTGTCGGAGGCAGAAGTGGTGACGCTCGACGGCAATGGCCGCTTCCTCATCTCGAAGCGGCTGCAGCGCGTGGCGGGCATCAGTCAGAGTCTGCAGTTCATCGGCATGGACGACACCATCGAGATATGGTCACCAGACGACCTGAAGAAGACACTGCGCTCTGACGAGGCGTTCAGCAGGGAGTTTGAGGAAATCATGAATGCGGAAGAGTGAGACGTTGAGGATTTGAGACAATGATAAAGGCGGAGGGATATCACGTACCAGTACTCCTTGCGGAGAGCGTCGACGGGCTTGGCATCAAGCCCGACGGTGTCTATGTAGACGTGACCTTCGGTGGGGGCGGGCACAGTCGTGAGATCCTGAGGCGACTCGACGGCAAGGGCCATCTCTATGGTTTCGACCAGGACGAGGATGCCGAGCAGAACATCGTCGACGACGCCCGTTTCACGTTTGTGAGGAGTAACTTCCGCTACCTGAAGAACTGGATGCGCTACTACGGTGTAGAGGCCATCGACGGCCTGCTGGCCGACCTCGGCGTGTCGAGTCATCATTTCGACGACGAGGCTCGCGGCTTCTCCTTCCGTTTCGACGCACCCCTCGACATGCGGATGAACCAACGGGCGAGGATGACGGCGGTAGATGTGCTGAACACGTACGGCGAGGAGCAACTGGCAGACATCTTCTATTTCTACGGCGAGTTGAAGAACGCCCGCAGGCTGGCTGCCGCCATCGTGAAGGTCAGGGCGCAGAAGGCGCTCGCCACCACCAGCGACCTGCTGCAGGCCATCGGCCTGTCTGCGGATGACATTCAGGCGGCTATGGACAAAGGTCAGCCCTCAACTGCCAATGCGCAATGGAAGAAAGACGCTGCCCGATTGTTTCAGGCACTGCGTATCGAGGTGAACCACGAGATGGACGCGCTGAAGGAGATGCTTAACGCCGCCAGAGACTTGATACGGCCAGGCGGACGACTCTCGGTGATTACATATCACTCGCTGGAAGATCGTCTGGTGAAGAATATGATGAAGGCAGGCAATGTGGAGGGGAAGGTGGCACAAGACTTCTTCGGCCGCAGTGAGTCGCCGTTCAGGCAGGTCGGTGGTAAGTTGGTCGTGCCCGACGAGGCAGAGCAGCAGCGCAATCCGCGCAGCCGGAGTGCCAAGCTGAGGGTGGCGGAGAGAATGGCTACGAATGAATGATAAATGGGTAAGAAGAAAGAGATAGAACTGGAGCTGCAGGAGACCATCGTGGAGGAGCCTGCGGTGACGGAGACGAAAGAGAAGAAGGAGGCGGGCCAGAAAGAGGACGCCAGCCTGAAGGAAGAGGCAGAGGAGATGAAGGAGCAGGCCCGAAAGACCATCCAGATGATCAAGGCCCAGGCGAAGGAGGAAGACCCCAAGCTGACCCCTACGCTGACCCTGCGCACGATCCTCGGTGGCGACTTTCTCACGGCCGACATGGTGCGCCGACAGATATGGCTCTTCATGCTGATGGTGGTATTCGCCATCATCTACGTCGCCTTCAGATACCAGTGTCAGCAGGACATGATCGCTATCGACAAGCTGGAGAAGGAGGTGCTCGATGCGAAGTACAAGGCCCTCTCGTGCTCGAGTACCCTGACGGAGAAATGTCGCGAGAGCCACGTGCTCGAAGCCTTGAAACAGAATAAGGACAGTCTGCTGCACGTCGCAGACCAGCCACCTTTTATAATATATGTAGATGAGTAAGTTCAGAAGTGATAAAGTAATGCCCCGCTACATGATGATCGCGGTGTTTATGACGTTGATAGGGTTTGCCGTCATCGGCAAGGCTATGTACATCATGACCGCCAAGAAGCAGTATTGGATGGAGGTGGCCTCACGGCTGAAGCGCGACAGTGTGAGCGTGAAGCCAGGACGAGGCAACATCCTCAGCTGCGACGGACAGCTCATGGCCAGCAGCATTCCCGAATACAAGATATACATGGATTTCCAGGCTGGCTCCGACGACACTACGTGGGTGAGGAAACGTGACTCATTGTGGGTGGAGAAGCTCGACAGCATCTGCACCGAGCTGAGTCAGATATTCCCCTCGCGGACGGCTGCAGAATTCAAAGCCAACCTCACGGAGGGACGCAATAAGGTCCTGAAGAGCGGCAAGGTGGGTGCCCGCCACTGGGCGATATGGCCGCGGCGCATCGATTACAACACCTTCTGTGAGGTGCGCAAGTTGCCCTTCTTCAACCTGCCCATCTACCGCAGCGGCTTCCACTGGGAGGAGTTCAATGCCCGCCGCCGTCCGTTCGGCTCGCTGGCACAGCGCACGATCGGCGACATGTTTGGTGCCAAGGACAGTGCGAAGTATGGCCTGGAACTCTCATATGACACCGTGCTTCGCGGTACCAACGGCCTGATGCACCGTCGTAAGGTGCTGAACAAGTATATGGACATCCCCGTGCTGAACCCCATCGACGGTGCCGACATCGTGACGACCATCGACGTGGGCATGCAGGATCTGGCTGAGCACGCCGTTATCGACGAGTTGAAGGAAATCAACGGAGAGATGGGGGTGGCTATCCTCATGGAGGTGAAGACGGGTGACATCAAAGCCATCGTGAATATGGAGCGTGGCAGCGACGGACAATATCGTGAGATGGTGAATAGAGCCATCAGCTTCCGTTGTGAGCCAGGCTCGGTGTTCAAGGTTGCCTCGTTCCTCGTGGCCCTCGACGACGGCGTGGTCGACACCAGTTTCGTCATCCATACGGGTAGCGGTGTGATGGAGATGCACGGTCGTGCGATGAAAGACCACAACTGGCGTCGTGGCGGCTATCAGGACATTAACGTAGCGCGGGCCCTCGAGGTGAGCTCGAATATCGGCGTGAGCTACGTCATCGACAAATACTATGGCAGCAATCCCGCGAAATATGTGCAGGGATTGTACCGTGTTGGCATCCACGAAGACCTGAAACTGCCCCTCGTGGGCTATCAGCCGCCCTATATCCGAATGCCCGACACGAAGACCACCGACAGGGCGAAGTACTGGAGTAAGACCACACTCCCTTGGATGTCGATAGGCTATGAGACGCAGATTGCACCTATCAACACTGTGGCCTTCTATAACGCCATCGCCAACGACGGAAAGATGATGAAACCCAGGTTTGTGAAGCAGATCGTGAAAGACGGTCAGGTGGTGAGGGAGTATGAACCCGAGGTGCTGAAGGAGCGCATCGCCAAGCCGCAGACCATCAAAACCATGCAGACCGTGCTGGAGCATGTGGTGAGTCAGGGACTGGGCCGGAAGGCTGGCTCAAAGAGTTTCAAGGTGGCAGGTAAGACAGGTACGGCCCAGGTGGCCGACCAGTATGGCAGCTACCACTCTGGCACTACTCGCTACTGGCTCTCGTTCGCTGGCTATTTCCCTGCCGACAATCCACGCTATACTTGTATCGTGTGCCTGAAGAAGTCGGGTCTGCCCGCCTCAGGTGGTGGTATGAGTGGTGTGGTGTTCCATCGTATCTCTGAGGGCGTGATGGCACAGAATCTGAAACTCAGTGTCGACGATGCCCGTGACGAGAATTCCACCTTCACTCCAGCCGTGAAGATGGGCGACAGGGAGGCAGCAGACTACGTGATGAGCAGTCTTGGTCTGAAAGGAGAGTGCACGGATATGCCTGCTACGGCACGCAATGTCGTCCCCAACCTGGTGGGTATGGGTGCCCGCGACGCGGTGTACCAGTTGGAGAGTCGTGGTGTGAAAGCTCGTGTGAGAGGCCGTGGCAAGGTGAAGTCTCAGAGTATCTACGCGGGTACGGCTGTGAAGCAGGGGATGCTGTGTGAACTTGTGATGGAGTGAGTGTTGAAAATTGATAATTGAAGAATTGAAAATATATGAGGCTGAAGGAATTATTGACGAATGTAGAGGTGCTGAATGTGCTCGGTGATACAGACATCGAGGTCACGGGTGTAAACATCGACTCCCGCCGAATTGAGGCAGGACATCTTTTTGTGGCTATTCCTGGAACCCAGACAGACGGCCATAAGTTCATCCCTAAGGCCGTCGAGCAGGGAGCTGTGGCCGTGTTGTGTGAGTACTTCCCCAACAAGCGGGAGCCAGGTGTGACATACATCGCTGTGGCCTCGACAGAAGACTGTGTCGGCGAGGTAGCCACACGCTTCTATGGCGATCCTTCGCGGAAGCTGAAGCTCGTAGGAGTCACGGGCACCAATGGCAAGACAACCATCGCCACCTTATTATATAATATGTTCCGTAAGTTCGGACATAAGTGCGGCCTGCTCTCTACCGTCTGCAACTATATAGAGGACGAGGCCATCCCCGCAGATCATACTACACCCGACCCCATCGAGCTGAACTGCTTGCTGGCACGTATGGTGGAGGCTGGCTGTGAGTATGCTTTCATGGAGTGCTCAAGTCATGCCATCGCCCAGAAGCGCATCGGAGGACTCCGTTTCGCTGGCGGACTCTTCACCAACCTCACCCGTGACCATCTGGACTACCATAAGACCTTCGAGAACTACCGCAATGCGAAGAAAGGCTTCTTCGACGGCCTCGACAAAGACGCCTTCGCCATCACAAATGCCGACGATAAGAACGGCTTGTTTATGGTGCAGAATACAAAGGCGACAGTCAAGACCTACTCCACGCGTACTGTGGCCGACTTCAAGGCAAAGATCATTGAGTGCCACTTCGAGGGAATGTACCTCGACATCAACGGCAAGGAGGTGGGTGTGCAGTTCATTGGTAAGTTCAACGTGAGCAACTTGTTGGCCGTCTATGGTGCTGCTGTGATGCTGGGCAAACAGCCCGACGACATCCTGCTCATCCTTAGCACGCTGAAGAGTGTGAACGGTCGTCTGGAGCCCATTCGCTCGCCGGAGGGATATACGGCCATCGTTGACTATGCCCACACTCCTGATGCGCTGGAGAATGTGCTCAACGCCATCCGTGAGGTGCTTGACGGCAAGGGCCGTGTGATCACCGTGTGTGGTGCTGGCGGCAATCGCGACAAGGGCAAGCGCCCGTTGATGGCGCGTGAGGCCGTGAAGCAGAGTGACCGTGTGATCATCACCAGCGACAATCCCCGTTTTGAGGAACCGCAAGACATTATCAACGACATGCTGGCGGGTTTGGATGCCCATCAGATGAAGAAGGTGGTCTCAATCGTAGACCGTCGTGAGGCAATTCGTACAGCCTGTATGATGGCCGAGAAGGGCGATGTGATCCTCATCGCAGGTAAAGGCCACGAGGACTATCAGGAGATCCAGGGCGTGAAGCACCACTTCGACGACAAAGAGGTGGTACGCGAGATTTTTGGGATCAAGAGTAATTGATGTCTTTGATTATCAAGAATTAGTGTATTAGAGAACCGAATAGTCACGAATTAGAGAATTTAATCGTCAAGCGTTATGTTATATTACATCTTCAGGTTTCTTGATCAATACGACATCCCTGGCTCGCACATGTGGAGCTATATCTCGTTCCGTGCCCTTCTGACGCTGATTCTGGCACTGCTTATCTCTGCATGGTTTGGTGAGCGGTTCATCAAGTGGATGAAACGCAGGAAGATCTTCGAGACAGAGCGCGACCCGAGTATCGACCCCTTCGGCGTAGAGAAGAAAGGCGTGCCCACCATGGGCGGCATCATCATTATCGTGAGCATTCTCGTACCTGTGTTGCTGCTCTGCCGAATCCGAAACATCTATATCATCCTGATGGTCATCACCACTATCTGGCTGGGATTCCTAGGATTCCTCGATGACTATATCAAGATATTCCGTCGCAACAAGGAGGGCCTGAAAGGGAAATGGAAGATCGTGGGGCAGGTGAGCATTGGCTTCATTGTTGGACTGACGCTTTGGCTGAGTCCTGACGTTGTGGTGCGTGAGACAATTAACACGAATCAGCAGAATCAGGAGATGGTGACAAAGCATAAGAAAGAGGCAGTGAAATCGCTGCAGACGACGATACCGTTTGTCAAAAACCACAACCTGAACTACTCGGAGGTGATGGCTTTCTGTGGCGACTATAAGGTGGCTGCGGGCTGGGTGGTCTTCGTGCTGATGACCATTCTCGTGGTGACGGCCGTATCGAACGGTGCAAACCTCAACGACGGCATGGACGGCATGTGTGCGGGCAACTCCGCCATTGTGGGTGTGGCACTGGGCATCCTGGCCTATGTGTCGTCGCACATCGGCTATGCCTCGTATTTTGATATTATGTACATCCCACACTCCGAGGAGTTGGTGGTGTTTCTCTGTGCCTTCATTGGGGCGATGGTAGGATTCCTCTGGTACAACGCCTACCCTGCCCAGGTGTTCATGGGTGACACGGGGTCGCTGACCATTGGCGGTATCATCGGCGTGTGTGCTGTCATCATCCACAAGGAGTTGTTGCTGCCTATTCTCTGTGGTATCTTCTTCGTGGAGAGCCTCAGTGTGATCATCCAGACCCAGTGGTTCAGGATTCAGAAACGGAAGGGCCGTCGTGTGCGTGTGTTCAGAGCCACACCTATCCACGACAACTTCCGCAAGCTCGACTCTCAGCTTGATGCCACGAGCCGTTATATCTTGAAGGGCTGGCCTGCCCGTCCTTTCCATGAGTCGAAGATCACCATCCGCTTCTGGATTACATCAATCATCCTGGCGGCACTGACGATTATTACCCTCAAGATGAGGTGATATGGTTTATAGTTGATTACTGTTTATAGTTTACAGTTTATAGTTGATTACTGTTTAGGGTTAATTGGTTATTGTATAATATGAGTAGAATAGTTATATTAGGAGCAGGTGAGAGCGGAGCAGGCGCTGCCGTTCTGGCCAAGAAAGAGGGATTCGACGTGTTTGTGTCAGACATGTCGAAGATTGCTGATAAGTATAAGAAGATGCTCGACGACCGCAATATCGCTTGGGAGGAGGGACAGCATACAGAGACGAAGATCCTCAATGCCGATGAGGTAATCAAGAGTCCTGGCATCCCCGATACGGCGCCGATGATCGTGAAGATCAAGGAGAAGGGTATCCACATCATCAGTGAGATAGAGTTTGCTGGACGTTACACTGACTCGAAGATGATCTGCATCACAGGCTCTAATGGTAAGACTACCACCACCTCGCTGATCTATCATATCTTCAAAGAGGCTGGCTACGATGCAGGACTCGCAGGAAATATCGGAAACTCCCTGGCCCTGCAAGTGGCAGAGGATCCGCATGCGTACTATATCATCGAACTGAGCTCGTTCCAGCTCGACAACATGTACGACTTCCGTGCCAATATCGCCATCCTGCTGAACATCACCCCTGACCATCTGGACCGCTACGACTTCAAGATGCAGAACTATGTCGATGCGAAGATGCGTATCATCCAGAACCAGACTCCTCAGGATGCTTTCATCTACTGGGCCGACGACCCTATTATCAAGCGTGAGCTGGAGAAATATGACATCAAGGCCATCCAGTACCCCTTCTCGGAACTGAAGGAGAAAGGTACTATCGGCTATATCGAGGAGGGAAAGTATAAGATCGAGAAGCCCACACCGTTTAATATGGAGCAGGAGAGCCTGAGTCTGACAGGACTCCATAATATCTATAACTCCCTCGCAGCAGGTATCGCCTCCGATGTGGCAGGTATCAAGAACGAGGAGATACGCAAGAGTCTGAGCGACTTCCCTGGCGTGGAACATCGTCTGGAGAAGGTGTGCATGGTGCGGGGCGTGCAGTATATCAACGACTCGAAGGCCACCAATGTCGATGCCTGTTGGTATGCACTGGAGGCGATGAAGACGAAGGTGGTGCTCATTATCGGCGGCAAGGACAAGGGCAATGACTACGAGCCCATCAAACCACTGGTGAAGCAGAAGTGCTCGGGTATCGTGTATCTCGGTGCCGACAATCAGAAACTGCACGACAACTTCGACGCGATGGGAATCCCCGTGCGCGATACTCACTCGATGAAAGACTGTGTGGCTGCCTGCTATGAGCTGGCAAGTCCTGGTGAGACGGTACTGCTCAGTCCCTGCTGTGCTTCGTTCGACCTCTTTAAGAATATGGAGGATCGGGGGGAGCAGTTCAAGGAGCTGGTGAGGAATCTCTGAATCGGAACATTATAATATATCGTAAACAAGGTCAATCGTTAATTCGCAAGTCTCTCGATGAATTATAAGATAGGGAATCTGTTCAAGGGTGATAAAGGCATCTGGATGGTGTTGCTCTTCCTGTGTATTATCAGTGTGGTCGAGGTGTTCTCCGCCTCGAGTTCACTGACGTACAAGAGCCAGAATTATCTCACGCCAATCCTCAGCCACTCATGGAAGATTGTGGTGGGTGTGGGTATGGCCATCTTCATCCTTAATATCCCGTGTCGCTTCTTCAAGCTCGTCACCCCAGCCCTGCTGCTCATCTCGTTCCTCATGCTGCTATGGGTGCTGTTCTTTGGCGAGAGAACCAACGATGCAGGGCGCTGGATAAGTCTCTTCGGACTGCAGTTCCAGCCTTCGGAGATAGCGAAGGGGACGATGGTGCTGGTGACAGCTCAGATACTCAGTGCAATGCAACGTGAGGATGGGGCCGACAAGCGGGCTTTCAAGTTTATACTGATTGTCGTCATACCTTTCATCGTTCTCATCGGCTTGGAGAACCTCTCTACGGCGGCACTCATCATGGTGGTTATTTTCTTGATGATGTTCGTGGGTCGTGTGCCCATTGTTCAGTTGGGTAAGCTCATGGTGGGGGCTGTGCTGGTGTTGGCACTGTTCATAGGCTTGATCTATGTGGCAGGTAATATGGAGAGCGGCACTACGACAGAGACTCAGACGGAGGCTATCGCTCAGGGTAAGACAGAGAAGAGTACGAAGAAGAGCAGCTCGCTTCTGCATCGCTTTGCTACGTGGAAGAACCGTATCGACAAGAAACTGAACTCGAAGTACGTGGCGCCTCAAGACTATGACCTCGACAAGGATGCGCAGGTGGCTCATGCGAACATCGCCATCGTCAACAGCAATATCATTGGAAAGGGACCAGGACAGTCTGTCGAGCGCGATTTCCTGCCGCAGGCATTCAGCGACTTTATCTTCGTCATCATCATCGAGGAGTTGGGCATTATTGGTGCAGCCTTCGTCGTGCTGCTGTATATCGTGCTGTTGTTCCGTGCTGCGCGCATTGCCAGCCGTTGTGAGAACAACTTCCCCGCCTTCCTCGTACTCGGACTGGCACTGATGCTGGTGATACAGGCCTCGTTCAATATGTTGGTGGCCGTGGGCATTGCCCCTGTGACGGGACAACCGCTGCCGCTCATCTCCAGAGGTGGTACTTCGACCATCATCAATTGTGCGTATATCGGAGCCATATTAAGTGTGAGCCGTTCTGCGAAAAAAAAGGGAGATAAATTGTCGTTAAACGAAATATAATTTGTAATTTTGCACGCAATAATAAATAAGGTATGAGCAAAGCGTTAAGAGTCATCATCAGTGGAGGCGGTACAGGCGGGCATATTTTCCCTGCCGTGTCTATTGCTAATGCCATTAAGGGCATTTGTCCAGATGCCGCCATTCTCTTCATTGGCGCCCAGGGGCGTATGGAGATGCAGCGAGTGCCAGCAGCAGGTTATGAGATCAAGGGGCTGCCTATTCGTGGCTTCTTCCGTCCGTTGTGGAAGCCAGCAAACATTGGGGTGGCCATCGATTATCTGAAGAGCAAGTGGCTCGCCAAGAAGATTCTGCGCGAATTCAAGCCCGACGTGGCTGTCGGCGTGGGAGGCTATGCCAGCAGTGCGGCCCTCGGTGCTGCCAACAGTCTGGGCATACCTACTCTCATTCAGGAGCAGAACAGCTATGCTGGACTGGCCAATAAGCAGCTGGCCTCGAAGGCCTCGAAGATATGCGTGGCCTATGAAGGCATGGAGCGCTTCTTCCCTGCAGAGAAGATTATACTGACGGGTAATCCCGTACGTCAGAGTCTGCTCGACACGAAACTCTCGCGAGAGGAGGCTGCCCGCAACCTCGGTTTCGACCCTGAGAAGAAGATCATCCTTCTCGTGGGTGGCAGTCTCGGCGCACGTACTATCAACGAGAGTGTGCTACAGCATCTGGCACTGGTGAAGAGCTGCGATGTGCAGTTCTTCTGGCAGACGGGTAAGTACTACAGCGCTGAGATTGCTGAGCGACTTAAGGGCGAGGATATTCCGAACCTGAAGGTGACCGATTTCATCGCTGATATGGGTACAGCCTATCGTGCTGCCGACCTCGTCATCAGCCGTGCGGGAGCCAGCAGCATCTCTGAGTTCTGCCTCATCGGCAAGCCTGTGATCCTTGTGCCCAGTCCTAATGTGGCTGAAGACCATCAGACAAAGAATGCGCTGGCATTGTCGGAAAAGGGCGCCGCCCTGTATGTAAAGGACGCAGAAGCTCCCGATATTCTGCTCGACCTCGCCGTGAAGACCGTTGCAGACAGTGTGCGGCTTGCCTCGCTGGGTGAGAACGTGAAGAAGCTCGCCTTGCCCGACTCGGCGGAGATCATCGCCAGAGAGGTTATTAAATTAGCAAAAAAGTAACAGAACAATGGAACTGAAAGATATCAAAGCAGTCTACTTCGTGGGTGCTGGCGGCATCGGCATGAGCGCCATCGCCCGGTATTTCCTGAAGAAGGGATTGGTCGTGGCGGGCTATGACAAGACCCCCTCCGACCTGACACGCCATCTGGAGAAGGAAGGCATGCTGATCCACTATGAGGAGAATGTCGACGAGATACCCTTTGCCTGCAAACGGCCCGAATCCAGTCTCGTCATTTACACCCCTGCCATCCCTTCGAGTCATAAGGAACTGTGCTATTTCCGCGAAAACGGTTTCGAGATACAGAAACGGGCACAGGTGCTCGGCACCCTGACACAGTCGCATAAAGGGCTCTGTGTGGCTGGCACCCATGGCAAGACCACTACCTCGACGATGTGTGCCCATATCATGCACCAGAGCCATGTCGACTGTAACGCCTTCCTTGGTGGCATCTCGAAGAACTATGGCACCAATTATATCCTTTCCGATTCAGACTATGTCGTCATCGAGGCCGACGAGTTCGACCGTTCCTTCCACTGGCTGCACCCGTGGATGAGTGTCATCACCTCTACCGATCCTGATCACCTTGACATCTATGGCACAAAGGAGGCCTATTTGGAGAGCTTCCGTCACTACTCGGAACTGATACAGCCAGGTGGCGCGCTGATTATCCACCGCGGGCTCGAGATGGAGGAGCACTTGCAGGATGGTGTGCGCCGCTATGACTATGCGCTGAGCGAGGGCGACTTCCATGCAGAGAACATTCGTATTATGAATGGCGGCATCACCTTCGACTTCATATCACCAGTGGAGTGTGTGAAGGATGTGGAGCTCGGACAGCCCATTCCCATCAACATCGAGAACGGCATTGCCGCGATGGCGATGGCACAGCTTAACGGCTGTACGGCAGAGGAATTGCGCTATGGCATGAAGACCTATGGCGGTGTCGACCGTCGCTTCGACTTCAAGATCAAGAGTGACCGTCTGGTGTTCCTCAGCGACTATGCCCACCATCCGAAAGAAATATTCCAGAGTGCGAAGAGCATCCGCGAACTGTATAAGGACAAGCACATCACAGCCATCTTCCAGCCGCATCTCTATACCCGTACTCGTGACTTCTACAAGGACTTCGCCGAGGCGCTGAGTCAGCTCGACAAGGTGGTCCTCACCGAGATTTATCCTGCCCGTGAACTTCCTATTGAAGGGGTGACGTCGCAGCTGATTTACGACAACCTGAAAGAGGGGGTCGAGAAGGAGTTAATCCAGAAGGATCAGGTGCTCGACTACATTAAGACCCATCAGTTCGAGGTGCTCGTCGTACTCGGTGCTGGCGACCTCGACAATCTGGTACCACAGATGACAAAGATTCTCAAACATCGCTCAGCATGAACATCAACTGGAAGAAATCCCTGCTCGTCGTCATCGACATCGTCATCCTCGGCTATCTGGTGTTGGCTGTCACGGCTTTCAACAAGCCCGATACTGCTGCCACCCACTGCACGGAGGTGAAGACTGATGTCGAGACAGGCATTGTGGAGGGATTCCTGACGGCCGACGAGATTAGCAAGATGCTGCGGCAGGAGAAGGTGTTCCCGCTCTCGCAGCCCATGCACGACATCAGCTCGCGGCGGATAGAGGAGACACTCCAGAAGAGTCCGTTCGTGGAGAAGGCTGAGTGCTACAAGACACAGAATGGCCAGGTATGTATACAGGTACAGCAGCGGATACCCGTTGTCAAGGTGATGGCCGACAATGGTGAGAACTACTATATCGACTCCCAGGCCAACGTGATGCCTGAGAACCGCTTTGTCAACGACCTCGTCGTCGCTACGGGTCACATCAGCCGCAAGTATGCCCAGACGTACCTGAGCCGTGTAGCCAACAGCCTCTTGCAGGATAAGTTCTGGCAGAATCAGATAGTACAGATTAATGTGTTGGCCGATGGAACGGTAGAGCTGGTGCCGCGTGTTGGCGACCACATCATCTACATTGGCTCTCCCTCTGGCGTGGAGAGAAAACTGGAGCGGATGCGGAAGTTCTATACCTATGGTCTGAACAAGGCCGGATGGAACAAATACTCTTATATCAGCGTCGAATTCGACAACCAGATTATTTGTAAAAAGGTGAAGAATCGGTTATAGTTCATAGTTTATAATTCATAGTTTATTGGTTATTGTTAATTTATGGTGGCAGCAAAGGAATTTATCGTAGCAATCGAACTCGGATCATCTAAGATGACGGGTATCGCCGGACAGAAGAACCTCGACGGCAGCATCAACGTGCTGGCTGTCGTGAAGGAGCCCTCATCCTCTTTTATCAGAAAAGGTGTGGTCTACAATATCGACAAGACCGCTCAATGCCTCACCAGCATCATCAAGAAGCTGGAAAACCAACTCAAGACAGAAATCACGCAGGTCTACGTCGGCGTGGGCGGACAGTCCATCCGTAGCGTACGGAATATCATTGCACAGGACCTGCCCAGCGAGACGATTGTCACACAAGACATGGTTATCGAACTGATGGATGCTAATCGCAGTATGACCTATCAGGATCAGGAGATTCTCGATGCTGCCGTTCAGGAGTATAAGGTGGGATCACAGCTACAGCTCGACCCCGTGGGTATACAGGCCACACGTCTCGAAGGCAACTTCCTGAACATCCTTGAACGGAAAGCCTTCTACAGAAACCTGAACAAGTGTTTCGAAACGGCTGGCATCCGCGTGGCAGAGATGTATCTTGCCCCGCTGGCACTCGCCGACAGCGTGCTCACCGAAACAGAGAAGCGCTCGGGCTGTGTGCTCGTCGACCTGGGTGCCGATACAACCACCGTCTCCGTCTATTCGAAGAATATCCTGCGCCACCTCGCTGTCATTCCCCTCGGAGGCAATAACATCACCAAGGACATTGCTACCTTGCAGATGGAGGAGAGCGATGCTGAGCGCATGAAGCTGAAGTATGCCTCGGCCTTCACAGACAATAACGATATCGACAACGACCTGAAATACTCTATCGATGCTGAGCGACAGATAGAGAGTCGCAAGTTTATCGAGATTGTTGAGGGCCGTCTCGAAGAGATCATCGAGAACGTATGGTTCCAGGTGCCGTCAGAGTTCTACGACAAGCTTCTGGGTGGCATCATCGTCACAGGTGGCGGCTCGAACATGAAGAACATCGAGCGCGCCTTCACAAACCATACGCATGTGGAAAAGATCCGCCTGGCCAAGTTCGTTACGCAGACCATCATCTCGAATAACGAGGATATCAAGTCGCACAACGGCATGATGAATACCGTGCTCGGACTGCTGGCCAAGGGCGACATCAACTGTGCTGGTGAGGAAGTTGATCCTAATGGCGATCTCTTCAGAACGAAGAAGGAGCCTGTCGGTACTGCTGTCGATGCCCGTCAGCCTCGACAGGCCAGTGAGACTCCTCAGGGTGTCATCCGTACCGAGAACGAGAAGAAGGCTGCCGACGAGGAGAAGCGCCGTCAGCAGGAGGAGGAAGAGCGCGCCCGGCAGGAGGAAGAGATGCGCCAGCAGGAGGAGAAGGAGCGTATCCGTAAGGAGAATAGCTTCTGGAACAAAGCTTGGAAAGGCATCAAGAAGTTTGGTTCTTCGATGATAGAAGAGGAGTGACTATAGTTCACAGTTCATAGTTCAAAGTTAATAGTATATAGTTGAAATGATTGATATGGGAGATAACAATAATATTCAGATTCTGGATTTCGGAGCACCCGAGAAGGAGCACAGCATCATCAAGGTGATTGGTGTCGGTGGCGGTGGTGGCAATGCCGTCAACCACATGTATCGTGAGGGCATCCATGATGTCACGTTCGTACTCTGCAACACAGATAATCAGGCACTCAACGACTCGCCTGTGCCTGTTCACCTGCAGTTGGGTAAGGAAGGCCTTGGTGCAGGCAACAAGCCCGAGAAGGCGCGTCAGGCTGCTGAAGAGAGCATCGACGACATTCGCAACATGCTCTCCGACGGCACCCGCATGGCGTTTATCACCGCTGGTATGGGTGGTGGTACTGGCACTGGTGCGGCCCCAGTCATCGCCCGTGTGTCGAAGGAGCTGGGCATCCTCACCGTGGGTATCGTCACCATCCCCTTCCGTTTTGAGGGCGATCGTAAGATCGACCAGGCCCTCGACGGTGTCGAGGAGATGCAGAAGCATGTCGACGCCCTGCTCGTCATCAACAACGAGCGGCTGCGTGAGATCTATCCCGAGCTCTCTGTGCTCGATGCCTTCGGCAAGGCCGACGACACGCTCTCCGTCGCTGCCAAGTCGATTGCGGAGATTATTACCGTCCACGGACTGATCAACCTCGACTTCAACGATGTGAAGACTGTACTGAAAGACGGTGGCGTGGCCATCATGTCTACTGGCTATGGTGAGGGCGAGGGCCGTGTGAAGAAGGCCATCGACGATGCGCTGAACTCGCCGCTGCTCAACGACAACGACATCTTCAACTCGAAGAAGATCCTGCTCAGCATCTCCTTCGCTGGATCGAAAGACGGCCAGCAGTCGCTGATGATGGAGGAGATGAACGACGTGAACGACTTCATGGCCAAGTTCGGCAACGACTTCGAGATCAAGTGGGGTCTGGCCACCGACCTCGAGTTGGGCAAGAAGGTGAAGGTCACCATCCTCGCTACAGGTTTCGGCATCGAGAGCATCGACGGCATGGGTAGTCACCTGAAGAAGCAGAGCCAGGAAGATATCAACCGCATCGCTGCCGAGCAGGAGAAGGCCGCCGAGCGTCAGGACCGCCGCAACCGCTACTATGGCGGCGAGGGCGCCACGAAGCGCTATAAGCGTCGTCCGAACATCTATCTGTTCCGTCCTGAAGACCTTGACAACGACGATGTGATCTCTGCCGTAGAGCAGACGCCGACCTATAAGCGCACCCGTGAGATCCTCGACAGCATCAACTCCCAGGCAGGTGGCGACTACGCCGATCATGTCGACTCCGCTCCCTTGGAGTCGTCAGAACCTGTGCAGGGCGTTATCAAGTTCTGATACAGAACCAATATAATATGAAGAGCCACCCAGCAATGGGTGGCTCTTCGTATTTTTGCATTTTCTTTCTCCTTTTTGCGTCTTTTTCCTTACTTTTGCGTCATATAAGTTGATTAGGAGAACCTCCCGGTGATCCCTTCTTTACGCCCATAGTAACAAATCGTCATCGCCTTGTTAATAAATCGTAAAACATACCTGCTCAGATGCAGTCTTTCCCATTTCCTTTACACTATAGAAGTAGAAATACTTATCTTTGCAACATAAATACAATAAGGTATGAGAAAGAATTTGCATCTAGGTTTCTTGCTGCTGATGGCGGCCGTTGGCTTTTCCTGCTGTTCAGGTTCGGATGGTATGGATCTCCTGTCCATGACGGATAATGGCGCCGAGGGTGTTGAGGTTCCGGAAATACTGTTGAGCCAGGAGCCTCTGTGGACGGCGAACAGGGATTTCGGCTACCTCGATACCAGTGACTATATGACAACGGACGGCAACACTCTGCTTTGGCATGATAACCTCGGTCGCCTCACGTCGATTGTGTTATACATTCCTGCAACGATGGATGTCAGTGAACTCTACCAAAACCCATCGTCCGTCAGTCAACTAAACGGGAAATACTTTCAGTTAGGCAGCGACAACGAATTGAGACTTTGCGACGAAATAAGGTCAGAGGCAGTCCAGAATGACTTTAACACCTCTGGTATGGCTTCTGGCTGTGAATACTACGAGCAGTACTATAAAGGCTTGAAAGTGTTTGGCGCTGGCTATGTTGTCAATTACTATATGACACCAAAGGGCAAACGGCTGGCCAGTGCTACAGGGCGGCTGCTGACAGATCTATCAGTGGACACTAATCCGCTCATCAGCGAGAAACAGGCCAAGCGCATCTTCGGTGCCCGTTTGGGAGACAAGGTGACTAAAGACTGGGAGGCAGAACTGATGGTCAGGGAGTATTGCATTAAGACTGGTGACAAGGACGAACTCGATGAACGGCTCATTTGGCATGTCAAGGGAACCCTTTATCCGGAAGAAGAGGCCTTTATGATTACCTCGTTATCCTCCACAGCAGTAAAAGGCCCTCTTCGCCATGAAGCCCAAATCGATGCCCACACAGGACAGTTACTCATAGAGGGTCATTCGCTTTCGCTTTCATACTAACATCAGGAGAGCCATCAGACCCTTGAAGTGAGTCCAGAGCAACTATATCGGCAATATAAGCCTAAACTTCTGAAAGTCTGCAGACAGTATGCGGATAAGGATAGTGAGGCAGAAGATCTGCTCCATGATGCATTTGTCATCATCCTTACTTCGCTTGACCAAGTAAAGGACAGTGACATGCTGGAGGCTTGGATGACCTCGATCGTCCGCAGGGTGGGCTATCACTATAGGGAGCACCAGTTGAAGGAGCTGGCGACCCTTCGGCAGATGCCTCGTGAAAACCTTTCTGATGATGAACCAGCGGAGATTCCAGACTATGATCAGATACAATCACTCGTCGCCCAATTGCCTGAGGGCTATCAGCAGGTGTTCAGACTGTCTGTATTTGAGGGACTTACGCATCTGGAGATCAGCCAGTTGCTTGGAATCACTCCACACGCCTCTTCCTCACAACTGTTTCGTGCCAGGCAGATGCTTCGGCTGCTGATCAGGCGGTCGTGGGTGTTAATCCTGCTGCTGATTGCCGTCCCGGCTGCTGTCTGGAAGTTACTGCAGGAAGATAAGCCTGTAGTAGAAGGGGATAATCACCCCCAGCCCCATGAGATGCAGATTCTAGATGCGCAGCAACAGAGGATTCCGAATCTTCAGAGCAGTTCACTTCAACTCGGCGACCCGCTACAGCGAGCGAGCCGAAGCATCCCTCTCCCTGAGCCTGTCTATGCCTCAGCAGATACGGCCCAGGCTCAGCTTGTCGTTCCTTATCAGGCAGAGACCCCTAACCAGCCAGACTCTATACCTTATCATCATATAGAGGCCGTTCCATACGAGCCGTATGACATGCCAGATATCAAGTCGGCTTCATCGCCTTCCTGGAACATCAGCCTGGCCTATAACGGGCTGATGGGGCAGAACGACGATTATCTGGCGGGAACGACCATCAGCAGGGGTAGTTTCAATGCGGTTTCCAACACCCCGATTCCCGCAGAGCAGGCGTTTGACAACTGGGCAGGCTATAACGACTACTTGAGTAATA
>OCTW011565542.1_pt1 | contig 35218 bp, 53 predicted proteins | sample 1539671 | NCBI WGS metagenome assembly OCTW01 (sample SAMN02144230, study PRJEB22623) | gut metagenome | biome: sheep rumen | host: Ovis aries | place: New Zealand
GTTGTTGTTATGGGCAGAGAACGCCGCATTCCCGAACTCCGTTTCTTCACCGTTGACGTTTTCGAAAATGCAATTTTCAAACCGCCAGTTAACTCCGCTCCGGTAACCGGCTCCGTAGCTTCTGTGCTGGTTTGTGTGATCCGATGTGAATCGGCAGTTCCGAATCGTCTTTATCTCCCATTTCGGGTTTGGTTGCATCATGTCATCGTGACATGCGTATCGGCACCCGTTGCCGTAGAACCACATGTTTTCAAGCTCAGCGTTTTCGTACAGATTGACCGTGCTGATTCTGAATGCCACGTCCGGGTCTGTTCCGCTTGGAAGCGTCAGCGAGACTTTGTTCTGCTCCCGGCTCCCCATTCCAAGCAGTTTGCAATACCCCGGCACCGCCAGTCCTACAAAGCTCGACTCCGTCGTCAAATCTTCAGCACTGATATCATTCATCAGGTTGTATTCCACGCCGTTCCCGTAAAACTGAACTGTTACATGATTGTACTGGTTTGCGATTGTAGCGGCATGCTCAAGTGCCGCCCTCAGGCTCGTGTACTCCTTCCCGGTTCCGACTTCGATAACCGTTTCGGACGGGATTTTCGTCAGTACATTCTTAATTCCTGTGAGTATGTTCTGGTTGTATCCCTCCCATTCAATCGTAGCGGAAACAAGTTGAACCGTAGCGGTAGCCGTTACCGCTGTTGTGTTCTTCAACTGGCAATAGAAATATTCGTTACTCACCTGCGACAAAACAGCAGGGAAAGTAAACCGTACTTCATACAGATAAACGTTTCCGTCAAAAACACCGACCAATCTGCTGGAAGAACTCGTCTGATTTGTGGCATACCAAATCAGCGGACTCAGGCTTTCGGAAGGCGTGTTGCATCTCAAAGCAATCAGGAGAACACCTTCCTGCGATGAATAATCATGTTTGAAAATCTCAGCCCATGAAAATCCGATCGTGAAATGAGAGTTGTTCCCGTTGCTACCCGATGGAATAGTAATTGTTTTTGTCGTGTCGTCCTTTGTTGCTCCATTGCTCACACTAATCCCGATGCTCACAGGTTCCATCGCTATCCTGCGCAGATAGTGCATAAAGCTCTGAAAGTTCACCAAATCAGGGTATTCGGTACCGACAGAAGCAATCTTGACGGTTGTTCCGGTTCTTGCGTTCCTGTTTCTGAAATGGAACGAGTCCGCTTCGATGTTCAGCGGAATCTCTAATTCCATTGTTATTCCGGCAGGAATCCATAGTAAATTCCCGCTTTCGGATGTTCCGACACCCCATACAAGGCTGTCGCCTTTGTACAAACCGTAGCCGTAATAACCGCCCGATCCCCCGTCTTTGATCACCAGTTTTCGGCGATAGATGCTTGGTGTAATATTGACAGCGTATGAAACGGCTCTGTTTTCTTCCAATGCGTTGATCTCGGGAAAATACAGCCCCATCCAAGATCCAACTTGAGCCACCGCCCGTTGTCTGGCTGTGCTTTCTCCAAGAACTGCGATCTCCCGATCTGATACTTCCTGCGTTATTGCTTCTCTGGCTGTTTCATCCATGACAAGGAACGGATCCCCTCCGTCCTTGGACATCTGCGTTACGTAGTTAGGCATTGTGGCTTCTCCTTTCTTTAATCAGCGTGAATAACCAGCCCGTATTTGCTGTTTCCAAGGCTTACAAAGTCGCACTCGGTGGAAACATCCATGGCGTATTTGTTTCCTTCAACTTGAACGAACTCCACCAGCACCATCCCGATGTTATCTCTGGCACGTATCCGTTGCTCTTTTGTCAAATCCTGTTCTATGTCGTATCGAACCGCTCCGGCCTTGGCTTCCAGCATCTGCTGGTATACTGCCAGCACTTCCTGATACGTGGGCACGGTTCCGGTCGGTGCTACTGCTCCTTCCGTCCCGGTGTTGTCTACCGTTCCGTCAACAATCCGCATTGTTCCGGTAACGCCGTCTCCGATCACCTTGATCGCCAGTGTAAACTGCCCTTCAACGTTATAACAGGCTTGCGGAAGCTGAACCCATGCCGCATTCCCTGAAACACCTGTAAAACCGCTCCCGGATACCAGAATGTTCTGCCCGTTCGGAGCCATAAAGATTCCCTGACAAACCGCTAATTCTGCGTTGACTGGTTCTCCGTTCCGGAACAGCTTAACGCCGAATCTGTTGGCGAGATTGTCTCCCTTGCCGATTGACCGATTCAAAAAGCTCCGGTGTAGCGTACCGCTCTCTAGTTCAATCTCAACCAGATCTTCTCTGTAAACTTCCATGTTCTCACCCCACTTTTAGTTGGACAACTGTTTCCAGCTATCCCATGCTCCGTTGGCGTAGTACCGTGAGAAAATACGATGATTCCCGAATAACTCATGCAAAAACTGAACATTCACAAACGCCAACAAATAGGCCAAGTTATACGCCAAATCAGTCGGCCCTCCTGTTGCTCCGTTCACGTAATATATTCCGAAAAGCGTGTTGTCGTTAATTGATTTTGACGAGTTAAGCTCTGTCCGATTCTTGTCGAACTTGTTCTCGCTTAACACCCGCCCCTGATTCGCGCTCAGCGCATCCGTCGTGCTTGTGCTTGTCAGGTTGTCAACGACTTTTGTCTTTGCTTCCGGATCTGCGTACTCCGGGATAATGTCTTTTACGTCGTTCAGGATCTCTCCGGCCACGTCGTCCGTCAGCTTGTCGCTTCCGATGCTCTTTGCCTGGACGTTGTACCCGGTCACGTTTTTTCCGGCCCGGTTGTTGACGTTGGAGAGCTTCAGCGCCGTGACCTTTTTCCGGATCGCGTCCCACTCCATCTCCGTCACCGTCAGCTGCATTTCCAGCCCGACCGTTTCGTCCTCAACCGTCACGGTGTCGTAAAGCAGAACCTTTTCCAGCCCCTTCAGCTCCTTGTATTCCTCCGTGTCGCCGATCATTTCGAAGTCGACCGTTACTTCCTGCGTGATCAGGTCGGCCTTGTCAACGGTGAACCTCTCCTCCGCCTTTGTCCGCATCTCCGCGTATAGGTCTGTATCCGTCCAGACGCTGTCGTCGCCCAGGCCCTTGTCTTTCCCGATCTGACCCTTGACCGTCAGCCGCTCCATCCGGATCCGCGGATAGCTGTTGATCAGCGGGCTGTCGATCCACTTCTCCGGCAGATAAAGATCCGCGCCGCCTTCGTCCTTCGCCACCGGAACCACCCGGGTGATCAGGCCGTCTCTCTTCTGCGCCCAGTTGACCCCCAGCAGGTTCTTCCGGTATTTCAGCCGGAAGCCCCGGTCGACCTCCACCTTCTTCATGATGAAGATGTCCCAGTTGTCCCGCTTGTAGGCCGCGTCGAATTTGCTCACGATGCCCTTGTCCGGATCCAGCAGGCAGTAAATCCCGTTTTTCCCCTTGATGGTGTCGGTGTAGGTTCCGTTGTCGTCGCTGGTCAGGTTGGTGGCGATCGTTCCTTCGTAATCGACCATCAGCCCTTCCATGATCCGGCCCATCGCCATGGCAGGGGATGCCTGGACGATCACCGCTTCCTGCACCAGGATTCCGGCCAGGTCGTAGCTTACGTGCTGGGCCGTCACGCTGACCGTCCGGTTCTTCGTGTCCACCGTCGCGTTCGTGATCCTCAGCAGCTGCTCCCGGATGATCCGCGGCTGCGTCTCGCTCGGTGTCAGGTGCCGGTCGTATGTCACGTCCGCCTTTTTGATGTATCCGACCACCCCGTAGTAGGTGCTCATCTTGTACCATGTCGCATCCGTGTCTTCGACAAAGTATAGATCCGTTCCCGCCGGAAGTGTTACCAGCACCGCCGCTCCGGCGGTCTTGTCCGGGATTTCCCGCCACCAGCTGCTGTTGTATGGTGGAACCATCACCTGTCCGCTGGCCGGGTCGTAATAGGTGCACTGGTAGTTCTTGTGGTTCCATCCCGGAACGGTCACTTTGCTGCCCTTCTGGTAGTCTCCTCCGGCCCTCCAGGTCTGATATGTGATCGCTGTCGGTTCGTTCGGCGCTTCCCGCAGTGCCGCTTCTCCGGTCGTTTTATAAACATCCGCTTCGTATCCGCTGAAGGCGTTCTCGATCTCTTCCTCCGGCACTGGGATCCGGATGATCGCGTCCGGCAGCAGGTGCTTCCATTTTCCTTCCGGGTCGATCGGGTGTGTCATGGTCAGTTCGTAGTTTCCTCCGGCGACCATCTTCGCCTTCGCCACCGTCGGGATCAGGATCGCGTTCCCGTTTCCTTCGAAGTTCGTGTTGTCCTGGTCAAATACGCAGATCATAGGTACCGCTCCCGCCTTTCAATTTCCAGGCTGCTGGCGTTCACAAAGGTGACCGTATTGTTTCCCGGATTCAGGATAGGGAAGTCTCCGCTGCTCAGGTGCGTCAGGTCTGCAAAGCCCGCGTAGTTTGTCACTGTCATGCTTTCGCAGTCCACGACGCATCCGGTGTCCGCCATGCCCGTCATGTTGATCCGCAGCGCGTTCCCGCCGATCACGATGCCGATGTCTCTTCCGGCTCCGCCTGCGTTGATCACAATTTTGGGCTTTGCGATCACGTCTCCGTTGTTCCTGATCACGGTTCCGCTGCTGCCGATCGTCACTGTTTCTTCGTGCAGCAGTTCCTTCAGCGGCTGGCAGTAGAATTGAACCTCTCCTTCGTGTTTGTCCAGGTTCCGGCTGTGCCGGTTCAGCGTGATGGCTCCGATGATCCGCGCCTTCTGCCGTCTGTCCGGTTCTCCGCTGAACGTCACATATCCGGCCCCGCGCAGCCACTTGTAAACCTCCCGCACCCGGAATCCTCCGCGGACACTGATCGTTGCCGTCTGGATGTATGAATTATAAATATTTTCGCCTTCCGTCTCCGTCAGGTCGCCGCTTCTTCCCGGGATCTCGACGTGCTTCACCCGTTCCTCCGGGCGGACGATCGGAACCGGCCCGCGCAGGTTCACGCCCATCGACCGGCAGTCCCGCCCGTTCCAGATAAAAAAGCTCTGTCCCATGTTTTCAGCTCCCGAATCCGGACATGATCCGCTGGTTCTCCGCGGCTACCCGTGCCGCCAGTCCGTCCGCGTCCTGCCCGTTGTTCATGTACATCGATTCCACGTATAGGTTGCTGCTGAACGTCCGGCTTCCGGAAACCTCCCGCGCTGGCGTAACGCGCTCCCCCTTATGGAGTAATGCCGGATATCCGTCAAAAGGCACCCAAGGGATCCCGTTCGCATGCGGTGTGAAGGTGAATCCGCCGAAAAGTCCCAGCCGCGGGTTCAGCTGAACCACGGCCTGCAGGTTCATTCCGTCCAGCGCCCCCTGCAGCTCCGCTTCCGATCCCTCCGCCAGTTCCGGGTTCACGAAGGTCTTGAAGAATCCCTCCGGCAGATCCTCCGGCCATACGCTGTCGCCCTGATCCTGGACGAAGCTGTTCATTGCGCTGTCCAGCCGTTCGAACAGCTTTTCCGCGCCTTTGAATGCTCCCTCGTATGCTTCCCAGTCTGCATCGGAGAAGTCCATCGGGTTTTCCCTGAAAACGTCCCAGAATTGCTGCACTGCTTCGATCTGTTCATCCGTCACGAAGTTCGGGTTGTCGACCGTCTTTCCAGTCCGCCGGTCTTTATAAACCGCCTGACCTCCGCCCTGCAGGTTGTAACCGATCCGGTTTCCGTCCGCGTCGTACATGCCGCCGTCCGCGTCGACCCGGGCGACCTCCGTCTGTGGCCCGCGCAGCTCTTCGTCCGTCGGCTTCCGGATGTATCCCAGCGCTTCCATTTCCCGGATCAGCGTGTCCATGTCGCCGCTCATCTTGAATTTCGCGATGGTGTTGATGGCGCTTTCGTTCGTCAGAATGCTCGGAAGGTCGCCGAAGATGTCCCCGACCTGGTTTAGCGTGTCGAACCAGCCGTTCATGTCTTTTCCGTTTCGGCTGATCTGTTCCATCGCCATGTTGAAGTCGTCCCACCCGGCGGTCGTCATCTGCCCGGTCTGTTCATTGAACAGTACGTCCAGATCGTTCCCGGCTGTGCTCGCCGGGTTCAGCAGCGTGTAAAGCCCGACCAGCCACGGCGCGGCCTTCATTACCGCCGCCGCGAATGCTCCGCCCCATGCGGATCCCGCTGCTGCTCCGGATCTCGCTGCCGCTTCTCCGGCTCCGGCTCCTGTCATTCCGCTGATGCCGTTGATCAGGTTCGCAATCTGCAGAATCCCGCCGGTCAGCTTCAACCCGGCCCATCCGGCGATGATCGCTTCCATCGCGCCGATCACGGTTCCCTTTTTTTCGTTCAGCCATTTCAGCCCGTCGATGATCCCGTTGAAGATCCCGGCGAATCCTTCAACCACCTGTTCCGGATCAATCTCTCCCAGATCGCTGAACAGGCCCTCGACAGCTTTGCCCATGTCCTCCAGCGCCTGCTTGCCTTCGTCGGTCTGCAGATATTCCAGCAGCCGTCCCAGCAGGCTGTCCAGCGCTTTCGCCGCGCCTTCCAGCGCCGGTGCCAGTCCGGCCAGCACCTCCGCCTTCAGGCTTTCGAAGTCTCCCTGCAGCTTGATCAGCTGATCGTTCAGCCCGGCCAGCTTGTTCACGGATTCCTCCGTGACCACGTTCTGCTCCTCCAGCGCCGCGGCGAATCCTTCCTTGCCCAGGGCGAACATCGGATTCAGGTTGGCGAAGCTTTTCCCGAACAGCGCGTTCGCGTAGGTGTCCGCCAGATCCTGCGTCATCTCGCCGCTTTCGACCCTCCGCCGCAGCGTTTCGCCAATCTCCCAGAAAACGTCCTCAAAATCCCTGGCCGCGCCCTGCACGGCTCCGTATTTGCCCTGCATGATTTCGTGGGTATTGATCCCCAGCAGATCCAGAATCTGCGTCTGATCCTTCGTCGGGTCGTTGATGGCCTTCTGCACCTTCATCTTGGCTTTCTGCCATTCCTGCACGGTAAGTTCGCCGACGGTGTCGAAGACCTTCTTGTACCGCTGATAGGTTTCCACGTCCATGTTCAGGATCATGGCCTGTGTCGCTGTGTCATCGCCCCACCGGGCGCTGTCGGTGATGTTCTCCCAGATGGCCTTTCCCAGCTCGACGGCCTTCGCCGCCGCCTTTTCCATGCCTTCCGTGATCTTGTTGACTCCGCTGATCACCTGTTCCAGGCTGACCTTTTTGTTCAGCCCGCCCAGGCTGCTGGCCAGCTGATCCGTCTTCCCGGCGGCATCCGCGCTCTCCGTTCCCAGGTTGTTGATGTCGTTCTGGGTGTCCAGCACTGCGGCCTGCGCGTTCAGCAGGCTCTGCTGCATTTTCTGATATGCCTGGCTGGCAGGGTTCACGCCGCTTTCGGTCATGCTCTTCAGCGCTGCTTCCGCGCTCTTGACCGCGCTCTGCTGCGCCGCCAGCTTTCCCTGCAGGGCGGTCGTCTTGTCCTGCATGAATTGCTGCGCGTTTCCGGTCGCCCGGAATTGCTTTTCCGCCAATTTCAGGGCGCTGTCGTATGTTTTGACGCTGGCCTGCGCCTGGGTGATCTCGCTGCGGAATTGACTGATCCCGCTGACCCCCATTTTGACGCTAACGTCCGCCATCTGCTAATCCTCCCGCTTGATCCCGTGCATTTCGTCATCGTACTGCCGCCGCCAGATGTACTGATCCAGAATCATCCCCGGCGGCATGTCCCGCATTTCGCTGAATGTCAACCCGGCGATCAGGCCCCAGTGAATCACTCGCCGGTATGTGAATTCACGGGATCTTTTTTTGCTTCGATTTCCTCCAGCACCAGATCCCGTTCTTTGTCTTCGTTTTCCTCCTGCACCGCCTGGCTTTCTCCTTCCTTCGTCAGGCAGGCAATCACGCCGATCTGGTAGGCCATCAGCGCATGCGGATCCATCTCCGCCCGCAGCCATTCGTCCGTCAGATCGTCCTTATCTCCCGCGGCCTTCAGTCCCGCGTTTCCCAGGATCCGGATCACGGCCACCAGATTCCGCAGCCGGTTCCGTCCCTTCATGATCAGCTCCCGCACTTCGCCCAGGTTCCCGACCTCTTCCTCGATCTCGATGAATTGATCCATCCGGAACCGCAGCGGGATCTTCCGCTCTCCGATGTTCAGCGTGATGTTTTCCATGGTTTCCACTCCTCCGCCTTCGTTTGCTCTTGTTTTTCCATTAACCCCCGAAGGGGATTTAAAGGGGGCGATCAGAAAGCCCCCTTTTTCTCCAAAACCCGGAAAAGGGCGCCCGCAGCGGGCGCAGGCCGCAGTGCGGCCTGCGTTGATTCCGATCTGGAAGCCCTTTTTTCCAAAACCCGGAAAAGGGTACCCTTTGCGGGTACCCTTTCCGTTTAGGTTCATGTGGGCCGCGTCGCGCCGAATTTGCCGTAGATCCAGTCCAGAGCTGCGTCTTCTGTGTCAAACTCCATCCACTTGAAGTATTTCGCTTCGCCGCTGGAGTCGATATATACGCCGATGCCGCTGGCGTTGATCGTCGGATGGTTCCATGTGATCTGCCGCTGCTTCGTGCTCGCGTTCTCTCCGCCGGAGCTGCACTGCAGGGCATGGTAGAAGAACGCTTCGTACTTCCTCACGCCCTTGAAGAGCTTCACGCGGATGTAGCCCAGCCCGCCTTCCGGCGGTGCCGCGTCCGTCACGTCGTATTCGGTGACGGCGCTTCCGGTTCCGGTCACCGGCTTCCATCCCAGGCAGGCCGCGCGGCCTTCCTTGCTGATGTCGTTCGTCTCCATCGCAATGGAGTAGCCGTTGACCCCTTTGTCGTTGTCGATGATCACGTCGTCCCCGTAGTCCGGGTTGTCCGCCGTGTCAAAGGTCAGGTTTGCGCTCACCGCAGGCCCCAGCACCAGCGGTGTGCCGTAGGTGATGGCGCTGCCGTCGACCCGGCTTGTGATCGGCGCGAAGATCGGCTTCCGCATTCCGATGTATGCCATGCTTTTTTCCTCCTCTGTTCTATTCGCCTATGATTTCCTTCAGCATCCGCTCTGCTTTGTTGACGATGGCTTCCTTTGCAGCCCCTTTGGCGGCGTTGCCCGCCTTCCGGAAGACCGGCTGCTTCGTCATGAAGCTGGTTCCGCTGTTGATGCTCCGTGCGATTTCCTGCACGGCGGTCTTCCGTTTTCCCAGCTGCACGTATCCCGCGTCCCGGGTGAATCCGACCAGCGTGTCCACCTCGCTGCCGTTTTTGTTGAATTTCGCGATGCCGGTTTTGCCCGCCAGCGCGGCCTTCTCCTCCGGTGATGGGAGCCGATGCTGTTTTTTGTATGTGAATTTTTCCGTCTGGATCCCGCTGACCGCGCCTTTGAAAGCGTCGGCCACGATTCCGGCTCCGTCAAAAAGAGAACCGACGGCCACATCCTGCGCCCTGTCTCCAAGCCGCCCCAGCATTTCGCTGACCTCCGTCAGTCCCTCCGTGTGCAGATCCCAGGCCATCCCGGTCACCTCGCTTCGATCTGAAAGACGAATTCCCGGTGAATCAGCCCGGTTTCCCGTTCGTACTGGATGCTGTTCAGCGACCATGCGCTTTCGCACACGTCCTCCAGCGCGTTTTCCACCGCGGCCACGATCAGCGGTCTTTCTCCGCGGGTGTACAGATCGACGCTTCCTTCCCAGGCTCTGTCCTGCTTCCTGTCGTCGCCGTCGTCATCCTCCGCTTCAAAGTCCAGCTGTACCGTGCCGAAGTTTCCGTTCGGGCGCGTCTTCCATTCGTATTCCGCGAATTGCACCCCTTCGATGGCCTTCAGCTGCCGCACCAGTTCGTCGTAGATCATCCGCCTTCACCTCCGCCAGTCTCCGGGTTCTCTGGTTCCGGATCTTCAGGTCCTGGATTTTCGGCCCCGGTTTCCGCCGGTGCCGCGTTGCCGCGGATCCGCTCCAGCGTCAGCTCCGCGCCGAAGATCTTCTCATCCGTGTAGTCCCGCAGGATCGCGTATCGCTCTCCCTTGTACTCGCAGATGGTTTCTCCCCGGTATTCGAATTCCTGCGGCAGCTTCAGCCGGATCGTCGGCGCGTGTCCGCTGGCCCGTGCCTGGTAAACCTCGGAGCAGGCCAGGCTCTTTTCCTCGCAGTAGGTTTTCCTGCGTTCCTCGGTCACCTCATCCAGCACACCCCGGGCTTCCGGCTTCTCGGTGATCAGGTAAACGATGCCCACCTTTTTCACGGTTCATCCTCCGTTCCGTCCGTCGGTTCCTCCGGGAATCCGTCGCCCGGATCCATCGGTTCCTCCGTCCCGTCGGTTGTACTCGTGTCCGCCGTCCCGGCTTCGTCCTCCAGAAAATCGGTGTATCCGGTCGCGTTCGCCAGCTGCCGCCGTTGCAGGTCGTAGCTCGCGTCGAGTTTTACCCGCTCCTCCGCGCTGGCGTAATCACCCCGGGCGCATGCGTATGTAATCAGTGCCGTGATCACCAGATCGTCCACGATGCTGCTGTTGTCCGTCGCGGTAATCTTTCCCGTCTCCTTATCCTCCGTGATCTGGATGTCGATGTCGCCCTGGATCTGAACCCCGGCGATCTCCAGATCCCGCTTTCCGGCTCTCAGCAGCCGCCGGATGTCCGGCGCGTATTCCATGTCGGTGACCCGCATGGCCAGCATGGCTTCCTTCAGCATGGTTTCTCCTCATTTCTGCAAACTAAAGCCCGGAGAGGGGAGTGGCTTCCTCTCCGGGCGGCGGCGGTTTATCACAAACGTCTGTTAAGACGCAGTGACCGTGATTGCGTAGGTCGTAGCGACCTCGCCTTCGTAGCCGTTCTCAACCTTAACGGTCAGGGTGTTCTCGCCTTCCGTCCAGGTGATCTCGTATTTGCCGTCGTCTCCTGCGCTGATGGCGGTGTCGCCCAGCTTCACGGTGATGGTGGCATTCGGATCCGTGGCGGTGACGGACAGTTTGTCCTTCGCGTTGGTGGTTGCGGCTTCGTAGCTTGTGGTATCGCTGTCAAACGCCGGATCCAGTTCCAGCTCACCCAGCGTCATGGCGCTCAGGCTGCTCGGATAAAGGTCTTCCAGGATTTCAGCGATGATGTTTGCCTTTGTGGTCTGATGCAATGTCAGCCCATATTCGGCGGCGAGTTCCTTGAGCTGGGCCAGCGTCAAGGCGGTGAGTTCAGTCTCGGACAGGATGTCGTCGTCCGGGCTGTTGTCAGCCGCGCCGCCGATTACTGAAAAGTTACTTTCACGAAGCTCTTCGGGTTCTCAAGGCCCGCATCAAACAGGCTGTATCCCGCGATGATGTCTTCGAAGGTCTTGGGATCCATCGCCCGGTTGATGAACAGGGCTTCGAAGTCGTTCGCCAGCAGCTTTCCGGGAATGCCTGCGTACATGACCTTGTCGGCCAGATTGTCATCCAGCTTCACGGTCATGCCGTAGATCACGCCCTGTGTGACCGGGTCGGCCTGCGGGCTGGGGATGAACGCCTTGTTTCCGGCTCCGTCGTTGATGCCCGCGAGGATGTTCCAGATGGTGTATGCGTTCGCGTACACGACCTTGCGGCCCTGTCCCTTGATCTTCGCCAGGTATGCGCGGATGTTCGCGTCGGTGGCTTCCACGCCGGTTCCGATGTTGCCGCTGTTGATGCCGTAGGTGCTATCGTTCAGCTGCGCCAGGATCCGGGTTTCCTTCGCCACGCCGATGCGTTCCGCGATGTGCTTGACGACCCAGTCCTCAAACGCGCCGATGCTCTGCCACTTCATCTTGCGGCTGATCACCAGGTGCTTCTTGATTTCCACGCCGGAGAGCGGCAGGTAATCGAAGGTGTCCTGCTCGTCCGCGTTGGCCACGCCTTCATTGGTCGCTGCGGCATCTCCCGCGTCGATGCTCTTGTGGCGCGGAATCTGGAAGCCGCTGGTCATGGCGCTCTTCGCCGCGTCGTTGTACATCGGGTAGTCGCTCTCGACCAGCTCGACGATCCGGTTCATGATCTCCGTCGGCACCACGGCGGGCGTGTTCGCGGTGGTGAAGGTGAAGGCGCGGTTTTCCGCTTCCGTCAGCTCACCGAACAGCGGCACACCGTCACGCACGGCCAGCTTTTTCAGCCAGGCTCTCCGGTATTCCGGGCTGTCCGCGTTCAGTTCCCGCTGCTCCTGCTGCTGCGGCACGGTGCCCAGCAGATTGGTGCCCACGGTGCCGCTGGCCACAGCATCACGGCGCAGCGCATCCCGCGCGGCCTGCGCCCGGCGCTCCGCCAGCTCTTCGTCGATGGCGGTGCGTTCCTCCGCCAGCTGCTCCAGCTCCTCGGTGCTCCGGTTTTCCGGATTCTCTCCGATGGCCTTCAGCTCGCTCTGGCGGGCCTGCAGCTCCGCCACGGTCATCTTCTTCAGCTTTTCCTTCATGGTTTTGTTCCTCCTCATTTTTTCAGGGTTGCGAGCGCCGCATTTCTGCGCTCGCTGTTTTTCCTGGCGTTCCTGACTTGCTGCAGTTCGGTTTTCAGTGCGCTCTCCAGCGGATCATCGTCGCCCTCCGGCGAGAGATCTTTTCCCGCGGCCTGCAGTTTCGTCTGGTCGTATGCAGGGAAGGCGACGGCGGATACTTCAAACACCTTTGCGATGTGCATAATCCGGCGCAGCGGGTTGTCGCTGTCCTCATCCTCCCACATACTTTTATCCACCGTGAACATGAACGACATTCCGGTGATGTCGCCGCGTTTCACGGCTGAATACAATTTTTTTGCGTCCAGGTTGTTTTCCGTGTCCAGATCGACCCGGATCTCCAGCCCGTTCTCGACGCGCTTCAGCTGCATGGTGCTGTTCTCGTTGTTGTTCCGGCTCCTGGCCAGCGGCACCATGCTGGTATTGTGCCCGATCAGAAACGGCACGTCCGTCAGGTCTGTTTCTCCGTCCACGGCTCCGGCATCGATCACCTCGCGCCGCCAGCCGTACTGGATCACCTGCCCATAGACGATCGGAAGCCCGATCAGGTGCGTCCCGTGCTGCTCGTTTTCCGCCGCCCGTATTTCAAAGCGGATCTGGCGGATTTCCCGGTTATTCTTTGGCATTCTTCTCATCCTCCTGCTTTTTGCCTGGGACATTATTGTCCTTTGCATCCGGCCTGCCCTCATCGACCATGTAATACTCGCCCCGGATCGGCGCGTGCTGTCCGGCTCCGTCCGGCAGCGGCGCGTAGTTGAAAAGGTCGCGGATCTCATCGATCAGCAGCGCCCCGCGGTCGCCCAGCTGCTGGCTCATGCTTACTTTGTCCGCGACGCTCATGTACTGCAGCCGGTTTGCCGTCAGCAGCGCCCGGTTCCCGGATGCCTGCTCCCGGTCGCTGTAGATCATACCGCTCAGGCCGTCGCTCATCTTGATGGCGAACGGTTCAATTTCGCCGTCGTAGAAGGTGCTCAGTTCCTCCGGCTTCGCCGTGTTCATGATCACCGCTTCGCTGACTCCGAAGTACCGGAAAACACTCATTTCGATCAGCTCCTGCTGGTCTTTGTCCACCAGGTTCTTTGCCGCTTCCAGCTGTTTTATGTTCGTCACGTTGTTGTTGAAAAGCAGCAGCCCTCCGCCGCCTTCCTGAAAGTTCAGCTTATCGAACCGTTTTCGTTCCTTCGCCAGATCCTCGTCGAACAAGTAGTTCGTCACCTGGGCCATGAATCGATAGGTCGCCGCGTTCTTTACGCCCTCCGTGATCGCCTGTTCAAAGGTGTTGATCATCTCCATGGTCGTCCCCAGTGGCGCGTTTCCGTCTCCGAAAAAGTCATTCTTCAGCTGATGCTTCCGGATGATGCAGCAGCGATCCAGCTCCATGGCCTGCCGCTTTCCTCCGGTCAGCTGGAATACCAGGTACACCGTTCCTCCGCGCTCCCGGATCTCGCATCCGCTCGGATACACCGGCCAGAAGCCCTTTTGCTGTCCGTATTCGTCCAGCACCGGCACGATGATCAGGTTCGTCTCGACTTCGTAGATGGCGTTGCATCGCTCCAGGAAGTCCGGCCAGGTGGAGAACGGGTTCGGGCGGATCTTCACCGCGTTGTAAAGCTCCCGCTTTGCCGCGCCCCGCATGTCGAAGCGCAGCTTCATGATGTGCCGCCCCTTCGCGTAGATCGCTTCCCGCACCAGGGCGCTTTCGTAAAGCTGCCCGCTCCAGCTGGTAAACACCGGCGCGTAGGCCGTGAACGTCTCCATCGTCGTCAGCGGCTGTCCGTTTGTCGGCTGCGGCTTCCGCTTCCCGAAGATCTTCTCAATCAGTCCCATTTGTTCTTCCTCTCCCGTTTGGCAGTGCGACACTTTCATGTGTCCGAAGGGGTTTCAGGGGGCGATCGGAAAGCCCCCTGGTCATCCTCTCTCGTTGCGGAGCAGGTGCTCCATTTCGGTGTAATAGTTCCGGCGCATGGTCATCGCGTCCAGTAGCGCGGCCATGCCGTCGATGTGCGCCGTGCTGCTGACTTTGATCAGCCGCCGCCGGTTCGTTTCGTCAAATTTCAGGGCGCTGTCCATCATGTGGATTTTCATCAGGTTGTTGTCCTCCGCGCTCTTCAGTCGCCCGTCTTTGATCATGCCCTCCGTGTCGATGATCACGCCCGTCAGGTTGCTGCCCTGGCTGACGCTCTCCATCTGGAATCCCATTCCCTGCAGATCCTGCACCAGGAAGGCCGCGCTGTATCTGTCGTACCCGTTTTTCTGTGGCAGGATCTCATATTTCCGCACCAGCTCCTTGTAGAAGGCTTCCACGTCGTGATAATCCACCACGTTGTCTCCGCTCAGAATCAGGTATCCCTGTTCGACGTACTTCCTGTACGGGATCCCATCCCGGGCCGTCGCTTCCTCGATCTTTTCCTTCGGCATGTAAAACCGCGCGAAGAACCAGACCGTTTCGCCCTTCTGGATCATGATGATCACCGCCGTCAGGTCGGTCGTCATGGAAAGGTCGATCCCGGCCAGCGCGTAGGTGTGCCTGAAGTCCTCCAGCGTCTTCCCTGTTTCGCTGAAGACGCGGTTCACATCCTCCGCCCGCAGCCATGCCGCGGAGCTGTTCTGCTTCAGGCAGGCGACCTTCGTCTTGAATTCCGCCGCCTGGCTCATGCTCTGCTCTGCCGCGGCAATGTCCTCCAGAATGTTGTCGACCGTCAGTGAAACGCCCATGTTCGGGTTGCTCTTCCGCAGCTCGTTGATGTCGTTCCATTTCTCCGGATCGTCGACCATATACAAAAACGGAGCCAGCCTTGTCTCCCGGCTCGTTCCGTTGATGACCGCCGTCGCCCGGCGGATCATTTCGTCGTAGATTCCGTCCTGGACGTATCCTGGTGTCGTGATGCTCACCAGCAGCGGCTGCTTCCGGGCACCCAGGGCGCTCTTCATGACCTGATATTGCCGCAGGCCCTGCTCTCCCTGCCATGCTCCCAGCTCGTCGCAGATGACCCCGCTCGGGTTCAGGCCGTCGCTCTTTTTTTCACTGAAGGCGATCGGCATCGCGCTGCTGTTCGTCTCCGCGACGTACATGTCCGTCCGCCGCTTCTGCGTGATGGCTGCCAGCTCCGGCTCCTTCTGGATCATCTGGTAAAGCGCTTCGTAGCAGAGCCGCGCCTGATCCATCCGGGTGGCGACCGTGTACAGCCGCTTTCCGTAGTCCGGGTCGAAATAAAAAATCAGCGCCATGATGCAGGCGGCCAGCAGCGTCTTGCCGTTCTTCCTGCCCATCACGATCAGCACCTCGCGGAAAACCCGCACCCCGTCTTCGTCTACGATTCCGAAGATCACGCTGATCATGGCCTTTTGCCAAAGCTCCAGACGGATCAGTCCCGGAGCCAGCGCCCCTTCGTGGTGCCTGCAGAACGTCTGGATAAACCGGATGCACATGTTCGCCTTCTTCTGCGCGAAGAAGAACCGCTTTTCCTGCAGCCCATCGATGATTATCCGATACCAGTCCCGGATCCAGTGACCGACCGTCACGCTGCCGTCGGTGATCGCCTGGTAATATTCCAGGATATAATTCTTCGGTTCCGGCGCGTCTGCTCCGGTTCCTCCGCCGGTTCTCTTCCCTGCATCTGCTGACTCTTTCGCCGCCGCGCCCGACTTTCCGCCCGTTTTCGCGATGTTCGTTTTTTTAATCATCGCCCATCATGTCCATCATCTTGAGCAGGCGGCTCTCTTTGACCTGCTCCTCGCTCAGCTTGTCGATGATCTGGATCAGTGTCGCGACCGTGCTGTTCGCCGCGGTGCTGGTTTTGTTGTACTCCGCGATTGCCGGGTTCGTGCACAGGTTCTCCCGGCCCTTGACGTAGGTCTTCGTGATCGTCGTCCCGGTCTTCTGAATTTCCCGCTCCAGATCCGTCAGGATCTTCATCTGCACCTGGTACCGTTTGAACGTCGTCACGAAGAAGAAATTGCTTGAAACGCCTTTTTCCGTTGCCCTCCGCAGGATCTCCTCCGCCTGCTCCTGCAGCGACATATTTTTAACGATCCGCTTCCGCGCCATCGCTGTCACTCCTCCATCTTTCCCGGTTCCTCCGCCTGCGTCTGCTTGCCCTCCGGCTCCGGATCCGATTCCCGACGTTCTGATGCTTTTCCTTCGGCCTGTTCCATTTCTGCTTCCAGTGCCGCATCCTCCGCCCTCCGTCCGTCTCCGGTTACGCTGCTACGGAGTACCCCCCCCTGATGCTGTAACCGTTGATTTTCAAGGCTTTCAGCCCGGTCATCGCTTCCCATCGGTCGACGATCACGTCCGCGTAGTGCGGGTCGAATTCCATCATGAAGCACCGCCGGTTCATCTGCTCGCAGGCGATCAGCGTCGTGCCGCTCCCGCCGAAAAGATCCAGCACCGCTTCGCCCTCCCGGCTGCTGTTCCGGATCTGCCGGGCGATCAATTTCAGCGGCTTCATCGTCGGATGCAGCTCGCTGACGTTCGGCTTGCTCTCCCGGATCACGTCCGTCGCGATTTCCTCCGCGTAGATCTCCCGGAGCAGCTGCGCCATCTCGTCTTTCTTCATGTGGCTAAGATCCGGCATCAGGTCTTCGATCACGGTACTCTGCTTCCGGTTGTCCAGGAAGTAGTGCGCGGCTCCGTCCTTCCATCCGTAAAGGCACGGCTCATGCTGCCACTGGTAGTCCTGCCTGCCCAGCGTGAAATGTCCCTTGACCCAGATCAGGATCTGTTTGACCTCCAGCCCGGCCTTCTTCATGCCCTGCAGGAATTGTTCGGTCGTTCGCGTTGCGTACCAGACGTAAAACGCGCCGCCCTCCCGCAGCGCGTCTTTCCCGTTGGTCATGGCCTTGCCCAGGAATTCCACGAATTCCTTTTCGCCCAGGTTGTCGTTCAGCAGGAACGCTCCGTCGTCCTGGTGCTTCCTGCGCTTCGCCAGCTCATCCGTGCTCTGCGCGGCTCCGCTTTCGTCTCCGCCCAGCCCGATGTTGTACGGCGGATCCGTGACCATCAGATCCGCCTTCTGTCCGGCCATCAGCGCCGCCACCATCTCCGGATCCGTGCTGTCGCCGCACATCAGCCGGTGATTCCCCAGCTGGTAAATGTCGCCGACCCGGCTGCGCGGTTCCTCCGCCGCGTCCGATTCCGTCTCCGTCCATCCGTCGTCCTGGATCGCTCCCATGGAATCATCAAACCGCAGATCCGGATCAAAGCCCGTCAGGCTGATGTCGAAGTCCGCGTCCGCCAGATCGGCCAGCTCCTGCTGGACGCGCTCCATGTCCCATTCGCCCAGCTCCGTCAGCCGGTTGTCCGCGAGGATGTATGCCCGGCGCTGCTCCTCCGTCAGCCCTTCAACGAAAACGCATGGCACTGCGGTCAGGCCGATTTCCTTCGCGGCCATGATCCGTCCGTGTCCTGCGATCACGTTCAGTTCCTGATCGATCAGGCAAGGGGAGAGGAACCCCAGCTCCCGGATGCTCCGCCCGATTTTCTCGACCTGTTCTTTGCTGTGCTGCTTCGCGTTTCGCTCGTAAGGCTTGAGTGCCGCGATCTCGACCTCCCGCAGCTCCACCGCTTTTCCCATGTTCCACTCCTCCGTTTTTCCGGATCCGCCAGCGCGTCCGCTGCCGTCCCGTCGATCCTTCCGGCCCTCCGCGCCGGTTCCTCCGCCGTGTCGATTCTTCCTCCGCCGATCTCCGGTCACCTCCGCCAAGGTTCCCGGATCTCCGTCCGTGTCGGCTAAAGTCAGCCGATGTCAGTTAAAATCCGCCGAAAATCGCCGCCGTTTTCGGCCTGAAAATCTGCCCACGCTGGCCCCGGTCAGAATCCAAAAACCACGCGCGCACCCGCGAGCGGTTTTTCGCAGGGGACGGCCAGACCTGTGCCGCCGCGGCTCCGATCGTTGATCAGGGGGGATCTGTCGCGGTCACGTTGCCGTCGTCGTCCACCGTCCAGCGCTTCTGCTTTCGGTGCTCTTTCAGGTGACAATCTTTGCACAATGCTTCCAGGTTCCGCCAGTTCATCGCGATCTCAGGCCGGTTGATGTTCTCCGGTGTCAGGTGAATTTTGTGGTGCACTTCTTCTGCCGGAACGACCAGCCCGCGCTTCCGGCAGCGCTCGCAAAGTCCGCCGACCGATCGCCGGTATCCTCTCGCGCAGCGCGTCCATGCTGCGGATGTATAAAAATCATCCGCGAAGGTCTTTTCTCTTCCGCGGATTTCCACGGTATCATTTTCTCCGCTTCTCATGGCTATTTCAATAAAATCTGGCTATGCCTTGTCTTTTTCTTTGGCATGCTCAGTTCGTCCAGGATCTGGTTCCGACGCTGGTTCACCCACTGCCTGCTCATCTCGATCTCTTCCGCGATCGTGTATTCGCTCTCGCCCTCGACGTAGTAGCACCGGATCACGCACCTGTCCTTCCGGTTCTTAATCCGTTCGATGATCGCTTCCGCCTGCTGGATGATGCCGATGTCCTCGCTCTGTTTCCGTTTCAGCGTTTCGATCAGCCCTTCCAGCCGCTGCATCTGTCCGGCTGTGGCATTGTTCGTCTTCCGGTCGCCTGCCGGTTCCATCGACTGTGATCCGATTCCCCGCGGCCCTCCGATCATGGCCAGCCTGTCGATCTGCCGTGAGATCATCCGCTCCTCCATGGTTGCCATCCTGCACTCCTGCAGGATCTCAACGTCGGTCATTGTCCTGCCCCCTTCCTGGTATCCTCCGCATCATCACCCGTATGTAAACCCCGTCTGTGTAATCCGAGAACCTCACACAGCTTTCGCTCATCGATCCTGTTTCGTCTTCCTGGAATCTCAAACCCCGGACGAATTCAAACCCCGGATATACTTTTTCCATGATCGGTTTTGCTACGCTGTTAAAATCCTTTGCCATCCTCCGCACCTTTGCATTACTGACCCGGCTCATGCTGCTGCGGAACTTTGGCTCTCGCAGGTTCTTGGAGCAGGAATAATGTCTTTTCCCTTTGGCCTGTTCCTTCCCCCGGTTCTGATCGTAGATATAAAATGCCAGCTTTCGCAGTCCTTCCTTCTCCGGCTGCAGTTCATCACAGTTTGCAAATCCCCGCGCCTGTGATCCCTTCCGCCAGATTTTCTCGACCTCTTTCCGATCGATCCCGCCGCTCATGACGATGTGGCAGTGCAGCTGTTTTGCCTTTCCGTCCCTCTCGCTTTCGATCGCGTAGATGTATTTCATTTCCGGCAGGCCCCTCTTTCTCCGTTCCCGCCGTATTCGCTCGATGAAGTTTTTCACGTCCTTCCGGATCTCGTGCTCCGTCGGCTTCTCCGTGTATGTCAGTGTCAGGCTCTGATCCTCCGATGTGAAGTTCTCATCCATCATCAGTTCCAACCTGAACTTTGCCCGCTCCGTGTTGTACCTCTGGATCCGTTCCGGTGTCAGGTTCTTTTTCGCTGCCCTGACCTTTCTCATGCGTTTTTTCCCCCAGGCTGGAAAGATTTCCGCGACCAGGATGTCCCCGGCCATCGTCGTGATTGTCCGGTATCCCATCTGCCCGACCCGAAGATCGCAGCCCTCCCGTTTCCACCAGGCCGGATCCCGCATGGCCAGTTCCAGTTCCGTCGGTCCCGGCACGTCAAACAAGGCCGCGTATTCCCACATGTGCGATCTTCCTCCTACACGGTCAGGGGCAACGGAGCGCATGCAGCTGGTCTTTCCCTGTCAGTTGTCCGTGCGCTCCGTTTCCCCCGACACCCCCTTCTCTGTAAATCCATCATGATCATTTTGTGGTGGTCTGATGGCTGTCGACTTTCGGATCCTCTCTGACCCCGGTCAGCTCCTCCGCCGTCCCCGGGCCGTGCTTCATTATTTAATACATCATACAAGCCTGCACACGAGGAGCCCATCCCTCGTTTTCGGGAGCCGTCCTCCCGCGGGCACCTGCCGGTCTTTCCCGGCTGTCAGTTCGCGGGCCTGCAGCCCTGGTGCGCGGCTCCGGAATTGAACCGGAACAGGCCCGTCCTCCGCGCATGCTGCCGGGATCGTCCCGGCGGTTATAATATGAAAGAAATTATTTTGAAGTTACTTCTGCGAAGTATATTTCACTCGGAGAAACTCCTCTTTCGTAAGCGAGCAGCTTGATCGTTTCTTGTCGTTCTTCCTGTCCTTCGTCTTCCATTGTGTATCTCAGGATTTCTTCCCCCGCTAAGAAGAAAACAATCCATTTTTTCCCGCGCTTCATTCCTGGTTCCTCCCGTAGATCCCGTTATACCCGGCTCCCTCCCATGTGATGTGCTGGTTCACCATCGGATAGCTCACATCGCACTCCGGTTCCCGTCCTGCTTCCCGGATGTTCAAAAAAATCAGCATCCCCAGCACCACCGTCATGATGCTCATGCTGATCCAGAATGTTCTCCTGCTCATTTCAATCCACCGCCTTTTCCACTGTTCGCCTGTTCCATGCTTCAGCTGCTTCTTCAGGAAACTGATACCAGCCTGACGCTGCTCCGCATCCTCCCTTTGAACAATCGCAGACGACTATTGCTCCGCATGCACCTGGTTCTTCAAAGTTCGGGCAGAGATCTTCTTGTTCAAAATTAGAACACATTTCACACTCTTGAAGGTTTGTAATCTCTGCGACTTCTTTCCCGCAAAATGGACATGGTAATAATTTCATCATTCCTCCGCCTTTCCGTTTCTCATCAGCTTGACCACTCCGCCGAATTTCCGGGCAGCTCTGCAGGCTGCGTCGTGGTTCATGAACACCCGCGCTGCCTGCAGCTCCGTGCTCCAGAAGATCCCGGACGCGTCCGGTCTTGCGCTCTTCGTTCCTTTCCTGGCCAGATACAATCCGCCCCGGCGAACCACCAGCCCGTTCATCATTCCTCATCGTCCTCCGCCAGCAGCTCTTCCATGCTGATCTGCCCGTTGACCAATTTCCACCCTCCGGCCTGTTCGATCAGCTTGCTATTCTCCGGGATCGTCGCGTCCACGCTTTCCTTCATGGGCACATTGAATCCGGCTTTATATTTCCATAGCGGCATCCGCCGCAGCTCTCCGGTCGCTTCGTCCACCGTCGTCACGATCGTGAAGCTGATCTTGAGCGCTGCGCTTCCTTCGTCGCTGCCCGTCCCGATCGCTCTGGCCACCGCCATCTGCATGCACTTGTCGAACGCCTGCTTTGCTCCGGCCATCATCGCGTGATCGATGCTGATTTCAAACTGCTTTTTGCTCATTTCTTCCACTCCTCCCGGCCTTCCATTCCAGGAAGGCTTTCTCATTCTCCGGATCCTTGTAAAACTCCCGGCACCGATCCAGCAGGGCCGGAGCCGTCATCGTGTAGTCCGGTTTCGTCTTCGCTTCCGCCGCGTAGATCCGCAGCTCCTCCGCCGCTTTCATCCTTCTTCCTCCTCTTCGGCAGGCAAGGGTAGTCCTCCCGAATAATGATTCCGTATAACATGCAGTAGACGCTGCCCTTTGCGTACCGCTTTCCCTCCGGGCACTCTCTGCAGATCATCGTCTGGCCCCGCAGGTTCTCCGGTGCATCCGGTACGCAGGCTCCGCTGGTTCATCGCCCAGGTAGTTTCTCTGCTCTCTGCCCTGGATCTTGCTCCCGTCGATCCGGACGAATTCTTCCTCGCTCTCCGGATCCGGCACCACCATGAAATATTCCGGATCGACCACGACCTTCCGGTAAACGCCCCAGGTGATCACCGCGATCCTCCGCCCGCACTTCCGGCAGGTTGTTTCCTTATCCTTCATTTTCTGCTCCTCCTCCGCCGCGGCGGCACGTACTGGTATCCTTCGCTTCTCCATTTCCGGATGATCCGGATGCTTTCCATCACCAGCGGCTTCGGCTGATCTACATGCAGCGTGTAGACCGCTGTCGTTCCGTCGCTGAAGCTGACCCGGATCCTGTCCGGGATCTGGCTGTCCTCCCGGTCGAAGATATAAACCGGTGTCGGAAGCGGCTGCGGACGTTTGTGCTGTTTTTTGTCCTGGTCGCTCTTCGCATGGATTCCGTCCGGCTCCCATTTCGGGAACCCTCCCTTGTTCAAGCATCCCGGGCACGGCACGGTATCAATATCATTGTCGCAAAATCTGCAGTTCAAGCAGCTTTTCCACTCCTCGTCCTTGTCGTACTCTCTCATCTTTTCCACTCCTCTCATCTGTATCCCGGTGCCCGCGTCCTGGGCTGCCGGTTCCTGAATTGCCCGCCGACCGGGCAGGTTGCAAAGTGGCTCTCGTAGCATTCGATCAGCTCCGCGTCCGTATCGTCGAAAGCGTCCCCGACCTTTTTTCCGAAAATGATCAGGCCGTCCTTCGTGATGAAGCTGTCGCCGCCGGTTTCCTTGCGGATCCAGACCGGCTCCGCGTCCACCGGCATCTTCCTCCGCGTCGTCTGCATCCGGATCCAGAGCACCTCCGCCCCGCATCCGCGGCACTGGTTTGTCATTTTTCACTGCTCCTGTTTCTCTGGAAGTGCTATTAAATAGCATTTCTTTCGCGCAAAAAAGAAACCCTGTCGTATGGAATGTTACAGAACCGGCAGAATTCCTGCGCCTTTTCTACGGTCGGGGAGGTCTTTCCATTCTCCCATGAGCCGACCGTCTGCTTGCTGACATGCAAAGCCCGCGCGACTTCTTCCTGTGTTTTCCTGGCATCCACCCTTGCCGCTGCTATCGAGATCTTGAAATCGTCCATGATCGTTTTCTCCTTTCTGTGAATACTGCTATTAAATAATAGTCGTAATAAATCGCATTGTCAAGCCTGAAATACAATTTATTTGACTTTTAGTTTTTGGGTAGTATATAATACTTTCATCTGGGAGGTGATTCTTTGAACGACCGGGAAATATTCAGAAAAAATCTGAACGATTTTTTATCTTTCTCCGGCAAAAAGCAAAAGGATCTTGCTGAATTCGTTGGTGCCAAAACGACCACCGTTTCCGGCTGGACGCGCGGCATTTCTTATCCTCGTGCCGATGCCATGGAAAAGATCGCCTTGTTCTTTGGCGTTTCAACCTCCCGCCTTGTCGGTTCTTCTGAATCTGTTTCTTCTCCCGTTTTTCGTTCTTCTTATAATGAATTAACGCCTGAAGAGCAGCGCCTTCTGGATGCCTTCCGCGCTGCGGATGATCGTGCCCGTGCTGATGCGCTGAATACTTTGCTGCAGCACCCTGCAGCTAAATGATAGGAGGATCCGATATGAAAAAAATGGTTTCCGTTTTTCTGTCCGTTCTGTTGGTTCTCTCTTTGCCTTTCTGCTCTTCTTTTGCAGATGAATCGAACCAGAGAAAATGGCAGAAGAAACTGTCCACGCTGGATCAGGAAGAATTGCGCGATGTAATTTCCGCCGCTTCCTCTGTTCTTCTTTCAAAGTCCGAATGGGAAATCGTCACGGTTCCCGCTGGTTTTTATGTCGTCGGCGAGGATATTCCTGCGGGCCATTGGTCTATTTCCTTCGCTCCTGGTGAATATGCGTTTATAGAGTATTTCTATAAAACGGACGCGACCGGGAAAAAGCCCGCCGACCTTTTTACTGATTATTATTATGAAGGTATTTCTGATCCTGCTTCCGCGATGGGATCCGTTTACGCGTCCCGGGAGATCGACCTCGATCTGCAGGAAGGCTGGCACGTTGTGATCACGTATGGTTCTCTTGTCTTTAAACCGTATACCGGCAGATTTTCACCGTTTCATTGAGGAGGATCCATGAAAAAATCCACCACTCCGTCCTGCTCTCCGCGGACGGCTGTCGCGTATGCCCGTTATTCCTCCGCCGGTCAGCGGGATGTCTCCATTGAGCAGCAGCTGCGGGAGATCCATGCTTTCGCCGATCGGGAAGGGTATACCATTGTGCATGATTATGCGGATCACGCCCGTTCCGGCTTCAAAAACACATCGGCCCGGACGGCCTTCCAGTCCATGATGTCCGCTGCTGAAAATGGAACCTTTGACACCGTGATCAGCTGGAAGGTCGACCGTTTCGGTCGGAACCGCGAGGAATCCGCTCTTTATAAGGGCAGGCTCCGCCGGTTCGGTGTGAAGGTCGTCTATGCCATGGAGCCGATCCCGGAAGGCTCCGCAGGTGTGCTGCTGGAGGGAATGCTGGAAGCGACCGCAGAATGGTATTCCCGTCAGCTATCTGAAAACGTCACCCGCGGCATGACGGATAATGCCCACCGCTGCCTTTATAACGGCACCCGGATCCTGGGCTATTCCCGCGGCCCGGATGGCCACTATATCCTGAATCCGGAGGAAGCCGCCGTCGTCCGGAGCATCTTTCAGCAGTACCGCTCCGGTCTTTCCGCCGCCAGCATCTGCCGCCAGCTGAACGCCCAGGGCCTGAAGACCTCCCGCGGGAAGTCGTTTTCTCCGGAGTCGCTCCTCCGGATCCTGTCGAACGAGCGATATACCGGCACCTATATCTGGGGATCCATCCGTGTCCCGGACGGAATGCCCGCCATCGTCGACCAGAAAACATTCCAGGAGGCCCAGCGAATGAAAACGAAAACCGCCCGCCACGTTGAACAGGGAGCCGTCGATTTTCTCCTGACCGGGAAGGCGTTCTGCGGGCATTGCCGCTCCGCCATGATCGGCGATTCCGGAACCTCCAAAGCCGGGAACCGGTTCTATTATTATTCCTGTCAGGCGCACAAAGCCCGGAAGGGCTGCCCGAAGAAGTCCATCGGGAAGGATCGCCTGGAGGATGCTGTGATCGACTTTGTCCTGGATTATGTTCTTTCGGATGAAATGATCGAAAAGAACGCGGACGCGATCATGGCCCTGCAGGCGGAGGAGCTGAAATCGTCGCCCCTGGCTGCCATGGAAGCGGAACAGGCGGAAGTCAAAAAACAGATTGATAATATCAACAATGCCATCGCTGCCGGTGTTTGGTCTTCCTCCACGGTTGAAAAGCTGAAGGCGCTGGAAGCCACCGCGGAGAACCTCCGCGTGTCCATCGAAACCCTCCGCTTTTCCCAGACGCAGCTGATGGATCGCGACCGCGTCGTCTTCTTCCTGCATCGGTTTACCAAGGGCGACCGGAACGATCCACTGCACCGCCAGCATCTGATCCAGACGTTCGTGAATTCCGTTTATGTTTATGACGATCATCTCTGGATCGTCGTCAACAACACCGAAGGCAATTTCCGGTATGATCTCCCGGAGGATCTGACGGAGGACTCCCCAGGCGGTTTTCCGTCCGGGTGTTCGGATAGTGTTTCGTCTGGTGTACCAAACGTGTTACATCCGAACACGCAGGTTACGATCTACCGGATTGCAATCTGAAAGCCGGATGAAAAAAAGACCGCTGTCAGCGGTCTTTTTTCTATTCTTATTCGACATAATCATCGTATATCCATATTTCTGGTTCTTTAGTAAAGACCCCTCCGCTAAAGTCTATTATTAAATTCTGATATTCATCTCCAGGTTCTGCAAATTCTTTAGCCATTTCTTTTAGTTCATCAATTGTCAGTATTTCGCGTTTCTCTTCAAAATTCCTATCCGATGCTTTTCTGATATTAAAATTCATTTTTTCTTTCCCTCCATGTCCTCCCGGATCAGCCGCTTTATGTATCCCTGGATGTTTTCCTGCTTTTCTATCCATTCGATCAGCTCCGGCTCCGTCTTCCGGTTGATCTTCAGCCGGATCTGCCGGATGTTTTCTTTTTCGTACTGGTTCAGATATTCCATGTTTGCCATCCTCCGCACCTCCGCCCTGATTCTATCGTTTTGGGTTCCCTATGTCAAACCCGCTTTGCTCCGTCTTCCAGCCCGAGCTTGTATGCCTTCTCCAGCATCTCCCGGATTCCCCAGATGCTGACCTCCGGGAAATCCTCGCGATCGTTGTTTCGTATGTCAATTCCTCCGCGGACGCTGATGCTGTAGTCCGAATTGATCGCGATTCGTTCCAGCTCCGCCAGTTTCTTCTCCGTCAGGTTTGTCTTCATTTTCCGCTCCTCCTCTCAAAAATACAAGTCTTTCATTTCCAGCCCATTCAGCAGCGTGATGCTGTCCGTTGCGTATAGCCAGTCAATGACCGCCGTCACCTTCTGCCGGTCTTCTTCCTTCCCGGTTTCCGCCGCCCGGAAGATCATCGTCGCCAGCTCATCCGCTTCCTTCCGGTTCAGGCAGTCCATCTCGATGATCGCTTCTCTGATCTGTTCCCGTGTCATTTTCCGTCCCTCCTCATCTGCTCCGGATGATCGTGATCTGGTATTCGCTTCCGTCCGGCAGCGTAATCACCAGTCCTTTGTCGTAGGTCATGACCCCTTCTTCTTCGAAGGTTTTCACCCGCATGTTTTCCCAGTTGATCTCTTCCGGGTCGTAGTCTCCCGTGATCAGCGCCTTCAGTCCGTTCTGCATGGTTTCGTCTGTGAATTCGTACTCGTTCATTTTCTTTTCCTCCTTCTCAGTCTTCCAGCCGTGCTGCCAGGTTGAAAAGTCTTTCATGATCTTCCCAGGTGATCTTTTCTTTCTGGAACATCCGGTCGACTCCGTCCTCCGCGTATAAGACCATCGTCCGTTCCTCGTTTGTTTTCGCTGCCATCAGTCTGTCAAAAAGTTTTTTGAACATTTTTTTGTTCCCTCCTCAGTTTTTCGCGCTCATCCGTTTCAGGATCTCTGTCTTCGTCAGGTTGATGTCCTTCTGCCGCTCTCCGTAGCTGCACTGTTTTGCTTCTTCCAGTTCAAAGGTCACCAGCTGCTTCAGCAGCTCTTCGTTCGTCGCGCCTTCCAGCCAGTTTTTTTTCTCTTCGATCGTCATCTTCGTTTCCTCCTCTCAGTTCTTCCGGAAGGTCGGCAGCTGGAAGCTTGCGGCGATCGCTTTCCGGATGGTCAGGTCGTTTCCCAGGTAGCTTCCTCCGGCGATCCGCTTTTCCGTTCCGTTTTCGTCCGCCGCGTAGGTTCCGCGCTTGATGTAGTCGCTCCAGACCGTGAAGGTTTTCCCGGCCACCTGCGTCGTCTTGATGTTGCTCCTCATTCTCGTTTCCTCCGTTCGTTTCCGTTCCCTTATTGGGTACCCTAATTATATACTAATTGGGTACCCAAAGCAAGCGAAAACCGCCATTTAATTGTGACGAAAGTCTAAACAAATCAAAGAAAAAACCCGCCCCGAAGGGCGGGAAAGCTCCGCTTTTTTTGCTGCCGATCAGCGCTGGTTCTCCATGCGATCCATCAGCTTTTTGATCTCCATCCGGGTCAGGTCGTCCGGCGCGTCCTCCATCATCTGGCGCAGCTGTTCGCCCATGTCGCCGTTCCTGGAGTAGCCGTTCCGGCTGTAGCGGCCATCGTTCCGGCCATAACCGCCGCTGTTTTTGCTGTATCCGTTTCCGGTGCCGTTCCGGCTGTAGTCGTCCCGGCGCTCTCCGCGTCTGGAGTATCCATAGGTGATCCCCGGGTTATAAACCGGGCCAGGCGGCATCCAGCGTCCGCTGTATCCGCCGTCTTCGCCTTCTTCCTCTTCCTTCAGCATGGCGCAGGTCGTAACCAGGGCCATTGCGCTCTTGCTGAGTTTGTAGATGGCATCCAGATCCTGCAGATTGATTTTGCCGCCCGCTTCCCGGATCCGGTCATTCGCGTCCCCGATTTCGTGGGCGACGTTTTCCTTCATCTCGTAGATGCTGTCCATGATGTTCTCCATCGTGTTTTCCTCCCTTCCGTCAGTTTCCGCCCGCGGTCGCTGCCGCCGGTGCTGTTCCGTTGATCGATTCCAGGTTGTAGTTCGGCTGGCATGCCGGGTTTCCGAGCATCCGGAAAACCGCGCCCGCCGCGCTTGTCACCACCCGGGTGGCGTATCTTGTCCTCGTCCTGATCCCGCAGGCCGTTACCGGAGCGCAGCACCTCGTCGTCAGCGGATACTGCTCCGTGCCGGTTCCGATCTGGATCACGACCGGAGCGGTGATCGTCGTCTCCTCCGGGATGGTCTGCGCGACCACGATGCAGACTTTTTCGCCGTTCCGGTAGGAATTCTCCGGAAGGGTAATCACCAGATTTCCGCCGGTAAACGCGACGGCTTCTGAAATTGCCAGATGGTCGCAGATTCTGCACACATTTTTGCAGGCCATTGTTCGTTCCTCCTGTTGCTCAATGCGGGAGCGGGCATGGAAGCCCGCCCCGCAGAATTATTGGCCTTCCTGAAAAGATCAGGCAGCCAAGCCGCAGCCGCAGCCATTCCCGCATCCGCTGCCGTTCACGGTCACCGGGCAGGTGAAGATCGGCTGGTTTCCGTATACCGGTGTGGTGCCGACCGGGCACTGGGCCAGCCGGTTGTACACGCCGTCGATGATTCGGCCATCCTGCGCGATCTGGCTGGCCTGTCCGCGGGCGTAGAGAATCTCCTGCCGCAGCTGGCTGATCTCGTCGTTCTTCGCGTCCATCTTGTCGCTGTACAGCTGATCCTTGATGCTCTGGAATCCCGCGTTCGTCGCCGCGATGATGTCGCGGATGCCGTCGCTCAGCGCGGCCCGATCCGCGCAGTTCTCCGCCAGCACGGTCGCTTTCAGGTCGGCGCTTGCCAGCTGGTTCTTGCAGCAGCAGTCAGCAAACTGCGCCCCCAGCTGATTGAAGCCCTGGGCCTGTGCGGTCTGAGCCGCGAATGCCTGTTGCATCTGGGCCATCTGCCGTCCGTTCGCCGCGATCTCCGCCGCGCTGAATCCATCCCGAACCGCACCGGTGATGGCATTTCCGGTCTGGCAGATGTTCTGGTTTACGCCAGCGATGCCCAGCTGAACGTCTCCGAAGCCGCTTGTCAGCGCCGTCAGGATCTGCGTGATCTGGTTCGCCAGCTGCTGATCCCGGAAGCCGCCGGAGATGTGTTCGCTGTTGTTCAGCCACGGGTAGAGGTAGTCGATGCCTGCGCCTGCGCCGAAGCCGCCCATCATCGCGGGCCACATCATGCCGCCCATGCCCAGGCCGCCGAAGCCGCCCCACATGCCGTTCCCGCAAAGCAGGAGCACCAGAAGCAGGCCCCAGATGTCGCCGCTGCCGTTTCCGAAAAGGCCGCCGCCGTTGCCGTATCCGTAGCCCATGGGAGCCACCGGCAGAACCATGCCGTTGTTCCCGTTGTCGTTTACGATTGCCATTGTTCGTTTCCTCCGTTTTATATTTCATCCTCCGCCCCGTGCACTGAGCGGTTGATGTCTTCTCACTTTCCTCCGCCCATCCGCTGGATGATCGGAGCGATCAGCCGCATCACCGGCCCGCCCACCTGTCCGCTTTGGATCAGGTGCATCACCGTTGCCCGGTTGTCGCCGATGTATTGTTGTGGAACCTGAAACCGCGCCGCCCGGAGACATTCCGCCGGATGTTCGTTCACTTCCTGCATCGCCTGCTGAACCGTGACCCCACTCCGGCCCCCGCTCTGCTGGCCCTGCTGCTGTCCGCTGCCCCTCCGCAGCCCGTCCATGATGCTCATCGTCTTTTCGCTCCTCCCGTTGTCCTGGCTGCCTGTCTGCGTACCGGCTCCGGCTGTTCATATGCCACCGGCTCCGTATCCTCTACATCTTCCGGTTCGTAGGCGGGCGCTTCTGCGTATCGTTTCGCATCCTCCGCCGCTTTCAATGCTTCAGAAAGCCGTTTTTCGAATTCCTCCCGGGTCACGTATTCCGGCGCTGGCGGCTTCGGCTCCGGCTTACGCTTTTCGTAGATGTCCATCGTGTATTCGCCGTTTGCCAGCATGCTCTTCACGCCGATGATCGTTTCATCCTTGCTGATCATCATCTGGCTGGTTCCCGCGTCGACCGGCTGCCGCTCCATCGCCTGCAGGTTCTCCACCTGCAGAATCTCCGCGTGAACCGTCGGCAGGCTCATCTGCGTTCCCGCTGCCGGAGTTGCCTGCGGCACCTGTCCCGGCTGCTGGTAGTTCATCTGCGGCTGCATCGTCGGGTAGTATCCCGGCATCTGGTATCCGCTCATCGTCGGCGCGAATGCTGCCGGGTATGCTCCCGGGTTTGGTATGATGGGATTCCGTCCTGGTATCATGGCCATGTGCTCATTCCTCCTCCGTCATGTTCGTCCAGAAATATTGCGGACATTCCGCGCTGCTGTCATAGCTGTCAAAGATGATCCCGTCCTGGATCGTGCACACATGATCCCCGAAGCCCAGCACCCACGTGCCCTTCGGGTGATCCGTCGCGAAGTCCTCCGCCGTGTAGCAGTCCGGGCATGTGTTCGGGATCCCGGCCCGCCGGAATCCGTGCTCCCGCAGCACCGCTCCCCAGACCGGATTCCCGTTCTGCATGTCCTTCATCTTGAAGCCCTTCGCCGCCAGCAGCACGTAGGCTCCGTCCCAGTCCGTCCCCAGCGCCTTCGCGATGGCCCGCACCGCGCAGTCGTCTTTTCCGCGCCCGTCCGGATTCGGGTTGTACATTGTCCATCGGCTCATCTGTTGCCCGTCGCCTCCTCTGTGATCCGCAGGAACCGCATCAGCTCCACGATCATTTTCTTCTGGAAAAGATAGGCCACGATCTGCGTCGCCGTCTCTTCCGGCATCCCGCACCTTGTGAATCTCCTGATCCAGCTGTCCATGCCCATTCTTTTTTCCCCCTGTTTTGATGCTTTTATTGTCCCGCGGATCCGGCCCGCCGTCATTCCGGTGCGCTTCCGGATGTCTTCCGGTTTTCTTCCGGATTATTCCCAAAAATAAAAAAAGCCGGGAGCCGCAGCCCCCGGCAAATAAAAAAAGTCCCAGGCTTTTCAGCCTGGGAAGTCCTGAAATAGAATTTTCGTCTGCTTGTAGTATGCGTCCGTGATCGTGCTGATGGGTATCCCGGTTTCCTCCGCGATCTCCCCGAAGGTCAGACCGTCCACCAGTTTCAGAAAAAGGATCTTCCGATCCCTCTTTGAATGGATTCGCTCACGGATCAATTCCCGGATCTGGGAGTTCGTGTATTTCGGTCTGTTGATCGCCATGGCCTGCGCCCTCCGCCTGCAGCGCTTTCGTGTACTCCATCCACCGGTTGTTGTTCCAGCTGTATCCGGCGACGAAGATGGCCACCGCAACGATCAGCGTTACGCATACAATCAGCAGTGCGCTCTTCATCTGCTTCGTGTTTTCCTGCATTTTTTCCAGTGCGTCCTTGCTGGTTTGCTGAAGCTTTTCCATCGCCATGTCCATCCGGGTCATGTCGCCCTCGTGAATGAAATACGGCACCGCCGCCTGTTTTTCATCGCTCTGCATGTTTTTTCCTTCCATGGTCAAGCCCTCCGCCTTCCGCTTTTTCTCATTCTATCAGCGGCCCAGTCCTCCCGTCAATCCGCGGGAGGTTTTTCTTCATCCGGATCTTTGCCCTCCGGCTGCTTTTCTCCTGTCTTCTCTTCTTCCGCCAGCACCCAGTGTTTTCCGCCATCGGCTTCGATTACCAGCTTGTATTTCTTTCCGTCCGCTCCCCAGAGGATCTCGCTCTCCTGTTTCCTGTCTTCTCCGCCTTTCGCCTTCACGATCTCCAGTGCTTGCAGCAGGATCTTCGGAATCGGTACGCCCATCGCCGCCGCGTTTTCCACGATGCTGAATCCTTCGCTGGCGATAAACCACAGGCAGGTGAACCCGGCCACCGCTTCAAACTGAACCCCGGCCCCCAGCGCGACCGCCTTGTCCAGCAGCGCTGCCAGCAGAACTACCAGCAGGATCAGCGCCTTCTTCAGCAGGCCCTTGAAGGCCGCTCCGGACGAAACCCCGCCGTTCTCCGTCTTCGGGCTTTTGCCCATCAGGCCGCAGATGATCCCGGTCACGTAGTCGATGGTCATCACCGCCAGCAGGATCCAGATGATCGGCGGCAGTCCGGTGAAAAATGCCGCGATGGCTCCGCCGATCCCGGCCAGCATCTCAGTGAACGTTTTCGCTTTTGTCTCCATTGTCTTCGTTCCTCTCTTTGTCTTTTTTCTGCCGCTCCATCCACCGCTTCCAGTTCGGGCAATGTACGCAGGCGCATCGCAGCTTCCGTCCGCTCGCCCCGCGGCATTCGCCCTCCGGTTCAAAAACCAGGCAGATTTCCCATTCCATTTCTATTCCTTCTTCATGCTGGCCCCGCTCCATTCTTTGCAGAGTTCCTCCGCCTGCTGCAGGCTGACTCCGGGAATCGTCACGGTATACCTGTCCTCTGCCGGTTCCGGTTTCGGTTCCGGCCCTCGCTGCGCCGCATCCAGCGCCGCCCATGTGGCAGGCCCGCAGATCCCGTCGGCCTTCAGCCCGTTGTTCGTCTGGAAGGCGACCACCGCGCTTTTCGTGTTCTTCCCGAATATCCCGTCCGCTCCGGTGCTCCCGATGTTGTACCCGACTGCCTGCAGCTCCTCCTGCATCATGGTCACATAGGTTCCCCGGTCGCCCTGGCGGATCGTCGGCTTTTTGTCCGTCGGTACCGGCTGCGGATCCGGCGCGGCTTCGTCAACGCATGCGGGAATTCCCCAGACCTCCCATTTCTTGTTCAGTCCCTTGGTGTACTGTACCCCGCTGGAGCATTCGATGGTTTCGCCGTTGTAATAAAGTCCCGTGTGCTCCAGCGTTTTCGTCCGGTTTCCCTTGCTGTCCTTCTTGTAATAGAACAGGCAGACGATCACGCCCTGCGGGATCCCGTCCCTGACTTCGCCCTTCGCCTTCCAGTTGCTTTCCGTGTTCCACTGGCTGGTGCATCCGGCTCCCATCAATTTCCAACCGTAAATCTGTAGCAGGATCCAGTAGGTAAATCCCCGGCAGTCAAAGCTCCGCACCCGGCATCCGCCCGGGTACCATTTGCACCCGTCGCAGCTGTCCTTTCGGTTCGTCTCCCGCAGCACCTGGCATCCGGTGATCAGGCCCTTGTACTCCGGGTGTTTGTTATGCACTGCCTGCCGCTTCTCTGGTGTGTCGTACTCTCCTCTGTCGCCGAAGATGTACGGCCACCCGATGCATGCTTTCGCCGCTTCCCAGGCGGCATCACTCAGCGGAATCCCGCCCGTTTTCATTTGCTGGATCAGGCTGTCCACTTCCTTCGCGCTGTTCATACTGTCGTCACTTCCTTCCTTTTCTGATCCTCCGCTTGTCCCTCATGATAATAACGCCCAGGCTGATCCCGATCGCCGCGATCATCCCCAGATATGCTCCGCCGAATCCGCAGATGATCCATGCCGCCGTGCTCATCCTGTCACCTCCAAAAAGCAGAGGAGCCGGATCCTCTCCGGCTCTCTTCTGCAAATATTTTTTGAATAAGAATTATTATGCTTCTGAGATCTTTCCCCACAGCGTAAGCTGCTCAGCGAATCTATCGTTGTAGTAATCACCGCCGTAATAGACAGCAACATCATTATTCCCGAAGCTGTTTCCGTATCCGGTCACACAGACCTCAAGTTCAGCATCAGCGGCAGGGATAGATGTCTGGATTGGTCTGTCCCACACATGGGTTACGGCTTTGCACCCGTAGAAGCTGAGCATTGTCTTGGCGTTTGGATAATCCTGACCGCTCACACGATTCAAAGATTCAAACCCGAACCCATGACCACCTGAAGCGTAGCAATTGATAAAAGTCAGGTTTGCCGCTTTCCGCATTGCGTTGTTGTTATGGGCAGAGAACGCCGCATTCCCGAACTCCGTTTCTTCACCGTTGACGTTTTCGAAAATGCAATTTTCAAACCGCCAGTTAACTCCGCTCCGGTAACCGGCTCCGTAGCTTCTGTGCTGGTTTGTGTGATCCGATGTGAATCGGCAGTTCCGAATCGTCTTTATCTCCCATTTCGGGTTTGGTTGCATCATGTCATCGTGACATGCGTATCGGCACCCGTTGCCGTAGAACCACATGTTTTCAAGCTCAGCGTTTTCGTACAGATTGACCGTGCTGATTCTGAATGCCACGTCCGGGTCTGTTCCGCTTGGAAGCGTCAGCGAGACTTTGTTCTGCTCCCGGCTCCCCATTCCAAGCAGTTTGCAATACCCCGGCACCGCCAGTCCTACAAAGCTCGACTCCGTCGTCAAATCTTCAGCACTGATATCATTCATCAGGTTGTATTCCACGCCGTTCCCGTAAAACTGAACTGTTACATGATTGTACTGGTTTGCGATTGTAGCGGCATGCTCAAGTGCCGCCCTCAGGCTCGTGTACTCCTTCCCGGTTCCGACTTCGATAACCGTTTCGGACGGGATTTTCGTCAGTACATTCTTAATTCCTGTGAGTATGTTCTGGTTGTATCCCTCCCATTCAATCGTAGCGGAAACAAGTTGAACCGTAGCGGTAGCCGTTACCGCTGTTGTGTTCTTCAACTGGCAATAGAAATATTCGTTACTCACCTGCGACAAAACAGCAGGGAAAGTAAACCGTACTTCATACAGATAAACGTTTCCGTCAAAAACACCGACCAATCTGCTGGAAGAACTCGTCTGATTTGTGGCATACCAAATCAGCGGACTCAGGCTTTCGGAAGGCGTGTTGCATCTCAAAGCAATCAGGAGAACACCTTCCTGCGATGAATAATCATGTTTGAAAATCTCAGCCCATGAAAATCCGATCGTGAAATGAGAGTTGTTCCCGTTGCTACCCGATGGAATAGTAATTGTTTTTGTCGTGTCGTCCTTTGTTGCTCCATTGCTCACACTAATCCCGATGCTCACAGGTTCCATCGCTATCCTGCGCAGATAGTGCATAAAGCTCTGAAAGTTCACCAAATCAGGGTATTCGGTACCGACAGAAGCAATCTTGACGGTTGTTCCGGTTCTTGCGTTCCTGTTTCTGAAATGGAACGAGTCCGCTTCGATGTTCAGCGGAATCTCTAATTCCATTGTTATTCCGGCAGGAATCCATAGTAAATTCCCGCTTTCGGATGTTCCGACACCCCATACAAGGCTGTCGCCTTTGTACAAACCGTAGCCGTAATAACCGCCCGATCCCCCGTCTTTGATCACCAGTTTTCGGCGATAGATGCTTGGTGTAATATTGACAGCGTATGAAACGGCTCTGTTTTCTTCCAATGCG
>OCTW011618605.1_pt1 | contig 35198 bp, 36 predicted proteins | sample 1539671 | NCBI WGS metagenome assembly OCTW01 (sample SAMN02144230, study PRJEB22623) | gut metagenome | biome: sheep rumen | host: Ovis aries | place: New Zealand
AGGCGGTTTCATCTGGGCCTGCAAGAACTACGACGGCGACGTGATGTCCGACATGGTCTCCACCGCTTTCGGCTCCCTGGCCATGATGACTTCCGTGCTGGTTTCCCCGGACGGCAAGTACGAGTATGAGGCCGCTCACGGTACCGTGACCCGCCACTACTACAAGTATCTGAAGGGTGAAGAGACTTCCACCAACCCGATGGCCACCATCTTCGCCTGGAGCGGCGCTTTCCGCAAACGCGGCGAACTGGACAATCTCCCGGAACTGGTGAACTACGCCAACCAGCTGGAGGCCGCCTGCTTCGACACGCTGAACGAGGGTCTCGAGACCAAGGACCTGGTGAACCTCTCCGAGGGCATCACCCCGAAGGGCCTCACCTCCCTGCAGTTCCTTCAGGAAATCCGCAAGCGCCTGGAAGTGCGCCTGGGTGCCTGATCGGCACAGTCACAGTGACAAGAAAAAGGTCGGCTTACGTAAAAAGCCGACCTTTTTTTCTACTTATTGTCTGCGGCGTAGAACCGGCGGATGTTTTTCGCCATTTCGTGGGCCAGACGGGCGCGGGCCTCCCGGGAATACCATGCAATATGGGGAGAGAAGAGCAGGCGCTCGGGATGCTTGAGCTGCATCAGGGGACTGCTCAGCGGGAGAGGTTCCTTTACATATACGTCCAGGGCGGCGCCGGCGATCAGGCCGTCGTCCAGGGCGCGGGCCAGGTCTTCCTCTACGGCAATGCCGCCACGACCGGTATTCACCAGATAAGCCGTGCGTTTCATCTTCCGGAATTCATCGTAGCCGATCAGGCCCGCGGTGCGTTCGTTGTAGGGGGCATGGATGGAGATGACATCCGAGCGGCTGAGAAGGGTGTCCAGGTCTACGCAGGGGTAGTCCTTGCAGTGACCCGTTCCGGAAGTGGAGAAGTAAATGACCTGCATTCCGAAAGCAGTGCCGACAGCCGCCACTTTCTGGCCGATGGCGCCCATCCCGACGATTCCCAGCGTTTTTCCGGCCAGTTCGGTGAAAGGGTGGGCGAAGTCTACGTGGACGGGGTTCCGGCTGTAGGCGCCGCTCTGCACGAAGTCCTGGTAGTGAAAGGCGCGGCCGCTCAGATTCAGGATATGCATCCAGGCCGTCTGGGCGACGGAATCCGTGGAGTAGGCGGCGACATTGCGCACCGCTACGCCCCGGCTGTCACACAGGGGAACATTGATGTTGTTGATGCCGGTTCCGGCTTCGCAGATGAGACGGAGCCTGGGTGCGGCGTCCAGAAATGCCTCATCCACAATGACTTTGTTCAGAAGGACCACTTCGGCATCCTTGACTCTTTCATAGGCTTCCTGGGCCGTGGAGCTGTCATAGCAGGTCAGTTCTCCCAGTGCGGCAATCTCTTCGAGCGAGACATCTCCCATGGAGATGGCATCCAAAAATACAATTTTCATTCTGTCGTGATGATGCCCGTCTTGATGGGGCACATGTACAAATTTAATAGAAATTTTGTATATTTGACATTGCTTATGACCAAGGTACAGGAAATATTGACCCGGATCGACGAAAACGCTCCTTACGCGATGGTTCTCGAAGCCTCCGTCAGGGACTACTGCGTCCTCGCCCTGAAGTTTCTGAAAGGGCAGGCCAATCCCGGGCAGTATTTCGAGTCGGCCCTTCCTTCGCCCTTCGACGCGCTGGATACGGAAGTGTCAGCCCTCAAGTTTGCGGAGCAGCGGTATTGCGTACAGTTGTATCATCCCTCGGAAGAAGCTCTTCTTGCAGACGCTGTCGCCGACCTGGCCTTCGCGCAGGCGGAACGGCTCACCCTGGTCACTCCATCCTCTCCGCAGGCCGACGACCGCGAAAGGGCCGACGTCTACATCGTCGCCGTCTATACGCTCTTTGCCCTGGCTCTTCACGACCGTCTGGACTTCGCCGTCCTGTTCCTTGAAGCCTGGGATAACTTTGTTCAGTTCGCCAGCGCCCGGACGGTGCGTAAAAAATGGGACAGCAGCTGGCAGAGCCGCTACAGTCCCTTGTTCTATCCGTTGGGATAAGCTTATCTTGTCCGGATCCTTGCCAACCCGGCTTTGTTTTTTTCGACCTTGGGACATTCCAGGCCGCGGGCATCGATGTCTCCGGCACCGGATACGCTGAAGGTGGCGGAATCGGCCCTGCCGCTGAGTTCGGCATCGCCGGCTCCGTTTATATTGATGGACAGATGGCCCACCTTGAGGCCGGTGGCTTCGATGTCTCCGGCGCCGTTCACTTCACAACTGAGGGTGGGGACCGTGATGTTCTGCAGTTCGAGGTCGCCTGCACCGTTGACGGTGATGTTCAGGTTGTCTTCCTGTTCGATGGAGATGACGGAAGCGTCGGCCGCACCGTTGACGACGATGTTTTTCAGCGAAGGGGAGCCGATAAAGATGTTAAATTCCTCGGCCTTGATCTGGACGTGGTCCACGGTCTCCAGATACAGGACACTGTCTTCTACGTGAAAGTCCAGGTACTGGAAAACTTCCTGGTTGGCTTCCACTTCAACACCCCATTCGCCGGGCGTCTGGACGTATTTGAGGTCGGCTGACCCGTTGATGACGATCTGGTCGAATCCGGTCACTGCGATTTCTTCCAGGACAACCGGACCTTTGCAGCGTACATGTTTGCCTTTCACCGTGACGCCGTCACCTGAATTGAAGTCGAACGAACAGGTGCAGCCGATGGCTGCGAGCGTGCAGAGCACTGCGATAATTGTTTTTTTCATATCTCTGTTATTCAAATATTTTTGCATCCAGTCCCAGAAGTTCCATCTTACGGCGGATGGCGGGGACTTCCACCTTCAGGAATTCTTCCTGCTGCGCCTGGAGGATTTTTTCACGGGCGTCGGGTGCTACGAAGTAGCCGATGCCCCGTTTGTTGTAGAGGATCTCACTGGCGGTGAGCTTTTCGTAGACGCGCATGACAGTGTTGGGGTTCACGCCGATCTCCGCGCCGTATTCACGGACAGACGGAATGCGCTCGTCGGCCTTCAGGCTGCCGGACAGGATGGCTTCCGAGAAGCGGTCGGCAATCTGGAGATAGATGGGTTTTTCCGAATGAAAGTCCATGGTCTTAATGCTTTAAAGTTTTGATTCTGAAGTAGATTCCGCCTGCAAGGAGAAGCACGATGGCCCATGAGCTTGCAGTGGTCCAGGTAATCATGCGGCGGATGGCAATCTCTGCCTCGGCCGGATCGTTGAAGAAGGTATCAGCGTCCAGACTTCCGCCGATGGTAACGCCCACGAGGGACGTCAGCAGGCTGATTCCGAAGATGACGGCGAACGCGCCCAGGATTTTGTTCCTCTTGAAACTGATGCCGCAGAGCAGGAAATACAGGAGCGTGCCGGCGAAAGACGCGATGCTGACGCTGAGGAAAACGCCCAGATTCCAGGTGGTCATGTAATCCTCATTGACCTTGGAAATTTCCGTGGAAACCGTGTTGTACCACTTGCCGGCGGCGTGAAGGATGGATTCACCTGCCGTGGGATCCAGCCAGGCGATGAGCGTGTCCACCAGGAAAGAAGCGCCGAAGAACAGCAGGGGAATGACCACCAGGGTAAGAAGGAGCATGGACAGCCACTTCTCGAAACTGGAAGCGGGCATCATGAGCCAGGCCGACCCTTTCCGCTTGTCGGTCAGGTATCCGTAGGTGCGGGTCTGGTAAAGCATCAGGGCAAAGCATGCCAGACCGAAGACCGATGTACGGGCGGCCAGACCGGGCGCCTGCCATTCCGCACCGTTGAAAATGAGATGGACGGCGGTATAGATTACGTAGAAGATGAGCCCCATGAGGCCGATGCCGATGGCTGCCCGGACATGGTTGCGCCCCATCTGGGTGAGATCGTATTTCAGGTAGTTCCAGAAACGGGTACCGTTGAACACTTCGTTTTTCATAAGGCTATTGGAATAAGGCTTTGACAACATCTTTGTGGGCGTGGACAGCATTGAAGAGGGCTTCCAGATTCACTTTGGATTCCTCGCCGGTGGTATTGGGATACACCTGGATGGCACCGCCCGGCGTGTGTTCCAGATAGAGGGCCTCCGGATGGATTTCGCTGCCGTAGTCGAAGAAGAGCTTTTCGCTGATCTGCTTGAGACTTGCGTTCATCAGGACATCTTCTTTGTCCAGAATGATGATGGGGTCGATGATGTCTTCCAAGTCTCTTACCTGATGGGTGGAGATGACAATGGCCGAATCGTCCGAAGTGTGTTTGGTGATGGCTTTGCGGAACTGGGATTTGGAGGGAATGTCCAGGCCGTTGGTGGGTTCGTCCAGGAAATAATGACGCGCGTTGCACGCGAGCGCGAAGCTGATCCAGGTCTTTTTGAGCTGGCCGGCACTCATGGTGTCCATCCGCTGGGCGGCGTCCACCTCGAATTCATTGAGGATACCGAGGAATTTCTCCTGGGAATAATGCGGCCACAGACTGCCGGTCTCCTGGCCGAAGGCTTCGGCGCTGGCGTGGACAGGGGAGACCTCGTCGGGCAGGTAGAACTGCTCCTGGAGCAGGGAAGGCTGACGGTCCCAGGGATTGCGGCCGTCGGTGTCAATGGAGCCGGTCAAGGGCTTTTTCAGGCCGCACAGCAGGGTGAGGAGGGTTGTTTTGCCGACGCCGTTCTCACCGAGCAGGCCATAGATGTTACCACTTTGCAGGGTGAGGCTGATGTTTTTCAGGACCCCTTTTGAGCCGTAACTGAAGGAGAGGTTGTTAACGGTTATCATATCTTTGCGAGTGTATTAGTTTAATAGTACACCGCAAAGGTAGTAAGATTTTTTTACTTTGCAAATTTATTTTTGATTTTTTCTCCAGACATCCGGCGTCTGTCCGGTGAATGCCTTGAACTGGCGGGTGAAATTGCTCCGGTCGCTGAATCCGACCCGACGGCCGATGGTATTGGCGGAGGTCCAGGGCTCGGCAAGAAGCTGCTCTTTGGCGTCCTCGATGCGGAGCATGGCGCGCCAGGTGCGGAAATCCATTCCCTGCGCCCGGCAATAGCGGTACAGCTCCTTGGAGGTGGTGCCGATGCGCTGTGCCGCCTGTGCGACGGTGGGATCCGGCATGCGGTATCCTTTTCCCTCGATCCACTTCTCGACGGCGGCGTCCAGGTCTTTTGTCCGCTCAGGACAGAGTGCGAAGGAGGCGGCGGCTTTACGAGCCGAAAGAGCCTGCTCTTTGGAAAGCAGGCTCTTTAATTTATGCTTGAAGGCCGATATTTTACCACCCAAGGACATAAGCGAAGATGAGCGGTGCTACGATGGTGGCGTCCGACTCGACGATGAACTTGGGCGTGTCGGGTGCGAGCTTGCCCCAGGTGATTTTCTCGTTGGGGACGGCACCGGAGTAAGAACCGTAGGAGGTGGTGGAGTCGGAAATCTGGCAGAAGTATGCCCACAGGGGAGTGCCTTCCCAGCCCAGATCCTGTTCCATCATGGGAACGCAGCAGATGGGGAAGTCGCCGGCAGTACCGCCGCCGATCTGGAAGAAACCGACGCCGGGGGCGTTCTTCTTATACCAGTCCACGAGGAACATCATGACCTCGACACCCTGGATGACCATGTGGGGGTCGTATTCGCCGCGGATGACGTGGGCGGTGAAAATGTTACCGGTGGTGCAGTCTTCCCAGGCGGGGCAGATGATGGGGATGTTCTTTTCGCAGGCGGCGACGACCCAGCTGTCTTTGGGGTCGATCTCGTAGTACTGCTCAAGGACACCGCTGCGGATCATCTGGTAGATAAACTCATAGGGGAGGTATCTCTTGCCCTCTGCTTTGGCTTTGTCCCAGACTTCTACCAGGTGTTTTTCCAGGCGGCGGAAAGCTTCTTCCTCAGGGATGCAGGTGTCAGTGACGCGGTTATAGTGATTGTCCAGAAGTTCCTGTTCCTGCTTGGGGGTGAGGTCACGGTAACCGGGCACTCTGTAATAGTGGCTGTGGGCCACCAGATTCATGATGTCTTCTTCCAGGTTGTTGGCGGAGCAGCACACAAAGGCAATCTTGTCCTGGCGGATCATTTCCGCGAGGGAGATGCCCAGTTCTGCGGTGGACATGGCACCGGCCATGGCGAGAAACATCTTGCCACCTTTCTGGAGGAGGTCTTCATAGGCCTTTGCAGCGTCTACCAGGGCTGCGGCGTTGAAGTGGCGGTAGTTGTGGGTGATGAATTGAGAGATAGGTCCCTTTTTTTGTTCCATTTTATTAAAAAACTGTAAAAGCGAGCGAAACCAGTCCGTGATTTCCAACCCGGCTTTCGTATTTGCAAATTTAGAAAAAAAACTGTAATTTCGCATTAATGTTTAAGACGAAATACATTTTAAACCTGTACTAAAATGAAAAAAATCCTTACTGTCCTTGCTGCAGTCCTGATGATCGGCATCGCCGCCCAGGCTCAGCCCCGCGCCATCGGTGTCCGTGCCGGTTACGGTGCAGAACTCTCTTACCAGCACACCCTTGGCGGTGCCAACTTCGCTGAATTGGATCTGGGTTGGGGTGTCTCCAACTTTGGCGCCGCCCTCGCTTATGACTTCCTCATCGGCACAGGTACCCCTGTCAACTTCTATGTCGGCCCTCAGGCCACGGCTTACCTTGCCAACGGCGACAACAACATGATCTTCGGCCTCGGTGCCGGTGCCCAGCTGGGTCTGGAGTACAACTTCAACTTCCCGCTGCAGCTCTCCCTCGACTGGCGTCCTACCTTCTTCTTCATCCCCGGTACCGCCTTCGGCTGGAACAGCATCGCTCTGGGTATCCGCTACAAATTTTAATTGACAGCGACCCATTATCATAATAAGGGCTGACCCGTCGGGCCAGCCCTTATTCTTTTCTATCCGCCGATAAATTCCCGGATCATGGATGTGGCCGGAATCTCTTTGTCCGGCACCGGGGTGAAGTAATGGATAAACTTGAGGAGGCGGTGCGCTTCCGCGAATTCAGGACAGTTTTGGGGAACGCTTCTGAGGATGGGCTCGGCGTGGTTTTTCATGACGGCGAACTCGATCAGATAGGCGCTGTTGAACATCACGTCGGCCGTTTCCTGGAAGGGGTAGATCCACTTCCGTTCTGCATCCAGGACATTCTGCCAGTTGGAGATGGATTCCCGGGCGGTGAAGGCGCCTTTGTTGTAGTCACGGACAATGCGGCGGAGGAGGCGGTTGTCGCTGGTGGGAATCATGTTGTGGTCGTCCAGGAGGGTGCCGGTGAGGGTATTGATGAAAATCTTGAATTTGGACGCGTCGGGGATGTTGGACGTCAGGGCGGGATTCAGGGCGTGAATTCCCTCAATTAGGAGAATGGTTCCCGGTGTCATCCGAAGTTTTTTCCCGTTGTATTCACGCAGGCCGGTGACGAAGTTGTATTCCGGGACGGAGACTTCCTCGCCGTTGATGAGCTTCATGATGTCGCTCTCCATGAGGGCGTGGTCCACCGTGTCGAAGTTGTCGAAATCGTAAGATCCGTCAGGGAACTTGGGCGTTTCCACGCGGTTGACGAAGTAGTCGTCCGTGCTGACGGAAATGGGCTTGAGGCCGCATGCCTTCAGCTGGATGGACAGGCGTTTGCAGAAAGTGGTCTTGCCGGAGGAGGACGGACCGGTGATCAGCACCACCTTCAGCGGGTTCTCACTGCGGTAGCGGCGGTCGATCTCTTCGGCAATCTGGACAATCTTCTTTTCCTGGAGGGCTTCCGCGATCTGGATGAGCTCGCTGGCCCGGCCGTTCAGGAAGGCTTCGTTCACGTCGCCGACGGTGCTCAGGCCCATGATGATGTTCCAGCGGAGGGCTTCCTTGAACATCTCGAAGGTCTTGGGCTGGTCAACGAAGGGAGCCACGCGGGTGGGATCGTCGTGGGAGGGAACCTGAAGGAGGAAGCCGTCGTGGAAGGGAAGGATGCCCCAGACGGTGAGGTAACCGGTGGAGGGAACGAGCTTGCCGTAGAAATAGTCGGCCGTTTCTCCGAGGGTGTAATAGTCGGTGTAGGCTTCGCCGCTGGTTTCCAGGAGGCGCACTTTGTCCTCAAAGCCGGCTTTGCGGAATTCCCGGATGGCACGCTCGGTCTGGACGTCGTAGCGGTGGAAGGGCAGGTCTTTTGCGACGAGTTCCTTCATGCGGGTTTCCAGGAGGGTCAGGTCGTCGGGGGTGATATCACTCCCGTCGGACTTGCGGAGATGGCAGAAGTAGCCGTTGGAAATCGGGTGCTCGATATAGAGTTTGCTGCCCGGAAAGACGTCGTTGGCGGCTTTGTACAGCAGGAAGAACAGGGACCGGCTGTATACGCGCATGCCGCTGGGCTCGCGGACGTCGATGAATTCAATGTCTTTGTTTTGATAGACTTTGAACTTGAGACCCTGGGAGACATTGTTCACCTTGGCGGAGACAATGGGATAGGGACTCTGGCATCCGAACTCGGAGAGCATCTGGACAAGGGAAGTCCCTTCCGGGAAACGTTTAGACTCTTTGGTGTTTTTGCAATAGACCTGGACCATCGGTTAAGTTAGATAGGTTTTACTCTTCGGGAATGCGGAACGAACGGCGGAAGAAGGGAACCTTCATCATCAGGCGGAACACCCAAGGCTGCAGCGAGTAGGTAATCAGGATGGTGGAAGCCATGCCGATCAGCGTAATCAGGCCGATGGAGTGGATGGCAGGATGCGTGGCGAACACCAGGGAGAAGGTCACGATGGCCAGCACGAGGGCGCTGTAGAAAATGGCGACCTTGTGGTAGACGAGCATGGTTTTTTCTCCCTTACGGGCTTCCGTGAGCAGTCCTTCCATGATGAAGATACTGTAGTCTACACCGATTCCGTATATGAATGTAGAGATGACGATGTTGATGAGGTTGAATTCCAGGCCCAGGATGGCCATGTAGCCCTGCATGACGTACCAGCTGACGAACATGGGGAAGAAGGCGACAAGGGCGATCCAGATGTTGCGGAAACTCAGCAGCAGGACCAGCAGGACGAAAATACTGGAGATCATGAGGGTGGTGGAGAAGTCGTCGTGGACGATTTCAACCATGCTGCGGCAGTAATAGAAAGGTTCCAGGACAATGATGTGGTCCAGGGAGGCAAGCGGATTCCAGACCGTGTCCTGGTCCTCCTGGTCGTAGGCGACGTCGGTGAAGACCATGTAGCGGCCGTTATCCTGCTGCTCCACGTAGTTGGACATCAGCCCCGGGGGAATGACGTCGGATTCGAAGAGGTTGCCGGGCTCGTAATGGGCCGACAGCAGATTCAGGAACGGGTCGAACAGGTTGGCGGGCAGGTCGTTCACCTGGGCCTGGTGCCTCAGGTTGGAGCGGAGTTCCGCCACGCGGGAATGGTTCCAGAACTGTTCCCACCTTTGGATGCGGACTTTCTGGTCCTGCGTCGACTGCAAGAGGAGGCGGGTGACGGGGCTGTACACTTTCACAAGGCCCAGCCTGCTCAGGGAATCCAGTGCAGGGAAGAGAGCTTTGTTGTATTCCAGGGCCTTGTCCAGGCTGCTTTCGTCCCAGGCGGCGAAATACATGTGGACATAGCCGTCGGAGTTCTTGCTGTTGTACAGGGCGGTGCTTTCCGTGAGGTCGGGGTCGTCGTAGTCGAGGTTGCGGAGGTCGCTGTCGAACTTGACCTTGGGGGAGAAGGCGATGCCTACGGCAATGAACACCAGCATGATGCCGACAACCCATTTGTTGCGGTCCCAGGGCAGGGAGTTGATGCGTTCCACCAGCGGGAAGCCGTGGCTGCGCTTGAACTGGATTTGCTGAGGGCGCAGGAAATGCGGCAGGAAGATGAGTGCAAACAGCGTGTTCCCGAGCAGCGAGAAGGTGGAGAAGAGGCCGAAGTCACGCAGCAGGTCGCTTTCCGTGAACAGCAGACCCATGAAGGCGCCCACGGTGGTGATGACGCCGAGGAAAACGGGCGTGCTCTCATCCCGGAGCATTTTTTCCACGTCTCCCACATAGTAGTAATGGATGAGGACATGGAGGCAGTAGCTGATGGCTACGCCCAGTACGATGGCGCTGATGCCGAGGGCCATCAGGGACATCACGCCCTTGATCCAGTACATGCAGGCGAGCGAGAACAGCGCGCCGTAAATGACGGGAACCACCTGCTGCCAGACAAAGTACAGGTTGTGGAAGCTCATGATCATGATAAAGAGGATCAGGAGCAGGGACAGGCCGATGGTCCACACCAGGTCGTGTTTGATGGTTCCGGCATTGGAATAACCGCCCTGGGGGTTGCCGTGGACCAGGATGCGGATGTCGGGATGGGAGGCCTCGAATTCTTTCTTGGCCTTGTTGATCATGCGGACGAAACGGGTGGACTGGCCCGTATCCATGGAGCTGAACGACGGCGTAATGAATGCCAGGGCGACGGTTTTGTCAATGCTGAAGAAGTAACCGTCGTCCATGTTGAAGCCGCCCATGACGGAGCCGCCTTCGGCCATTTGCTGGAGAACGAGGCCGCGCAGGTTCAGCGGGTCCATGACCACCATCTGGGTGGCGTCGCCGGTCTCATCTTCCTGGATGATGCGGGCATTCTCGGCCATCTGGGCCTCGATGGCTTCCGGGGTGATGACCTGCTCGATGGAGCGGTACCAGGCCGTGTCCACGAAGCTGGGGATGTGTTCCATGGCATAGTCCATGGCGTCGAACACCGTTTCCATGTCCAGCGAATTCAGGCAGCCGGCGATCAGGTGGGTGGTGCTGTCTCTTTCTTCCAGGATTTCACAGAATTCCGCAAGATTGCTGCCGAGGACGGCCGGCTCTACCGGGTTCAGCGTGTCACGCGACGTGAGCTGGACAAAGACTTTGTCTACCAGGCCGATGTCGGTGAAGGCGAGTTCGGACGAAGTGGCGGACCGGGGAAGAAGTTTGATGATATCCTCTTCATAGCGGAGCTTGGAGGCGAACCAGGCGAAAATGAGCGTGGACGCGACGAGAAGAGTATACATCAAGGCTTTATGGTCCTCGAAGAATCTATAGAGCGGAAGGAAAATCCGGTGCATCTGTGTCCTATGAGTTTAATTTCACAAATATACACATAAAAAACGGAAAACAAAACAGGCCCTAAAGGGGCCTGAATGGAAGAAAAGCAGGATTAAAAACGGTCCATGCAGTCGAAAATGCGCTGCTGCACCTGGTCGATGGTTCCTGTTCCGTCAATCTCGGAGTAGCGGCCGGCCTGCTTGTAGAAGCCGATCAGCGGTTCTGTCTTAGCGTGGTAGGTGTCGATGCGGTTCTGGACCACTTCCGGGCGGGCGTCGTCGGCCCGGCCTTCGATGGCGGCGCGGTGGGCGATCCGTTCATGGATGAGGGCGTCGGGAATCATGATGGAGACGCAGGAGGTCACTTTCTCGCCTTTGTGAGCGAGGAGGTCGTCCAGTGCGCGGGCCTGGGCCAGCGTCCGGGGAAATCCGTCCAGAAGGAATCCGTCCACGCCTTCCGTGGTTGCGAATTTGGACGCAATCATGCCGATGACCACCTCGTCAGGCACCAGGTTGCCGGCTTCGATGAGGGTTTTGGCCTGGAGACCCAGCTGGGTTCCCGCGGCGATTTCGCTGCGGAGGAGTTCTCCGGTGGACAGGTGGCACAGGTTGTAACGCTGGACCATAGCGCCGGCCTGGGTGCCTTTTCCCGCACCCGGAGGGCCGAATAAAACGTAATATTTCATAGCTCAGTCATCTAAGACGTAGATATCCTTGATATTGCGGCCCAGTTCGTCATAATCCAGGCCGAATCCGACGATGAAGCGGTTGGGAATCTCCATGGCCACATAGTCCAGTTTGACGTCTTTGTCATAGACGTCCTTCTTGAGGAGAAGGGTGCAGACGCGGGCGTCCCGGACCTTGCTCTGCTTCAGCAGGTCGGTGAGAGCGACGATGGTGGTGCCGGTATCCACGATGTCCTCCACGATAAGGACGCGCTTGCCCTCGATATGGGCGGGGAGGGGGACTTCCGTCTTGACGACGCCGGTGGAGGTGGTGCCTTCGTAGGAAGAGAGTTTGCAGGCTTTCAGGACCAGGGGGAACTGGATGCGCTTGAGGAGCTCAGCCGCGAAGATGACGGCGCCGTTCAGGGTGCACAGGAGGATGACGGGATCCTGGTCCGTGGCGTCGGCGTAATCCTGGTTCAGGCGGTCGGCCACTGCGTCGATGGCTTTCTCAATCTCTTCGTTGGGGATGAACAGTTTGAAGGTCTTGTCGTGGAGATGAACTTTGTTTTGCATGAAAAATCGGCTATTTCATGCAAAAATAATAAAAAACACGTAAAAATGCTTCGAAAACACAACAAGTTATCAACAAGGCGTGTGGATTGCGGATGATCCTTCTTAACTTGTGGCATGAAAAAGTGTATTTTGACCCTGGCGCTATGCCTTGTCTGTGAGGGCCTTATGGCTCAGGAAAGCGCCGTTGTCGCCGCGGCCCTGTATTTAAGCGGCGCCGGTTCGGAAGAAGAGATCCCGTCCTTCTGGATAGAAGAACTGGAGGCAGTCCGTCCAGTACGGATCAACCGCGACGGGCTCAGGCCCGGCCTTCTGCTGACCGAGTACCAGGTGGCCTCGATCCGGGATTACCGGGCTTCCTCCGGGGATATCCTGTCCCTGGAAGAGCTCTCGCTGGTGGATGGCTTTTCGGCCGAATGGGTGGCGGCGCTCGGTCCTTTCGTTTCGCTTGAATCGGCCCGGAAGGCGGGCGATGCGGATACGGTGCGCACCCGGGCGACCGTGCTGGTGCGGGGTACACTGACCGCCGTCGGAGCCAAGGCGAAGGTCAGCGGTGAATCGTGGCGTGCGGGAGCGGCCTTCAGGGGCCGGGACGGGACCTTCCATGCCGAGCTGACGGGCCGCTTCGGCCGGGTCACGGCGGGCGATTTCAATCTCCGGTTCGGCCAGGGGCTTGCGCTCTGGAGCGGTTTTTCCATGACCAGCCTTTCTACCGTAGATGCTTTCTTTCAGCGCTCGGCGGGGCTCTCTCCCGTCTGGTCGTATACGTCCGGTCTGGGGTACAGGGGACTCGCGTATTCCTATTCGGGAAGACATTGGAGCGGGACGGCATTCGTCGCACTCAACGGGTCTTACGGCGGTCATCTCGCCCGCCTGTTCCGTCATGGGCAGATCGGCCTCACCGCTTTTCTGTCCGGCAGAGAACTGACCTTGTCGGCCGACACGCGCTGGAATATCCGGGGTGCCGACCTGGCCGCGGAAGTCGCGCTCCGGCAGGGGAGTCCGGCGGTGAAATCGGCCTTTCGAATGCGTCTGGGGGAGCTTTTCAAACTGGCTGTGCAGGGACGGGTGATGCCTTCGAGGTTTTCCGGCAGGAAAAACGGCGAATACGGCCTGGCCCTGGGCGGTGCGTTCTCATCGGGCCGATGGGTCACCCTCGCCGGGAAGAGCGGATTCGGCAGCAGCGTCCCCGGCCACCGGGTTTCGTTGACCGCGGATGCGGCCCTGCTTCCGATTCCCGGCACCGATCCCCGCCGGCTGCAGGTGCGCATTTACGGGATCTGGCAGTGGCAGATATCATCCCTGTGGGCCCTGGATGCACGTTTTACCGAACGCTCCCGCAATTACGAAAATCCCCGCACCGACTTCCGGGCCGACGTCCGCTTCGGCAGCGGTCCCTGGCTGGGAACCGGCCGGCTGGAAAACGTCTTCTGCGAAAGTTATGGCCTGCTGAGCTATCTGGAAGGCGGATATAAAGCGGACAGCTGGAGCACTTACCTCCGGCTGACGGGCTTTCATATCGGGCATTGGGACGACCGCATCTTCGTCTATGAACGCGATGCGGCGGGAACGTTCTCAGTGCCAGCATATTACGGAAAGGGGGCCGCTTTCTCTGCAGTGGGATCTTTCAAGCACAGGTTCCGCAGGCTGACCGTGAAGGCGAATCTCAGGGCGGCCTGTCAGCTGCGAGCAGGACGGGTGCCGGATTATACGCTGAATCTGCAGATCCAGTGCGACCTGTAGCCTAGCGTTTTCCCACTTTCAGGCGCTGGCCGATGGAGATCCGGTCGCTGCGGAGGTTGTTCCAGGACTTGAGCTGCTTGACGGTGCAATGGTATTTCCGGGCGATTTTTCCGAGGTTGTCGCCGGATTTGACCTTGTAGTAGACCCACTGGCCGGTGCCGCGGGATGCGGAAGGACGGGCGGTAGGGACGGGCCGGCCGGCAACCGTTTCCCGACCGTCGGGAATCTTTTCGGTGAACAGGACGTCGGCTTTGTAGCGGTAAATGCTGTCCTGCATGTCCAGGAAGGCGGTGGAGCAGTTGAAGGGCAGGCGAAGCACCTCGGGCTCCGAAGGACGGGCCGACGCGCCGGGCACGATGTCCTTGTAGTACTGCGGGTTCAGGTCGCGGACGTCGTCCAGGGGGATGCCCAGCACTTCGCTGACCTGGCTGAAATGCAGGTTCCGGTGGAGATGGAAGGTGTCTACGTAGACGGGAATGGCCAGCGGGTCGGCCTGTAGGCCGTATTCGGCGGCATAGCGGAAAGCGTACATGGCGCCCACCATGGCAGGTACATAGCCGCGCGTTTCGCGGGGCAGGTACTCGTAAACGGACCAGAAGTCGCGTTTTCCTCCGGCGCGGCGGATGGCCTTGTTCACATTCCCCGATCCGCAGTTGTAGGCCGATATGGCCAGCGCCCAGTCATCGAAGATGCGATAGGCGTCACGGAAATAGCGGGCGGCGGCGTCCACCGAACGGACGGGGTCCATGCGCTCGTCAGTGTAAGAGTTGATCCGGAGGCCGTAGCCCAGTGCCGTGCGGTACATGAACTGCCAGAGTCCTTTGGCTCCCACGCGGGATTCGGCCCGGGGGTTCAGGGCGCTTTCAATGATGGCGACATATTTCAGTTCCAGCGGCAGGTTGTACTGGCGGAAGGTTTCCTCGAAAATGGGGAAATAGTATTCCGACAGGCCCATCATCTCGGCCATCTTGCGGGGCATTTTCTCCGAGTAGAGGATCATGTAGTTCTTCACCGTCTCGTTGTAGGGGAGCGAGATGAAGGAATTCATGTCCCTCAGGCGGCGCATGAGGACGGAGTCGGGGACATCGGTGGTGAAGTGGACGGAGTCCATGTTGTACTGCTCGCGGCCGGGAATGCGGCTGCGGCGGTGCATGTACCACTGGGTGAGCAGGGTATCCGTCCCGACCGTGATTTCCGGGGCCGAATAGTCTTCCAGGCCGGCCGACACTTTGTTCTCGTTCTCGCCGGAGAGTTCCTCCTCGATGGCCTCACGTTCGGCTTCGTCGGCCCGGAATGCGGCAATCTCGGCTTCCAGGGCTTCGATCCGCTGGAGGAGTTCGCCGTTTTCTTTGATGAGCTGCCTGCGGGTCTTGAAGGAACCCGGGCCGGCAAGGGCGGGCAGGGTCATCAGGAGGCAGGCGGTGAATATCAGGAATTTTTTCATAATCAGAATCTTATGCCCAAAGACAGGCCGACGGCGGGTGCCGATGCGTACTGCATCGGAATCACCGAAGGCTCCATCCTGAGGGAGATGTCGTCCGACACTTCGAAATCCTGCATATAGGCGAAGACGTTGGCGTCGACGACCTGCAGGACATACGCCAGGGCGACTGCAAGGATGGAATAGTCCCTGTAACGGCGGTAGGCGTCACGGTAGTATTTGGCGGCTTCTCCGCTCTGGGGCGGCTTTTCAATGCCTTCTTCGTCGGAAGTGGCCATGTTGTGGATCCATTTCCAGCGCTGATACTGGACGTTGTTCTCGATGCAGAAGTGGACGCTGCCGGCGATCAGGCCCCAGTAGATGGGCACTTTCCAGAATTCCCCGTTGTAAATCTGTCCCAGGCCAGGCAGGAACAGGGAATAGAAGGTGGACTTGGCCGAATCCGGCGAGCGGTTGGACTTGTACATGACGGCGCCGTCCATGAGCGACCCCCACCAGAACAGACCGGCGCCTACATAAGACAAGGTGCTGAAAGTCTGGTACTTGCTGTCTCCCGTGGACTTGTAGAGGTTGTTGAAGTGGATGCCGCCGAAGATGCCGGCTCCGATACCGCCGTAAATGATGGGAAGTTTCCAGTACTGGCGGTTGTAAATCTGGTTGCCGCCGATAAGGACGGCGGAGCCGATGGACAGGTTTTTCAGGGAAGGGGTGCGCTTGTGGGCCAGTCCGCCGAAGAAATCCTTGAAACTGAACAGCGACGAGGTGTCCGCCGCCGTTTTCTCGGTGGTGTCGGCATAGTTCTGGGTGAAGGCGTCACGCTTGAACTGGTCGTCCCGGTATTGGGCGGCCAGAGGCAGTGCGGTTAGCAGCCCCAGGAAGACGATTGCAGCAAACCGGAATCCTTTCATCGCTGATCCAGGACCTTGAGGAACTGTTCCATCTGATCGTCCGAGTCGAACTTGATGGTGAGGGAGCCTTTGCCGTCGCGGCCGCGGCGCAGGGAGATGTTGTCGCCGAAGTATCGGCCCACATTTTCCAGCAGACGGTAGTACATGGGAGGAAGCTCCTGCGGCTCGTCCTTCTTTTTGGCAACGGTCTCTTTTCCAAGGTCTTTCACCTTGTCTTCGAGCTGGCGGACGGACAGGCCGTTCTTGACAATCAGGTCGCAGAGCATTTCCTGTACGGAAGGGTCTTCCACGCCCAGCAGCACCTTGGCGTGCCCGACGCTCACCAGGCCGACTTTCAGGTCGTGCTGGACTTTGGCGGGCAGTTTCAGGAGGCGGAGCTGGTTGGCGACGGAGGCGCGTTTCTTGCCCACGCGGTCGGCCATCTGTTCCTGGGTGAGGCGGCACTCTTCCATGAGGCGCTGGTAGCTCATGGCCACTTCGATGGGATCCAGGTTTTCACGCTGGATGTTTTCCACGATGGCCATTTCCAGCATGCCCTGTTCGGAGGCGTCGCGGATGTAGGCGGGAATCATGTCCATGCCCGCCATGATGGAGGCGCGGTAACGGCGTTCACCGCTGATAATCTGGTATTTGTCTCCTTTCCGGCGGACGGTGATGGGCTGGATGAGGCCGAAGGTGCGGATGGATTCCGACAGCTCCTGCATGGCTTCGGTGGCGAAGCTCATGCGGGGCTGGTAGGGGTTGGGGTCAATCAGGTCGACGGGGATGCGGAGGACGTCGGAGGTGTCCTTCGGCTTCTCCTGCGCGGAGACCACGGCTTTGTTGATGTAACCGACCGGCTTGCGGAGTTCACTGAGGTCTTCTCCGCCGAGGAGGGCGCCCAGGCCTTTGCCCAGACCGTACTGTGTCTTAGCCATTTGCGTTGTTCTTATCCAGGACTTCTTTAGCGAGATTCAGGTAATTGGAGGTGCCGTTGTTCATCACGTCGTACAGGATGATGGGCTTTCCATAGGAAGGGGCTTCACTGAGCCGGATGCTCCGTGAAATGACGGTATTGAAGACCATGTCCTTGAAATGCTCGCGGAGCTGGGCCACCACCTGGTTGTGCACTTTGGTGCGGCCGTCGAACATGGTGACGACGAAGCCTTCGATGGTGAGGCCGGGGTTGATGCCGTTCTGGACCAGGCGGATGGTCTGGATCAGTTTGGCAAGGCCTTCGAGGGCGAAGAATTCAGGCTGGACGGGAATCATCACCGAGTCGGCCGCCGTGAGGCAGTTGACGGTGATCAGTCCCAGGGAGGGAGAGCAGTCCAGGATGATGAAGTCGTAGTTGTCTTTGATGGGAGCGAGGGCGCGTTTGAGGACGGATTCGCGGTCCGGAGCGTCCAGAAGCTCGATTTCCGCACCCACCAGGTTGATATGGGAAGGAATCATGTGCAGCTTGGGGAGTTCCGTCTGGATCAGGGCGTCCGATGCACCGATCTTGCCGATGAGGATCTCGTACAGGGTGCGGTGGTCGCTGTTCTCGGGGTCGAAATTGAGGCCGGAGGTGGTGTTGGCCTGGGGGTCCGCATCGATGATGAGGACGTTTTTCTCGAGGACGGCCAGCGAGGCGGCCAGGTTGATGGCCGTCGTGGTCTTGCCCACGCCGCCTTTCTGATTGGCTATTGCAATGATTTTGCCCATATGAATACCTTTAAGTTTACAAATTTAGTGAAATAATCTGTAATCTCCGCAAAAATGTTCCACAAAGTTCCACAGCAGGGCGGGCAAGGCTAGGCGGGATCGACGTCCAGATGGATGTGGCCGGTGTATTTCCGCTCTTTTTCGAAGGCGGCGACGGCGCTTACAAGCGCTTTCTTGGTGGCGCGAAGCTGTTTGTCCCTGGGGATGAGGAGGCGGACGAGGCGGGAGGGAAGCGCATCCGGCACACTGTAAGCCGGTTCATAAGGGCCGATGAGCGTTACGCTGGCCGGCAGACGGTTTTTGAGTTGGGCGGCCAAGGCTGCGGAGAGATAATCCAGCCGTTTTTCGTTCTTGTCTTTGACGACCGTATCGATAATCCTGGAGAACGGCGGATAGCCGAAAGCGCGCCGCTGGTCCAGGAAAACCAGGCTGGACGAACCGTTCAGGAGCGCCTGGAAGACGGGGTGGCGGTCCTCCCGGGTCTGGATGAGAAGGGAGCGGCAGGGGAGTTGCTGCAGGAGCTGCAGGGTCTTTTCGTCGGCCCGGAAATCCTCTTTGCCCAGCAGATTGTCGGCCTGGATGACGGCGGCGAGGGAAAAATCGGTGCCGGAAAGGAGTTTGATGCCGGCGGGTGTCACGAAGGTGACGGCGTCAGCGGGAACGTCGGGAAAGATGTTGCGGAACTCGGCCTCGTTTTCTTCCAGGGCGGCCTTGGAGCGGCTGATCAGAAGCACTTTCCCGCCTTGGTCCAGGGCGGCCTTCACTTTCTCGAGCAGTTTGAGCGAATAGCTTCCCGACATGCCCCGTTTCCGGTATTCGGCTGACAGGTTTACGAGGGTGGTTTCCCGCCTGAAGTCCTGGTGGAGATTCACCAGCGTAAAAAGACCTGTCTCAGTGTTGTACATGGACTCCAGAGACGGAGTGATGCTGCTGACCAGGACATGCGAAGAATGGACGATCGCGAGGAGGATGGCGGTTTCCCGGGCATGATAGCGCGGGGCGGGAGAGTCCTGCTTGTAGGAGCTGTCCTGTTCCGCATCCACGATGACAAGTCCCAGGTTCCGGTGGGGGAGGAAAAGGGCGCTGCGGGTGCCCAGGACCACATAAGGGCTGCCGCTGCGCAGGGTGTCCGCCACGCTGCGGCGGGCGGCGGCCGTCTTTGCGCTGTGGTAGACCTGCAGGTCGGGGAAGATGTCGGCCACTTGCTGTTCCAGCTGGCGGGTGAGGGCAATCTCCGGGACCAGGTACAGGACATTCCGGCCGGCGGCCAGCGTCTCGCGGGCCAGGTTCAGAAAAAGCGTGATCCTGTCCGTGTCGGGCGAAGTCCGCAGCAGGACGGTTTTTCCTGCAGAAAAAGACTGCCTGACCTGACTGAGCGCCTGATTCTCGGCGGGAGAGAGAGGGGACAGTTCGCCTTCCACGAAAGGAGGACGCTTGCCTTCCAGGATGGCCTGGAGGCGGGCGGCGTCGGCTTTGTAACGCTCCCGGGTGGTGTCTTTCCGGGCCTTTTCGGCCTTTTCCAGAAGCGTCTGCAGGCGTTTTTCCAGACGCTCGTGCAGGCGGGCGCCGGTCACTTCGTTTTCGGTTTTTACGGCCGGGTAGGCGGCTTTGTAGACTTCGCCGGCGGTGCAGAGATAATAGTCGGCCACGGAACGCCAGAGAGCGATTTCCTCCGGGAGCACCGGCGGCAGGGAAGAGCGTCCGGCAGGCAGAATGTTCATTCCATCGCCGGGCGTGACGCCGACGGCCGACACCACCCCGACATAGGGCCGGCGGGCGAATTGGACGAAAACGCGGGCGCCGACCTGTACGGGGGCGTCCCCCTCCAGGTAATAGAAGGGTTCCCAATCCAGCTTGATGGGAAGGATGACCTGTATGAAGCGTGTCTGAGCCATTCCATACAAAGTAACAACTTTTTGGCGGGAAAAGGAAATATCTTTTGGATGTTTTTTTTGATAATTCAGCCGAAAGGTAGTATATTTGAACGCTGAACCAAAACCTAACCGTGACATTATGTCTGTACAGATTAAGGAAGTATCCTCCAGAAAGGAGTTGAAAACGTTCGTCAACTTCCCGGAAAAGTTATATAAAAACAATCCCTATTACGTTCCGCCGCTGGAATTCGACCAGATGGACACGCTGGACCAGGAAAAAGGTGCCGCGCAGGAATTCTGCGACTCCAAGCTCTACCTGGCTTACAAGGACGGCGAACTGGTGGGCCGTGTCGCCGCCATCGTGAACTACAAGGCCAACGAGCAGTGGAACCACAAAGAAGTCCGCTTCGGCTGGATTGACTTCGTGGACGACCGCGAAGTCTCCAAGGCCCTGATGGACAAGGTGGAAGAATTCGGCCGGGAGAAAGGGATGGAATCCGTCGTCGGCCCCCTGGGCTTTACGGATTTTGACCCGGAAGGCATGCTTGTCGAGGGCTTTGACGTCCTGAGCACCATGGCCCTGATCTACAACTACCCGTATTACAACGACCACATGGCCGCCCTGGGCTTCGAAAAAGACGCCGACTGGATCGAATACAAAGTCTACGTCCCCGACCAGATTCCCGAGCGTTGGGAACGCATGTACAATATCATTTCGCAGCGCTCCAACGTGCATCTGCGCCCGCTCACCCGCAAGATCATCCGCGAGGAAGATTACGGCCACAAGGTGTTCCAGTGCATCAATGACTGCTACAAAGACCTGTACAACTTCACCGTGCTCCCGCAGCACATGGCCGACAAATACCTGGGCTTCTACCTGAGTATCCTGGACCTGAAGTATCTGTCCATGGTGGAGAACGAACGCGGGGACCTGGTGGCTTTCGGCATCTCCATGCCTTCCATTGTCCGTGCGCTGCAGAAATGCCGCGGCAGGCTGTTCCCGTTCGGCTGGTGGCATCTGCTGAAGTCCATGTTCCTCAAGCACGAGGAAGGCGTTGAACTGCTGCTGGTGGGCGTCCATCCGGACTATCAGAACACCGGTATCAACTCCCTGGTGTTCATGGACCTGTTCCAGAAATTCCACAAAGAAGGCGTCGTCTGGGCCGAATCCAATGCCATCCTGGAAACCAACACCAAGAACCAGGGCCAGTTCCGCGACTTCAACCCCGAGTGCAAGAAACGCCGCCGCTCCTACATCAAAAAGCTCGTTTAGCTTTCTGCTTCAGCTGAAGCACCCGCCGGACACTCTCGTCGATCCTTTCTTCGGTGAGGGTGCTGTCCGCTACGGCTGCCATGACGGCGTCAAATGCTTCGATGAAGTTTTTGGGACCCAGGATAATGTCGGCCCCGGCCTGCAGGCTCTTTACGGCCGCCTCGCCGGGTTTGTAGTGCCGGGTGATGGCGCCCATGGCCATGCCGTCCGTGATGATTACATTCTTGTAGCCTAATTCTTTGCGAAGCTTTTCCTGAAGTACAACTTCAGACAGCGTGGAAGGGATGGAAGACCCTGTCACTTTGGGGGCTGCGATGTGGGCGGTCATGATCAGGGGAACGTCGGCCTGGATGGCGGCGCGGAAGGTGACCATCTCGCAGCCGAGCATCTCTTCCCAGGTTTTTCCGGACTGGGCATAGCCGAAATGCGTGTCTGCCTGCGTGTCGCCGTGACCGGGGAAGTGCTTTACGCAGCCTGCGATGCCGGCGTCCTTGAGTCCTTCCAGGTACTTGACCACCATCTTGGCGGCCACTTCCGGCTTGTCGGAGAAGGCCCGGGGGCCGATGACGGGATTGCGGGGATTGGTGTTCACGTCGGCCACGGGAGCCAGGTCCACGTCAAAGCCGTACTGCTTCAGATACTGGCCAATGGTATGGCCGCATTCGTATGCTTTTGCCGGGTCTCCGGTGTTGCCGATTGCGCTCATGGAGCGGTATTTGGGCAGGTTGAAAGCGGGATTGTTCGCGATCCGGGCCACACGGCCGCCTTCCTCGTCGATGTACAGGAGCGGCGAACCGTTGAACGCGTGCAGGCTGTCCGTAAAGGCGAGAAGCTGCCCGGGATCCTTGATGTTGTGGGCGAAAACGATGATGCCGCCTACCGGATACTGTGCATTGACGCGGTGCATCCGCTCATTTACGCCTTGCACCTGGAACGCGGCCAGCTGGTCGTTGTCTTCCCACTGGAGGGTGACGTCGAACGACTCCGGGCGGACGCAGAAAAGCTGCCCGACCTTTTCCCTCAGGGTCATGGCGGAAAGGGCTTCCTCGATGGGATCCGGGGCGGGGAGGACGGCTTTCCGGCTGCTGGAATTTCGGCAGGAAACCACGCAGAATAAAGCTATAGCGGTGGTGAAAATGCAGACAGACAAACGTTTCATCGTCAAAACTTTAGAAATTAATATATCCAAGGTGCTCCAGCAGGATTTTCAGGCCGATTCCGATGAGGATGATTCCGCCCACCAGTTCCGGCCGTACCTTGCGGTTTACCGCCTCTCCGAAACGGACTCCGAGAAGGAATCCCGCCAGGCTGAGCGCGAAAGAAATGATGCCGATCAGGAGGAGCGGAAGGGAGAGTGAACCCAGGCTGTCGAATCCCGTGCAGGCGAAGGTGATGCCTACGGCCAGAGCGTCGATGCTGGTGGCGACGGCGAGGGCCAGCTGGGTTTTCAGCTCATGGGGATGGATGGCGGTCTCGGACTCATCCTTGAAGGCATCCAGAATCATTCTTACGCCGATAAAAGCCAGCATGCCGAAGGCGATCCAGTGGTCGAAAGCCTGGAGCCAGGCGCTGAACCCCCTGGTAAGGAGCCAGCCTATGAGCGGCATCAGGGCCTGGAAGAAGCCGAACAGGAAGGCCAGCTTCAGCATCAGCGGGGCTTCCCGCTTTCTGACAATGACGCCCGAAACCACGGAAACGGCGAAGCAGTCCATGGCCAGGGCAAGCGCTATGAGTATAAGTTCCAACATCTTTTTTTGCAAAGCAAAGATACGGAAAAATTTGGTAGAAACAGGTAAAATGCGTAAATTGCAGCACACATAATTGATAATGGAACCCGTTAAAGTTATTGAGATCAAAAAAAGCATCTTCGAGAACAATGACAAAGATGCTGACCGTCTCCGCAAGGAATTGAAAGCCAAAGGAGTGTACCTCCTGAATCTGATGTCCTCCCCTGGCAGCGGCAAAACCACCACCCTCATCCGTACGCTGAATCTTCTGAAAGACAAGCTGAAGATTGCCGTCATGGAAGCCGACATCGACTCTGACGTGGACGCCGTGAAAATCCGCGAAGCCACCGGGATCCCGTCCATCCAGCTCCATACCGGCGGCATGTGCCACCTGGACGCCGAAATGACCCGCCAGGGCCTGGACAACGTGGATCTTGCCCATGCAGACCTCGTCATCCTGGAAAATGTGGGCAACCTTGTCTGCCCTGCAGAGTTTGACACCGGCGCCGTCCGCAACGCCATGATTCTTTCCGTCCCGGAAGGCCATGACAAGCCCCTGAAATACCCCCTGATGTTCTCCGTCTGTGACCTGGTCCTCGTGAACAAGACCGACGTCATGCCCTACTTCGACTTCGACCTTGAAAAATGCACGGAGTATGTTCACATGCGGAACCCCAAAGCCCGCGTCATTCCCATCTGCGCCAAGACAGGGGAGGGCGTAGACCAGTTCGCCCAGTGGCTGCTGGAAGAAGTCAATACCTGGAAACAACAATAAAAGTACTATACCTTATGCCTGAAATGTCCAAGAAATTTGTCCCCAAGCATTTTGGAGACAAAAATCCCAATCCCAAGCTCCTGAAGCTGGTCCGTCACATCACCGACCGCATTCCCGGAAAGATTAAGATGACCACCGAAGCTCCCGAATACTGGGGCCTGGCATGCATCTTCGAGGACGAGATGGATCCCATCACCCGGGAAGCCGCCCTGGACCTGATGCTGGATATGCTGCCGGGCAATCCTTTCAAGGTGCGCAAGCGCTGGACTTGGGCACAGCTCCATGAAATGAACCGCCAGAAGCATTACGCCTCCACAGAAGAAGGCATGGACGACCTGCTGGACCTGATGGCCCGCTTCGGTGTTCTGGAATACGACTACGGCGACAAATACACCAAAGACGGCCCCATCCCCGGCACTACCTACGAAAGGAAGGACCGCGTGTACTGGGTGCCCATGTTTGTCCCCGGCAGCGCCGAATACACCAACATGAACGAGGCGCTGATGAAAAAGCACCCGGAACTGGGCATGTTCTTCGAGCGGATGACCTTCCTGCCGCTGGAAAAGATCACCCCCATGGTCCCGATGGGCGGCAGCGGTATCGGCATGCATGTCATTCCTGTGGAGAAGGCCATCTCCATGGAGAACGAATCCATTGACATCGAGCATATCTCCTACTGGCTCAAACGCTATGAAGGACATCTGGCAGCGGGCATCTGCTCCTGCCGTATCGGCCGGAAACAGCTGGATGAAGGCTGCGCGGACGAATACCACGACTGGTGCATCGGCGTCGGCGACATGGCCGAATACCTGGTCGAGACCAACCGCGGCCACTATATCACCTACGACGAGTGCATGGCCATCCTGAAACGGGCCGAGGACAACGGCTTCGTGCACCAGATCACCAACATCGACGGCGAAGGCAAGATCTTCGCCATCTGCAACTGCAATGTCAAGATCTGCAATGCCCTCAGGACCTCGCAGCTGTTCAATACGCCCAACATGTCCCGCAGCGCCTATGTCGCCGAGGTGCAGACCGAAAACTGCGTCGCCTGCGGACGCTGCGTGGAATACTGCCCGGCCGGCGCCGTGAAGTTGGGCCAGAAACTCTGCACGGGAAGCGGTCCCATCGAATACCCGCGCCACGAACTGCCCGACGCCACCGCCTGGGGCCCGCACAAATGGACGGAAGACTACCGCGACGTCAACCGCATCAACTGCTATCCCACCGGCACGTCGCCCTGCAAGACTGCCTGCCCGGCCCATATCGCCGTTCAGGGTTATCTGAAAAAAGCGGCCGAGGGCAAGTACAAAGAAGCCCTGGAGCTTATCAAGCGTGAGAATCCGTTCCCGGCGGTGTGCGGCCGCATCTGCAACCGCCGCTGCGAGGACGCCTGCACCCGCGGCACCGTAGACCAGCCTGTCTCCATCGATGCCGTCAAGAAATTCATCGCCGAGCAGGACCTGAATGCCGACACCCGCTTCGTCCCCGAAATCGTCGTGGCTTCCAACCGCGGCCGCTGGAACGAAAAGGTGGCCATCATCGGCGGCGGTCCCGCCGGTCTGAGCTGCGCCTATTACATGGCCACCATGGGTTATTTCCCCACCGTATTTGAAAAGAACGAAGAGCCCGGCGGCATGCTCCGCTACGGCATTCCTTCCTACAAACTGGAAAAAGACGTCATCAAGGCCGAAATCCAGATCATGGAAGAGATCGGCGTGGATATCCGCACCGGGGTGGAAGTCGGTAAAGACATCACCATCGAGCAGCTCCGCAAAGAGGGCTATAAGGCTTTCTACGTAGCCATCGGCTGCCAGGGCGGCCGTCTGCCCGGCGTTCCCGGAGAAACGCTGCCCGGAACCACTACGGCCATCGATTTCCTGCACAAGGCCAATACCGGTGCCGTGAAACTCAGCGGCAAGGTGGTGGTCGTGGGCGGCGGCAACGTGGCCATCGATGCGGCTCGTGTAGCCAAGCGCAGCGGAGCCTCTGAAGTCACCATGCTTTCTCTCGAGACGGAAGACATCATGCCCGCATCGCCCGAGGAGCGCTCAGAAGCCCGCGAAGACGGCGTCGTCCTCAATCCCGGCTGGGGCCCGAAGGAAGTCCTCGGCACGGACAAAGTCACCGGCATCGTCTTCAAGAAGTGCACCTCCGTCTTCGACAAGGACCATCGTTTCGCCCCCCAGTACGACGAGAACCAGCTCATCACTTTGGAGGCCGACCATGTCATCTTCGCCATCGGCCAGACGGTCATCCTGAAAGACCTGTTCAAGAACACCAAGGTGGAGTTCTTCCGCGGAGTCTACCCGGTGGCCGACAAGCTCACATACCAGACTGCCGAGGAAGACATCTTCGTAGGCGGCGACGTGTTCACCGGTCCCAAATTCGCCATTGACGCCATCGCTGCCGGCAAGGAAGCGGCGGAATCCATGCACCGCTTCGTGCAGCACGGACACATGACCATCGGCCGCAACCGCCGCGACTTCATCGAGCTCAACAAGTCCGACATCCGCGTGGAATCCTACGACAACTCTTCCCGCCAGGACCCCGGCGTCACGCCCAAGCAGGATCCCTTCCGCGAGTATCACAACACCCTCACGGAGGAACAGGTCCGCAAGGAGACGGCACGCTGCCTGGGCTGCGGCGCTTCCGTCGTGGATCCCAACAAGTGCATCGGCTGCGGCGTCTGCACCACCAAGTGCGGCTTCGACGCCATCCACCTGCGCCGGGTACACCCGGAGGCCAGCGTCATGCGCACGTCCGAGGACAAGTTCGGCGGCATCCTTCCGTACATGCTCAAGCGCACCGGAAAGATCTTGTTCCACAAGAAGTAAGCGTCCATGCACGAGCTGGGAATCGTCTTTTATATCATCCGGGACGTCAAGCAGGTCGCGGCCGAAAACAACGCAGACCATGTCTCCACCGTCGTGATGAACATCGGCGAGGTGACCACGATCGTCCCGGAATACCTGCAGGACTGCTGGCGTTGGGCGGCCGACAAGGAAGACCTCCTGAAAGGCTGCACGCTCCGGATCAACACGGTGGAGGCCGTCACCCTCTGCCAGTCCTGCCACCGGGAGTACGGGACGCTCCGGCATGGAAAAATATGCCCGCACTGCGGGAGTGAAGACACTGTCCTTTTACAGGGCAATGAAGTTGAAATCAAAGAAATAGAAGTATAGTATCATGTCTTGTTTTGTAGCACCGTTGGTACAGGCCATTGCCACTACCGCATACAGGAAACTCAACGCCAAAACCGTCGGCAATCCTTCCTCCAATCTGTTTTTACGTCACATCACGGACTTGGAGAAAATGCTTTGGGGCGGTTCCGTCATGCTGATCGTCGACCATATCATCAACGGGGAACTCACCTGGCGCTTCCCGTTCTTTACCGCCCTCGGGGAAACCGGCGGGGCGGAGGTCGTCCTTCGGGAAATCCTGACGGTCGGCGTGCCCATGTCGCTGGTCCTTACCCTTGTGTGGGCCGTGTATGTGGTCGTGAAAGAACGCCGGCCTGTCCGCGCCATCTGATTTTATCCGCTTATGAAAAAGGTTTTCGCTTTTGCGGCACTGCTCTTCGCGGCGCTTGCCTGCAACGTATCTCCCGATACCACGGCCGATTTTCCGATCGAGGGGCGGTGGAGTTTTACCGGCTGCAAAGGGCCCAAGGGATACCAGGAGGCCCACCGTCTCAGTTATGACCCCAACCCAGACGATGACGTGCCCAGCATGATTTCGGCCGAGTTTGTTTTCCGGGGCGGAAAACTGCAGATGGTCTTTCCCAGCGGAGCGTACAGGACCATCGGCTATTCCGTGAACAAGGATGCGCGCACGATCTCTTTCGACGGCCCGTTCATGTACGGCGACTACGGCTCCCCGGATATCACTTCCTGCAAGTATACGCTCTTCGAGTATGAGGGAATGCAGTTCATCACCCTCTATGATGCCGCCGATCCGGATCACGCCGACATCAGCAAAGGGGAGTGGAGCGTCTCGATGATGCACGTGGACCAGTCCTGGGTGGATCCGTTGTATCAGATTGACTGCAAGTACGGTACAACGGCATCATACAGCGATTTGGGAATAGAAGGCGGACCCTCATGGGCCAGTTCTCTGCTGGCCGACGGCAAAACCGTTCAGTTCTCATCCCAAGTAGATCTGTGCACCATTTACGGCGGACCTCAGTGGCGGCTTCCTACGCCGGAAGAAGCGCAGAATCTGCTGGATCACACGGTGGCAGAGTATGTCCTGCTAAACGGGAAAGACGCCGTGACCCTTTCCAAAAAGGTATTCATTTATACTCCTGAAACGGACATCGAGTACGGGTTCTGGCTGTCGGACGGTCAGGCACTGGTCGTCAGTCGGACGGCCGACAGGAAAGCGTCGGCCCGGATTACCAAACCCGTAAGCAATTTATCATTCAGCCTCAAGCCTGTGCGCAAGTAGGCGGTTACTTACGACCGCGTCCGTCTCGAACGGTTCACCGTAAACGAGGCCGAATCCCTTTGAGATTACAATGCCGGATGCAGTTTCTTATGGAACTTCGTCCCGCCGAGGAGGGTATTGAGGTCCGACTTGTCCACATACGCGGCGCGGATATAGCCCTCGCGCTGCAGGCTGAATTCCAGCTTCTTCATGATGAAAGGCCTTCTGTAGGTGACTGTCACCGTTTCCAGCTGGTCGTTGGGGAAGCCGAAGGCCAGGCTGCCCTGCCATTCGATGCTGCTGTTCACGGGCTCCTTGAAGATGTCCTGCATCCGGGTGAGCGAGGCGATGGCTTCGTCCAGCGTGCCGCCCAGCGGGAGGAAGAGTTTGAAGACAGGGTCGAACAGGATCTGGACAACCTCGTCTCCGACTGCCAGGGATCCTACGCAAAGGTAGTACTGGATGGTTCCGTCGTCGGCCTTCATGCTGAAAACGAAGAGATCGTCTTCATCGCTGTCGACGCTGACGATTTCATTGATTACAGGAATGCCGGAATTCTGTGCATAAGCACCAAGGGTGACCAGCAGGACGGCCACCAATGATAGTAGTCTTTTCATCGTGGTAGTCATTTTAATACTGTAGCAAATATACTCATTTTTTGTGCCAAAGCAAATCATGTCTTGTACATTTGGCCTTATCCATTGTATTACTTATATTTGCAAAAACCGTCGCTCCCATGAAAAGAATACTTGCCTGCTTCCTGTCGAGCCTCTTTCTCCTTACAACCGGAGAGGCCAGAACCTTTCCTTCCAGCGGAAAGAAACTCCACTATCAGTTCTCCAAACAACAGATCCGCTTCGACGGCCAGAAAAAGGCAGGCGACCGCGGACGTCTTCGCTGCTACGACCTGCAAAAAGATTCCATGTGGACCGTCGACCGTCCCTGGGCTTCCTCCCGTACAGAAAGGAATGGGCTTCCGCTCGACAGCAATTACGTGTTCAACCTTGACATTTCGTCCTGGACATTCGGCCCCAAGCTTACCCTGATCCTGGAAATGAAAGTGGAAAAGAGGGGAGAGGAGGCATTCGGCCCCATTTGGCTCTGTTCCCACAAGGATGCGCAGGACAAGGGATACTATCCCTTCGGGGCCGACGAAGACCATGTCCTGTACTTCAAGGGAAAGACAAGCCCGAAAGACACTTCCGTCCTTACCCAGCGCTTCCGCCTGTCCGGCAAGTCTGACAAGTATTCGACTGTCATCCTGATGATTGACCGCACCGACGGGAAACACACCTTTTATCAGTCAGATACAGCGGTCTTCTGGTATATGGATGAAGCCAGGCGCACAGTGGCCGACTACGACCGCCTTGTCCTGCGCCAGTGCAAAAAAGGAGGGATCAGGGAGCTGGCCCTTTACAACCGCCTGCTGACGCCCAAGGAAATCGAGGCGTTCTACTGGGGCCAGAACACCCTCTCCAGCGCCAAGCATCCGCCGATCAGGAAGCCGGTTCCCCTTGTCAATAATGTCCAGCCGCTCGAAGGCGTGGTCATCGCCGGTGTACAAGGCTGGACGCAAAAAGATATCTATGCAATCCTGTTCTGTATAGCCTTGGCTGTCATATCGCTCTTCCTGAATCTTTTCGTGCGGAAAAGAAGGCCCATCGGATACCGTGGGAAGGGCTGGGTTGTGCTGGTACTGGTTCTTACGCTGGTGATTTCGCAGCTGTTCACGCACAGCCCGTTCCAGGCCGCCCATGTGCTTGTCATAACGGGTATTGTCTGCTATATCATCGTGGCTTTCGGCCCCGTTCCGGGCAGGTTTGGCGGATCGGCCATCCTCGAATTCCTGGCGTCGTTCAGACAGCCTTTCCATTACACCTTCCAGCTCTTCGGGAAGGCCTCGGACATGGATTCCTCTTCATCGTCCACTCCGGGCCATACGGTTACTACCAAGACCGAAGTTTCGCATTACGATCAGTCAGGAAGGTATCTCGGGTCAGACACGAAATACGGCACAGAGTTCGTGGGCGGCGACACCTCCGGGTCTTTCTGGACGTGGCTTCTGATTGCCGTATGCGTCTGTGTGGCCATGATCGTCGTTTCCGCCGTTTCTCAGACTGCGTTCATCCTGATCCCGCTTTTCGTCCTGGTGCGCTTCGTGCTGAATTTATGGAGAAACAGCATCTAGCCTGGATCAGGGAAGACCATATCCTCTTTGCATGCACGATTACAAGCTGGCGACGAGGATCTCTTTGATGGCTTTCTCGTCCAGGGGGACATAGGCATTCTCGAGCCCCTCGTTTACGGCAATGTGATGGGCCATTTCGTCAATGCGGCTCCCGTCAATGCCCACCTCTTTCAGGTGCATGGGAATGCCGATGCTCTCGAAGAAGGCGTACGTCTTGTCAATGGCCGTGCGAGCGATCTCCCATTTGTCCAGGGACGGGTCGATGCCGAAGACATTGACCCCGTACTTGACGAATCGGCCGAGGGTTTTCTCGCTCAGGATGTGCTGCATCCAGCGGGGGGTGATGATGGCAAGGCCTTCGCCGTGGGTAATGTCATAGTAGGCGCTCAGAGCGTGCTCGATACCGTGGCAGGGCCAGCCGGAAGGGCTGTTTCCGAGGGAGAGGATGTCGTTGCATCCGTATGTGCAGCACAGCATCATTTCGGCGCGGGCGGTGTAGTCCTGCGGATTCTCCAGGCACTTGCGCCCGTTGATCATCAGCGAGCGGAGCATCGACTCGCAGAAACCGTCGTTCAGAAGGGTGGTGTCCTCGGTGAAGTACTGTTCGATGGTGTGGTTCATCGCGTCGGCAATGCCGGCCGCAGTCTGCTTGCGGGAAACGGTGAAGGTGTAGGTCGGGTCCAGGAAAGACACGACAGGGAAGAGCAGGGGATCGATATAGCCGATTTTGTCGTTGGTGTCGGTCCGCGAGATCACGCCGCCGCAGTCGTACTCGCTGCCGGTTGCCGCGAGGGTAAGGACGTCGACGATGGGAAGGGCGGCCTTGGCCTTGACCTTGTAGGAAATCAGGTCCCAAGGGTCCCCGTCATAGCAGGCGCCGGCGGCAATGGCCTTGGAGCAGTCCAGGACGCTGCCTCCGCCGACGGACAGAATCACTTCTATGCCGTTTTCCTTGCACAGCCGGACGCCTTCCAGGACGCTGGGGTCGTATTTGGGATTGGGCTGGATGCCGGGGAGTTCGACAATCTCAAAGCCTTTGAGCAGTTCAAGGACTTTGTCGTAGAGGCCGATCTTCTTGATGCTTCCGCCGCCATAGGTCAGCAGCACTTTCCGCCCAAGGGGAGCGAGCGCTCCGGGCAGTTTTTCAATCACGCCTTTTCCAAAAACGAGGCGCGTGGGGGTCATGTAATCAAAACTCTGCATAGTGCGATTCTAAATTTCACAAATTTACTCATTTTCCGCGCCAAAGCAAGCAGGATGTCTATTGAAACCTATGGCGAGAACCAGGTTGTCTCGGAGGCCGTTTCGTATTTTGAATCCATCTTTGGTCTGTAATTCCGGGGCCGTGGTTCTTCTTTTTGGGGAATAATCTTTATCTTTGTAAGACTCGAAACGAATTACTATGGAAATCAAGGTGTCGGACGGTACCCATTCCGTTGTTTTCGTGCTCAACGATACGCCGGTGGCCAGGTCCCTGTATGACCAATTGCCCATCACTGTCGACGTGGAAAATTACGGCGGCAATGAGAAGATTTTCTATCCGCCCACTGCGCTCTCTACGTCCGGAGGGAAAGAAGGGGAGTGCCCGGAGGGCACGTTGGCATATTTCTCTCCTTGGAAGAATGTCGTGATGTATTACGGCGCCGCAAGCCGATATCCTGGCCTGTACATTATAGGCTATGCCACGGAAGGCAAGGACCAGATCAAAAACCTGAGCGGAACCGTTCAGGTGGAAAAGTAAAGGTACTATTTTTTAGGAACTATGATAAAAATGTATGTAATGGAGACCTGCCCGGACTGCGAATATGTGGAGAAGCAGGTGGAAGGGAATCCCGACTTTGAAGTAATCGATATCGGCAAGCATGTTCGCAATCTCAAGCAGTTCCTTGATCTGCGCGACGCTCACCCCGCTTTTGACGAAGCTAAGAAAATGGGCGACGTAGGCATCCCTTGCTACGTGCTGGAGGATGGCACGGTTACCCTGATGTCCGTAGATGTGGGGCTGAAGCCGCGTCCCGCAGGTTTCGGCGAATCCTGCAGAATTGACGGGTCCGGCTGCTGATCATTCATCGAGATGACCGAGAAAGAGAAAATGCTGGCCGGGCAGGTTTATTCTGCCGTCGACGCGGACTTGCTGAAAGAGCTTGGCGAGGTCCGCGAAGCAATCCATCGCTATAACTCCCTGGCGCCTTCGCGGCTGGAAGAGCGCCTGGCTATCCTCAAAGGTCTGCTGGGCGCAGTCGGCGATGATGAAATCATTGTCAACCAGCCCTTTTTCTGTGACTACGGGAAGCAGATCAGGGTAGGGAAACGCTTCTTTGCCAATTTTAACTTCACTGTACTGGACGAGGCCGCGGTCACCATCGGCGACGACTGCTTCATCGGCCCCAATGTGAGTATCTATACGGCCTGCCACAGTACCGACCCTATCGAGCGGAACAGCCGGAAGGAATGGGCCGAACCTGTCACCATCGGAAACAATGTCTGGATCGGCGGCAGCGTCACCATCCTGCCCGGGGTTACGATAGGGGACAACGTCACCATCGGCGCCGGATCCGTGGTGACCCGCGATATCCCTTCGGACGTTGTCGCCGTCGGGAATCCCTGCCGGGTCGTGAAAAGCATTGCCGGCAGAGACTGATCTGTCGCGCATATCCTACTCCGGAGCGTCCTCGGTGCGCACAAGACGACCGTCCTCATCATAGACGTCCACCTTGCCGTCATATATGCTCACAAGGCCGATTTTGCCATCCTTTGCAAATGGGACGAACTCCTCCCTGTGGTATACATCCATCAGGTTCTCGTCATAGACAAAAGGTATGCGGACCCCACCCCTATAGTTGATGGCCCCGGCGTGGACACTCCCGTCAGGCTCCCGTTTATAGACAAATATCAGGTCAAGATCCGGAAACGCATCGGGATGAATAGCGTGAACGTTGACCCAACTATATTGAAACGGTGTCACCTGGCGTCCGTTTTCATCTATAAAGCCCCATTTATAATGGTCCTTAAAACTGCCATTCCCCGGCTACCAGCTGCCCAGAAGGACAGCGAGGGACACAAAAAGGGCCGATTCTGTGTCTTTCGCCGTCCCGAAGGACCGCCATCAGCACGAACTCGGCCGTTTTTGTGTCAGTAACTGTTCCTACTTAGAAAGCAAGGACGGCACGCGTGTATAAAGAACTGGTTTTAGGACCATATGCCAACTTTGCACCGTAAGCGCCACTAGTGTGATTGTAATACCAGATATTATCGGCATTATATTCTGTACTTGTATGGATTCCTTTTGAAGAGCCGAGATTTGTGAACCAACAATTGCTAGACCCCGTAACAGCCGCGATTTTATTAACGAGATCATTGGCCCCCAATGCATACTCAGTCTTATTCATCGTCGTCAATCCAGAGGTTTCGCCTGTCAAACCATTCATAATCTGACTCCACTGGAAAAGGGAAGGCAAGAACCAGTCCGATGTGCCTGAAGAGGGTTTGATGCTTGTCATGCCCGTTTCATCTGAAAGGTCTATGTCGTTATGAATAGCCTTGTAGGTTGCCGGGTAATTCGTTTCATTGTTCTTGGCGGCAATGCTGGAAAGCGCCACCCCCGACTCCTTTGCGGCAAGGGCATCAGAATATAATGTATACTGACATCCAGAACCATTGTCTATACCGGAAGCCAGTGCATCGCTTTTCCATCTCATTGTTCCACCTTTAACGTTCTTCATGGATATAGCCAATCCGTGAGTATAACCTGCCTCTGCTGTATCACTACCAATATATGCAATTATTGCCGCTGCGGTGGTACCGTTTGAAACAGCGGATGCTTTATTTTTGTAGAATTTTCCATTGGCTCCAATGATATTTCCGACTGTACACATAGTCATATTGGGCCTGTAGAACATACCTGCCTCAAATGTAGCAACACCCTTGGCGATATAAGGAGCACCGGCAGATGAAACCGCCTCAAACCAGAGAGGAGTGGATGTCATAGCAGGAAGTGTCACAAACACCTCATAATCTGCTGCTACCATTGTCACGTTTGCTATCACGCCCTCACTATTCTTTATCTTCAAAGATGAAACTTCCAGTACATCATCATCCCATTCTGATCCATTCCAATAATAACCACCTAATACGAACTTGACAATTGCATATGCCGCAGGGACAGATGCGCCTGGAGCAAGGGTCGCAACACCGGCTTCAACGTTTAAAGTACCTGATCCCTTTCGAATATCTCTATCTATAGAGAAGGAACCATCTTGAGCACTGATAACAGAAGAAAGAATATTACCCGTCGTCCCATCGGCAGCAGAGGCGGGATAGATCAATGTAACAACGGCTCCATCTTCAAGACCGGATTGAAGTGTAGCCTCTATAGTGGCCTTCCCTGTACCATCCACACTGGCAATAGTCGCAACTGTCTTATACGGTGTACCGCTTACAGAATAGATCATAGCAATCTCTTCATCTTTTGCCCATCTTGTAATAATCTCACCGGTAGATTCTGAGATTGCTTTTACAATATTATCGTGAGAAACTACGGCCCTAAAAGGAATACCTTCATCTGCGGGTTGTTCATCAATCACCTGCTGATCATCTGCCCGTAATTGTTCAGTTGAAGGGACTACATTTTTTCCGCAGGCCGAGACCAGAACAGCCACGGCGACCAATCCAAATACAATCTTTTTCATAAGTCTTCCTCCATTAAAATACAATACCTTCCCCACCATTTCCATAATTCTCGGAATCTGACAGTGTCTGAAGAACGCATTTCTCCAGAGCCACTTCTACTTCCTCTGTTTCAGGTGCGAGGTACACTTTTTTCAGTTTTCCCATAAATATTTAGTTTAAATAGTTTGTTTTATTTGAAATAGCTTACTTTAACATCGAAGAAGATGTTCTCCTTGTCACGGCGGGAGAAGGTGAAGGTGCCCTGC
>OCTW011604898.1_pt1 | contig 35185 bp, 28 predicted proteins | sample 1539671 | NCBI WGS metagenome assembly OCTW01 (sample SAMN02144230, study PRJEB22623) | gut metagenome | biome: sheep rumen | host: Ovis aries | place: New Zealand
GGTATCAACAATGCATTAATAATAAGATCCGTAACAGCACCCCATATTACCGAATTAAGAACACAGCGCTCTTTACCAAGGGGAACCATTATCTGTATGCCCATAATATTAGTCAGTCCAATGAATAAAACCGTAGGCATTATAACCTGCATGGGTATAACAGATTCTGAGAAAACCTCATTTGATACCAGAATAATACCCTCGCGAGCAAATAGGCAGAAATAAAGCATAAGCGGTACAGAAGCGACAGACACGAAGCTAATAGCCTTCTTACTGAGTTTCTTGAACTCAGCAGTATCACCTTTCTCAATATAGTAAGAAGCACGAGGAAGTAAAACTGCACCTAAAGAAGTGATAATTGAGACAAGAATTTTCTTTATCTTTACAGCGGCCCCATATATACCAACATCAGACTTAGTAGTCATGAATCCCAGCATAACACTATCAAGATTAGTGTATACAGTAGTTGCGCATGCCATGGCAAAGAAAACCCCGATTGCCTTGAAGTGACGCCTGAAATCAAGTTCTCTAATCGGTTGCCATTTAATTAGTTTTCTTGAATTGATTAAATTCAGAGCATTGGAGCCTACTGAAGCCACAACTGTAATTCCGCCATAGATGACATAATCAGAGTGCACATGAACCAAAACAAACATAAGTCCAAGAGCTATTACTTTGAATATCAACGATCTGATAGTGATATATGAATACTTTTCAAGACCGCTATATAGCCAGTTCATTCCTATAGCATTGAACAGGATGGTTGAACTTACTACAATATAGAGTAATCTATCCTCAAACAGACTCGGTATGACAAGCAAAGCAATAGCCAAACATATATACATGAACACACTCATAACTAGATTAATGAGTGTTAGTTCTTGGGCAACTCGCGACAACTCGGCCTTGTTATCTCTAACCTTAGCTGTAGCCTTAATGCCATAGGTCGGTATACCAAGTTGTGCAAACATATTAAAATATGCAATCAGTGATGTCGCGAAGTCTACTCTTCCAGTACCATCTGTAAGCAGGATCCCTGCAACATACTTAAATGTAATGAATGGAAAGATGATTCCTGACACCGTCAGGATAGCATTCATTACAAAGTTTTTCTTAAGTGAAGGTGTCTTAGCCATTTTATTTAGCTATATTAACTAACCCAAGTATATTCACAGAGTTTTCATTGCAAAGAGCCACTTCGTCATATACGTTTGAAAACAACGAACTGTTCATCTTCTCAACAATAACACAATTACCAATCTTAAGAAGAGTCCCCATCTCTTTGTAATCGCACATAAAAGATGTAATACAAATAGGTTTGAGCCCGCTTTCTTCTAGTTTTCTTGAGAGCAAATCAATGTATTCTTTAGTGCATTCTTCATTTGTTGATATAAGAGCAATCTCTGTTATCTTCAACTTGTCGCAAGCTGCAAAAATCTTTGTAGCCGCAATACTCATATCATCATTCTTCATCGCAGCCGTAACACTGCCAAGCATTTTGAGGCCCATTGTATACGAATAATCTGTTATTGAAACAACTTTTTTAGAATACATAAAGACAAAAATAGCATATACTGCATATAGTGCAAATCCAATAGCGGCACCAACTACAGAATACTTAACAAGTGTTTTGGGCGTAATTGAATTATTATTACTTACCGTGTCAGGATATACAGCCTCATAAAACTCAGGATACTCAGTAGATGCAGTAAGTTTAAAGCACTCATAAGCATCCGTTGAGAGACCTGCTACTGCGGTGTCAAGACGTGTTTTAATTCTGTCCTGCTCTGCCTCCCAATTCTTTTGATTCTCAAAAATCCAAGCTTGTCTAGTGTATGAAGTGTTATTACTAATTAACGTTATTTTTATATCCGTATCATTAGTGATTTGGAATATATAATCCTCCATAGAGGATATCACGGCCTCTTCCAACCCTTCATTTATCTCTGTTCCCCAGATATCAAGATTTAATACACCGGTATTATTCGAATAACCATTAGCACTTATGCAATCTTGAATATAGTTAGTTTCAATACCAAGCTTATCAGATACAGCTCGAGCTAAGCTTCCATTATTCTCATAGTAATAGATAATCATCGAATACTGATTAATAATATTTGCCAAATCTTCTCCGGATAGCTTATCTGCACCGATATAATTAACAGTATACATAAGGCTCAGTTTTCTAGCATTATATGAATCAACCTTTTCAATTATAGAATCATTCAACAAAACGTAAGAATGGTAATAATCTTCAAAATCATTTATTGCAACATTTACAGAAATCTGGTCGCTAAAAGATAATGACGAATACAGTGCGTCAGCTTGCTCCTCAATTATCTTCTGATCAGAAGAACTATTCTTAATTAGATTTCCATTTTTTATGATACACACTCCGAGGAGCAGAATAACTCCTACGACAATAGAAATAATAATCGCTACTATATGAGTGATTAGAAAACTGCCGTATTCTTTTATGTTTACTATTCGATTGCTACCATTCATATGCTCGCTCTCCTTAATTCAAATCCACATGCATTTCTTTCAGTAAATATATCATCACTTGTACACCAATCTGTTACAACAAGCAATGGAAAAACATCAAAACTCAAATTCATTAACTGAGGTTCATTTATAGCAAACAAAAGAATAAACAACAATATCCAACACATATAATACTGTCTTCTTTTAATCGAAAAATAAATAGAACAAGAGAATAAAAACAAAATAATAAACAAGCAACTGACTCCATATTGGATGCCAATCTGCAAATATGAGCAATCCACATAATTATATATGACCGAATTATCCGAGAATACACTCCAGCCTTTCCAAACAACCTCAGTTCCAAATAATGAGATACCATAGGTATGTAATGCATTCATTCCTAAATCCAATCTATTGCTCAAAAGGCTATTTACCTTGCTCATAAACGCGTTTTCGGGATTATATAACATATACATAGCATAAGTAAAAAGGCAGATTAAATATGGCGAAAGTATAAAAACAGTCTGTGCCAATCGAGGCATTCTTTCTCTATATTCTATTTTTTTCCCTGCCAGAAAAAAGAAAAGAAGAATGAGTACGTTCAGGATAAAAGCAAGCCTGGTGTTTGACTTGGAATATAGCCAATAAGATGCTGGAAAGAATATGCCTAACTCAATTATTCCAATCCTGCCTTTTTTTATTGCAATATAAGTGATTGTAATAAACAGAAACAGAATCGGGGCAGTCGTCGTCCAATTAAATCCTAACATATGACGATTTCGTGTTCCTATGTCCCACACATAGTCTTTGATAATACCCAATTGCGAAAGCAAAATAATCAGAATAATAAAACCGGTCTGAACACAGAAATATACTTTAAGCAAAACTCTTGAACTTATGCCATAGGCTGCTCCAAAAATGAGAATATAAAAAACAAATTTTTTATCCGAACTAATGAATGCACTCATAGAGACAATCATAGATGCCAAAGCAAATAGCACAATAAACTTTCTCTTAAATAGCAAACAGAGTGTCATTTTGACGAGAAGCAAAACATATGAGAAATATCGTAAAACTTTAAAAAGAAGTCCATTGGCAATTCCATGTCCAATTACAGTTAAATCAAATAGCAAAGACACTAAATATAGACTTATTCCTATAATGAATAATAAATCCATACCAGACATAAGGTGAGGATCAGTTTTCCGATAACTCATATTATTCAAACTGTAATTAGCAATCATATTGTTTATAACGCATTACTACGTGCTCAAAATTCATTGTAATCCTTATCGTCTATATATGGTTAATTATGCCGTCATATACTATTAAACCCTTATACTAGAAAATCAGTATAAGAAAGCTTGCACCAATCAATGATTTGATACAGACAACAATCCGCAATTTCTCAACGCTCGTTTTGTATAATAACCATTATGAAGTTTAATGGCAAATTGCTTGGCATTCAACCTCATATCTTCATACTCTTCATCCGACATATTATCTATGATGACCCGTATTTCATCAATTGACTCAATGGAAAAGCCAATTTTATTGTTGACAATAAAAGATGCTAATGCAGCCTTTTTCCATATTATAACTGGCATGCCTGAAGATAGATAAAGTGACGTTTTATGAGGATTATTAATCTTCAGGTACTCACCATAAACTCCGGAACATGAACTCGTTGAATCGCCATCCCATACAAGACCAAAACTTCCAGATATAATTTTCGGCAATTGTTTTGGATCAAATGCTCCCATATATTTTACATTAGCAGTGCTTTCTCCCTCATATCCAGTTCCATAGAGATTAAAAGGAATATTGTTAGGAAGATTATAAACATAACCCGCTTTGTGAGGTCTTAATGTTCCAGCAATAACAATTGGAGAATCTTTGCTTACTTCAACAGGAGTTTCTATTTCATCAGTAAGGTAATCAAATATACCTAAATCCAGAAGCTTATCCTCAGCTATCTTATGTTGCTTAAGAAAGCCCATCATTTCCTTATTGTGCGAAACAATCTTATCAGCACTTCGCAAGAGTTCATACTCTTCAATTCGAGTTCTGAATCTTGTGGACAAACGACGCTTTCCTGAAATTGCGCCTCTAATCATTTCTAAATCATGTATAAATACTATAATATCTACGTTCTTCTTTTTAACTCTTTTAAATAATTTGGCCAGGCCAAGAGTGTGATGAATAAGTGGCATTTGAATGATGAGTTTATCACCCTGATTGAACGAATCAACAAGCGCTTTCCATTGCTTATACACTCTTTTGTATTCTGACATTTTTTCGAGTTTGTTTAAGTCACGCGTTTCTATTCCATCAATTTGGATCGGGTGAAAACCCTCATCTACAAAAACACATTCCAAATCATCCCTAGCTTTAATTCCAGCTGTTTTTTTGACTCCTTCAGACGTCTGAATCTCCCTAATGTAATAAACCATTCTTTACTCCATCATTCTATAATTTCTACATTCATATTATGAGATGTACGTTTCTCTATCGGTGGTAAACTCATATAGTCCCCATAAAGATTTGATAAATACTCGTCGTAGTTACTGGGAGCAGGGAATAATCCTCCTTCAAACTCAACATTAACAGGTTTCATCCATGCTGACTTATTAACTCTCTCTTGTGGTCCGTAGCCCCATTCAATACAACCAATCGATTTACATTCGTCAAATCGATAACAATTAGATAGTCTGTCTAACTTCTGACATAACTTTTTTGCACTAACTGGTTTCAATAAAAACCTCACTATATCTTTAAGAAACGCTTTTCCTCTAGTTGTACCAGCACCGGGTTTTGTTTGTTTGTTGAATAATGCCCATCTAATTCTTTTTGAGTTTGCAAACAAACGTTTCAGTTTTTGATTATCCTCGGGGCACCCATCAATAACCAATATATCAATCCACAAGCATTGATCACTAATCATATATTCTTCGGTTACCCTAGTTCGTCTATCGATAATTTTAACAAAAGGAATGTCCATTGACGGGGCTGTGAACCAGCTAATCAAACTCAAGTGATCCGGTAAAACTATTGCGTTATCTTTTATCATCTGACAAAACCTATTAAAATCTGGTCTAGGCATCATAACATCTATGTCATCATCCCATGGAATAAATCCCTTGTGCCTAATCGCTCCAAGCAATGTACCGCCACACAAAGTGTAATAGAGTCCATAACGCTTGCAAATAGCGTCAAATATCAAAAGCATATCATATTCAAGTGCTTTAATTTCCTTATCGGTTATTATCCTATTCATATCACTTCAACCTGTTATCGAGTAAAGTTTTTTTACATATTCTGAAGTTTTACTAATATCAAATCCTGCGGCATTTACAATGCTTTCTCCATTAATTCTTTGATCAGCTTGTTTTTGAGGCAATTTTGAAATCAAATCCATCCACGGTCTTGCTCCATCATTAATTGATATATGAAACACATCACTAGATAAATCAACATCATTAGGAACATTTTGGGATAACAAACAATAAAGTCCACTAGCTTGCGCCTCTATTGCTCCGAGTGGTAATCCTTCTGTTAAACTTGGCATAACGTAATAATCCATCGCAGATAACCATTGTGGTATTTCATTGCTAACTCCAAGCAGATAAACATCATCCACTAGGCCTAGCTTGTTGATTTTTTCTTCTAGAAAACCTCTTAATTCGCCCTCACCCAAAACTATTAACTTTACTTTTTCATTGTATCTTTTTAATTCGCTAAGCACATCCAATAAGAATGAATGATTCTTAATGCTGATTAATTGACCAGTAGCACCTATTAACTTAGTGTCATTACCGATTCCTAATCTCTTTCTGTACTCTTCTCTATAAACCTCATTATATGAATACCTTTTTGCGTCTATGGTATTAGGAATGAAATTCCATTTAACACTACAAATGCCCTTTTCTCCAAACATATATTTCCCTGCATCCATAGAACAACCAGCATATTTCGTAGCAGTAGATTTAATATATAATCTCAAAAGCGGTAAATATAGTTTTTTTAAACCATTATTTATATTCTTTCCATGTGAGTGCGTAATGCGCACAGGTATACCGTGTTTTGATGCTTCAAATAGAATGATAGAATTAAAGCCCATAGCAGAAGAATTGATGTGAACTACATCAATTCTATTATTATCTAATATCGACTTTATATCAGCCCTAACTTTTTTTCTGTTTTTTAATGATATGCTCGAGCCATTCTCAGGTATATTTCCTGTTATAACAGCAACTCCCGCATTAATATATTTGCTTTCAATCTCTTTACTCAATATACTTTTTCTAAAATAGGCAAATATCCTACATTGTTTATACGCTTTATTTATTCCGTTAATCCACTGAAGCATAAACATACAAACTCCAGCTCTCTCGACATTAGAATCACAGGCTAATAAAATATTCAAAGTTTCTACCTTCCTTCAACTGATTAAGAAATAGCCTTTCCCTTAAATCTAATGCCTATGTAATAAAGCTTCTCATATAACCGAGGCGAGATTCTAAATAAAAAGGCTCTGAGCTTAACCTCAAGAGGTGCATACCTGTTGAAACTTACATATCTCCAATTTGACTTACACCAAGATATGATTTCGTCGCACATCTTATCATTTATATCCTTTTCCGTACATCTTTCTATAAGAAGAAATAGCGACATATAATCTCTATATTTCAAAACAGCAATATCCTCTTCAATGTCACCAAACTGCTGTAACACCTCAGAAGAACACAGATTAATGGCTTCATAATAATCCTGGCATTGCCCAAGTGATATAACCTTGCTACCAGTAATAGATCCCCCACGCATTACGTAGTGATATATATAAGCATCAACAAATGCTACAGATTCTGCTTTTAGATGTAATTTATACGAGTGACTTAAATCTTCATACTTTTTTCCTTCCAAAAAAGGGAACTCCAAATACCAACTCTTAGGAACTAATCTGTTGCACGAACCAACTGTTATTTTTCTCCCCGTTAACATCTCCTTAACTGCTTCTTTTTTACTTAAAAGCTCAATGCTAAATTTTTGCAGTTCATTGGAAGGCGCAAATTCTTCTTTTACTCTATCAGTTCTTCCGATTATCATTTCTGCATGAGTATCTTTCAGTGCTCTTACTAAGTATTCCAAATAATACAACTCTACCCTATCATCAGCATCAATAAACGTGATGTATTCACCTGAAGCAATTTTAACACCATTATTCCTTGCGTTTGATAGTCCACCATTACTTTGATTTAAGCTCTTTACTCGTGAATCTAATGCTGCAAATTTCTGGATAAGAGATAACGTATTATCTGAAGAACCATCATTAACTATTATAAGCTCATAATCAGAAAACGTTTGGTTCAGTATATCATTGACTGTTTTTTCCAATGTTTTGTCTGCATTATACGCTGGAACAATAACACTAATTAATGGCATTTTGACCTCCTGCTAATAAGTGAAATCACTTCAACAATTTAATAGTTTCACTAAATCCGTATTCTGCATCAATTGTGCCATTCCAACCTAATTGCTCCAATTTAGAACTATCCAAGGATGAATTGCTCATAGGGTTTGACTTTCGTTTTTGAAGAGTGTCCTTATCGACATTAATTCTCAAATCAACATTCCCATTTCTTGAAATAATTTCGGCCATCTCTTTAATTGTAATAATAGAGTTAGGATTAGATATGTTGTATGCTTCCCCGGTTTTTCCTAACAACAAAACATATAAGATTGCACTAGCACAGTCTAAACAATGACAATACGATCTAACTTGTGTTCCCTCACTATTCATCACTAGAGGTTCCCCTCGGGCAGCCTTGTACACAAATTCAGATGATATTCTTGAATCAAATTGAGATGCAGTCGGTCCATAAATGTGTCCTGGCCTTGCTATCACAGATTCAACGCCATATTCATATGAATAACTAATTAATAAATTCTCCGTGGCTCTTTTGCTCAGAGAATATGAATTTCTTGGATTAAGCAAATCAATAAACCCATATTCATTTTCCTTATATGGTAACAAATCATCTTTTAATCCATAAATCTCAGAGCTCGAAATATATAGAATTCTTTTGGCATTACAAGAGTGTGCAAAATTAAGCAACTCGTACATTCCGTTAAAATTAGAAACCATAGTTTCTACTGGTTCCTTGTTAATTGATACCGGATCCGCATTGCTAGCACCATGAATTATGTAGTCTACAGATTCTACAAACTCATTTTTGATCGTTGCATCATATTTTAAGAAGTGAAAAAATGCATAATCTTTAATTTCTTCAAATCGCTTTTCAACTCGAGTTTTGTCTCTAGCTGCAACATAAATGTCAATTGATTTACCGTAACTAATATTGTACCTGGCAATCAAATCCACAATTGTTGAGCAGATAAGACCTGTAGCTCCTGTTACTAAAATAGAATTATTCTCGAGTCTACTCAAAAACGGAATACTATTGAGCATCTTATCACAATCAGTTACCCATAATTCCTTACTAAGCAATCCCAAACCTGATACCTCATTTATCCATTTTATTTCAACCAATCTGATCGTTGAGCTGCTAGAAGGGCTTTGAATATATCAATATCTTCAACTGTCGTGAGTTTTATGTTTTTTTCTGATCCGGCAGAAAAAAACACCTGTTCACCCATCTCAATCATAAGAGTGCAGGAAGCAACAGAATTTGAAATGCCAGCAGCATTAGCTCTCCTATGCAAATCACAAATATTACCTAAATGAAAACCTTGCGGAGTTTGCGTCCTTTTTAATTTATCTCTAGGATAACTTCCTATAGAGACAATAGAATCTTCTGTTTCTAACATTGCCTCTGCGCATGGAATCACAGATGTTGCATTGCCATATAGTTTGGTTTTTACGATACAGTCAGAGATTATTTCTGCTGACACCATAGGACGTATAGCATCATGAATGAGAACCACATCCTCTGTTTCATAAAACTTCTCTAGTTCATATACGCCATTACGGATTGATTCCTGTCCATTCTTGCCGCCTCGAATGACATGCTGGAGCTTAGTAATATTGAACTGTTTGGCATATGCCCATAGTACATTTTCCCAACCTTCAATACACACCACAGCAATTGCATCAATATCTGGATGATTTTGAAACGCCTCCAATGTGTAAACAATTACTGGTTTTTCATTTACAGTAATGAATTGTTTAGGAATATCTTGATGCATTCTACTACCAGATCCACCGGCAATTAACAAACCTACATTACGCATATTATTTCCTACTTTCCATCTATAGTTAACAATTATATATATCGTTATTCTGTTAATCGGTTATATATCATAATATTCTTTTCACATAATGAAAACACTCGCCATTTCTGGTTCAGTGAACTACTGCATTGTTAACTTACTCCCATGCATTTTCCTTTTTATAAATCGCCAGCTCTTAATTATCCAATTCTGTTTCTCCATATATTGAACCGGAAGCTCAATATACTGGTAGCGATTGGTATTTATCCATACATCCAAAAGCCTCTCACTTACAAATCCAAACACACGTTTATCATTATCTGAGTATTCAGATATATCAAGTCTTTTTTCTAGCTCAAACAGTATTTCGAACATCCATGACATATACTCATCAAAGCGCGTTCTTTTCATGATAAACATGTTGAAACGATGTCCTTTAGTGCTTTTCATAAGTTCATCATATGCCTTGATATACGTAGGATACTTCTCAGCGATAATGTCTCTAGTTATATCTAGATCTTCTTTGTGATGAGCATGAATGTATTGACTATAGTTAGTCTCAATAAAGTAATTCCTGGGTTTGGGCAAAATAATATCTGCGTCTTTCAGCTTTTCGTTAATAAAAGTGCTATCTGCAATACGTGACCACTTATCTTTTGATTTGTTCATAATAAAATGCCGACGATAGTGTGCAAGCCCTATATACTCGGCATCTAGATTCTTCCATGCCCAATAAAGGCCTGTAAGTTCGCAATAATTTGCATTTTTTGCAGAAATATTATCACCGGTATTGTCCTTTGTATAACCTAAATCTAGTGGGGTCCCGTCGGAATTCACCTTTCCTTCGGCACCAACATGAACCGGAAGATACATACCATCTTCCGGCATTCGATATGGTTTATGGGTAGCTACAAGAATCTTTATGTCCTTCATTTGCTTATTGTTTCACTGTTTACCATTTTTCCGCCAAAAACAGTACCAAGAATTATCTTAATATCAAGCCACAGTGTCCAGTGCTCAATATACCAAATGTCATATTCAATTCTCTCAGCGATGTCAGTATCGCCTCGGAGGCCATGTATTTGAGCCCAGCCGGTACAGCCCGGACGAACCTGCTGTCTGACCAAATAGAGCGGAATCTCATCTTTAAAGTGAGAAACATGATATGGAATCTCAGGTCTAGGTCCAACAAGACTCATATCTCCCTTAAGCACATTGAAAAACTGAGGCAATTCATCAAGGCTGAATTTCCTGATAAAAGACCCAAACCTAGTTTTTCTCGGATCGTTGTCTGTACTCCAAGCCGTTGAAGACTCAATGTTGACTCTCATAGATCTAAATTTATACATATTGAATGTTTTTTTGTTAAGACCTACTCTTTCCTGTTTAAATATAATCGGTCCAGGGCTTGAGAGTTTAACACCTATTGCGCATGCCAAAAGAACTGGAGACGTAAGGATGATTAAGATGAGACTTCCGATAATATCAAACGCGCGCTTTACAAAAGCATTGCCTATAAAATCGAAAGGTGTCTCTCTGACATTAATAAGTTTGCATCTGCCAATATCATCAACGGTAGCATTGTGAGGAAGATAATCGTTGAAAGCAGGAATTATAGAGAATCTGGTACCGCATTTATCGCAAACCGCCATGATCATATTCATCTGCTCCATCTCTTTGGCATCAATGGCAACAACCGCCTCGAACATCTCAGAATCCATAAGGATGCTTTCTAATTTATCGTAACCACCCAGATAATCACAACTGATTTCATCATTCTTGTTGCTGGCAACATACCCGTCTATCCATATTCCAAGGAACGGGCGTCGTTTAATCTCCTTGACATACCTGGCAGCAAGCTTTGATCCTCCAATTAACACCACATGCGTAAGTCCTATTCCCTTTTCAATTCTCGACTGTCTTACCTTGCGTTCTATCACACGCTTTATGGACAAAGCCAGCGTTGAAATAATGAAATTGATAGCAATAACCATTCTCGATACATCAACTAAATGAGTTATATAAAAAGCAGAAAGAAGTGATGCACTTGCTATGATATTTGATATCAAAATCCGTCTAAATTGTTTGCCTTTATCGTAAGTCCTATCGAACTTATAGATTCTCAAAAAATAAAACGCCAACGTAATAATGGCTGCATATGCAAGCGCAAGACTAATATTATTCTTTCCGGTTGCATAAATATTTCCAGGATTACCATTGAGAATATAAAACCGAATAAAATTAGACGATAAATATGCTATAACAACAATTGTGAAATCAACCGTTGCTGATGTTATAGTTTTTAAGCGTTGGTTTTTACCTATCATTCTATATTAATCCTATTGGGTACTGTATCAAAAGTATAAGTATTATAACCTTTTTCACTAAAATAAGCATATGATTCAAAAGCATTTCCACCGGGTTCAAGTCTGTCACTCTCTTCATCAAAGAAGATACCCTTAGGACTCATTAAATCAAACCACCAATAATCAAATACCCATTCTCCATGGTCATTTACAGTTATATAGTCGAATTGTTGATTTCCTATAGCCGTCACAACATCATCTTCGATTGGCCTCGTAACATAAGACATAAACAATATCGAATCCTCTGTACCAGTTAAAGAGAATACAAGAGAACTATTAGATGCCTCACGATTTCCAATAGATTCAACAGCATTGTCCCAAGTGTGATAAACATGCATATCCAGTCCGACAATGTTGTATTCTTCGTCCGCCTTGACATACACTACATTGTCTAATGTGTTTAAATATTCAACTAGCGAACTGGCATTTGATAGTTCTGCTTCTTCCCACGTCATTTGGTGGGAGTACAGTATGTTAAGCATATCATCGGAATATGCCTGGATTAGTATATTATCTATCGTTATGACGTCACTGTATTCCTCTAGTGTTTTATAAACCGCGCCAGAATGCGCCTCACTAAGTGTAGTTATAATCCATGCAGAAACCTGATAATTATGATCTCTCAATATTGTCTTAAGAAGATAGATATTCCCAGGATATCCTCCGTCTATAATAATAAGATTCCCTTCTTTGTCTTCTATAGTGTAAAGTGTACATTTCCCAACATTGGGACCGTATTGAGTAATATACCAAACGTTTTCTTCACCAATGGGATTGGGATTGTAGTAGATATTATAGTTTGCCACATTTCTGCACAGACTATAGCCGTATTCGGCACAGATTTGCTCATCAAAAGAAGTGTAATTATATGCTACGACAAACTTTATACCTTTTGACTTTGCCACACTGAAAACATAGTCAGTATCAGGATTAACCGAATCAAGATAACTGCTGGCTTTCACAAGAACAGGATCTATTGGGCCGTTAAAACCGACGGCATTACGCCCATAAGCTTGAATGATATTTTCATTATAAACGCGTGTCATGATTGACGTTCCAACAGGGAAAATACAAGTTGGTTCAGCATCCAAAGCTATAATATTGTCCACCAATTCTTTTGTTGAGGCATCTACTTGCTGGATATTATCAGACTTCTGATAACAACCCACTTCAGCAGAATAGATGCTTTGACCGGTAATGATCAATACTATACTAATCGCGGCAGCAGCAATTGCTTTTATCCAAGTAATACGAATTCTGCTTATAAGCAGAACGCTGACATAGGCTACCAGTATTCCATCCGGCAATAGCCAGAAGAATCGTTTATATGAAGTTGCTTCGTATAAATACACATATAATTGAGGAATAAATAGAAGAATTGCTATCAAGAGCACGGGTATACACATCCTTGTTCTGTCTTTCTTGCTGATAAGCAACAGAATAAGAATGCAAGCACCGACTATAATGAGCTGCTGATAACCATCGTGTGTAGATTTGACTACTTCGAGCATGGCTGCAAAGATTTCTTCAATTGACCTACCATCTATCAGCATAACAGCATCTCATTTCTGATATATAGAGATATCAACGCTAAGATAATACAGGGCAGGGCAGTACCCCAGATGCTCAACAAAAGCCTTGGCGATTTCTTGACTATTCCATATGCTACTCCGTAAACCAAAACAAACATTGGGATTAGTACCGTTGCCATGCTTGAAGATAAGCATCCGGCAACGACAAATATTAAGAGATATAGAATCAGATGCGTGCTTTTTGCTTTATCTCTACCACCTGTTTTGTTATAAATCAACATCATCACATAAAGAAGCGCAGGAATAATAATGGAAGCTAATATTGCTTTGCCTTGCCACAACCTGACAAGAAAAACAGTTTCAGCAGTTGACCGGGCTGAAAAATGAAAGATCACATACAAATAAACGAAAGCTATGAAGAACAGCTTGTATGCTTCCAAATGCTTATCCTTGGATAATCTCTCATTGCCTTGCAGAAGTTCCGTAATAAGCAGATAGTACACACATGTTGCCACAATGTAGAGAATTACAGGATATATCGTGTGCATGAATACAACTGCGCTAGTTAAGGTTGAAGTTGCCATAACTGCACAGAATACAGCATGAGGTGCAACAATATCTTTTGCAACATCAGCGCCATAAGGCCACTGAGAATAAGTGATGCCGGTATTGGGATCAGTAAGGAAGAGCTTATTTGTTCTCATTACATCAGCTGCAGTAACGACAAATCTTGAATCATCCGCATCGTATACAACAAGCATAATCGAATTAATTATAATTGTTGCAAGCACGGCAAGCATTACAACAGCAGCAAGAATCTCAAGCCATCTGAACTTCTTAATTCCGGCTAAAGATCCTCTTATATCCATGGACGCAGCCAGGCTCTTGTGGATAACAGACAAAGTGATAAATACTGCAACAGCAGTATAAAACAACACTATTACAACGGTAAAACTGAGCTTGAAGAAAGCGCAAGGAACTGCAATAACTTCACAAACAGCCATCATTGTAAAATAACCAATTACATAGCATGGAAGAATCCCTGATTGGGTCTTAAGCAGGTAAGTAATCTCCGCGCCTATAATCATAGGAACAACTACGAGAATAACAATTACGAGAAGCAAACTCAGGAGCATATATCAGATTACTCCCAAAATGCGAAGATATGAGATTGCTACTGACAAGAATCCTATATAACAAGCCAAAAATGGTAACCTTCTAAAAACTGTTTCCGGTAATGTTACCTGGCTATTGCGAACGAGAATGAATGACAAAGGAATGAACGGGATGAAATATCTTCCCTGAACTCCCAGGATGTTCTGAGATCCAAACGGTGTCCAGGCCAGGAGCATGGACAACAATACAAGCAAGCATCCGCCAACGATCAGAATAGAACACCAAATCTTCTCATAGAACCTGAATGAATGTATATCATTGGTCTTGCGCATGGACGCAATCATCATCATCATCAAAAAACTAAGACCAATCAGCTGAGGTACACTTATCTGCAGCCACCCTAGCAATGCACCAGTCATAGTGACTACATAATAATCCACATAGTTTACAATGGTCATGGTGAACACGTTGATAGCATCAAAGGGGTTGCTGATCATCCAAGACAGTGAATAGTTTATTCCTTCTCCGGTAAAAGAATCGATCGGTTCAGATTGTACATATTGAGTGTATTGCGGAAACTGGGTTACAAGAAGAGATACCAAACCCAAGCCGATCATAAGGCACTTGATCAACTGAGGATGCTTGGAAGGTATGTTCTTCGCAGGAATTAACAAAACCAAGAACAGCATAGGGACATAAACCAACTTACACGGGGCCAGTATCCACGATAATGCAAATAGAAGAATAATGTGTCGCTTGGATAAGACCTTCTCCTGGCATCTCGCCTTCATAACCAGTGCAAAGAACAACATGGCGATCCCGATTATTATTGAATCATATGAGTAAGACGCTGCTACATGAATGGTCATGGGCATTAAAGCCAGAACAAATAAGGCCTCTTTGAAAATAGGCGTTATCTTGACCGAGATATAAACAAGGAAAGCAAAGAATATGGCATTCGTTATCCTTCCAAGATAGAAAACAGGAAAAGCTCCGAGATTTAATACCCGCCCTATGGCAATGCCAAGACCAGAGACAAAATAACCGAATGGAGCATTAGAAAATGCAACCAACGAAGGAAACACATTGTAAGTCGAATCGCTTGAGAGCCACTCAAAATTAGAAATAACCGTATAATATGCGTTTTCGCTTACCAGATTTCCGCTAATGCCCATAAGTGCAATATCAGTGTTGCGCATAAGCACACCATCTTGCGTAAACATAGTTAACCCGGCTTCTGAGAATAATGGACTCTTAAACAGATAATAATCAGCCATCCTATAGGCGGAACAATAATGAATCATTTCATCAGGAACCGTAATCGGAGGAAACAAGACAATATTGAAAGCACCAAAAACTAATACAGCAATAAATGCTATTCTCTCAAGCGGTAACGGCTTCTTGTATATGAATCTGTACAGAAGAACTGTTCCTGCAACCCACAGAAGGCAAATTACGGTATAGCCTAGAGCAAACCTGCGACCGCTTATAACTGCAAAATCCGTTTTAAAGAAGAGTTTTACAGCACCATATATCATTACCAATGCTGAGAATAACAGCAACATTCCCAATTTGATAACTCTTTGATGGTTATCTATCAGGTTTGTAAACTTTCCCAGCTTACCCATACTGTTCCTTCTTTCCTTTTACCGCTAAACGGGTTTTGGTAGTGCTCTATTAATAATATAATTATTAAGTTTAAAAATAGTATAGGCAATTATAACATCAATTGGAACGGCAAGCAGGGAATTCATAGCAGCCGTCATATTGCACTTGAAGAAAACCATAAGCAACTGCTGTATTGGCCATCCGAGCAGATACATCTCGTATGATATCTTGAACATGGTCCAATCAGCCTTGATCTGAGGTAATCCCAACGTTAGTGAGACTGTAATATACGGGAGTAAGAGGATCATTCCTATGCTGAATAGTCCTACTGCTCCTGACAATGCCAAGAGTAGTATCATACCAAGACCTGCGATCCAATTCACTTTGATCTTGTCTCGATACTGATAGAATAAAGAGCCCTCGATGAAAATAACAACAGGCCTAACTACCGATATAAGGAACTCATTTTTTAACACATAGAACACTGCTATAAAGCCTGCGAATACTATCGCAACAGCTGCGCCTAGCAACGCTCTGAATGCATTGCTGTCAACGATTCCGGAAAGATTCTTTTGGCCTTTATACTTGGTAATAAGCACCAATAACAATGAGATTCCCCAGAGCATAAGATAGCAGGCAAATTCGACAGGCAGTGTCCATAGAGGTCCGTTTACTGTCTGATATGGTAATCCCTCAAACACACCAGGCAAATTGTGGATCGGAATAAGAATGGCGTTCAAAAGATATGTGTAAGTGCCTAGCGATAAGAAGTATGTCCCAATAGGCAGTAATGTGAGGATTGGACCAAGAACAAAGGCCGATATCAGTATTACGACCGCCAACTGAGGGAATATCCTTTCAACCCTTTTGGCAAGATAAGTCCGCAGATTAACCGTTTTTGACAGGGATTTGGTTACATACAGGCCGCTGAAGAAAAAGAATACTCCAACAGCAAGTCCTCCGAAGCTGCATTCTCCGCCCGTGTATTCGGTTAGAATATCAACGCCGGTACCTGTAATGGGGTTAGCATGTCCCACTATTACTAATATGGCGCATATGAATTTGAGCAGATTAACATTGGTGCTCTTGATATTCAGTAATTCAGACAGTGTTTTATTCATGATCAGTAATACTTAGCCGCACCTGAGTAGAAATGCATGATGATCTTTACTATCGGCTTAGGCCAGAACCTTCTGAATATTGCAAACTCATTCTCATATCTGGCATTGGTGGTCTTGAACAGCTTGGCGGTCTGATTGTCATCATTCATTCTGTGATACAGAAGGACCTTAGGGACAAACACAAATGCTCCGGGCTGTTTTGAAAGTCTTTCCCACAGATCCCAATCCATGGAAGCTTTGAACTCTTCTCTGAAGATAGGTTCGGGCATCTTAGCTCTGGTACATATTACTGTAGGATGCGTTATAGGATCTCCCATAAGCTGAATGAGACGCTTACCGAACTTGGTCGTACCCAGCCATCTCCACCTGAGCGGCACAAGCATAATACGCTTGATAATGACCATCTTTGAAGCTTTCTTGTCAGGCACATCGTTATGCATCTCAAGGTAATCGGTAAATGAGATCTGAGGATCCTTGACAGTTCCGAGTGCCTGAAGACTTAATTCAACGAATCTCGCATCAATAACCTCGTCCTGATGCATGAGCATTACAAATTTGGAGTCACCCTGATGCATGGCAAAGTTATAGTCTTTGATCTGACCGCCGTCAGGATTGACCTTTATCTCCAAACCGTGTTTATCAGCAATGCTGCTCAGAAACTCACTTGGAGTAGATGTTGAGATAAGGATATTAGGCTTAACCGTCTGTCTCTCAAGCGATTCGATGCACTCTTCGAGATATGCACATTCTCCATAAGCGCAGATAACGCAGCTTAGATCCTGTCCTTGGTAGTTGTTATATACCTTCACCGGCTCTCTCCATTATCTGCTTTATCTTTGAATTATCACCCCAAACAGCCGGAGAATCATAAGGCCTGTCAGGAAAAGCACCATAATCAAGCTTAATATCGAACTTGTTGTCTGCTATGAACTTCTCAATCTGTTCACCGAGCGGGATCGGATTGCCGGTTGATACATTAATGATTCCATTTATCTCGTTCTGGATGCTTGCTTCTACAATATATTCAGCAAGAGTATCGATGTGTATAAAGTCATACTTATTTTTTCCTGTCGTGAACGGGAATGTCTTCTTACCATCTATAACGGCCTGACTGATCTTTGCGAATATGCTGCTCCCTCTGAGGTCATCACCATAGATATAGTAGGCTCTGAGCCAGTGCAGATTAACATCCTTATCCTTGCAGAACAGCATGAGTGTTTGTCTGAGTGCATTCTTTGCAATACCATACATAGACATAGGATTGCAGGGAGTGTTCTCATCAATTGCACCTTCGTGATAACCGACTTCATGCATTGTACCCATCACGGTAAGATATTTGAGACCACCATCGATCATATTCTCAAGAAAAGTAACATGTGCAGACAGATCAGCCATATGAGCATGTGAATTGTGGATGAACCCGTCCCTCCAGGCCATATGAATAAGCACATCCGGGCATCCAAGTCTTCTGAAGATATCCTTCTCTCCGCTGAATATCGGTTCGTCAATAAAAGTAGCCCTCTCATCAATTCCCTTGAAGGAAAAGTCAGATGCAAGGACTTCGTGTCCTTTATCCAGTAGGTTCTTAACAACATGTCTGCCGATATAACCGCCGGCTCCGGTAACCAGTACCTTCATATGCACCTCATTTAATTCTTAGCTTTAATAAATAATACATCGTAAAACTGTTTAGCGATATTCTTCTTATCATATTGCTCAAAATCCACTTCAGAATTACGATTCACCGCACTCTTAATGGTTTCTATCCATTCGTTTACATCCAGCGGATCTTCAACATAGTTGGCTTTGCCCTGAGTAACTTCAGGTATGGAAGTCTTGTTTGTCGTTACAACCGTAGCACCACACATCATAGCTTCAACGGGAGGAATTCCAAATCCTTCAAAGTAGCTTGGAAACAAGAAGAACTTGCAATTCCTGTAGAACTTGAACTTATCCTCATCCGGGACAAATCCGGTTCGAATTATTGCATCTTCCATACCCTCGTTTTTAAGAAGTCTCTCAAACTCTGCAGCTCCATTACCGGATATCCCTGATGTGTAAAGCTTCTGTGGGAGTTCCGGGTGATTTTTCCTGATCTCAGCCATAAGCTTTACGAGAGTCGGGAAATTTTTGTGGGGAATTAGCTGCGATATTGTATAGAAATACTCCCCATCAATAGAGTACTTGTCGCAGAACTCAGAATACTCTTCCGCACTGTCTTTATGGTTATCCACGATTACAGGTATATTAATAACCCTGATGCTTGCAGGGTTGAATTTATAGTTTTTGGTAATGTCCTCTTTGACATAATTAGTCGTGGTGATATTAAGAATACTGTTTCTCCGGTCAGCATTCCAGACCATTTTGCTGTAGATGACTTCATGCACCGGATGAAGTTTGGGGTAGTGATATGCCTGAATGTCGTGAATCACCGTATACCAGTTAATTCCGCCCTTAAGAACAGGTCTGTCATATACCGGTGAGAAGCAATCTTTTATGCCGTTTTGTCTAAGAAATGAATTGAGGTGCAGATTCTGCCAAATGATTCTTTTGCTTATGTTTGCATTGCAGACAGGTGCGGTTAACACCTCAAATCTGGAATCTTCTGCATACTTCTTGAACGAATCTGCATTGTCCTCGGAACAAACCAAAACCAGTTTGAATGATTCTCGCAATCCGGTAAAACCATCCAGCAGATTCCTTGTAAAGAACTCTGTCCCTCCGACTTGGCCTACCCTAAGCCAGAGAAGATTAACAGCAAGCTTATCCATTATTCTTGTCACCGTCTTTGGCATCGCGAAGCTCACTTTCGAGGAGTGCCACTCTCTGCGTAAGTGTCCTAACCTGATCCATAAGCTTAGATACTGCTCTGGTCAGTGTATAGATAATGAGCAGCGCAAGCAGGAATCCGCTGACAAACAACATGTTCATCTGACTTCCGAATCCGATAAGATTCGAGAAGAAAGTAAGAATCTGCGGAAATATAGTAAGTATGAGTAGTGCCAGTATAAGGAAAAACCAGGTAAGCGAATACTTCAGGTCCAGCTTCCTGTTCCTTATCTGGAAGATGACAAATATCAGTGCAAGCACTAAGGCTACGATAATAAGAATCTGAAGTTTTAAAGTCATGTCTTACCCCCTGATGCGCTCGATCAATATAGCTATTGTAACCTTAATCATGTAGTAAACCGACTTCCACATGTGGATTGAAGACGTTCCGCCCTGACGCTCTCTCATCATGACGGGCATCTCTACAACTTTGTTCTTGCGCTTTAAGATAGCAACTACACTTTCAGGCTCCGGATAATCCCTGGGATACTTGTCTGCGAATTCACAGATAACCTTCCTGTTGATCATTCGAAGTCCGGATGTAGGATCCGTAACTGTCTTGCCCGTCATCAGTTTGATCAGGCCGGTAAAGTATTTGATGCCTACTCTTCGAAGTGCAGAAGACTGGAATCCTTCTTTTTTTATGAATCGGCTTCCAATTACCATATCAGCATCAGAACGGATAAGTTCTTCCGCCATCATCTCAAGATACTCAGGGTTATGTTGCCCGTCACCATCTACCTGAACTGCTGTCTCATAGCCGTTCTCTTCAGCATAACGGTATCCTGCCTGAACTGCGCCTCCGATGCCAAGGTTAACGGGGAGATCCAGATAATTGAATCCTTCGTCGATCAGGATCTGAAGAGTATTGTCTGTCGAACAGTCATTAATTACGACATAATCAAAGTCAGGAGCCTTAGAGATAATCTCCTTTACGGTATCTCTAATGCTCTCCGATTCGTTGTATGCCGGAATGATTACCAGTTTCTTAGACTTCATTTATCAGACCTCAGCATTCCTTTTCTCTTATGGATATCATATTCACATATTCCCGCCATAAATGGCAACAATAATCCCAATGCTATTATCTGTGCATAGCTGGTTCCGTTCTGCCCATATGTGCTTATACAAGGATATGTGATCAGACACAGTATAACAAAGTCAGCCGCCATTCCAATAAGCAACAGCTTGAGTCTTCGTACTGTAACAACAATGGCATTAAGAACCCATACACCGGACAAAAGGATCGTACACCACACTATGGGGATAAACAGATCATAGTAATTAAGTATCGCTTCCTTGAACAGGAAGAACAAGATCGGCTTTCCGAGCAGCGAAGCTCCTGCAATGACAATGCAGGCAAGAACAACTAGTCCAAGATATGTAAATCTCATTATCTTAAGGAATTTGGCGTAGTCTTTTTTCTCAAGAAGGTCTGCGATCTTCGGAATAAAAGGTGCAAAAGCAACGCTGGCAAACACTTGAACGACCAATGTCGGCGATGCCATAGACGAGTAGACTCCAAGTGAGTCCTCGCCCTGAAGCAGATTCAATACCTGCTTTGGAACAAGGTTGACCATGCTGAGCAGGAAGGTAAATGCAACCAGCGGCAGACACTGTTTGAAGAGTGTTAAGATTGCTTTATCACGGAGTTTGATCGTGATCTTCTCCAGTTTGAATGTCATTCTGACATCGAACACCAATACGATCAGCAGGTTAAGAGCAGCCATTGTAAACAATGTGATGACAAGGTTCTGCGTCATTCTCATCATAACTACAAATGAACCTACTGTCGCAATGCCTCTAAGAGTACAAGACAGGCATATCAGGCCATATCTGTTATGAAGCTGGTCCACACCGAACAATACGTCAGCAGAACTCTCGGCGATCCTGACCAGCATAAATGCAGCTATGCATAACACTTGGAATACATTGTTACCGGGTATCGCATATATGATGCAGGCGATCAGAGCGGTTGCGCAGGTAATAATCCTGCTTGAGACATATTGGCTCTGAGTAAACTCTCCTTTGGAATCTGATATCTGATAGTTCCTCATAGAGAACAGCGATATCGCAGAGAAACTGCTGCTCGTAGTCATGGCAAGAGAGAGTATTCCAGCTGCACCGAATTCATAGTTCTCCAGATAGACGACAACAATAGTTATCAGCCACTGGCAGAAACTGTAGAAGATGTTTCCGAATGTATTGTAAAAGAGATTCTTGGTCATTCCTCTTCCAGCCTGGTGGTATTAATAATTATGCTATCAGCTAGTTTTCTCAATAAACCGTTCTTTTGAACAGAAACACGGTATGTTCCGGGTTTTAAAGATTCCTTGTTGAAATACAACCTGAAACCGGCCGTCTCGATCTGAGGTTCATCTGGGAATGCATTCTTCAGATCAGGCCTAATATGAGGAACCGTCGCGACTATATAAGTATTGTCTTCGCTTTCTAAGACAAAATCAGCAGGGCCCGTATCATTATCGCCTGGAATAAAGCACCAGCCTTGAGCAAAAACAAACTTGTTATCAAAGAGGCAATCCAAATGCACATTCAGTATCTCAGACTCTTCACCAATGTTATTTGAGTCAGTAACTGTACACTGAGATAGCATAAGGCTGAAATAATTATTCTCGAATGAATTAGAATAATAGCTTAGGTTTGGATTATAGAACGGATCGTTGAAATCAAGCTCAGGATGCATAGAATACAGACGGGCTCTCTCGCGTGCAAGTCTCTGCATCTTCGCTTCATCGATTCTGTCATCACCTCTGCTTGCAGATTCATGGTGATAGAGCACGGCATCATTCCTGACGATATTGTAGTATCCGGCTTCATAAAGCTTGAAGCAGAGATCAACATCGTTATATGCCACTCTAAGATTCTCGTTAAAACCTTTTACCTCTTCGAATTTACCGGTGCTCACCATAAGGCATGCGGCTGTAACTGCAAGCCAGTTATAATCGAGCTTATTCCTGCCAAAATAGTAGCCTGCACTGTCGCTCATTCCACCGAAGGCATGGACCGGACCGCTTCCGATGCTCATGACGCCGCAGTGTTGGATTATGTCTCCTCCCGGATAGAGCAGTTTGGCACCGACAGCGCCGGTATGAGGAAGTTCAGCCTGACCAAGCATTCTCTCAAGCCACTTGCCGTCAATTATCTCTATATCGTCGTTAAGGAACAGATAGTACTCACCTGTAGCTTTTTCTGCACCAATGTTGCACATGTGTGAGAAGTTGAATTCTTCATGCTGATAGACATAAATTCCACCGACTAAATTGATCAGCTCCTCATACTTGGCTTTGTTCTCTTCTGTGCTGCCGTTATCTACAACGACTATCTCGTAGTTCTTATACTCAGTCTTGTAAGTTAGCGAATCCAAGCACTGCTGAAGCAGATCATAATTATCCTTTGAAGGTATGATTATGCTTACTTTGGGATTTTTACCGGTTGAATAGTTCACTCTCCACTGATACATGCCCGGAACCAGTTCAAGCTTGCCCTTAAGCCCTCTTCTCTCCAGAGCCTCTTCCTTCGCCTTCTTAGCGGCATCAAGAATATACGGCTTGGCTTCGGGATCAGCGGAAGTTGACTCCGAACGTTCACGCCAATGGTAGAGGATCTTGGCAATATGCGCAATCCTGTCTTCAGTAGTCTGTTCGGTAAATCTTAGGACAAAGTCATAGTCCTGTGAGCCTTCAAATCCGACTCTGAGTCCGCCGATCTTCCTTACAATCTCGGTTCTGTATACGCTGAGATGGCATGTATACATAAGTGACATCAGAGTATCGGGAGACCAGTCCGGCTTGAAGTGCGGCATGTGCCTGTTAGTTCCGTCATTATCGATCTTATCTTCGTCGCTGTATATGAAATCCAACTCGCGATTCTTATTGAGTTCTTTAACGACCTCATAAAGCGCGTTCTTGCTTAATGTATCATCGCAATCAAGGAAAGCAACATATTCGCCGGCTGCCAATTCAAGTGCCGAGTTTGTGCTTCTGGATATGTGTCCGTTCTCAGTGCGGTATACAATCTTGACCTTGGGATTATCTTCATACTTCTTGAGCGTAGCACGAACATTGTCCCATGTGGAGCAATCATCTGCGATACAAAGCTCGAAGTTCTGATATATCTGACCCAGAACAGATTCGATACAAGGAATCAGGTGCTCATCCAAAACATTGTAGACCGGAACTATAACAGAAATCTTCGGGGTGTATTCGAAGGTCTCGTCACATTTATACTCTGCTTCGATTCCTTCAATCCACTTCTCATATGTAAGTTCTTCAGGCTGTTCAACCGGTTCCGGAATAATTTCTGATTGCTGCTCAGGTTTGCTGAACTTTCGCTTGATTTTCCTTGCTGCAAGCTTCATGGCAAAGAAGGGATTCCTCATTGCGTGTTTATAATCTGCTATGCGGGAGTTTAGATGCGCCATGGCGTATTCACGGTCCTGCACTGCCTTATCAAGCCGTATAATTGTCTTAACATGCTCACTGACAGTCTCGTTCAATTGTTTTATCTGAGAGTCTTTATCACCGATGATCTTGTCTCTTACCGATATCGCATTATCCAGATTCGCGATATGCTGATCCTTAAGAGCCATCTCCTTGGGAAGCCTGTCTGCAGTCTCTACGATCTCGTCAAGAGACCTGTGCGCCTTCTCATACTTGGAAGTCATAATGTACTTGCGGTCTTTCCCGTGGACGAACTGTTGGAAGTTATCGTCCATGGCACCGAAGATCTTAACATCATCTGCGGAGAATCCGAAGTGAGCAAGGAACTTATCCAGTGTAATAGTATCTGAGAGCAGAGCTCCGTTCTTTGTGTAAAAGTAAAGGAGCGTCCTGTATTTGACAAATCTTATCGGTACCGGGAAGTCTGCGACCCACTCATAGTCGATGCACCATATCTTATCCTTGTCAGCCAGGAAATTATCGAAGTTTGAATCGATGTTTGTTACCGGGTATGCCTCCTCGCTGGCATCAGGGATAATGTCGCCGAACATTTCCTTGAACTTGTCAGTTACGGTAAATCTTCCGGGAGTCTGGTTGAAGTCGAAGACCTTATCCAAAGTCTTGGAGATCTCAGCATATAAGTCCTCCTCGCTTAGATGTTGAAGATCAACGTCACTGAGGAGTTCGTTGCCGCTCACGAACGGGAATACCACCGTGTCATCTTTTATCTCGCAGGGGATCGGCTTGATATCCTTATAGAGATTGCCCAGAAGACTGTATTTGTCAGCGATCAGCAACACATTGGCAGCAGATGCGGAATTCATAGGTCTCTTAATGACTGACAGCTTGCCGCCGTCTTCTACTATCTCGGTGCTGATCCTATAGTCCGGGCGTCTGTATGAATTGTACTTAACATAGACAAGCTTGCTCATACTCACCCTTCCTTCTTCGCGAACACAAGGAATGAATTGGCAAAGTCTTCATACATTCCGTCTTTGATAAGAGTCTCTGTTGCCTTTGCTTCATTGAACAATACGAGCCTGTCTCTGTCATAAGCAGGGGTATGGCCGTGCATATCGTGATAATTCTTAAGATATTCAGGCGATATGACTTCAAGTGCCATCTTGTGGTCAGGCGCGGGGTAGTATAACTCGATATCTCCCAAGCCTGCACCCATGATCATATCCGTCAGTTCTTTCCTTGAGAATGTCCTGGCTTTGGAATCGCCTTCATATCCCTGAATCCCTTCGAACATCACACCCGAGTGCTCCTCAGCTGCGCCTGCCCAATACTTGAGACCATACTTGTTTGCCGTAGCGATGATAAGCTGTCCGCCGGGCTTAAGGCTGTCTTTTGCAATCTTTATCAGGTCGGTGAAGGGATCATTGGATGTGAGGAGTTCTCCTGCATATTCAAGTGAACCGATAAGAGTTACAACATCGAACTTCTCGGTCAGCTTAATGTCTCCGATTCTGCCGACAACAATCTCAAGATTATCATGATCATTACGGTATGCATTGATCTCGGCTCTTATCCTGGATTGCTCTACTGCAACTACCCTGCCTGCCTTCTCACAGAACAGACCGGTAAGAGCGCCGCATTCAGCGCCTATCTCTAATACTGATGATGTCTTGTCGAACTGATACCAGGCAAGAAGATTCTTCCTGATATCAGACAGATGGTAGAGCAGTTCTCCGTCAGTCTCGTTAAACAGTACTTCTTCGATATCCTGACCTGACTTGACGATCTCCAGGAGCTTTCTCTCGGTCTCGCCTTCAGCGCGGGGATCATCCCCGCTGCAGTAATCGTAATTTATAGTCACTTTGCCGATCTTGCTGCTCATATCATTCCACTTCAATTACTGAATTCATGTCGTAATAACCAACAGTATTCTTCTCAGATACGATCGACAGATTGATTATGTCGTAGAGTCTGTTATAGACTCTCAGTTCATCGCTCACATATCGGGTGCATCCGAGAGACAGCAGATACTGTCCGCCCTGGATATCCATCTTCTGAGTGAATGTTATTGTCCTCGTCTCGCCCTGCTTCATGGGACCTATATCGTGGCCCTCGAACTTGGTATTGGTTCCGGTTATATCGGTACCCTTCAGTGTCTTGATCGTAAATGAGGATATCGGATCTTCCAGGTCCTCGTTGGCCCTGATCTTGACCTTGATCTGGAAGGGTTCTCCCTTGACCAGAACGCTCGTATACTTGCCCTTGCTGTCAACAACGGCAAAGTCGATTATCTCAGCCTTCATGTCTCCGTAACAGTCGCAGTCGGGATTCAGAACATAATTGCTCTTCCAATCGCCTTCGGATGCTTCAGGAACGATCTTGCTGACGGATACATCTTCTTTCTCATGCTCGACCTCGTCGGGGTTATACTGGCCTACCAGGACACGCTTGAATGTATCTATTACAGAAGCGGTTTCTCCTTCTTCGAGCTTAACGCCGTGATCAAGGAGTACTGCCCTGTCGCAGTATTTACGGATGCTGCTGAGGTCATGACTGACAAAGAGGATGGTCTTGCCGGCCTTACGGAATTCTTCGAACTTGTGGAAGCACTTGTTCTGGAAGAACACGTCTCCTACGGAGAGCGCCTCATCTACGATAAGGATCTCAGGGTCGATGTTGATAGCCACTGCGAATGCAAGTCTTACGAACATACCGGATGAATATGTCTTGACCGGCTGGTTGATGAAGTCTCCGATATCTGCGAAGTCGAGGATCGACTGAAGTTTGGCATCGACCTCTTCCTTGGAGAAACCCATCATCGTGCCGTTGAGATAGACATTCTGAAGACCGGTGTAGTCAGAATTGAATCCCGCTCCCAGCTCTAAGAGCGCTGATATCCGGCCGTTGATCTCGACTTCACCTTCAGTCGGGTTAAGAACTCCCGTGATTATCTTCAGGATCGTGGATTTGCCTGCACCGTTGACGCCGATAATGCCGACAGTCTCGCCGCGCTTTATATCAAATGACAGATCTTTAAGCGCGTAGTAATCCTTGTACAGCTTCTTCTTGCCTGCAAGACCGAGTGCATCCTTCACTCTGTCGGAAGTCTTGTCGAAGAGCTTGTACTTCTTGGTAACATTCTTTACTCTGATCGCATATTCTTCATTCATAAGACACCTCTATCAGAGCACGTCGGCAAAATGGACTTTCAGTTTCCTGAACATCGTCGTGCCGAAGACAAAGAGCAGTATGGTCACTGCCCAAAAATATACAGTAAGATCTGACTTCTCGAAGAACCAGGTGTTGTCGATCATGGCATCTCTGTAGCCCTGAACGATATAGAACATCGGGTTCAGCTTGAATATATAGAGCAGCGGTCCGGTAATACCGATCGCGTTGATATTCCACATGATGGGCGTAGACCACATGAATACCTGCATAAGGATTGAGATTATCTGAGACAGGTCCTTGAAGAATACGCAGAATGCACTTGTAAGATATACAAGTCCCGTCACAAAGCAGATCATGGCAATCGAATAGTAGATTACCTGGACGGAATAAACGGTGGGATAGAGTCCCATACAGATGAAAAGGATAAACATGAATGCAACGAATGCGATGTGTACAAAGAGGTTAGCGATTACCTTTACCGCGGGGAGTATTCCGATATTGAACACGACTTTCTTTACAAGGAAGGCATATTCATAGAGTGTGTTGGTGCCGGAGATGAGCGCATCCTGGAAGAAGAACCAGGGTACGAGTCCGCTGGTAAGCCAGAGAACGAACGGTACCGGAATACCGTTCCTCAAGCCCTGCGGACCTGCATGAAGCCCCTTCTCGAATACAAACCAGAACAGGAGGATCGTAACGATAGGCTGAACGAATGCCCATACAGTTCCAAGGTAAGAGCCTGAGAATCTGTTCTTGAAGTCATTCCTTGCGAGATTAAGCGTCAGCTTCCTGTTGTACCATATCTCCTTCGGTACCGGGTTGACTGCTTCCCACTTTACTATGAGCAGGAGTGCGATCAGGTCAACGATCGCACATTCGCCGATATTCTTTATGAGCGCGAACTGCGTATCCGAACCGCGCATGAACAGACCGACATTGACAAGTACGGCAAGAACGACTAGCAGAATTGTAACTATATATCTCTTCTTCATCTTATTATTCTTACTTCAAAATAATGAATGACAGATAATTATATCACAGACGCCCTAATTAGTTTAGTTTGAGGGCTTTGAGCCCGCTTGTGGAGAACCCCAATTTGCGTCTGTCCGGTGAGCCGTAGTCAGCCGGGCTCCACAAATCCGTTCTTATGGTTACGGTTTCAGTACCACCGGTAATAACCGACTCGGGCACTTCAAAAACAATGTCACGACCGTTGTTGGCATCATCGATACTAACATCTGCGATGTGTGTTCCATTTATATCTATGCTGACAGGGATACTCTGCCTGCAAAGTTCCTTAAGCGGGATACTGTAACCGCACAGCAGCGTGAATTTGTAATCAGACTTGTCCAGACCGGATAAGCTTATCTCTGTTTTCTCTTCAGCTGACCAGCAAACGCCGTTGCCTTCCGTCGGATAGAAGCCCGTTCCGATGAATCTTCCTGATGCAATGCTGAAGTCGCCTCCATCGGGAGAATTATACTTCGCCTTATCTCCATATCCGAGAATAACCAGATCGTCTATTGCTGCTATGAGCTTGCCTCTCAGTCCGGAATCTCTGTATTCGGTGTAACTCGTGATGAGCAGATGGTCTTCTGAGGCATTTTTAGCATCAGACATATCCGTAAGGCTGATTCCTTCTAATCTGTCCAGAATTACGGTTGCAGCATAGGAGATCTGTCTTACCGTATCAGCCGGAAGCCTCATGTCTATGAGCATGGGAATCTCACGGTTGGCTTCCAAGAGCTTTGCAAGATTCTTGTCCTTGGCTGTCTCGATATATTCACAGTAATATCCGTCGAATCTGTAATGCACATTTCTGTACGGATCTCTTAATGCAGTATCGGGGTGATCCTTAAGGAGCTTGATGCGCTCCGCTTCCTCTCTGGCAATATCACTGTCTTCCATTCTTCTGAAGCCTCTGCTCTTGCCCTCATAGTGATAAAGCTGGGCAAATGGAGTGAATACCGTTCGATAAGCTGCTTCTTCTGCCCTCAGGCAGAAATCGATATCGTTATATGCAATCCTGTAGTCCTCGTTCAAGCCTCCGAGCTCGTCCCAAACAGACTTGCGGATCATCATGCAGGCGCCTGTGACTGCCGACACATCACGGACGCACCAGTTTAAGCCCTGAAATCCCGGTGCCAGAGCATTCTCATAAAGACCGGTATGAATCGATTGACCTCCGCTCAAATGGATTCCTGCATGCTGGATCGTGTCATCAGGATATCTGAGCATACAACCGACAACGCCTACATCCTCCCTTTGAGCAAACATAAGCAGTTCCTCCATCCAATTCTCAGAGATTACTTCAGTATCGTTATTGAGGAGCAGATAGTATTCTCCGGAAGCATTCTTTGCTCCGAAGTTATTAAGTTTTGAATAATTGAATTCTCCGCCTTCTGTCCACTCTTCGATACGCACATTGGAATTTATCTTGAGTTCCTTGTAATATTCGAGAATATCAGTATCTGTGCTTCCGTTCTCACAGATGACAATCTCATAGTTGCCCCAGGAAGTCTTATTGATTATTGAATCTATGCACCTCTTTAGGAGGTCTTTGTGATTCCTGTTTAGGATGATTATGGATACTTTGGGTTGGTTCAGAATGTCATAGCATATCCTGTAATACCCGCGATCGCCGGCTTTGCCTACGACGCCCTTATTGCCGATCCTGTCTATGTGTGACTGAACAGCATCCCTGCCATGAGTGTATACCTCAGAATCATATGACGCGGCCGCCGATACCGAGCCTTCCGTGTATCTCCAGTAATAGAGAACCTGCGGGATGTGTTCGACTCTGGATGCTCTTTCCGTCATCCGAAGCACGAGATCATAATCCTGGCTGCCGTCAAATTCCGAGCGGAAACCCTCACCTTCCTTGAGAAGAGATTTCTTAAAAGCCACCAGATGACATATGTAATTCGTGCTTCTAAGATAATCCGGCGAATAATCCGGTTTGTAGAACGGATACGAATCTATGTTATTCTGAGGAACGCCTGTAAACCTCGTCTCATCCGAATAAACGAAGTCTGCGCCTGTGTCTTCTATCCTGCTCATGACAGAATAAAGAGCTGCCGGATGAAGCAGATCGTCGTGATCCAAAAGTACTATCCAGTCTCCTGTAGCCAGCTTAAGCGCCTCATTGGAGTTGGCGGAGATGCCGCCGTTTGTGATCTTCCTGTACTTGAGTCTGTTGCCAAGAGGACCTGCAGCAAGCTTGCAGACCTTCTCTGTATATGCGTGTTCGTTGTCGCTTCCGTCTGCGATGCAGAGCTCAAAGTTAGGATACGTCTGGTCGATGACGCTGCAGAGCATCTCGGCAAGCATAGTCTTGTCTGTGTTATAGACAGGGACTACAATACTGAACCTGACCGGGTTGGCAAATGTCTTCTGTTTCTGCTGTTCAAGCTGCTCTTTGGTATAGATTGCTCTCGCGCCGAATGTGAAGTCGTGATGGTGATCAGCTAGGTCTGTTTTGCCGAGTTTGTCTGCTATCTTCGACAGGCTGATGGTTCTGCCTTCCTGAAGTTTTCTAATCTGGAGTTCTGAGACTTCTTTTTGCCTCATGAGTTCGAGCTTGAGCCTGGAATTCTCCTGTGTCTGAATGTGGCAGACCTGCTCCATGTGAAGAAGTTCCTGCTCATACATATCAAGTCTGGCTTTGTCTTCGCTCATATCACTCTTCCTCGAATCCGTCTATAAGAGCCTTGATCTGCTTAGCAGACTTTTCCCAGCTGTATTTATCCAGAAGAACTGAAGGATCCCTGACTTCAGTTGCCAGGATCTCGTCCATATCTATATTCTCATAATTCGTCGGATCTATGTAGTGCGCGCACTCGCCGTACACTTCGGGAAGTGCCGTTACATTCGATACGATTATGTCCTTGGCTCCCGCGCTCACTGCCTCCAGGGGCGGCATGCCGAAGCCTTCGCTAAGAGACGGCTGTATGAACGCCTTGCAGTGCGCCATCAGCGCCTTGACCTTCTCGTCAGATAAGAATCCCGTGAAGATGACATTCTCGGGCGCACTTGCCTCTATGTCCTTTGAGTAGTCGGCAAGCGTATTGTGTCCCGTCACGACGAACTTATACTTGGGGTTCTGCCTTGCTGCGGCAAATACCCAGTCCATGTTCTTGTGCTTGTATCTTGAACCGAGAGAGAAGAAATATTCCCCCTTTGTGATGTCCTTAATATCAGCAAAGACCGACTCGTCTGCAGTCACTCTTCCGAAGTGCTGCCATCCGCAGTAGACTACCTTGATCTTCTCAGCGGGCACGCCGAAGATCTCGGAGATGTCCTTTCGAGCGTCATAGCTGTCCGTGACGATAAGCTTGGCATTCACTGCCGCCTTACGTCTCAGGTTCAGCCTTACCTTCTGCACGAAGCGTGAGTAGGGCTTGGTGAGGTAGTTAGTAGAGAACTTCTCCGGCTGGCAGTCGTAGATGAATGTGATGTCGTTACGCTTTCGCTGGAGCATCATGCAGATATCCAGGACTATGGTGTCCTTGCTGTTCGCATACTTTGTGAACGCGGTCTCTCTCCAGTATTCCCTGCCGAACTTGCCGAACTTCATGAGTTCCGGCTTATATATGACCGTCCTGATCTTGTTGAACTTGACGCCGAGGTCGAGCTGTCTGGGCATGACAAGTTCTATGTCGTAGGGCAGATCCATCTTATCGAGCTCTCTTAAGATCTCGATGGAATATCTCGGGATCCCTACCATGAATCCGCTGGTAAATACTTCGCCGTTGACGACTACTGTCTTCATGCCATTCCCTGTCCTTTGAGAAGATCTATGAGCTGCGCCTTAATGCGGTCGTTATCGAAGTGCTTAAGTCGCTCCTTCTCGCCTGCAATGAGCTTCTGTCTCAGCTCATCGTCGGTCATTATGAGGTCTATCGCTTCGGCCACTGTCTTGGGGTCCTTATCCTTCAGAAGAAGTCCGGATCCGCCCAGCGTCTCTCCTACCGCCGTACTGTCGAATGCTATTATCGGTATTCCGAAGTACATTGCTTCGACAAGAGGCACACAGAATCCCTCGTGCTCGCTCATGCATACGAATATGCTTGCTGTCTTGTAGATGGCGAGGATCTGATCGAACGGGATATGACCCGTGAAGATGACGTCTTCGAGACCCAGCTCATCCTTATATGCCTTGAGCTTACGGCAGTAGATGTCCGAGTTCTGATAAGAACCTGCGATTATGAGCCTCGACTTCGGATTGATGTATGTGTGGTAATAGTAGAATGCCGTGATGAGGTCTTCCTGCTTCTTGTTGGGTGCCACACGGCCCGTGAAGACGATGTTGGTATAACCGTCGCTGTATCTGGCAACTGTAGCATCGTCAGGCTTCTTGTCGTAGTCGGAGAACCTGATAAGTATCGGCAGACTGTCTACGGGGCATGTGTATCCCAGCTTGATGAGATCGCTCTTGTTGAACTCCGAATCTGCAATGCAGTACTCGGGCGTGTGCGCGAGGCGCCTTACGCTGTCCACGCCTTCAGCGCATCTTTTCTCCATGCTGTAATCGTACTTATGCCAGAATTCCGGCGGAGTGACATTGTGGTATATGATGACGATCTTCGACTTGAACGTCTTGATCTTCTCGTTGAGCTTCGTGCCCGTGGACAGGTGATAGAGGATGACGGTATCGGGGCTGTCCTTGAACCTTCTTATCTTCTCCGCAGTCCTCGCGGGGATCCTTTTGTCTATATTCTCGGCATAGATGGCCGTGCTGATCCCGGCTGACTTCAGCGCATCCTGTATTGCTATTACGTTGTTGCCTATGGCATCGCCGTACGCGAGCGTCGGCAGCATCTGGACTATTCTCATGTGTTACTCCTCCCTGCGACATATTCAACGAGCGCAGCAAGTTTCCTGATTATCGTATTCCAATTGAAGTATCTTCCGACATATTCGTATCCCTTTACGCCCATGTCAGCTCTCATGTCACGATGCATGAGAAGCTGCAGAGTCTTAGACTCGAACCCGTGGTAGCTGTGATAGTAGAAGCCGCCTCCGGACTTATCGCAGTGACCTTTTAAGACCGCGCACTCGCTGTTGACGAGCACCGGGATCTTGAGGCTGAATGCTTCAAGGACGACTATGGACAGACTCTCGAACTTGGAAGGCAGCACGAGGAACGACGAACCTGCTATACCGTCGAACTTATCCTGCTCACTTACGAATCCGAGAGAGACGATATCCTTGTCGTCGGGGATCTTGATGACCGGCTTGCCGAGGAGCACGAGCTTAAGATCAGAAGGATGATTCTGCTTGAACCTTCTGAAGTGTTCGAACAGTTCAGGGCAGTTCTTGCCTTCGTCTATCCTTCCGACGTAGATCATGTAGTTTGTCAGGTTGTATTTGGCCTTGAATCTGTCACCTGATACATCTTCGGGAACATCGACTCCGGCGCCTCCGAACTTGAACGGTATCCGGTAGTTGTTGTATTTGGACCTGATGAGAGCCCTCTCTTCATCCGTCTCGAATAAGAATGCCGCAGGCGTCTTGAACACAGCGTCATACATCTTCATGCGGAGGAAAGGCTCGTTATGGGCAAAGGGCAGTACGATCGCCTTGTCTGCGACCTCTCTTATTCCCATCACCGTGGTGTAGTAGAGGTATGTGCAGAAGAGGAACACGTCGTAATCGTCTTTGCCTTCTCTGATGGCATCAATAAGTGCGGGAACATAAGGGCCCTGCGCCTTGAGCCATTCTTCCTCTTCTTCCTGACTAAGGCCGGTAGATAGGAATCTGCCGTTGATCGCATCAAACTCATCCTGGTCTCTCGTCTTTGTCACGGAGAATCTGTGGACCGTTACGCCGTTGATGACTTCTTCGTCCTTGTCATATTCATCTGCCCATGTCATGTAGTCTATCGCCTTGGTGGTGAACACATGCACGTCATAGTCAGAGGCCATCCTCTCGGCGAGCTGGCGTGTCAGAAGCTCGGCGCCGCCGTTTACTTCAAGACCGTATCTTTGAACTGTAAAACAGATCTTCCTCACTTTGGATCACGCTTGCTTTCCTTCGAGTTCCGCTATTCTTTTCTCGAGCTGCTCGATCTTCTGTTCGAGCAGGATGACTCTCGTATCGAGGTCTTCCGTGAACTTCTCCTGGGCATCCATGAATTCCTTCGCGTCTGCCTGCTTCTTGCCGCTGTCTCCGCCCTCCTGCTCCGTGATATAGGCATCGATCTGGGCGAGCGCTCTTGCCGTCGCACCGTTGAAGAGATTCTGGCTCTCTACCATAGGTGCCACAGCAGGCTTGCAGAGCTTCCTTATGACCTTCTTGATCGC
>OCTW011615704.1_pt1 | contig 35163 bp, 32 predicted proteins | sample 1539671 | NCBI WGS metagenome assembly OCTW01 (sample SAMN02144230, study PRJEB22623) | gut metagenome | biome: sheep rumen | host: Ovis aries | place: New Zealand
CCCTGTCTTTATTGTGGCAGGTGAAATTGTTAGAACAAGCCGTATTTTTGCCATGAGTGTTTCTCCTCTCACCCATCAGATGCTTGATACAATTGCTCCAGAACTTTTCAATAAACTGATGGCCTGTAAGAACGAAAAATCATCAAAGAAATTTTCTGATGCAGAAGAATTTATCAAAGACCGTAATGGTGATAAGGGAAGTAAAACTAATGCAAAAAAGAAGTTCGAAAAAGAACAGCTTAAAATTGCAGAGAAAAATGGAGATAATGCCCTCTCCCTCGGCGACTTCCTCTTTGAAACAAAAAAAATCAAAGGAAAGAAAACCGCAATTCTTCCTCTTGAACACTTCCAGCTTGCAATTCTTCAGGAAAAAGACAAATCCAAGCTAAATGCCTGTGGAAACTTAAGGGGAAAAATTGAAACTCGTGATAAGGGAACTTTACTTGAAGGTGAAAAACTGTCCCTCATCATCAAACTAGCAAAAGAACTTGATCTTAATCCTATTGCAGAAAAAAAATGGAACCGTCATATGAATGTAAATATTTATGACCAGTTGCAGAAAGAACAACTTGTAGATTCTTTGGACTGGATTTTAAGAACTTCTATAGCCAAGCAGAAAGGCCGAGAATACGGTTTTATAACTCTTTATACAGATGCAAAAGGAAATTACTGGTTTAAGGTTTCCAGAGGATTTTCTACCGCCTTGGCAGAAAGTCATTCCAGCCTTGAAACTCTAATTGATGAAAACGTAGAATTTTCACAGGTTGCATCTAAAAAAATCAATCAGGTGCTTGCTTTGGTGAATAAGTTTTACGAATAATCTGTAAAAGACTTTACTCACTTGCAATTTGTGATTATTATGTTATTAGAAACACTTAAGTATAACTAAATTTATTGAGTAATATTAAATATTTACTCAGGGAGATAATATGGGAAAGAAAAATCTTGATTGGGGAAATCTTACATTTGGTTACATGCCAACCTCAAAAAGTTATGTTGCTAACTGGAAAAATGGAAAATGGGATGAAGGAAAACTTACAAAAGATCACACTGTAAAAATCAACGAATGTGCAGGTGTTCTTCAGTATGCCCAGACATGTTTTGAAGGTTTAAAAGCTTATACAACAGAACATGGTGATATTGTTACATTCCGTCCAGATTTGAACGCAGAACGTATGGAAAATTCCTGCAGACGTCTTGAAATGCCTGTATTCCCAAAAGAACGTTTTATTGAAGCAGTTCTTCAGACAATTGAAGCTAACAAAGACTGGGTTCCACCATACGGAAGCGGTGCAACTCTTTATATCCGCCCATATATGTTTGGATCAAGTTCTGTAATTGGTGTAAAACCAGCAGAAGAATATCAGTTCAGAATTCTTGTAACTCCAGTTGGACCATACTTCAAAGGTGGAGTTAAACCAATCAAAGTTCGTCTTTCTGACCTTGACCGTGCAGCTCCTCATGGAACTGGTGATATTAAAGCAGGTTTGAACTACGCTATGTCACTTCATAATATTGTAGATGCCCACAACTGTGGTTATGCAGAAAATATGTATCTTGATCCTGCAACTCACACATATCTCGAAGAAACTGGTGGAGCAAACATTCTTTTCATTTCTAAAGATGGAAAACTTGTTACTCCAAAATCAGATTCTATTCTCCCATCAATCACACGTCGTTCTCTTGTAATTGTTGCAAAAGAATATCTTAAGATGGAAGTTGAAGAAAGAAAAATCAACAAGGATGAAATTGGTGATTTCGTTGAATGCGGACTTTGTGGTACAGCAGCAGTTATTTCCCCAGTTGGAGAAATTGACGACCACGGAAAGAAAATTATCTTCAATGAAGGTAAACAGGAAATGGGTCCAAAACTCAAACAAATCTACGAAACACTCACAGGCATCCAGATGGGCCGCATAGAAGCCCCAGAAGGATGGATTTACACTATATAATAATTGCGGAGCAATTATTAATAGTGTAAAAACGAGGATGTCAAGGCTTTAAGCGAAGCGTGCCTTGACGCCTCGTATTTCAAAAAGACTTTATTACGAAGTAAATTATTAATAGTGTAGAAACGAGGATGTCAAGGCTTTAAGCGAAGCGTGCCTTGACGCCTCGTATCTCAGAAAGACTTAATTGCGAAGCAATTATTAATAGTGTAAAAACGAGGATGTCAAGGCCTTGAGCGTAAGCGTGCCTTGACATCCTTTTTTTTGCTTCAAATAGTACATAAATACAATTTTTACAGCCACTTTGTTATATTTTTTTTGCTCAAATACTTTTACAATTAAAATTATGGGATTTAGTAAAAATTTTATATGGGGAGCTGCTACAGCCTCTTATCAAATCGAAGGATCCTGGAATGAAGATGGAAAAGTTCCTGGCATTTGGGATGTCTTTTGCCATGAAGAAGGACATATTCATAACAACTCAACTGGTGATATAGCCTGTGATCACTATCATCATTTTAAAGAAGATGTAAAACTGATGGCCGACTTGGGGCTTAAAGCCTACAGATTTTCAATTTCCTGGCCACGAATTTTAAGTGACATAAACGGAAGTATTAATCAAAAAGGAATCGATTTTTACAATCAGCTTATTGATGAACTTCTTAAATACAATATCACTCCTTATGTAACCTTGTATCACTGGGATTTACCTTACTATGCCTACTTACGAGGCGGCTGGTTAAATCCAGAAATTTCAGACTGGTTCGAGACCTACACAAAAGTAATTGCAGAAAACTTTGGTGATAGAGTTAAAAATTTCATCACCTTTAATGAACCATCTGTTTTTGTAGGCTGCGGTATGTTGGAAGGTTCTCATGCTCCAGGATTGAAACTTGGAAAAAGAGATCTTTTAAACGCAGGTCACAATATCCATATGGCACACGGCAAGGCTGTCCGTACTTTGAGAAAGCTTGTTCCAGATGCAAAAATTGGAATCACCTTTGCAGAAATGCCTGCAATTCCTGTAAAAGATTCAGATTATGAAAGTGCCTATAATTCTCAGTTCCACTGCAGTAAAGAAAATATTGTCTGGTCTGGTGCTTTCTGGTGCGACCCAATCATTTTTGGAAAATATCCTGAACAGCTACTGGAGGAATGTAAGGATATTTTCCCAGAATTCACCCAGGAAGACATGAAACTGATTAGCCAGAAAATTGATTTTATCGGTTTGAATATCTACCAGGGCCGCTATGTGGGTGACTGGAAAAGGCCAGAAGGAATGGCTCACAGTGAACTTGCATGGGATATTAAACCGGAAGCAATTTACTGGGGTGTAAAACATTATACAAAGCGATATAAATTACCTGTTTACATTACAGAAAACGGTATGTCCTGCCACGATTGGGTAAGTCTTGATGGCAAAGTACATGATCCAAACCGTATAGACTTCCTCCACCGCTATCTGCTTTCTCTACGCAAAGCCGCAGAAGAAGGTTGTGATATAAGAGGATATTTCCAGTGGTCATTCATGGATAATTTTGAATGGGCTTCCGGATATAATCCACGTTTTGGAATGGTTTTCTGTGATTATCAAACTTTAAAACGTAGGCCAAAAGATTCTGCATACTGGTATAAATCGGTAATTGAATCTAACGGTGATAATTTATAACTTATAATTCTAATTTTTAAGTTAAACAAAAAAAACTGTCCAATTTAGTCCATAAGATTAAACTGAACAGTTTTTTTTGTTTTTAACTCTTTTTCTTTTTTTATTTAATTTTTCTTAAGAATGCATCTTTAAATCCGTAAGACTTAAATCTTTCAAGAACTACAGCATATTCATCCATTCCCAAAGGTCCAATCAAAACCTGTTTACGTTCTCCATTTGCAGTTGGAACAATTGTAACTGGATAATTGCTGCAATACTTATCTACAATACTCTGAATATTATCATCAGAAGAAAGAACGGCAAGCTGGATGTAGTAAGAACCCGATTTCAAATCCTTAAGTCCATCCACCATATATTTTTTATATGTTTTTTCATATGTTTTTGTATTTTCAGATTTTTCTTCAGTCTTTTCTTCTGTCTTTTCTAAATCCTTTGTTTCAAGAATTTCAGTTTCTGCTACAACTTCTTCTGTTTCACTTTCTGTAACAGAATCTTCATTTGCAAGAGGAGGATTTGAATCTACTGGAACAAGAACAATGGCTTCATATTCTTCTTCACTTTCAGATTCTTCTGTAGTTTCGCTTGTTTCTTCTACAACTTCTACTTCTTCTGTAACCTCTTCAACTTCTTCAGCAAAAAGCTCTTCTTCAACTGCTTCAGATGAACTTTCTTCTGTCTCTTCACTTTCAAAAGAATCAGCAGCAACTTCTTCCTCAGCTTCAGTCAGTTCTGGAAGTTCTTCACTTGCAACCGCCTCCTCTTCAAGAGGCTCTTCAGGAATATTCTGAACATCTTCCCCTTCTACCATTTCTTCATCAGCTGGCTCAGGACTTTCTTCCTCTGCAAGATCTTCTGCAGCTTCTTCTTCCACAAATTCATCGGCTATTGTTTCTTCTTCAGCCTCTTCTTCTGGAACTTCCTCAATTGCAGATTCCTCTTTTGCTACTTCTTCTTCAGCAGCTTCTTCCTCAATTGCAGGTATGTCTTCGCTAAATTCTTCTTCAATTGCAGGTTCTTCTTCTACATCTTCTTCTACATATTCTTCAGGAATATCTTCTTCTGTAAATTCTTCTTCTGCAATTTCTTCAGGAATATCCTCTTCTACAAATTCTTCCTCTGCAATTTCCTCTTCAGGTTCAAGGTTTTCTTCAACAATTTCCTCTTCCTGTGGAGCTTCTGCTTCTGCAATTTCTTCTTCAGGAACTACAGATTCTTCTTCAAAATCTTCTTCTATTTCTTCGATTTCAGTTTCTTCTGGAATAGCTTCCACGCTTTCTTCTGTAGAACTTTCCTCAGCAGGAGTTTCTTCTACAGGAGTTTCCTCAGTTGAGTTTTCTTCTGCTATATCTTCAGATTCTTCTGCAGGAGTTTCTTCTATATCTTCAAATGCATCTTCAGATTTCTCTTCAATAGGACTTTCTTCTTCAAACTCAACAGCAGCCTGATTCTGTTTTGCAATAACTGCAGTACCGTAAACTCTATCATCCTGACCAGAACGCTTGGTTATCTTTACGATATTATTGGCATCTTTATCAATCCCAAGAGCAGCTGCCGCTTCTGGTGAAAGCATAATTGCAACACCTTCAGAAGGATCTAGGGCACCAATAACAAGTAAATCTACAGTAGTTTCTCCACTTATATTTGCCACAGTAATAATATCTCCAGGAAGATAACCTACAGTCTTAGCAAACAATCCCTGAGGAAAAACACCATCATCAACGACAACGGCTCTTCCATCAAGGGATGGACTGAAAGATGCAAACATCAAACATGCTGCAACTACTACCAAGACCTTTGTAATTACACTATTGAATTTATTTTTCATTTCCCTACCCATCCTTAGGCTTTATATGCATTTAATGCTTTATTTATTTCTTTAACCAGACTTAGAGAAACCTTCTTCAAGTCAGTTTTTACATTTACTATTTTGATATTGTCGAAACTTTTATTGGCGATTGTCTTACCAGTATTTGTTTTTGCAATTGTAAAGTTTATTTTTTCCAAATCAGAATTCTTACTTGTTGTTTGATCTGTTCTAGTAAAAAATAAATTAATCTGAACAAAATATTCAGAACAACCTTCAAAGGCCTCCCCAATTCCTGCCTTAAAAAGAAGATCATCCTGACCATCAGAATTAGACATTGCAGCATCTGAATTTGTAACAATATATCCTGATTCAAAAAATGAGTTCAAAACTTCATCTTCAATAACCAAAGACTGTTCTGTTACAACACTTGATGTCTGGTCATGCTGAACAACTTGAAAGCTAATTTGTTTTGCAAAAGCATGTGATGCTAACATCACAATAAAACAAACAGTAATTAATCTTTTAAGTTTCCCCATAGAAACACCCCAAAAATATTTATCGACTATCATTTACTTCATCGGAATATTTTGCCTTTAGTTTAGAGATTTTTATCATAAGATTGAGATTTTGTTGCTACTATGCTAAAATTAAAATGGGTTTGGGAAAATGGATAAAAGAATATACATCATTGGAGCGGGGTTTGCAGGTCAAACCATTGCCGATGATATCAAACGTAAAAAAATCTTTGGAAAAGTAAACGCCTTTATAGATGATAATAAAGATTTAATTGGAACTACAATTGATGGTATTCCTGTTTTAGGTCCAATAAGTGGTGTTACTTCAATTCTTTCAAATTCAGATTTAGATGAAGCAATTATAGCAATTCCTTCTGCACCTACTGAACGAATCAGAGAAATTTACGAAACTCTTACAAAAAACGGTTTTTCTCATATAAAAATCCTGCCGGGCATAAGCCAGGTAGTTACTGGAACCGCCCATTTAGTACAAACTCGCGAAATTGATCCTCTTGATATTTTAGGCCGTACTCCAGTCACAATCAGCCTTAAAGAAAGCTTAAATTACCTTCGTGGAAAAAGAGTTTTAATTACCGGTGCTGGAGGATCAATCGGTTCAGAATTAGCACGTCAGCTTTTGTCTGGAGGTGCTGAAAGACTTTATCTTTTTGGCCATGGAGAAAACTCAATCTGCCAGATTTACAGAGAGCTCCGTCTTTTGCAGTCAGAAGGAGTTGGTGAAAAAGCAACAATCGTCCCTATCATTGGTGATATGAGGGATAGAGAATACATTGATTACATCATTAAAAACACAAAATGTAATGTAATTTTCCACTGTGCAGCCTACAAACATGTTCCAATGATGGAAGAAAATCAGGTTGCGGCAATTGAAAACAACGTTTTTGGTACAAAAAACCTTCTTGACGCCAGCCTTAAATACAAAGTTGATCGTTTTGTTTTGATTTCAACAGATAAAGCAGTTTCTCCTGTTTCAGTTTACGGAGTTTCTAAAATGCTCTGCGAAAAACTTGTTCTGGACGCTGCAAAATCTGCAAGTGAAAATCAGGCTCTTATGTTTGTAAGATTCGGAAATGTTCTTGGAAGCCGTGGCTCTATCCTCCCTCTTTTCCAGAATCAAATAAAAACTGGTGGACCTATCACCGTTACTGACGAAAACATGGTCCGCTTCTTTATGACTATTCCGGAAGCCTGTTCTCTTGTATTGCAAACTGGTGGTGTTGGTGAAAATGGAAAATCTTACCTCTTAGACATGGGTGAACCAATCAAAATTATTGATTTAGCCAAACAAATCATCAAATTTTCAGGACTTGAACCTTACAAAGACATTGATATTAAAATTGTAGGAGCAAGAAAAGGTGAAAGATTGATTGAACCACTTTGGCTGGAAGAAGAACATCCAACCCAGACCAAGTATAAAAAACTTCTTACTCTGGATAATAAAGAATACGATTCAAAAAGACTTTCAAAACTTCTTGAAGAGCTGTATCCAATTTGCTTCTATACACCAACAAAAGAGTCAGATTTTAGAAATCGTGATAAACTTATAAAGATATTGTGTGATGATTGCAAAAGCCTTAAAGACTTTTACGAAGAAATCAAAAACGATAATCAAAAAAGAACTGATTTATTATAAAAGGATTTAAATATGGCAGAAATAAAAGTTCCATTTCACAGAGCTGCAATTACAAAGGCCGAAGAAGATGCCGTTTTGGATGTTTTACGTTCCGGCTGGCTCACAACAGGCAAGTACGCCCTGGAGTTTGAAAAAAAATTTTCGGCTGCCCTAACTTGTCCGGACGACCAGGAAAAAGGCCGTGACCCCATCATCAGTCTTGCTGTTAATTCAAACACATCCGGCATGATTCTGGCAATGGAAGCATGCGGTGTAAAAGCAGGTAATGCCGTAATCACCACACCTTATACTTTTGTTTCAACTGCCGCTTGTGCCCGTCACCTGGGAGCAGATGTTTATTTTGCAGATATAGAAAAAGATTCCTACAGCATAGACCCAAATAAAATAGAAGAAATCTTAAAAAAAGATGCTCAGAACGGCCATAAAGTTCAGGCCATTGTACCTGTTCATATTGCAGGAAATGTCTGCAACATGAAGGCTATTCTGGAACTGGCAAAAAAATATTCCACTCCAGACCACAAAATATATGTTATAGAAGATGCAGCCCACTCCTTTCCTTCAAAAACTTCTCTTGGTTTTGCAGGTGCAATTGGAGATGTGGGTGTTTTTTCTTTCTATGTTACAAAGACAATTACCACTGCGGAAGGTGGAATGGTTTGTACCAGAAACCCAGACCTGGCAAAACGTATGACAGTTATGCGCATGCACGGAATGGACAGAACTACCTGGGACCGTTACACTTCTCCACGAGCATCTTGGGAATATGACATTATTGCACCAGGCTACAAATTCAATCTTCCAGATTTATTGGCTGCTCTTGGTTGCTGTCAGGTAGACCGTGCAAATCTCTTTTTTGAACAGAGAAAAAAGATCGTTGAAAAATATAATAAGGCCTTCTCAAAACTGGACTTTATCCAGCTTCCCCCTGATGGCGAAGGAAATGCCTGGCACCTTTATTTAATGCGTATAATTCCAGAAAAACTTACTATAAGCCGTGAAGAATTTGCAAAAAAGATGCAGGCAGCAGGACTTGGAATTTCGGTTCACTTTATCCCAATCTTCCATTTCACCTACTGGAAAGAACTCTACCCAGATTTTACAGCAGAAAACTACCCACAGGCAGAAGACCATTATCAAAGGACAATCTCAATTCCTCTTTATCCAGATATGACAGAGGATGCAGCCCAACTGGTAATTGATACAGTCACTCAAATAGGAATGGAAAACAGGAAATAATATGTCAACAAAAAAAACTGCAGGCAAAAAACTAATTCGTTCTCTTGATACAACAGGTTTTTACACTGATTATGATAGAGCAGGTTCTTTGTTTGCGGCTTTGATTCGTAGCCCTGCCCCAGCCGGAAAAGTTTTAAACATTTCAATTCCAGATTTGCCAGCTGACTACGTACTTTACACTGCAAAAGATATTCCGGGCGATAAAATACTTAAAATTGGTGATTTTGAAAGTAAGATTTTCGGTTTTGACGATATATCTTATGCTGGAGAACCACTTGGAATTTTGATTGGTCCAGATGAAAGCGTAATTACAGAACTTTTAGAAAAAGTATCAATCGATTTAGATGTAAAAAACCTTGAATCCGCCCTGCACAATGTAATTACAAATCAAAATAAACAGGAAGAAGCAGAAAACTTTACAGAAGTTCTTGAGCAGATAAATGACATGCCTTCCCTTGATACAGTAATTTCTGAATCAGGAATCGAAGAAAATCCAAATATCACACTTGCCAGCCGCGAAGTAAAATACGGACTTTATCAAAATAAGTCAGTAGCAGAAGCTGATAAAGAACTCTTCAACGACAAAAGCCTTATAACAAGTAATACTTGGAAACAATCTTTGGAATCTCCAAAATGGAAAGAAACAGAAGGTGCTTTTGCATACATGGAAGGTTCAAACCTCCACATTTACGTTCCAACAAAATGGACCAGTCTAACTCAAAAACTCCTTTCCCAAGTTCTTTCTATAAAAAGTGAAAATATATACATCCACAAAACAAAGGTTTCTGGAACATATCCAACAGGACTATGGAGAACCAGTATCATAGCGGCTCAAGCTGCTCTTGCGGCATACCTTTCAAAGAAACCAATTAAATTAGTTTTAACACAGAAAGAACAGGATTATTACCTGAAGCCTGGAGTTCAAACTCAAATTAACTACCAGAGTGCCCTTGATGCTCAGGGACACCTTTCTGCCTTAAAAGTTTTGATAGATATTGATGTTGGATGCGGAAATCCTTTTGTACAAGAAATTACAGACCGAATTACAATTGCGGCATGTAACTTTTACAAACCAAAAAATCTCTATATACATACAAACACCCATACTTCCAAAAATCCGCCTACAACAATTTCTCTAAAAGTTGTAGATTCACAATCGTTTTTTGCAATTGAAAATGAAATACAAAAAATTTGTAATATAACTCAGCAGCTTCCAGATGAAGTAAGGCTTTTGAATTGTCAGCAGGACAAAAAAAATAAAGATCAGGCATTCCCATTCGAAATAGAAGCTGAAAACTTTGATAAATTACTAGAAAGTGTAATTAAAAATGCTGATTTTAATCGAAAATATGCTTCCTTCCATATGGAGGCTATAGATAGAACCGAAAAAGACAGTAAACCTTTCTTTGCCCTTCCTTTACGTGGAATTGGACTTGCAAGTGGTTATGTAGTTTCTGGCTACAAAGGAAGTACGGCCTTCCCTTATGATCAAAAAATTGAAGTTACTCTAAACACTGATGACAAACTTGTAATTCATAGTCCAAAACCATCAGAAGTTATTCAGGAAATTTGGAAAAAAACTGCAACAGAAATACTTCAAATCCAAAAGCAGAATGTAATTATTAACTCAGACTTCAACATTGATGAACTTCCAGAAAACCCAGAAGAGTTAAATTCTTCAATTGGTGTAATGAATGAACTTATAAAAAAATGTTGCCAGGAAATTCAGAAAAAGCGTTTCCATCAGGCTCTTCCAATTACTTCTAAAAAAAGCCTGCCAAGAAGCACAAAAGCAAAGTGGGATAAAGAAAACTTTACAGGTGACCCTTTTATTACAAAATCGACGGCCGCTACAATTGTAGAAGTTCAGCTTGATACCTATACTTATAGCGAAAAAATAAATGGAATTTGGATGGCCGTAGATTGTGGTGAAATTTTTGATGAAGCTGCCGCAATCAGAACAATCAAACTTGAAATACAGCAGGAATTGGGCATGCTTGTAAAAGGAAAGACCGTAAGCTGCGACTCAATCAAAATTAATTTTATAAACTCAAACAATAAATCGGGACAGATTGGAGGTCTTGTTCATAACACCCTTCCAGCAGCCTTTGCATCTGCACTTTCTTTAGCCCTTACAAAGCAGGTAACTGAATTACCTTGTACAGAAAGTCAGCTTTTCCAGTTGATTAAGGATAGAACCAATAATCAGCAAGGAGAAAACAAATGAAAATTCCTGTAATTCTAAACGGAACAAAAACAATTTTAGAAGCTAATGCAGAAGATTCTCTGATGAAGGTTTTACGTAAAAATGCCTGCCTGACAGTAAAAAATGGTTGCGGACAAGGTTTTTGTGGTTCTTGTACAGTTTTACTAAATGACATTCCAGTTGTATCTTGTAAAATACCAGTTGGAATTGTAAAAGGAAATGATATTGTCACGCTAGATTATTTTGCAAAAACCGAAGAATACGAGCTTATCATGCAGGGCTTTAACAAGGCTGGAATCAAACTTTGCGGTTATTGTAACGCTGGCAAAATTTTTGCTGCATATCAAATTCTAAAAATGCCGAAAATTCCAACTCGCGAAGAAATTTCTGAAAGTGTAAAAAATCTTGCCCCATGTTGTACAGACTTAGATACTTTGGTAAATGGCATTATTCACGCTATTTATTTTGCAAATAAAAAGATAAAGAGAGTTACCTGATGTCTAAAACAGTCCTATATGCAAAAAATACTTATGAATTAATAAAAATTCTCAATAATAATGCTGGAATTCAGGTGGTTGGCGGTTGTAGTCAAATAGAAGAATTGCCAGAAAAATTTGTATCAACACATGGAATAAAAGAACTTTCTCAAATAGAACGCCACGAAAGATATATAAATGTTGGACCTGGAGCAACTTTGGCAGAATTACTTGCTCTTGGCTCTCATCTTCCTCCTATTTTATCTGAAGCCTTATACACAATTGCAAATCCTTCTATAAGAAATATTGCAACTATAGGCGGAAACATTTGTGCAAAAGACCATCATCATACTCTTTTTGCACCACTTATGGCTCTGGATACTAAATTAGAATTCCGTAATCAAAATGATACAAGAACAGAAAATATAAAAAATTTTAAGGGCGTTCCAGAAGGTTTTATTCTTTCAAATATAAAAATTCCTCTTTTGGATGCAGAACTTTCTATTTTCCGCAGAATTGGTCACGAAAAAAAGATTTCAAAACGCTCTGCATCATTTGCATTCCTAGCTGATACTGAAAAAAATTCTCTTCTTAAAATCCACCTGGCCTTTGCAGGTCCCTTCACCTTTACCAGTAAGGACTTTGAAAATGCTATGATTGGAAGACGTCTTCCTCTTTCTCAGAAGGATGTAAATGAAATTGAAGATTTAATTACAAAAGAATTTGAAAAAGTAGCACAAGACCAGATGATTTCAGATGTAATGAAACAACAGTTCATCAACCTGGCCCGCTACTCTTTTGAACAACTAACATAATTTTGCTTCGCAAAACTAGCGGATAAACATGCAGTCACTACGTTCGCTTCGCTCACTACCTAGTTTTGCAAGCAAAACTAGCGTATCAGCATGCAGTCCCCATAGCTGAAAAATCGGTATCGGTTTTCCACAGCTTCTTTGTAGGCACTTAGGATGTGTTCTCTTCCGGCGAAGGCACTTACCAGCATAATTAAAGTACTTTCTGGTGTGTGGAAGTTTGTAAACATTTTATCTACAACCTTAAATTCAAAACCCGGATACATAAAAATTGATGTAGAAGATGTTCCTGCATGAACCCATTCACCATTCTGTCCAGGCTTAAGACCAGACTGTTCCAGCTTCTGAGCTGCAGATTCCAAAGTTCTTACACTTGTAGTTCCTACTGCAAGAATTGGACGACCTTGAGCCTTAGCCTTGTTGATTGCATCGGCAGTTTCTTTTGGAATTGTATACCATTCTTCATGCATCTTATGATTTTCAATCTGATCTTCACGCACAGGAAGGAAAGTTCCAAGTCCAACATGCAAAGTTACAAAATGACGTTCAATTCCAGTCTTATCCAAACGTTCCAGCATTTCTTTTGTAAAATGCAAACCTGCTGTAGGACAAGCCGCAGAACCAGTCTGATCTGCATAAACATTCTGATAACGTTCAGAATCTTCTTCTGTATCACCACGTTTAATGTATGGAGGAAGAGGAATATGACCGTTACGTTCGAACCAGTCTTCATCAATCGCAAAATCAAACTTCATGGCACGGAATTCAGTACCGGCATTTCCAGGGACATCAACTATAGTACCAATTGTTCCATCAGGAAATTTATAATGCATACCAGGCTTCTGTTTTTTGGCAGATTTTACCATTGTATTCCAGATTGTACATTCTTTATCAATCGTATTCAGAAACATAAATTCCTGCTCACGACCTGTAGTTTCTTTTATACCATAAACACGGGCACGACGTACTCTGGAATTATTAAAAATCATTAAAGTATCAGGAGTGATTAAAGATGGAAGATCATCCATCATATGATGTTCTACCTGGCCACTTGCACGATCCAAAAGCATAAGTTTATCCTGTCCACGAACACCACTTGGATGCTGGGCGATTAATTCTTCAGGTAAATCAAAATTAAAATCAGAAGTTAACATGGGCACAGTTTAGCATAAATCAAAAAGATTGTGAAATGCGGTTTCAGTATAAGTTTTCCGTATTCAGGGCTTCCGGATTATAACCGTTCCGAAAAAAATGCCGCGAAGGAGTAAAACGGCTTTCGAAAACACTCTGATTGAGGGGGTATTACAAAACCCTCAAAACGGCAAAGTCAAGGCTTTAAGCGTGAGCGTGCCTTGACTCGACGTATTATGCTGCCGCTCTGGCGGCAAACGTATATAATTTCATGCATAATCAGCGTGTAGCGGACGAGTCCGCGGTTTCGACAAGACGATTTTACGACTGGGAGGCATTTTTTTTAGAAAGTATTTTTATACTAGGTAAGCCCTGATTCGTAATTTATACAATTTCCCCTTGCAGTTGTCTCATTACAAATACAATGTTACAATTTTTTTATGGAAATTAAAGAAATAAAAGATGAATTATACAAACTAGCCGGAGCAGAAAAATCTGCAGCAAAGTCTGATGATGGATCTTCTTCTCAATATGCAGATTTTTCTAAGGCCTTAAATCCAACAAGTCTGCCAATGCTTGGTGTAAGACTTCCAGAACTCCGTAAACTTGCAAAAAAAATTGCAAAGGATGATTACAAAAAGTTCCTTGGTCAAAATCCTATGGATTCTTTCGAAATGGAAACACTTCAAGCCATGGTGATTGGCTATGCAAAAGATGATTTAAGCGAAATCCTTGCCTGTGCTGATGATTTTATTCCAAAAATCCACGACTGGTCTGTAAACGATTCCTTCTGCCAGACCTTTAAAATCTGTGAAAAACCTCAAAACCAGAAAATCTGCTGGGATTTTTTTATGAAATATGCACAAAGCCACAGAGAATTTGAAGTTCGTGTAGTCGCAGTCATGCTCATGAGCCATTATTTAAATGATGATTATATAGATGATGTTATACAGGCACTCGATTCTTTATACACCGGAGAAAGGCCCGACAAATCCGACTATTACTACGCAAAAATGGGAGTCGCCTGGGCAGTGGCAACACTTGCCGCTAAGTTTCCAGAAAAATGCCTGTCTTACATGAAAAGCCCTCAAAATCATCTGGATGGCTGGACTTACAATAAAGCCATTCAAAAAATGTGCGAATCTTTCCGCGTAAACGAAGAAATTAAAGAGAAAATGAAAGCTTTGAGAAAGTAGTTTTTTTTTGATTTCAGTCTTTGATGTAAAATAATATGAGTTTTCTAAAACCATATTATACAAAGACTTACAAGTTTTTTTTACATCATAAAAATGATGATTTTTCTTGTTATTTATGGTCTTTGTCGGCACACAGTCGTTAAGACAAAGAATGATTCCATGACAATAAGTCGCCAAATTGTGTTTGAATATTGGTATCTCCGGTATAAATAACCTTGCAAAACTCTTTACTTATATTGGCTAACATTGCCCAGTGCTTAAGGTTTTTGAAGTAATCAGCTGAATATGTAGCTCCTGCCTTTATTTCCCAGGCAATAGGCTGCTCTTTTCCGTCTTGCAGAATGGTGTTTGTTATTAAGTCAATCTCCATACCGTTTTTGTCACGCCAGAAGGAAAGGTTTGGCTCTTTTCCATTATTGTAGCTTGCTGACCTGAATCTGTTTATGGCAAGATTTTCAAAGAGATTGCCACGCAAATAGTGAGATTTGAGTTGTTCTGCATTTTGAATTTCCAGCAAAGAGCAGGCAAGTCCTGTGTCTGTAAAATAGAGTTTCGGGCTTTTTACAAGACGCTTTGTGTAGTTTCTGTAGTCAGGCTTTAGGAGATAGATGATAAAACTTGTTTCCAAAAGAGAAATCCACTCTTTTGCCGTGGTTGCTCCGATTCCACAGTCATCAGCCAGGTTCTGATAGTTGAGCAGCTGACCGATTCTTCCTGCACATAACTTTACAAATCTTGTAAAAGTTTCAAGATTTCCGATATTCTTAAGTTGTCTTACATCACGTTCAACATAAAGGTTTATGTAGTCGCGATAGAACTGCTGTGGTGGAATATGTGCATCAAAAATACGCGGGTAGCCGCCAGTAAATATTTGTTCTTCTACATTATCTGGTAAAATTTCAGCTTCTTTCTGTTCGTCATAAGAGAAAGGCAGTAATTTTAAGATTGATGTGCGGCCAGCCAACGATTGGGAAATTGCTTCCATCATGTTCAGGTTTTGGGAACCTGTAAGTACATACATACCTTTTTCTCCTGCAAGGTCTACATGTGTTTGAAGGTAGGAAAAAAGTGGGGGAACTCTCTGAGCCTCGTCAATTATTGTATGGTTTGGAAATGTTTTTAAAAAGCCTTTGCAGTCGCTGATACAAAATTCCCTTATTTCAGGGTCTTCTAGTGAAACATATTGCCAATCGGGGAGCAACATTCTTGCAAGAGTTGTTTTCCCAGACTGACGCGGACCGGTTATGGTTACAATCGGATACATTGAAAGAAGAGAATTAAGCTGATTTGCAATTTTTCTGTTTACCACAGTTATATAATAATGGACAAATCCACTTTTGAAAAGTGGATTTGTCCAGATTTAAGAGTGATTTTATCAAAATTAGAATTTGTATGTATGACTATCTTCGGAGTTCATCTACAATTCCCCAAACGATTGAATTTGTTCCTATATCTAAGCCTAAAACTTTCATACAATACATTCCTTACTGTTTTTTATATGGTTCACTTGTTTTATTTATTATACAATGATATTCTAAATATAGAAATCAAATCACAATAAGGCTATATGCCGAAGTCATTTGACTACAGTCCCGCTTCTGGTGGGACTTTTTTAATTTGTCTTTTTCCAATAAATATATAGTTCTTGCAGATTATGAAAGTCGCAATCATTAAAATATGTAAACTTCTAGTTTTCAAACAAAAAAAAGTTTTGTTTGCCTAAAAAAGAGTTCCCTGCTCTCCGCCGTCATTAGAATCGTTTGCGTGAGAAAGGCCCAGATGACTATAGGCTTTTTCAGTTACCATTCGTCCGCGGGGAGTTCTCTGTAAAAGTCCGCACTGAATAAGGTAAGGCTCGTAATAATCTTCCAGGGTATCAATACTTTCTCCAATAGAAATAGCAAGAGTTTCAGCACCAACAGGGCCGCCTCCAAAGTTTTCTATAATTGAACGTAAGATTTCCCTGTCATATTTTTCAAGACCAATTTCGTCAATTTCAAGACGGCGTAATCCTTCATCTACAATTTCAACAGTAATTGTATTGCTTCCTGCAACCTGGGCAAAGTCTCTCATGCGGCGTAAAACCCTGTTTGCAACACGAGGTGTTCCACGGCAGCACAGAGCTAAGAGCATGGCAGCATCTTCTTCAATCCCAATTTCTAAAATTGAAGCGGAACGTTTAATAATGGAAGCAAGTTCCTTCTGGGTGTAAAACTCAAAACGTGGAATAAAACCAAAGCGTGAACGCAGCGGAGAACTTACTGAACCAGCCTTTGTAGTTGCCCCTACCAGAGTAAAAGGCGGAATTGGAATACGAACTGTGCGTGCCGCAGCCCCCTGCCCTATAATCCAGTCCAGCTCAAAATCTTCCATGGCAATGTAAAGCATTTCTTCAATGGCAGGTTTTAATCGGTGAATTTCATCTATAAAAAAAACAGTACGCGGTGTAATTGTAGAAAGAATTCCAGCTAAATCCTTTGGCTTATCTAAAGCCGGAGCAGAAGTTACCTTAAAATCAACTCCAAGTTCGTGGGCGGTAATCTGGGCCAAAGTGGTTTTTCCAAGACCCGGAGGACCGATCAAAAGAAGATGATCAAGAGGCTCCTCACGTAACTTGGCAGCCTCTATAAATGTAGAAAGATTTTTCTTTACACTTTCCTGACCCAAAAAGTCAGAAAGCATGGTTGGGCGAAGCTTATTGTCCTGTTCATCAAATCTGTCCCGTAAATCAGCCCGTACAATAGCGGAAAAATCTTCATTTTCGTTCATATTCTAAATCCTCAGTATACTAAAAAAAAGCCGCTCGATAAATCTCGCGAGCCATTCTTTCGTAAATGCTAAACGATAGTCCCGATGGACTATCGTTTTTAACGCATTTGCTATTTTAGGCAAGTTCCACAATTGCCCGGCGGAAAAGAATATCTTCCCTTTCCTTCTGACTTTTTCCTGCAAAAGAAGCATCATTTGTAAGAACTTCTACCAGCTGGGCAACTTTCTGTTCAACCACTTTTTTATCGTAGCCCATGCTTGCAAGAGACAAAACAACATCTGCATAAGGAGAAGCCGCAGTAATTCTAACCATATCGGCAGAAGAACTTTCCCTAAGCGTAAGTTTTCCCTTAAGCGTAAGCATCATCTTTCCTGCAGTCTTCTTACCAACGCCAGGTATTTTTTCCAGCATTTCAAGATCGCCTTTTTCAAGCACATCCATAAGACGGCCGCTGCTTACCGCACTCATAATTTTTACAGCACCCTTTGGACCAACTCCATCAACCTTGAGCAAATCCAAAAATACAGTTCTTTCTTCCGCACTGGCAAAACCGTACAAAGTCATCAGCTGGTCTGTATGCTGAAGCCATGTAAAAATCCTAGCCTCATTTCCAACAGGAGGCAGCATATCAAGATTTGAATCAGGAACACATAAATCCCACTCCACCCCATGAGTATCTAAAAAAACCTGTTTTGGAAATTTTCCGGTAATTATTCCACTTAGCGAATTAAACATATCCACATTATAAAATAAATGAAAACTTTCGGGAATAATGCAAGTGTGTAATAGCACCTGCAAGTGCATCTGCTGCATGATCAGGCCTTGGTTCAGTTTTTAAGCCTAGTAATATTTTTACATAGCGTTCGACCAGTTTTTTATCAGCGGCGGCAGTTCCTGTAACAGCCTGTTTTATCTGATTAGGCTGATATTCACCAAGAGGAATATTATTCTGAGCAAGACAGAGTGTCACTACCCCGCGAGCTTCAGCTACCCCCATTGCAGAAGTAACATTCCTTGCAAAATACAAAGTTTCCATACCAGCTTCATCTGGCTTAAATTCCTGAATTATGGCAATAAGCCTGTTATAAATTGTAAGAAGTCTTTCTCCATGTGGCTGCTCCGCTTTTGTTGTAATACAACCATAAGCTACCATACGATAACGTCCGTCAATATAATCTACAAGGCCAAAACCTGTATTTGCAAGCCCCGGGTCTATTCCTAATACGCGTCGAATTGATTTTTTATTTAAAGAAGTAACATTTTCCGAACCTGGAAGAGGTTCAAACTTAGGCTTATCATTAATCATTTAAATTGATTATAGACTAAAATCATTTGTTTTTAAATATACGTCGAGTCAAGGCACGCTCACGCTTAAAGCCTTGACTTCGCCGTTTTGAGGGTTTTGTAATAAACCCTCAATAAAAAAAAATCCGTTCAGTGGTGAACGGATTTTTGATAAAAAAGTATAGTTGAGACTGCTATAAAATTGCTTTCGCACTTTTATTTAACGCAGTTACTATTTACACGCTCGTCAAATCTTGCGCACTGCTCAGATTTGCTCGCTATTCCTCAGGTTCGAAGTCGTCTGGATATTCAGCTGTATGGTATACATTCTGAACATCATCGTTGTCTTCAAGACGATCAATCATCTTCTGAACTTTTGCAGCTGTTTCTTTATCAACTGGAGTGTATGCATCTGGAACTAATCCAACATCAGCAGAAAGTGTTTCAAATCCTTTTTCTGACAATGCATCAGCTACTGCAGAGAATGCATCTGGACTTGTAGTAACTGTGATTACTCCGTCTTCATTTACGATATCGTCAGCACCAGCTTCCAAAGCTACTTCCATAACTTCATCTTCTGATACTTTTTCAGCATCAAGTTCGATTGTACCTTTTCTCTGGAACATACGAGAAACTGAACCAGAAGTTCCGAGGTTTCCACCGCTTTTAGAGAAAATGTTCTTAATATCTGCTGCAGCACGGTTCTTGTTATCAGAAAGAACTTCAACCATTACAGCAACACCACCAGGAGCATATCCTTCGTATACAAATTCTTCGTAAGCTGCTCCGCCATCTTCACCTGTACCTTTCTTGATAGCACGTTCAATGTTATCTTTTGGCATGTTTGCAGCACGTGCTTTAATAATAACAGTACGAAGACGTGGGTTTGAGTTAGGATCTCCACCGCCCATACGAGCTGCGATAGAAATTTCCTTAATAAATTTTGTAAAGATCTTACCGCGTTTTGCATCGGCTAAACCTTTTGCATGTTTAATGGTGGCCCATTTACTGTGTCCTGACATGGGAACTCCTTATAATTAATAAAAAATTAACAAATTGATTTGAATAATTTAACATATTTTATCAAGTTATTCAATATTTGTACAAGCATGTGTAACTGGAGAAAAAAATACTATTATTTACAAAATCTATTTAAAATACAAAACCACAGAAAAGTTGGAAACCAATTTGATCTGCCAGTTTATATGAACTTACCTCTGGACTTGCGTTCGTAAAGCGAACCATCCTAAAAGTATTATGAATACCAGTTCCATAAAAAATGGCTTTATCATCTTTATGTGAAATAATACAATCTAATGAAAATTGATTATACAAATGCGTTATAAAACCAAATTTTGCAAGAAACTGTAAATCAAGATTAAAATGTTCCGTATCAACTAAATTTATTAGACAACCTGCATTTGCTGTCATAATAAAGCCCCAGGCGTCCCATCCGGTACTACACCCTAATAAGCAGTGAAAATTATTGTTAGAGGGAAACTCAAAAGAATAAGTCAATGCCCCACCTTCACCATGTATTGGATATAAATAAAAACCAGCTGTAATAACAGGACCTTTCTCTTCTTTAATAAAAGAACGACAATCTTTATCCCATGCCAACTGAAATCTATGTTCTGCGAATAAAGGGGTTAATAAAACAAACAGGGTAAATAAAGTAACAAATATTTTTTTCATAAAGTAACTCTCCTTTTATTAATGATTTGAATATGCTGCAATTAATTTTGTCTGCATTGAATTTGCAATTTCTAATGGCGTAACCTGTAAACCTGCCGACATATCATAACTTTTATCTAAGTATCTCCAACTTTGCCATACTAATGCAGAACAATAAATTAAAGATCTAGATTCTTTTGAAATAATTCCATAACCTATCCCCATTGAATTTTCAGCATAATCAGCAGCACGATCGTAATCATATTCTTCCGCAGGAAATGGCAAATATTTAGAGTTAAACCAATCCCAAACCCACACTATTTTCTGCATATCATAAATAAATACACCAGAACATCCCCCTTCATATGCACCTGCCCATAATCCTAAAGGTTCAAATTGGACACCATTTCTTTGATTTTCCCATATACAACTGGTAGTCTGTGGATATGAAGAAATACTCCATGAATCTAATGAATTAATTTTTTCATAAGAAGAGTTTTTTATTCTATAGTCATTTTCATAATCCATTAAAGAAGCATGCCCTAAACCATATGCACTTGCCGATGAGCTAGAATCTATAGTAACAAGAATTCTACCTCTCTTATAATTATTTTTAAAGATTTCGACAGAATTTGGATTTAAATAATTATTCGAAACGTAAGGTCTTTCTGATAAGTCTCTTGCTTTTCTTTCGTTTCTTACTTTATCAAGATTAATCTGATATTGAGCAAATACTTTAGAGATATCTTTATCATGAATAGCCAAACGAGAGTCCGTTGAATATAAAGCATTTAAAAAAGCCACATTCTCTTCTCTAAATTCCTCAACAACTTCTTTTTGAACTTTTGACTTATCTTCCATATTTTCTGTAATTTTATCTTTCCAAACTTGCACAAAAATTTCTTTTTCCTCTGAAGATAAATCACTAAAATCTATCTTATTTCCTTCTTTATCAACTATATCCATTTCATAGAAAAAATCAGGATAATCATAAACTTCAGCACTTCTTGCGGAACAAAGTTCATCTCTTTCAAATAACATTTTTATATATATTTCTGAATCAGAAAGATCTGAATAATTATTATAAATATCATCATTAAGAAACCTCAAATCTCCACATGATGAAAACAAGAAACTAATTACCAACAATGTAGTAAAAAACTTTAAATACTTTTTCATTCTTATACCTCTCCTTTATCATTTATAACATAATATTATATTAACATTAAAATTTTTGCAAAACAAAAATTCTTTCCAAACCTTTATCACTCTCTTATTATCCCTCTCTTATTATCCCTCTCTTATTCAATTTTTTTTTACAAATATTACAATGCCATATATAATAAGTATATTACACTCATAGGGGGACACCTAAAATGGCTAAAATGATTAAAATTTCTTACATCAGAGAAGGAAAAACCCAAGTTAAAGAAGTAGAAGCAGGCTCACAGGTTTTCAGTTTTATGCCTGAATTCAACATTAACGGAGCTCGTCTTGTTGCTGCAAAAGTAAACAATGAATTATGCTCATTAGATTCAAGTCTTGAATTCGACTGTAAAATTGAACCAGTTTACAATAACACAAAGGAAGGAATGTCTGTTTACCGTCGTTCACTTTGTTTATTGATGGCAGCCGCAGCACATAAACTCAGTCCAAAAACACGAATTCTTGTAGGAAACAGTATCTGCTATGGATATTACTACACAATTGAAGGACCTGCTATTGAAGCAGAAGCACTCAAAAAAGAGATGCAGAACCTTATCAACAAAGATTTACCAATCAGAACTCAGGTTATTTCTTGGGAACAGGCTGCAGAACTTTTTGAAAAACTAAATCTTAAAGAAACAAGAAAACAACTAAATCACACTTGTACTTCAAAGATTATGATTAACACTATTGATGATTTCTCAGATCTTTATTTTGGACCTTTAGTTCTTTCTACAGGCTCTCTTCAGGTATTTGATCTTATTAAATACCAGGACGGATTAATGCTCCGCTTCCCTAAATCAAAAACTCCAAATACTCTGCAGCCATTCAAGGACGAATCTAAACTTTTCAGCATTTACAAGCAGTACAAAGAATGGGGAAAACGTGTAAATGTTACATCAGCAGCATCTTTAAATGATTTAGTTGCTCAACGTAAAATTGATGACTTTATTGATATAGCAGAAACCTATCAGGAAAAGAACATTTCTGTAATTGCATCTCAGATTGTAAAAAGCAAGAAAGTTCGCGTTGTATTGATTGCCGGCCCTTCATCATCTGGAAAGACAACCTCTGCAAAAAAACTGGGACTTGAACTTCAGGCAATGGGATATCAGCCAAAATTAATCAGTTTGGATTGTTATTATGCAGGACGAGACAAAACTCCATTAGACGAAAATGGCAAACCTGATTACGAATGTCTTGAAGCACTGAATGTTGAACTTTTGAACCAGAATCTTGTTGATTTATTCGCTGGAAAAGAAGTTACAATTCCAAGTTATGATTTCCACACTGGAACAAGTTATTTTGAAGAATCAAACAAAATGAAACTTGAACCAAACGAAATTTTGATTATGGAAGGAATCCACGGATTAAATCCAAAACTCACAGAAAAAGTTCCTGATGAATACAAGTTCAAGATTTATCTTTCTGCCCTTACCCAGTTAAACCTTGATGACCACAACCGTGTATCAACAAGTGATAACAGACTTATCCGCCGTATTGTTCGCGATAACAACTTCCGCGGAAAACCAGCAGAAGGAACAATTGCTATGTGGCCAAGCGTTCAGAAAGGAGAAGAATTGCACATCTTCCCATACCACGGAAATGCAGATGCAATTTTAAATACAGCCCTTGATTATGAATTGAACGTATTAAGAGTATATGCTGCACCACTTTTACGTCGTGTAAATCCAACAATGCCAGAATATTCTGAAGCACAGCGTTTACTCCACTTCCTGGAAAACTTTGCAACTATTGCTCCAACAGAAGTTCCACCACGTTCAATTATTCGTGAATTTATTGGAGGAAGTGCTTTCCACTATTAATCCAGTATTCGCAAATAAAGCTTTAAAAAACTAAAACAGGCTGTTCCAAGAAAGTTTTTTCAAGGAAAAGCCTGTTTTTTTTTGCTTTTCAATTTTTTATATTTCTGTCATTCTATTTTTTATTTCGTCCATAGATTCAGCTTCTTCGTAATCAGCAGCCTGTTTCCATTCCTCCAACTTTTGATCCCGTAATTTTTCCAAAGCTGTAGTTTTTTTCATGCATTCTCTAAGAACTTCTCTTTTTTGTTCAGTTATAAGCTTTGCCTCTGCCAATTGCTTAAGCAATTCTTCTTTTTGATACTCTAAAAGATTATTGTATTTACTAAGACTCATTACATCTTCAAAGTTTCTAGACCCTTTCATATTAGCTTTCGACTGAGCATACTGAAAGGCAATCTGTTTTAGATTTTCGTTAATTTGAGTTTCTGCCGCAATAGCCTTGGACAATTCTCCTTCGGCCTCTTTTTTTTCAAAATTACGATAATCTAAAACCTTTTCCAGTTCAAAAGAAAATTTTTTCATTATAAATTATTAATTTCCCTGACCTTGAGAAGAAACTTGTTTTGCTGCATCTACAATTTGTGCTGTAGTAGGAATAAACTCCGCAGGATTTTCGACATATTCCTCTTGTGGAATTTCAATTCCAGTAAGTACTGAAAGCTTATCCAGTGTATCCTTGATAGAACAAGGTTCGTATTCTTCCTGCTTTAAAAACTCTTCAATTGCTTCATGCTTATCAATTGCAATATCAACCTGAGGAGAATTTCCCTTGGCATAAATACCAGCTGTAATCATTGTTTCATTTTCCTGGTAAGTTGCCATCCAGGTTCGGAGTTGACCAACAGCTTTACGAGTTTGTGCACCACTTACACGTTTAGACAAACGCGAAATAGACTGAAGCACATCAATAGCAGGATAATGATAAGCCTGGGCCAATTTACGGTTCAAAACAATATGACCATCCAAAGTACCACGAACTTTATCTGTAATTGGCTCATTCATATCATCACCATCAACAAGTACTGTATAAAAAGCGGTGATTGTACCTTTTTTATTTGTTCCAGAACGCTCAAGCAATTTTGGAATCATATCAAATACAGAAGGAGGATAACCTTTTTGAGCTGCAGGTTCACCGTTTGCAAGACCAATTTCACGCTGGGCATGGGCAAAACGAGTTACTGAATCCATCATCAGCATTACATCTTTACCCTGGTCGCGGAAATATTCAGCAACGGCAGTACAAACCTGAGAAGCTCTAAGACGACAGATAGAAGGTTCATCTGAAGTAGCAACTACAATTACAGAACGCTTCATTCCTTCTTCGCCCAAATCACGTTTTACAAAGTCTAAAACTTCACGTCCACGTTCACCAATCAAACCGATTACATTTATATCAGCATCAGTGTTTCGGGCAATAATACTCAAAAGTGTAGATTTTCCAACACCAGAACCGGCAAAAATTCCAAGACGCTGGCCTTTTCCTACTGTCAACAAAGAATCAATGGCACGAACTCCAGTTGTAATTCGACGATTTATATCAGTTCTTTCATTTGGGCTTGGGGGACTTGCCTCTGCAGGATAATAAGTTTCAGGAACAATTTCACCTTTATCATCACAAGGACGACCTACGGCATTAATCATACGTCCTAAAAGATTTTTTCCAACCGGAACCATAAGACTACGACCAGAAGCAACAACTTCACAGCCAACTTCAATTCCTTTTGTAGGGCCAAATGGTGCAAGTTTTACAATTTTTTCATCAAGTCCAACAACTTCGGCATGAAGCATAGTTCCATCACGAAGTTTGATTGTACACATTTCGCCAATTACAGAACGAGGGCCCTCACTTTCAACTTCAAGTCCCCGAACGGCTATAACACGACCTGTATAAAGAATTGTTTCTGTATCTACAACCTTTTCTAGGTATTTTGTAAAATTAAATTCACCAGTATAAGAGGATTTCATGCCTACCCCCTATTCTGCGGAAGTTAAAGGATCCTGGCGTTTAATATTTTTAACAGGAGATACTTCAAGAATCTTATTTTCAAGTTCAGAAAGCTGACTAGAAATACGGGCATCAATAGCACCAAAGTCAGTTTCAACAATACAACCACCCTTTTCAACAGAAGAATCTTCAAGAACTGTAAGCCCCTGAATATTTTCAACATGCTTTATAAATTCATCTGTATGAGCACTTGTAAGTTTTACATCTTCAATATTTACACGCAGAGTAACAGTTCCACGAGTTTTTACCTTTTTAAGGGCTGCCATAGTATTGGCCATAATAACATTTTTCTGGTTTTCAGAAAGAATCTTAATAACCTTTCGAGCCATTAAAATTACAAGTTCAACAATCTGACTTTCTGTTTCCTGAAGTATTTCTTCACGTCTCTGCATTACTGCTTCAAGAATTTTATGCATTCTTTCAATCAGACGGTCAACTTCTACAGAACCCTTTTCGTATCCTTCTTCATGCCCCTGTTCAAAACCTTTCTGGTAAGCATCACTTTCTGTCTTACTACTCTGAGCCTGAGCATCTGCTACAATCTGAGCAGCTTCGGCCTTGGCTTTTTCTATAATGGAAGCAGCTTCATTTTCTGCGTCGGATTTTATAATAGCAGCTGCATCAGTTTGACGTTTTACTTCTGCAAAGGCAGTTTCTTCAGCTTTTTTTACAATTTCATCAGCCTGCTGTTGGGCTTGATTAAGCATACCCTGCTTTTCAATTTCCCAATTGTTCTTAAATTCTTCAGCTTCTCGGCGTAAATCATCTGCTGTAGGTCCAGTATATTCCTCTTCAACTTCTTCAACGACTTCCTCAACAGGAGCGTAATCTTTTACAAGAGGTAACATTACTTTATCTTCAACCTGCTTTGCTTCACCAGGTCGGAAAACTGTTTTTGCCATTATAAACTTTCTATCCTTTTATAAAATTTTATACTTTAGCTTACCAATTCATCTTCACCAGAACGGGCAATTACGATATCACCATTATCTTCAAGACGTCGGATGATAGATACAATCTTCTGCTGAGACTCTTCAACATCTTTCAAACGAACTGGACCCATGAATTCCATATCTTCCTTAAGCATAGATGCCGCACGTTTAGACATATTACGGAAGATTTTATCCTGTACTTCGGTATCAACAGACTTAAGCGCTTTTGCCAATTCCTGCTGATCGACATCTCGGAGTACCTTCTGAATAGCACGGTCGTCGAGCATAACGATATCTTCGAATACGAACATACGTTTCTTGATTTCCTCTGCCAAATCTGGATCGTCTTCTTCCAGAGATTCGATAATAGACTTTTCAGAAGAACGGTCAACAAGGTTCAAGATTTCAACGATAGCTTCAACACCACCGGCAGCTGTATAGTCTTCTGAAGACAGTGTAGAAAGTTTCTTTTCCAATACGCGTTCAACTTCACGCAATACATCAGGAGAAGTACGGTCCATGGTTGCAAGACGTTTTGAAACTTCGGCCTGCATATCTTCAGGTAAGTTCTGTAAAATAACAGCAGCTTTTCCAGGTTCAAGATAAGCCAGAATCAAGGCGATTGTCTGAGGGTATTCCTGCTGAATAAAGTTTAACAAATGTGCAGGGTCTGTACGGCGAATAAAGTCGAATGGACGAACCTGCAAACTTGAAGTAAGTCGGTTGATAATATCGATAGCCTTCTGAGAACCAAGTGATTTCTCCAAAAGTTCACGAGCATAATCAATACCACCAGTAGTGATAAAGTTCTGTGCATTCATTAACTCCTGGAACTCTTCCAGAACAGCATCTTTAAACTCAGGATTAACTTTTTCCTGACGTGCAATTTCAAATGTTAAAGTTTCAACTTCATCTTCGCGAAGATGTTTCATGATTTCTGCTGAAACTTCTGGTCCAAGAGAAATAAGGAAGATAGCGGCCTTCTGACGACCAGTTAAACTTTTATAATCTTTAGAACCGCTTTTCTTACTACTTGCTCCGGCAGGTTTTAACTGGCCAGGCTTAGGGACTGGTTTAGATGCTTCGTCTGCCATACTATTCCTCCATTAACCAAGTTCTTATGAGCATTGCAACATCTTCTGGATGTTCCTTGGCCATATTGATTGCATTTTCCTGAAGTTCCATACGTCTTGTTTCCTCGACAGACATTGTAACTTCCATTCCATCGTCTTTTGCTTCCCAAAGCTGACGTTCGCGAGCTGCCTGCTGCTCCGCAAGAAGACGGGCTTCTCGTTCACGGCGACGTCTTTCAACTTCACGACTGATAATACGGAAGAGGATAAAGCTGACAAGGACAACAGCAACAGCAATCAAAATCAAGAGAATTGTCTGGTTTCTTCTGATTTTAGCAAAGTAAGCTGCATCTTCAGCTTCGAATTCATCATCTCTATCATAAGCAGTATTTTTAACTACAACTAAGTCGCCTCTACTACGGTTATAACCAATAGCACCTTTTACAGATTCTTCGGCATCCTTTAATTCCTTTTCGGTAAGAGGAATGTATTCACGCTTAATTGAACCATTTTCAATAATTACATTTCCCTTATCATCTTTAGGTTTACGCCACTTACCATCAATATTTACAGAAACAGATATTCGATCAATTTTTGGGGAAGAAATTTCTGAAATCTGTTTAGTATTAATTACATTATTCTGTGTAACGCCAGTTTCTGTTGATTTTCCAATTACATTAGACATATCAGAATAAACTGGAGGAGTCTGACCTTCAACACCAGCAGGACCTTCAGGATTATATCCAGTTCCCTGCCACTCTTTTGTTACAGTTTGCTGAGAAATTGGAAGAGTATCTCTGTATTCTGAATCATCATAAGGTGTATCTGGATTATCTTCTTTGATTACAATTGGAGAATACTCTGTAGCTTCACTAGAACGCTGAGACATATCCATTTCAATAGAAATAACCATTTCTCTACAGCGGTCCTGTCCATAAGTACTCTGTAAGGCCTTTAAGATTCTGGCACGAAGTTCAACTTCCTGTTTTCGGATTAATTTCTGTTGTTTTGCAACTATATCAACCCTATCACTTTCTGCCATACCCTCAAAATCATTTATCTGATTACCTTCTGTATCAGTGATGATGAGGTTTTCGGCTTTAAGACCTTCTACAGCAGATAAAATCAAACGCTGAATACCAAGAATTCTATTTCTGTCCTGGAGCAAAGAGCTGTTTGAATTAACTTTTAAGATAACGGATGCAGAAACAGGTTCCTGATCAGCTGTAAAAAGTTGTTTTTCTGGCAATACGATATTTACATCGGCCATCTGAACATCAGCAATTGCTTCAATATGTTGTTTTAATTGTTTTTGAATTGTATTTTTGAGCTTTACATTCTGATCTGCATCTGTAGTAGACCAGCTTCTATCATAAAAACCTGCCCAAGGGTCAACACTAGAAGGTACAAGGTTTTCACTAATAAGGATTTCTCGCATTCTTCTTGCAGTTGAATCATCAGCAACTGTAATATAACCATTATCATCAGATGATGCATTAACATTTTCCTGAGATAATCTGTCCATGATTCTTGTAAGAGATGTGCTGTCAGTTACAGGGGCATTAAAAAGGCGTACTGCAGCGGGCTTTGCAGAAAGCCTAGCCGTAGCAATAATCGCAATAATTATAACTATAATAATGCCAAATAATATGACTTTTTGAATTGGTTTCCACTTGGACCAAAGCGATTTAAGCTTGTCCAAAACCTTTTTAAGCCATTCGTTCATCTGTCCCCTCCCGTGAACGAATTTCTAAAGAAATTTATAATAAATTCAATTGATTATAACATAGGAGTATAAATTTGACAATGATTTCGTTATATAATGCGATTTTTAAGAAAACTATCTTGTTGTTGTAATTTCGTTCCAACCACTTACAAGACGGTCAATTACAGTCTGAGCAAGATTCAAACTCATTCTAGCTTTTGACATTGCAATTGTAACATCATGTACATCAATACTGTCAGGATCTGTGATCAGTTTTTCCTGAATATTTGAAACTTCCAACTGCTGATTATTTACAGTATTCATAGCTTCCAGTAAATAATCCTGAAAAGATTTATTCTGACCTGCAGGAGTGATTGAGGCAGCCTGACTTTCAGAAGTAAGGCTTTTTACCTTTGGAACTGGACCTGTGCCTGCAAGATTGTAAGTTAAAGGTTGTATTTTTTTATTTCCAAAATGTTGAACATTTGTACGGTTCATCTCTAAAGAACCAAATTCTGGCATTATCATTGACATTTCCACCCTACCTTAGAGTTTACACCCCTTATCTTCCAATATCAAGTGCGGCAGTAAACATGTCTTTTGCACCATCAATTACTGTTGCATTTGCTTCATAGGCACGAGAGGCAGAAATCAAATCAACCATTTCGTTTACAATATTTACATTTGGATATTCTACATAACCTTTATTTGGACCAGACTGAATTGCATCAGGATGATCTGGATCATAAACAAGACGCCCTTGAGAAGTATCTTTTACAATTTCCAATACTTTAACACCCTTTCCAGGACCATTATCAAGATTTGAAGGAGTAAAAGGCATTCTCCACTGTGGATTTGAATCTGCTACAGGGCGGAGAATTACTGAAGACTTTTTAAAAGCCCCTCCTTCCTGAGTTCTTGTTGTACTTGCATTCGCAATATTATCTGAAATTACATCACTTCTAAGACGTTCTGCAGCCATTCCTGTTGCTGCAATATTTATACTGGTAAACATTCCCATGACGGTTTTCTCCTTTTATTAGGTTCTAGGTTTTAGGTTCTAGGTTATAGGGACTAAAGACCTAACACCTAGCACCTAGCACCTAGCACCTATTTTTTCATTGCAGTTGTAACTTGATCAAATTCAAAACTGGTCAGTTGAGTCAGCATTCGGTACTGCATCTGAATCTGAAGGATGTTGTTTGCTTCATATTCTGCATCTACATTGTTACCGTTTGCTTTTGATGTTGAGGTATAATCCAGTACACGTCGAGGCTCAATTGAACGGTAATCAATTGGTGTGTTGATTTGCATATGACGTGGATCTGTTGTTGCAAGGTGGAAGGAATTCTTTGCAATTTCTTCTGATTCAAAAGCTTTTTTCAGTTCGCTTTCAAAATTTACTGTTGAACGTTTAAAATTTGGAACTTCACTGTTTGCCAGGTTGTTTGCAGAAACCTGATAACGCAAGGAAGTAACATCCATTTCACGCTGTAATAAATCTACAGCACGGGTAAAAGAATTCATACTATATCCTCCTGAAATTTTCAGTTTACATCTCTTTCATTTTCGGAAAATTAAATTAAAGGTTTAGAAAAAAGAATTGAAATATTAAATTTAAAATTCCAAGCCCCCTTTTATTTTTTTCTGCGGATAATTAAAATTAAAGTATGGCACTTATAAAACTGAACGAAAACATTTCTTACCTGCCCGCAAGCAAAGATCCTTTTTCTGCAGATGTTGTTTTTATTAAAACAAACAAGGCAACCTGGATTTTTGATGTAGGAATGGGTAATCCATCTTACGAAGAAATAAAAAAAATCAATGATAAAAAAAATGTGGTCATTTCTCACTTTCATCCAGACCACCTTATGAACCTTGTAAGAATTTCCTGCGATAATCTTTATCTTTCAAAATATACAAAACACTACACTTTAAAAGGCTCTGTTATTTCGGAGGAAACAACTTTCGATGAAGAACCTCAAATCACGCTTGTTCCAATTCCTTCAAGTCATGCAAAAGGCTGTCTGGCACTAGTATGCGGAGACTATGCTTTTATGGGTGATTCAACTTACGCGAAAGAAAAAATCGGAAATCACACCTACAATGCCCAGCTTTTAAATGATATGATAAAGGTGATGGAGGAACTTCCTGTAAAATATTTTTGCCTTAGCCATGACAAAAATTTTGTTCAGAAAAAAGAAGATGTAATAAAACTCTACAAAGACATTTATTCCCGCCGCAAACCTGACAATCCAACAATCAGTGTAGAGGACTTTTTTAATCCGGACGGAAGTGTAAAAGAATGCTAAAAAGAACCTTATCAATTTTAATCATTTCAACTTTATCAGTCTGCCAGCTTAGTTTTGCAAAAGGCAAGTCTGATTCATGGGATGATGTAGAAATTGATTCCAGTGAAGCGTCTGCATTAGAACTCGAAATTACAAAAAAGGAAGAAATACATATACCTGAAAAACTAAAAATCTTTCAGGAGGCCTACCCCGATATCACATTCGAATCTGAATGGGAAGATGAAGTAAAAGACTGGAAAATCACAATGACATTGGGAGAAAAAGAAATAACTCTTTATTGGGCAAACGGAGCCATGCTTCCAGAAGATGAACTTAAAAACAAGGATCTTTACTGGTCGCTTTTATATGAATACGATTACCGAAAACCTCTAAAAGACCCAGCCAATTTTACCCCACAAGAAATAGAAGAAATTAAAAAATTTGGTTCCGACGAAAACCGAAAAAGTCAGGCCGGAACACCCATGTTCTTTTTTGATGAAATTTATGACTCAAAAACCCGGGGAAAACTTGAAAGCCATATAAAAGGCATTTCATTTTTAGGTTTCAGGGTGAATGTACACGAGCGAATTGTACAGCCACTAAAAGAAGTTGAAACTAAAATTAATGAAGCTGCAAAAACTGATAAGGAAGTTGCTGATTTTGTAAAAAGCATTTCAAAAAATGAAGCATACTACTGGCGGGTTATAGCAAACACAAACAGAAAATCTTTTCACAGCCTTGGAATTGCAATTGACATAAGACCAAAATCTTACAAAGGGAAAGAAGTCTACTGGTCATGGACAAAAGACAAGGATCCTGATGGCTGGATGCTGACACCACTTAAAAACCGCTGGATGCCTCCTCAGGCTGTAATAGACATTTTTGAAGATCAGGGATTTATCTGGGGCGGCAAGTGGATTATTTTTGATAACATGCACTTTGAATATCACCCGGAATTAATTCTTAATGCTCGTTATGAAGCTGAGTCTTTTTAGTATAGAAAAAGTTTAAAGCGGCCATTGCAATAATAATCAGATACCCGATAACACTTAAATAATCTGGCAACTGCCCAAAGAAGACGAAACCTAAAATTGTAGAAAAAATTATCTGAGAATAATCATAAATTGAAATCTCTCTGGCAGGTGCGTGATAATAAGCCGCAGTAATTGTAAATTGACCTCCAGCAGCACAGGCCCCCGCCCCACACAGACACAAAAACTGATTCAGGCTCATAGGATTATAACTTGTAATCATGTAAGGAATTGAAAGCATCATAGAAAAAGCAGAAAAGAAAAAGATGATGATTTTGCCATTACATTTTAAAGCACCAAGTTTTCTTACACAGGCATAAGCAAGCCCTGCTCCAACTCCGCCAATAAAACCTGCAAGAGATGGTAGGGTTTTTGAAAAATCCATGCTTGGTTTTACAATTAAAACAGAACCCAAAAAAGCAATTATGATAGCAACCAGAGGAAGAGGCTTTATCTTTTCTTTCATCAAAATAAAACTGAATATTATGGCAAAGAAAGGAGCCATTTTATTTAAGATTGCGGCATCAGACAGTACAAGACGGTCAACGGCATAAAAGTTTCCGAATATACCAATAGAGCCGGAAATTGCCCTGATAAAAAGATAGAGGAGACATCCTTTTGGAATAGAAACTGCAGACTTCCCGCTCTTTTTGTAGTCGAGCAGGAGACCTGCAAAAGCAATGATAAAAGCAACTGCATTTCTAAAAAAAGCTTTTTGAATAAAGGAAATATCTCCAGCAAGACGGATAAACACCGCCATTAAAGCAAAACAAAAAGCAGAAGAAATTATAAGGATTATTCCCTTGCTTGTATTAGAAATACTCATCTCTAAAAGACCTGACTAAAAATCAAAAATGCAGAACTAAAGAATGTAACGAGACAAATCTTCACTCTGAGTAATATCAGTAAGTTTAGAATCTACATAAGCAGAATCAATTGTAATTGTTTCACCCTTATGTTCGTCTGCTTCAAAGTTGATATCAGCAAGAACTTTTTCCATAATTGTATGAAGACGTCTTGCTCCAATATTTTCATTTGTAGCATTTACTTCTTCTGCAATAACACTCATGCGGTCAATTGCATCTTCTGTAATATCAAGTTTAACACCTTCAGTTTCAAGTAAAGATGTATACTGCATGATAAGAGAGTTCTTAGGTTCCTTTAAGATGCGTTTGAAGTCTTCTTTATTCAAAGAATCAAGCTCTACGCGCAATGGGAAACGACCCTGAAGTTCAGGAATTAAATCACTAGGAGCAGCAACAGAGAAAGCACCAGCCCCTATAAAGAGGATATGAGTTGTGTCAATCACACCGAACTTTGTATTTACGTTACTTCCTTCTACAATTGGCAGAATATCCCGCTGAACACCTTCGCGGCTTACATCCTGACCATGCCCTTCTCCATGAACGGCAATTTTATCAATTTCATCAATGAAGATAATTCCACTCTGTTCAACACGTTTTTTAGCTTCATCAGCAACCTTGTCGTGGTCAACCATATTATCAAGAACTTCTTCTGTAAGGATTTTACGGGCTTCCTTGATAGTTACAGAACGTTTTTTACCTCTGCGTCCACCACCGTTAATCATGCTCATAATTCCCTGCATGCTGTTCTGAAGGTCATCAATTGAACCACCGGCAATAATTTCCATATTTGGCATTTGCTGAGGACGATTTACAACCATATCAACTTCGCGTTCTTCCAGAAGGCCATCTCTAAGCATCTGACGGAACTTTTCGCGAGTATGATTTTCACGTTCTTTTTCAGCAGCATCTTCATCAACTTTCTGAGCTTCAGCGGCAGCCTGATTTGCAGCATTAAGTTCGGCCTGCATTTCTTCTGCAGCCTTGTTCAAATCTATTGTAATTTCATTAGGATTTGACTGAGATAAAAAGCCCATAGGAATTACAGAATCTTTTTTATCTTCTTTCTTTTCAGATTTTTTTCCGCTGCCAGGAACAAGCAGATCAAGAAGTTTTTCTTCTACAATTGAAACGGATTTTTCACGAAGCTGATCTTCCATTTCAGCTTTTACATCATTATATCCAACAGCCATAAGATCGCGAATCATACTTTCTACATCGCGACCAACATATCCAACTTCTGTATATTTTGTAGCTTCAACTTTTAAAAAAGGAGCCCCGCAAAGTTTAGCAAGACGTCTGGCAATTTCAGTTTTACCACAGCCAGTTGGTCCAATCATCATAATATTTTTAGGAGCAACTTCATCACGAATTTCTTCCGGCAACTTAAGACGGCGGAAGCGGTTACGGAGAGCAACTGCAACGGCACGCTTAGCCTTTTCCTGCCCTATAATATATGAATCAAGTTTTTCTACAATCTGTTTTGGTGTAAGATCTGATTTATTTTCGATATTTTCCATGTCTTAAATATAATGATTTAGAAGACGGTAGGCAAATAAAAAAGTGGCTTATCTCTCCTAGAAAAAACAACACCATCTCCATTGTAATAAAGAGAACCAAGTCTGAATTGAGATTTAGTTTTTTCCCAAAAAATACTGTCCAAACCTAAAGCATCATTCTTACTGAAAGAATCATTCATATCAGCCGCTTCATTCTGTTCAAAAGACTCTTCGTGACTAACTTCTTCTCCAAATACAAAAAGCTGGAGTACAAAGGCTGCAATCAGAATTAATAATATTTTTTTCATAAAATTATCTCCCATTTGATTCTTTTAATAGTTGAAATTTGAAAA
>OCTW013428663.1_pt1 | contig 35144 bp, 26 predicted proteins | sample 1539671 | NCBI WGS metagenome assembly OCTW01 (sample SAMN02144230, study PRJEB22623) | gut metagenome | biome: sheep rumen | host: Ovis aries | place: New Zealand
GCCAAAGAAGGCTATGTCGTCAAAGACGATATCGAATTCGGCTCGGCCAACATCATCCCCCTCTGGGCTTTCGGGTTGTTGTATTAATGAGCAAATGAGGAATTACACTATCCTTTATTAATCAGAAATGACGGTTCTGGTTGTATAATCGTTGAAATAAAAAAGGCTTATTGACGTTATTTAAGGTGTGAGGTTGCCTTTATTTGCAGGAAAAGTTGTAACTTTGCAGCGAAAAGTTGCATCCTAACGATTAGGTAGTTTTTTTGATTTAATAATTTAAGGCGCAAGAACGATAACCAATTATGAAGAAAAGACAGTATGAGCAGCCTTCGATAAAAAACAACAGATATGGCATCAAAGAACGAATTAATAGAGGTGCTAAACGAGTACAAACGACTCGGAATCGCTGATCAGATAGACTACGACAAGTTCTGTCTCTATTCGCTTATTACCCATTCTACCGCTATTGAAGGTTCGACAGTTCACCCCTGGGTAGATGGCAATGGCAGAATGTCCCGACTCGTCATGAACCATCTGCAATTTGAATATGGTTTGATTCCAGTAAAGGTCAACAAGGAGGATAAGGCAGAGTATATTCAGGCCTTGATTCAATCCCGTGAACACGATTCGATGGGACCATTCCGAGAGTTTATGCTACAGGAACACATCAAGAATCTTCGCAATGAGATTGACAATTTCCATCAGTCACAAGAAGGTGGACAGAAAACCGGAAAGGTAGACAGAAAAGGTGGACAGGAAACGCGCGACGCTATCCTGCAGATGATTCGTGAGGATGCACATGTTTCCTCGTCAAAGATGGCTGAGCGCTTAGGTATCAATCGCAGTGCCGTCAGCAAGCATCTCAAGAAAATGCAAGACGCTGGTGACATTAGAAGAGAAGGACCAGATAAAGGTGGTAAATGGGTAATAATAAAGTAATTATGGCAGCAGGAAAGTGGATAGGAGGATTCATCGGCTGGATGGCCGGAGGCCCGTTGGGGGCTCTGGCAGGGTATCTTGTCGGCTCGTTGTTCGACTCGATGCTCGACGGGGTGAACTCTCCGGATAATTCAGGCACGTGGGGCTCAGGCTCTCAGCGTGACTATAGTCAGCAGCGTTCGTATCAGGACTTTAACGAGGCCTATCAGCGGGCTTATCGTCAGCGGCAGCAGCAGGGACAGCGCAACAGTTTCCTGTTCTCGCTGCTGGTGCTCTCCTCTTATATTATTAAGGCCGACGGCAAGGCGATGCACTCGGAGATGGAACTGGTGCGCCAGATGCTCCGTCAGAACTTCGGACAGGATGCCGTCAGTCAGGGCAATGAGATCCTGAACAAACTCTTCGACGAGCAGAAGCGTGAGGGCTGGACGCAGTTCAAGCAGACCGTGCGCCAATGCTGCGGACAGATCAACCAGCAGATGGACTATTCGCAGCGGCTGCAGTTGCTGAACTATCTGGTGATGGTGGCTCAGGCTGACGGCCGTGTGCCTCAGAGCGAGATTGCGGCCCTGAAGGAATGCGCCCAGTGGCTGGGGATGTCGGCCTCGGAGGTTGACTCGATGCTGCATCTGCAAGGCGACACGCTGGAGGATGCCTATAAGGTGCTGGGTGTCAGTCCGAATGCTACCGATGACGAGGTGAAGAAAGCCTATCGCAAACTGGCACTGGAGCATCATCCCGACAAGGTGGCAGCCCTGGGCGAGGATGTGCGCAAGGCGGCTGAGAAGAAGTTCCAGGAGATCAATGCGGCTAAGGACCGTATCTGGAAGGCAAGAGGACTATAATAAGCCATTGTTCAGACCCCCTCTGACTCCCCCTAACTTAGGGGGAGAAACAATTACTCTTGTGATTTTCAATCAAAATTGCCAGCGGCTGGGCAACTGCCTGTCGGGCCATAGATGTTTGGCATACTGATAGTGGTAGAGTTCGTAGAGTCGTGTCAGCCGCGTCAGTCGTTGTCTGAAGGCCTCGAAGTTTTTACGCTCAGGCTGTGTCCATTGCACTTCTGCGAGGGCTGCCATACGGGGCAAGGCCTGATACTCCACCATACCTTCCGTCAGCAGATACTCAGACCACAGGTTGGCCTGGGTGCCGAGGATGTGGCGCTTGGCTTCTGCCGATAGGGAGTCGGGGGCAGGCTCAAGGGTGTAGACCTTCTCGACGGGGATGAACCCGCCACAGCGGGTGGGCTCGAACTGCGCCTCTTCCGACTGCAGATAGTCGAAATAGACGTGTGTGGTGGGTGCCATCACGACATCATGGCCCAGTTCGGCGGCCTTGGCTCCCGGGGCCGTACCTCGCCACGACATGATCATCGCATCCTGAGGGGCATTGTTATCCAGGAGTTCATCCCAGCCCAAGGCCCGTCGATGATGGGCCGTGAGGAAGTCGAAGACCCGTTTGGTGAAATAGCCCTGTCGGGTCAGGCCGCCGAGTTGCATGGCCTGACACTTTGGACAGGCATCCCATTTGGCGGTAGGTGTCTCGTCGCCACCGATATGGATCACCTCTGACGGGAAGATGTCCATGATCTCAGCCAGTACGCCCTCCACGAAATCATACACTTTCGGATTGCCGACGCAGAGCACGTCGGTATACACTCCCCAATAATGTCCCACCTGATAAGGACCGCCTGTACAACCCAGTTCGGGGTAGCAGGCCAGGGCTGCGAGCATGTGGCCGGGCATGTCGATCTCCGGGATGATGGTGATGTGGCGTTCTTGGGCATATCGAACGATGTCGCGCGCTTCCTCCTGAGTGTAGTAGCCCCCGTGGGGGATGCCGTCGTCGAGGTCGGAGTTGGTGCCGAGGATGGTGCCGGAACGTTGTGATCCGATGGTCGTCAGTTCAGGATATTTCTTGATTTCGATGCGCCAGCCCTGATCATCCGTCAGATGCCAGTGGAAGCGGTTCATGTTGTGGAGCGCCAGGAGGTCGATGAACTTCTTCACGAAATCCACAGAGAAGAAATGACGCGAGCAGTCGAGGTGCATGCCTCGCCAACTGAAGCGTGGGGCGTCTGTAATAACTGTAGGAGGCAGGAGGGCTCCTTCGTTCACAGCCTTCCTTAGGGTCTGAACGCCATAGAACACCCCAGCGGCAGAGCCTCCCTGGATGGTTATGCCCTTCCGGCTGACAGTGAGGACATAGCCCTCCGTTTCTTTCACGTCAGGATGGATGGCCAGTTCGATATAACGCACTTTTTTCGTCCGCTTCTGCGCCAACTGCAGGTTCATGGCTGTAACCTCTTTCAGGTATTGTTGCAGGAACTCCGCTTCGCTTTGCAGGTCTGGAGTAGACAGAATCTCAACGGTTTCGTCAAGAACAAACGGTTCCCCTTTCTGCATCGTAATGCTTTGTGGCAGGGGCACCACCTCGTAATTAGCAGGATGCCCTGCCAGTGCCCTTGCCGGGCTAAATGATAACAGACACATGATCAGTGATATACCTATCAGATGTCTTCCGCCTATTCTTGTAATCATCTATAAACTATAAACTTTAAACTATAAACTAAAACCTGTATTCCACAAAAGCCTCCATCGCCTCGTAGCAGGCCAGGCCGAGGGCATCATAACGCTTGGCCGTCTCACGGTTCCTGTCTTCGGCACGCTGCCAGAACAGCCGTTCGTCGTTACCCAGGAACGGCGCACTCTCCATTTGACTCTGATGGCGGAGGATGGCATTACGCTTCTCACGTAACTCCTCAGGACTCATCGGCACGCACATCTCAATGTCGGCCACGTCCCACTCTGCCCAGGCCCCACGGTACATCCACACACGGCAGTCCTTCAGCCACTCGGCGCCAGCCTTCTTCTCCTCGTCGATGGCGGCGAATACGGCATCGGTGCACTTACGATGGGTGCCATGAGGGTCAGCGAGATCGGCTGCCACATAGATCTGATGAGGCTGTATCTCCTCTAGCAGTTGCATGATCGGCTCCACATCGCGCTCCGTCATAGGCAACTTCTCAATCTTGCCGCTCTCGTAGAACGGCAGGTCGAGGAAGTGGATATGATCCTTGGTGATATGGTTATAGCCGCAGGCATTACGGGCCTCGCCACGACGGATCAGACCCTTCACGGTGAGGATGGTCTTATTGTCCCAATCCCCCTCTTTCTTCTCCTTCAGGTAACTCATGATTTCACGATAGCGAATCTTGATGACCTCGTCGGAGCCGTTGGCAAAGAGTTTGTTGAAGCCGTTGATGAAATGCATATAGAGCCTCACCTCTTCATCTGCCACAGCGATATTGCCCGATGTCTCGTAGGCCACATGCACGTCGTGCTTCTGTTGCATCAGCCGTCGGATGGTACCTCCCATCGAGATGACATCGTCGTCGGGGTGGGGGGAGAAGACGATGACCCGTTTGGGGTAGGGCTTGGCCCGCTCAGGACGGGTGGTGTCGTCTACGTCAGGCTTGCCGCCAGGCCATCCGGTGATGGTGTGCTGCAGTTCGTTGAACACTTCGATGTTCACCAAACCGGCTTGTCCGTCGAACTGCTCGACGAGGTGGCCCAGGCCGTTGTCCATATAGTCCTTGGTGGAGAGTTTCAATAGGGGCTTGCCTGTCTTGTTACAGAGTTCGATGACCTGTCGCCTTAACTGATGGTCAGGCATCTTGATGTTGGCTGTCAGATTCAGATTCATAATGATAGTAGTAATGGTTATTTGTCCGACAAAGTTACGAATTATAAATGGAACAGCCTTGATTTTTGGGAAGATTAACACTCGTATGGGAAAAAATGATTAACTTTGCAGGCGAAAGCAGTAATAACAATGAAGAAACCAGCGATTATGATCCCTGAGGGGTTACGGGAGGTGTTGTTGCATGCCTGTTGTGCACCATGCTCCTCTGCCATCGTAGAGTGGATGGTGCAGCACGACGTGCGCCCCGTGATATTCTATTACAATCCGAATGTTTGGCCCCGTGAGGAGTATGAGATCCGTAAGAGTGAGAGTAAGCGTCATGCAGAGTCGCTCGGACTGCGGTGGATAGATGGTGACTACGACCACGAGCAGTGGCGGCAGGATGTCTGCGGTCTCGAGAATGAACCTGAGCGTGGCAAACGCTGTGATGCGTGTTTTACACTTCGCCTGACCGTTGCTGCCAGAAAGGCTAAAGAGTTAGGAATAAGATACTTCACCACTACGCTGGCATCCTCTCGCTGGAAAAGTCTGGAGCAGATAGAACGTGCAGGCCATCTGGCAGAACAGGCTGTTAATGGAGTCTCACAAAAAGGACAATCCCCTCTCTGCGATCCTGTCACTTTCTGGGCGCAGAACTGGCGGAAGGGAGGACTCTATGAACGGCGTAATCAGCTGTTGAAAGAATTTAACTTCTACAACCAACAGTATTGTGGCTGTGAGTTCTCTCAGCGGAAGTGAAAAGGTGAAAAAGTGAAAAGGTAGAAAGAGGAAAAATGAAAGAAAAATGAGTTTTTTCTTTGTATTTTGCTCACTTATTCGTAACTTTGCGCCCCAAAATTAATAATGTATTAAATTAATAAAGTATGTCCAACACTAACACTTACGTTGGTTCCAAGATTAAGGGACTCAGAGAGACAAAAAACCTCAGCGTCGAGGAAGTCGCTGAGAGTACAGGTCTGTCGGTGGAGCAGATCAACAGTATCGAGAATGACCAGAACCTGCCCTCGTTAGGGCCGCTGATCAAGATAGCCCGTGCACTGGGTGTCCGGCTGGGCACGTTTATGGATGATAACGACTCGCTGGGGCCCGTCGTGACCCGTGCTGCCGACCGTGAGCGCGATAGCAGCATCAGTTTCTCCAACGGTGCCACCGATGCCCGTAAGCACATGGAGTATCATCCCCTGGCCCAGCAGAAGGCCGGCCGTCATATGGAGCCGTTCATCATCGACATCAACCCCGAAGAGAATACCGACTATAAACTCTCTGCCCATGAAGGTGAGGAGTTCATCTACGTGATGCAGGGCGAAGTGGAAGTGGAATACGGTAAGGAGAAGTATTCGCTGAAGGAAGGCGACTCGATCTACTATGACTCCATCGTGAAGCATCATCTGCACGGTGCCCCAGGTAAGAGTGCCAAGATTCTTGCACTTATTTACATCCCGTTCTGATCATTGAACATTGAAGATTGAAGATGGAAACAAAGAGCGTGAAATTAGATATGGCAGGCAGACCGCTGCCAGACAGGACTTATCCTGCCGAGACCGGCAGTGAGGGCTATACACTCCATGAGCGCACCCTCGGCCAGTGGCTTGAACACTGGGCTGAGACTACGCCCGATAAAGAATATATCGTCTATAGTGACCGTGACCTGCGCTTCACCTGGAGCAAGTTCAATGAGCGAGTGGACAACCTCGCCAAGGGCCTGATCGCCATCGGCGTGAAGAAAGGTTCGAATGTCGGCATCTGGGCTACCAACGTGCCCGACTGGCTCACCTTCCTCTATGCTACGGCGAAGATCGGTGCCGTGCTGGTGACGGTGAATACCAACTATAAGCAGAACGAGTTGGAGTATCTCTGCAAAGACTCCGACATGCACACCCTCTGCATCACCGACGGCACATGGGACTGTAACTATGTGGACATGACCTACACCATGCTGCCCGAGTTGAAGAACTGCGAGCGCGGCCATCTGAACTCGAAACGCTTCCCTTGTATGAAGAACGTGGTGTTCATCGGCATGGAGAAATATCGCGGCATGTACAACACAGCCGAGTTGCTGCTCTTAGGTCAGAACATTGAAGACGAGACGTTGCTGGAGATGAAAAAGCAGGTGACCTGCCACGATGTCTGCAACATGCAGTACACCAGCGGTACAACGGGATTCCCGAAGGGCGTGATGCTTACCCACTATAATATCGCCAACGACGGTTACTTCACGGGCGAGAACATGGGCTTCACCCAGGACGACAAACTCTGTGTCTGTGTGCCGCTGTTCCACTGTTTCGGCGTGGTGCTGGCCACGATGAACTGCCTCACCCACGGCTGTACCGAGGTGATGGTCGAGAAGTTCGACCCCCTGGTGGTGCTGGCCTCTATTCATAAGGAGAGGTGCACGGCTGTCTACGGCGTGCCCACGATGTTCATCGCCGAACTCGACCACCCGATGTTCAACATGTTCGACGTGTCATGTCTCCGTACGGGCATCATGGCTGGCTCCCTCTGTCCTGTGGAACTGATGAAGCGTGTCAGCGAAAAGATGTTCATGACCATCACCAGCGTCTACGGACTCACAGAGTCGTCGCCAGGTATGACGCAGACCTGTCTGAACGACTCGTTCGAGCAGCGTTGTACCACTGTGGGCCGCGACTATCCCTTCGTGGAGGTGAAGGTGCTCGACCCAGAGACTGGCGAGGAGTGTCCCGTCGGTGTGCAGGGTGAAATGTGCTGTCGCGGATTCAACGTGATGAAGGGTTACTATAAGAACCCGCAGGCTACGGCTGAGGTGATCGACAAGAACGGATTCCTCCATTCCGGCGACCTCGGCGTGAAAGACGAGAACGGCTTCTACCGCATCACGGGTCGCATCAAGGATATGATTATCCGAGGCGGTGAGAACATCTATCCCCGTGAGATCGAGGAGTTCCTCTACCACATGGAGGGTATCAAGGATGTGCAGGTGGCCGCCGTGCCTTCGAAGAAGTATGGCGAGGCCGTCGGTGCCTTCATCATCCTGCAGCCTGGCGTGAAGATGGAACCCGAGGATGTGCAGGAGTTCTGTCGCGGTAAGATTGCCCGCTACAAGATCCCGAAGTATGTGTTCTTTATCGATGAGTTCCCATTGACGGGCTCTGGTAAGATTCAGAAGTTTAAGTTGAAGGAGATGAGCCTCGACCTCTGCAAGAAGTTCGGATATGAGGTGATTTAAAGTTGATAGTTTAAAGTTTATAGTTTATAGATGATATGTTCTATAGGCAGAATGGCTTGCAGGGTAATCAGCTATAAACTATAAACTCTCAACAATAAACAAAAAGAAATATGTTTGAGAATTTAAGTGACAGATTAGAGAGATCGTTTAAGATACTGAAAGGTGAGGGAAAGATCACCGAGATCAACGTTGCCGAGACCCTGAAGGACGTGCGCCGTGCACTGCTCGACGCTGACGTGAACTACAAGGTGGCGAAGACGTTTACTGATACCGTGAAGCAGAAGGCGCTGGGTATGAACGTGCTCACATCCGTGAAACCCAGTCAGTTGATGGTGAAGATTGTGCACGACGAACTGGCCGACCTGATGGGCGGCACTGCCTCAGAGTTGAAGGTTGAGGGCCGTGCCGGTGCCCCTGCCATCATCCTCATGTCAGGACTGCAGGGCTCAGGTAAGACGACGTTCAGTGGTAAACTCGCCAACCTGCTGAAGACCCGCAACCATAAGAAACCCTTGTTGGTTGCCTGCGACGTGTATCGTCCTGCTGCCATCGAACAGTTGAAGGTGGTGGGTGAGAGTGTCGGCGTGCCTGTCTATACGGAGCCCGATAATAAGAATGTGGTTGAGATTGCTAACCACGCTATTCAGGAAGCCAAGGCCAAAGCCAATGATGTGGTCATCATCGATACCGCTGGTCGTCTGGCTGTCGATGAGGAGATGATGCAGGAGATTGAGACGCTGAAGAAGGCTGTCAATCCTAATGAGACCCTCTTCGTGGTCGACTCGATGACCGGACAGGATGCTGTGAACACCGCCAAGGAGTTCAACGACCGTCTCGACTTCGATGGCGTGGTGCTGACGAAACTCGATGGTGACACCCGTGGTGGTGCTGCCCTCTCCATCCGTACAGTGGTTACGAAGCCTATCAAGTTTGTGGGTACGGGTGAGAAGATGGAGGCCATCGACGTATTCCACCCCGAGCGAATGGCTGACCGCATCCTCGGCATGGGTGATGTGGTCTCTCTCGTTGAGCGGGCTCAGATGCAGTACGACGAGGAGGAGGCCAAGCGCCTGGAGAAGAAGATCCGCAAGAACAAGTTCGATTTCGACGACTTCATGGGGCAGATCCAGCAGATCAAGAAAATGGGTAACCTGAAAGACCTTGCCTCAATGATTCCCGGCGTGGGTAAGCAGATCAAGGATCTCGACATCGATGACAATGCTTTCAAGGGCATTGAGGCTATCATTAACTCGATGACCCCGAAGGAACGTGCCAATCCTGATATCATCAACCAAAGCCGTCGCCGCCGTATTGCAGCGGGATCTGGCACAAAACTCGATGATGTGAACCGTCTGATGAAGCAGTTTGATCAGACGCGTAAGATGATGAAGATGGTTAGTGGTATGGGCTCCTCTAAGATGGCGCAGATGGCAAACGCCATGAAGGCTATGAAGGGAGGCGGCATGCCGAAGTTCTAATTTCTATTGTTACAGTAAACTAAAAGAATATGCAACTGATAGACGGAAAAGCAACGGCGGCAGCCATCAAGGCTGAGATTGCTGAAGAGGTAAAAGAGATTGTAGCCCGTGGCGGTAAGCAGCCCCATTTGGCAGCAGTGCTGGTGGGTCACGACGGCGGCTCGGAGACGTATGTGAAAAATAAGGTATTGGCATGCGAGGCCTGTGGCTTCAAGAGCACCCTTATCCGCTTCGAGGCCGACATCACGGAGGCAGAACTCCTGGACTGTGTTGACAAACTCAACAAGGATGACGATGTAGATGGCTTCATTGTGCAGTTGCCGCTGCCGAAGCATATCGACGAACAGAAGATTATCGAGGCGATCGACTACCGCAAGGATGTGGATGGATTCCATCCCATCAATGTGGGTCGCATGGCTATCGGCTTGCCGTGTTTCATCTCCGCCACACCTCTGGGTATTATTACATTATTAAAAAGGTATGGCATCGAGACCTCTGGCAAGAAGTGTGTTATTCTCGGACGTTCGAACATCGTCGGCAAACCCATGGCCCAACTGATGATGCAGAAGCAGTATGGCGATGCCACGGTGACGGTATGCCACTCACGTTCGAAGACACTGAAGGAGGAATGTCGTCAGGCAGACATCATCATCGCCGCCATCGGGCAGCCCGATTTCGTAACGGCTGATATGGTGAAAGAGGGAGCTGTGATTGTCGACGTAGGTACTACTCGTGTGCCAGATGCCACTCGTAAGAGCGGTTTCCGTCTGAACGGCGACGTGAAGTTCGACGAGGTGGCTCCGAAGTGTTCTTTCATCACGCCTGTTCCTGGTGGAGTGGGACCGATGACAATATGCTCGTTGATGAAAAACACCCTTGCAGCCGGCAAACGCGAGTATTACAAATGACAGCAGAGGAGTGGTATCAGCAGGGCAATGAGGCCCGTAGGCGCGGCCAGTGGCATGAGGCTATCAATGCCTATATCCAGGCTATAGAGCTTGACCCCGACAGTCCGGCTGTCGAGGCCAAGCGTATGCTCGACGATATCATGGCCTTCTACTGTAAAGATATGTATAATCCCTGAATAAGGAGTATGATGTAGGCATCATCTCGGAAAAACAAAAGAAAATCGCTTTTTCTTTTGGTTTTTCGCTCGATTTGCATTACCTTTGCACCCCGAATTCAGGATTTAATGCATTAAACAGAATCAATATGGCAAAAATGAAGGGCGCCATCGAGGTGAATACCGAAAGGTGCAAGGGATGTTCGTTGTGTATCATCGCTTGTCCCCAGAAAGTCATCGCGCTGGCCAACAAAGTGAACCTGCATGGTTATCCCTACGTAGAAGCTGTCAACGAGGAGGCCTGTGTGGGCTGTGCATCGTGCGGCATCGTCTGCCCAGATGGATGTATCACTGTGTATCGTAAAAGAGTGGAGGACTAAACTATGGCAGAAGAGAAAAGAGAAGTTTTGTTGATGAAAGGCAATGAGGCCATCGCCCATGCTGCTATTCGTTGCGGATGCGACGGCTATTTTGGCTATCCCATTACGCCGCAGAGTGAAGTGATTGAGACGCTGGCAGAGCTGAAGCCGTGGGAGACTACCGGTATGCAGGTGGTGCAGGCAGAGAGCGAGCTGGCTAGTATTTATATGGTCTATGGTGCTGCCGGAGCTGGTAAGCGCGCGATGACCTCTTCGAGTTCTCCTGGCGTTGCCCTGATGCAGGAAGGTATCACCTATATGGCTGGTGCCGAGGTGCCGGGTGTGTTTGTAAACGTGCAGCGTGGTGGCCCAGGTCTGGGAACCATCCAACCTTCTCAGGGTGACTATTTTCAGGCAACCCGTGGTGGTGGTAACGGTGACTACAAGGTGATTGTGCTGGCTCCGTCAAGTGTTCAGGAGATGGCTGATTTCGTTGATCTCGCCTTTGAACTGGCCTTCAAGTATCGCAATCCTGCTATGATCCTATCCGATGGTGTCATCGGTCAGATGATGGAGAAGGTTGTGTTACCGCCATTCAAGCCCCGTCGTACAGACGAGGAGGTCATCAAGCAGTGCCCTTGGGCCTCGACTGGTAAACCGAAGAATCGGGAGCGTGTGGTCATCACCTCGCTCGAGCTGAAGCCTGAGATCATGGAGCAGCGTAATATCGCCCTTCAGGAGAAGTATCGCAAGATAGAGGAGAATGAGGTGCGTTTCGAGCAACAGCAGATGGATGATGCCGAATATGCTATCGTTGCTTTTGGTAGTGCTGCCCGTCTGTCAGAAAAGGCTATCGAGGTGGCTCGCGAACAGGGTATCAAGGTTGGCTTGTTCCGCCCGATCACCCTCTTCCCCTTCCCCACGAAACAGATTGCCGAACTGGCCAAGACAAAGAAGGGTATCCTGGTGGTAGAGATTAATGCCGGACAGATGGTGCAGGACGTTCGCCTTGCTGTGAATGGCGCTGTGCCCGTTGAGCAGTTTGGTCGTCTGGGAGGTATAGTGCCTGAGCCAGAGGAAATCGTTGACGCACTCAAAGAGAAAATAATGAAATAAGACATACTAACAGACAAACAGGCATATTAACATAATCAAAATTTATGTTCGTATGTTATTCTGTCTTTAAATGGTTAATATGTATATGGATAGAAATCAAATAGTTCAACCGGAAAACATCGTCTGCAAGAAGCCGACGCTGATGAACGACAACAATATGCACTACTGTCCGGGCTGTTCGCATGGCGTAGTACATAAGCTCATTGCTGAAGTCATCGAAGAGATGGGTATGGAAGACAAGGCCGTAGGCGTATCACCTGTAGGCTGTGCCGTCTTCGCGTACAATTATATAGATATCGACTGGCAGGAGGCTGCCCACGGTCGTGCTCCCGCATTGGCTACGGGTATCAAGCGCTGCTGGCCCGATCGCCTGGTGTTCACCTATCAGGGTGATGGCGACCTCGCTTGTATCGGTACCTGTGAGACCATCCACGCCTTGAATCGAGGCGAGAATATCGTGATTATTTTCGTCAACAATGCTATCTACGGTATGACGGGTGGTCAGATGGCTCCTACGACGCTGATAGGTCAGAAGACCTCTACATGTCCTTATGGCCGTGATCCTCAGTTGCATGGCTATCCCCTGAAGATGGCTGATATCGCTGCAGGACTGGAGGGCACCTGCTACGTCACTCGTCAGAGTGTCGAGAGTGTGGCCTCTATCAACAAGGCAAAGAAGGCTCTGCGCAAGGCATTCGAGGCTTCGATGGCTGGCAAAGGCTCAAGCCTCGTTGAGTTCGTTTCTACCTGTAACAGCGGTTGGAAACTCTCTCCCGCTAAGGCTAATGAGTGGATGAAGGAGAACATGTTCCCCTTCTATCCCAAAGGTGACCTCAAGGATACAACGAAATGAGAATAATGTTTATAGTTTAAAGTTTATAGTTTATAGATGATATGTTCTATAGGTAGAATGGCTTGCAGGGTAATCAACTATAAACTATAAACTCTAAACAATAAACAAGAAGAAAAAGATAAAACGATGAAAAAGGAAATAATTATCAGTGGTTTCGGAGGTCAGGGTGTGCTCTCGATGGGTAAGATTCTGGCCTATAGTGGACTGATGGAGGATAAGGAAGTGACATGGATGCCGGCCTATGGTCCTGAGCAGCGTGGTGGAACGGCCAACGTGACGGTGATTGTCAGCGACGAGCGTATCTCTTCGCCTATCCTCAGCAAGTACGACATCGCCGTAGTGCTTAACCAACCTTCACTGGAGAAGTTCGAGCCGAAGATCAAGCCCGGCGGAATCCTTATCTATGACGGCTTTGGTATCATCAACAAGCCTACGCGTAAGGATATTACAATCTACGAGATCAACGCTATGGACAAAGCAGCTGAGATGAAGAACGGCAAGGTCTTCAACATGATTGTCCTCGGCGGACTCTTAAAGGTAGCTCCTGTTGTGAGCGATAAGGGGGTGGAGAAAGCTTTGAAGAAGACACTGCCTGAGCGCCATCACGACCTGATTCCGCTGAATATGGAGGCCCTGAAGGAAGGCGCTAAAATCATAGAAGAAGTGTAATCACATCTTCTTGTCAATCATCAAAAAGGGCAGCTCAGGCTGCCCTTTTTGAATCGTTTATTTCCTGATTATTTTCCGTCCGTCCTCTATCACCACACCATGGGTGGAGTCACTGGCATGGATGCCGTTGAGTGTGTAGGCGCGTCCATCACTAATGGGGATGATGCGTGTGGCAGGTGGGACTGCAGTCTCAGAGTCCTCGATGGCATCGTATTCAGCCATTGCCTCGGCAAAGCGGGCGTCGAGGTCTTCTAAACGGTAGAGTCCATCGGCATTGGCTGTCAGCCCTTCAACGGTGACAGAAAGAACCATAGGGGGCATGTCGGATGAGAGCAATGTACGGTTCTGTAACTGGCTGAGCGATGCAAAAACCAAATTGATGGCAACATAATCTTCCGTGCCGTCGTTCCACTTCTCAAAGACGAGCTTTGAACCTATGGGCGTGTGTAGCTCCAATGCGTTCTCTGTTTCCGGATAGTTGAAGCGCAGGGCGGCGCCGATGCTGGCCAGATTGCTGTCGTGGCCGCAGAGGAACATGAATTTTCGGTCACTCCGATTCAATTCCTCACGGATGCGGCTTACCAGCGGATAAGCTAAGTTGACAGCTGCGCTATGAGTGGTAAATAGCAGCCCGTCGTACACCTCCTTTACACCACAGATGGCGCGCCACTGCTCGGTGGTCAGCTCATTGCCGAAGGCTGCCATGCTCTCTGTCTCATAGCATTGCAGCACCAATGCGTCGGCCACGCTGTTGGCCAATGTATACCCCCCCGTCATCTTCGGCTCGCTGCCCTTCTCAATTTTAAACTGTGTGTCGTTATACCAGAAGTGCGTCGTGTCGCCCTTGAGTGCGGCTGGCGAATGGGCTATATCGAGCACCTCTTCCATCAGCTTCAGCGTGGGCTGCATGGAGGCCATCCATGCTTGTACTCCGCGTTTCTCCGAGTCCCCACCACGTAATTCTCCAAGGGACTCTATCTCGCTTAGCACCTGTTGGCGGTAAGAATCGTTCATCTTCGTGAACTGCGGGGTAAACACAGGGTCCATTTTATCCTCAGCCAGCTTGTGTGTGATTTCTACGTTGGCAAAGGGAAGGAAACCGGCAGAGAAATACTTTGCTGTTGCAAACGTGCGCTGGCGAGAGTTGGCATAGAACAGCACCTCGTCACCTTCAGGGCGGTAGTTGTCGGGCAGCAGACCTTCACTGACCACCCATTTGCGGAAGAACTGCCCCATCTCCGTTTCCAGCACACCACCGCGCAGTGACAACTGGCTCGATGGCGATGTCCATTGGAACCATTCGTGGGGTGTCACTCGCATATAGGCTGCTCCGCCAGAAGTCAGCGGCGAGCGGATATTATGACGGCTCATCACCACCACCTCTTTCAGTTGATACTTGGCTCGGAAGTCATCCGAGCGCTTTGTCTGTGCCTGAACACTTACGACAGCCATTATAGCGGCTGCAGTCATAATAAAATACTTCTTCATTTATACTTTTTTTACTGTATGATGCCCTAGTCTTATATTTTCATGGAGAGGGAAATGCGATTTCTACGACGGTCTACCTCGATGACTCTGACCTGTATGTGCTGATGAAGCTTCACCACATCGAGCGGATGGGCGATACGGCGATTGGCCATCTGGGAGATATGTACGAGTCCGTCCTGATGGACACCGATGTCCACGAAGGCACCGAAGTTGGTGATGTTTGTGACGATGCCTGGTAGCACCATGCCCTCCACCAGATCGTCGATGGAGGCGACGTTCTTATCAAATTCAAACTCCTCTAGCTGCTCTCGCGGGTCACGGCCAGGCTTCTCCAATTCCTTCATGATGTCAGTAAGGGTGGGGATGCCAACCTCCGTGGTCACATATCGCTTGATGTCGACGGCCTCACGTTTCTCCTTATTATTTATAAGGTCGACAACGGTACAGCCCTGATCCTTGGCCATCTGCTCTACGATGGGGTAGCTCTCAGGATGAACGGCAGAGTTGTCGAGTGGGTTCTTGGCTCCAGGGATGCGTAGGAAACCTGCACACTGCTGGAAGGCCGACGGCCCGAGGCGAGGCACCTTTTTCAGCTGGGCACGTGAGGTGAAGGCTCCGTTCTCGCGGCGATAGTCTACAATATTCTTTGCCAGCACAGGGCCAAGGCCGCTGACATACATCAGTAGATGCTGCGAGGCCGTATTGAGATTCACGCCAACGCTGTTTACACAACTCTCGACGGTCTGGTCGAGTGAGTGCTTGAGTTTTGTCTGGTCCACATCGTGCTGATACTGTCCAACACCAATGCTCTTGGGATCAATCTTGACGAGTTCGGCAAGGGGATCCATGAGTCGGCGACCTATGGAAACGGCTCCACGTACGGTGACATCTTCGTCGGGGAACTCATCACGTGCAATCTTCGAAGCGGAATAGACAGAGGCACCATCTTCGGAGACAACGAAGACCTGGGGTTTGAGTGTTGAGGTTTGAGATTTGAGGTCTGTGTCGATGTTATATTTCCCTGCAAGGGCATCCTTGATGAAATGGTCTGTCTCGCGGCTGGCAGTGCCGTTGCCGATGGAGATGGCCTCTATCTGATATCTCTTGACCATCTTCAGGATGGCTACGGCAGCCTCCATCCGTTTATTTACGGGCGGATGAGGGAAAATAGCCTCATGGTGCAACAGGTTCCCCTGTGCATCGAGGCATACCACCTTGCAGCCCGTTCGGAAGCCAGGGTCTACGCCCATCACTCGTTTCTGGCCTAAGGGGGCACCCAGCAGGAGCTGGCGCAGGTTCTCTGCAAAAACTCGGATGGCCTCTTCGTCGGCTTTTTCCTTGCTCTGGGCGGCAAACTCTGTCTCGATAGCGGGTTTGAGCAGTCGTTTGTAGCCGTCTTCGACAGCTTCTGCCACTAGTCGGCCGCAGGGCGTATTCCCATAGACATAATGTCGTTTCAGTCGATCTATGGCCTCTTCATCGTCGGGGGTGATGCTGATGCGTAGGATGCCTTCGGCCTCTCCTCGGCGCATGGCGAGCAGACGGTGCGAGGAGCAGCGCTTCAGGGGCTCCTCCCAGTCGAAGTAGTCGCTGTATTTCGCTGCCTCGTCGGTGTCGGCTTTTGCCTTGACGACCTTTGAAACGATGAAGGCTTGGCGGGCGAAAAGGTTGCGGAGCTGTTGCCTACTACGCTCGTCTTCGCTGACGGTCTCGGCGATGATGTCCTGGGCACCCTTAAGGGCGGCAGCGACGGAGGGGACGCTGCTGACGTCTCCGGAACGGGGATCAGGAGCGGAGACGAAACGGACAGCGGCGGCTTCTGGATCGCGTTCGCGTTGCAGCATGATGAGCTTGGCTAAGGGTTCGAGTCCCTGCTCTCGGGCTACTTGGGCGCGAGTGCGGCGCTTGGGACGGAAGGGGAGGTAGATGTCTTCCAACTCCGTTGCATCCCAGCAGTCGGCAATGCGCTGCTCGAGATCTGGCGAAAGCTTGTCGAGCTCTCTGATGGTCTTCGTGATCGTCTCCTTGCGCTTCTCTATCTCCTTGAACTTGTTGAAACGGTCGCTGATGGCGGCTATCTGTACCTCGTCGAGCCCTCCTGTACGCTCCTTTCTGTATCGGGATATGAAGGGTATGGTGCAACCTTCCTCAAGGAGTGAAAGCGTGTTAGCGACAGCTTTTTCCTTAAGGTTCAGGGCGCTGGCGATGAGCTGGGCAAAAGTGTTCTTTTCCATGAGCTATGGGATAAAATCGTTAATTTGTGTGCAAATATAGTAATTATCCGTGAGAAATTTGTAATTTTGCACCCCGAAAATGAAAAAAAGAATGAGAATAAGGATAGTATTGCTGCTGATGCTACTGTTGACAGCCCTCTGCTCTGTGCAGGCGGCTGAGACTCCTAATGCCCGTCAGGCGCGTCGCATCTTCAACAGTGCCTACCAGCAGGTGTTTGGCGACCAGGGGGCAACCTTGCGCTACGACGTGAATATCATTGGTATTTACAAGACCCACGGTACGATTTGGTATAAGGGGAAGAAGAGCAAGTTCGTCGACGAGAAGATGAACTCGTGGAATGATGGTACGACTGTATATACCATCAAGAAAAAGAAACGGAAGAATGAGGTGGAAATCTACAATGCCCGCAACAATAAGTCGGACAAGTACTCCTCGAAGTTCAAGTTCGAACCCGACAACTTTGACTACTCCATCGCTGAGCATGAGGATGGCCTGATGGTGACGCTGAAGGCCAAGAAGGGCGTCAAGGGCATCAAAGAGGTGCATGCGTTGGTAGCTCGTGGTACCTACCATCCTATCAGACTGCGCATCAAGATAGCTTTTGTATGGACGACCATCAAGATATCCAACTTCCGTTCTGGTGGCATCACGGACGAGATACTCCGTTTCCCCAGAGAGCAGTACAAGGACTATCACTTCGTTGACAAGCGCGACAAATAAATCGTAAATCAGTAAATCTAAATCCCATGGTCTCTGTAGAAGGACTGAAAGTAGAGTTTGGCGTGAAGCCATTGTTCGTCGATGCGAGTTTCGTTGTCAACGATCGCGACCGTATTGCCCTCGTTGGGAAGAACGGTGCTGGCAAGTCGACGATGCTGAAGATTCTCTGCGGCCAGCAGAAGCCCACGGCAGGAACGGTGAGCATTCCCAATGACTGCCGCATCGGCTATCTGCCCCAGGTGATGATTCTGCAGGACGATACGACGGTGCGCGAGGAGGCTCAGAAGGCCTTTGCCGACATCACCCGGATGAAAGAGCGCCTCGACAAGATGAACCAGGAGCTGGCAGAGCGTACCGACTATGAGAGCGAGAGCTATCTGGCGCTGATAGAACGATACACCACCGAGCACGAACGCTATATGATGATGGGAGCTGAGAGCCGTGAGGCAGAGCTTGAGCGTACACTCATGGGACTTGGCTTCCTGCGTTCCGACTTCGATCGTCCTACCTCAGAGTTCTCAGGTGGCTGGCGCATGCGTATCGAGCTGGCGAAGATTCTCCTGCAGAAGCCCGACGTGCTGCTGCTCGACGAGCCTACGAACCATCTTGACATCGAGTCGATCCAGTGGCTGGAGCAGTTCCTTGCACAGTCGTCGAGTGCCGTCGTGCTGGTCAGCCACGACCGTGCATTTATAAATAATGTGTCGAACCGCACCCTGGAAATCTCCTGCGGAAGGGTGATTGACTATAAGGTGAAGTACAACGAGTATGTCGTGCTTCGCAAGGAGCGGCGCGAACAGCAGCAACGGGCCTACGAGAACCAGCAGAAGGAGATTGCCGACATGCGCGCCTTCATCGAGCGCTTCCGCTATCAGGCCACGAAGGCCGTGCAGGTGCAGCAGAAGGTGAAGCAGCTGGAGAAGATCGTACCCATCGAGGTCGACGAGGTTGACAATTCGGCGATGCACCTGAAGTTCCCGCCTTGTCTGCGCTCTGGCGACTATCCGATCATCTGCGACGAGGTGCGTAAGGACTATGGAGCCCACACCGTGTTCGACCATGTGACGCTCACCATCAAACGGGGCGAGAAGGTGGCCTTCGTAGGCAAGAACGGCGAAGGAAAGTCTACCCTCGTGAAGTGCATCATGGGCGAGATCCCCTTTACGGGCGAACTGAAGGTCGGCTATAACATCCAGATCGGCTATTTCGCCCAGAACCAGGCCCAGTTACTCGACGAGAACCTCACCGTCTTCCAGACCATCGACAACGTGGCAAAGGGCGAGGTCCGTCTGCGCATCAATGATATCCTTGGCGCCTTCATGTTTGGCGGCGAGGAGAGTGACAAGAAAGTGAAGGTGCTCAGCGGGGGCGAGCGGAGCCGTCTGGCCATGATCCGCCTGCTCCTGGAGCCTGTGAACCTGCTCATCCTCGACGAGCCCACGAACCATCTCGACATGCCTTCGAAGGATGTGCTCAAGGAGGCCATCCGCGCCTTCGACGGCACAGCCATCATCGTCAGCCACGACCGTGAGTTCCTCGACGGCCTGGTCACGAAGGTCTACGAGTTCGGAGGGGGAAGAGTCAGGGAGCATCTCGGCGGTATATACGACTTCCTCAGGGAGAAACGGATAAGCGAACTCAATGAACTGGGCAGGCAAAACGACAGTTTGCCTAAGGTAAACTCCCAGTTTAGTATAGGTAAACAGTCAGTTTACCCTAGGGAAACTGCCAGTTCTCAGCAAGGGAACACAGAGGAAGCCGTATCCAAAGCCCTCAGCTATGCCGAGCACAAGGAGCTGCAGAAGCGTCGGAATCGGGCCGAGAAGGCCGTGAAGGAGTCGGAGGCGAAGATCGAGAAGATGGAGAACCGCCTGAAGGAACTCGACGACCTGCTGATGGTGCCCGAGAACGCCTCGGACATGACGCTCGTGACAGAGTACACCTCGACCAAGCGCAGCCTCGACGAGGAGGTGGAACGCTGGGAGAAACTGAGTGAGGAATTAGAGAATCTTTTAAACGAATGATATGAAACGAATCGTAACAATGTTGGCAATGGCATCAATCTCGATGTTGACAATGGCCCAGGACGGGCTGCGCTCGGGCCTGAATGTGGCGAACCTTGACAAGACGGTACGCCCTGGTGATGATTTCTATGAGTACGCCTGCGGCGGATGGATGAAGAACAATCCCCTGCCGGCAGCCTATTCGCGCTACGGCAGCTTCGACAAGTTGCAGGAAGACAACGACAAGCGGGTGAACGGCATCCTGAAGGAACTGCAGGAGAATACCTATGAGAAAGGGACGCTGGAGCAGAAACTCAGCGACCTCTATAAACTCGCGATGGACTCCGTGCGCCGCAACCAGGAGGGCGTGGCGCCGCTGATGCCCCTCATCAAGCGTCTGGAGCAGGCCAAGACCAACGCACAGTTGCAGGCCATCCAGCTCGAGCTGGCACCTTACGGCGAGGAGGAGTTCTTCTTCTGTGGCTTCGGTGCTGATGAGAAGAACGCCACGCAGAACATCCTGAACGTGTCGCAGGGCGGACTCTCGATGGGCCAGAAAGAGTATTATCTCGACAATGACAAGGCTACGGCTGATATCCGCGAGGCCTTCAAGAAGCACGTGGTGAAGATGTTCCAACTCTTCGGCTTCAGCAAGGGAACTGCCACGAAGAAGATGCAGAACATCATGAAGGTGGAGACGGCGCTGGCCAAGGTGTCGAAGTCGCGCACTGAACTCCGTGACCCCGAGGCCAACTACAACAAGATGACGCTGAAGGAGTTTGAGACGAAGTACCCCCATCTGCCGCTGGTGAAGGTGATGAATGCCCAGGGCGTCGATACCAAACATCTGCAGGAGATGGTCGTAGGCCAGCCTGCCTTCTTGGAAGGTGCCGATGCGCTGGTGGCAGCCATCAAGCCCGCCGAGTACCGCGACGTGATGGAGTGGGGCATCATCTCCAGCGCTGCCAACTATCTGAGCGATGCCACCGTCGCCGAGAGCTTCGACTTCAATGGCCGCGTGCGTTCAGGTCGTAAGGAGAACCATCCGTTGTGGAAGCGCAGCACCAGTCAGGTGGAGCGCGTGATGGGTGAGGCTCTGGGTAAGATCTACTCAGAGAAGTATTTCCCCGAGGCTGCCAAGCAGCGCATGATCACGCTCATCAAGAATCTGCAGATCGCCCTCGGAGAGCGCATCGCCGCCCAGGACTGGATGGACGACTCGACGAAGGTGAACGCCCTGCTGAAGCTCAACTCCTTCTATGTGAAGGTGGGCTATCCTGACAAGTGGACGGATATGTCGAAGCTACAGATAGATCCTGCCAAATCTTATTACGAAAATATGCAGGAGTGTGCTAAGTTCTGGCTGGCATGGCGACTCGACCATACCGTGGGCAAGCCTGTGGATCGCGACGACTGGTATATGACACCTCAGACGGTCAATGCCTACTATAACCCCACTACCAACGAGATTTGCTTCCCTGCTGGCATCCTGCAGTATCCTTTCTTCGACATGAATGCCGACGATGCCTTCAACTATGGTGCCATCGGCGTGGTGATCGGTCATGAGATGACGCACGGCTTCGATGACCAGGGACGTCGTTTCGACAAGGATGGTAACATGCACGACTGGTGGACGGCGGAAGACGGAAAGAACTTTACAGCGCGCACGGATAAGTATGCTGATTTCTTCTCGGCCATCAATGTGCTGCCCGACCTGAAGGGTAATGGACGTCTGACTTTAGGTGAGAATCTGGCTGACCATGGTGGTCTGCAGGTAGCATGGGCTGCGTATAAGAATGCCACGAAGCGTCAGCCGTTGGGAGAAAAAGACGGTCTGACGGCCGACCAGCGTTTCTTCCATGCCTATGCTGGTGTGTGGGCTGCCAATATCACCGAGGAAGAGATTCGTAATCGTACGAAGAGCGACCCCCATGCTCTGGGCCGCTGGCGTGTCAACGGCGCCCTGCCCCACATCAATGCATGGTATGAGGCCTTCGGTGTGAAAGAAGGCGATAAGATGTTCATTCCGGAGTCTGAACGCCTCCAATTGTGGTGATTTCTGAATATTTTTGCATAAAATGCCGTCGTAAATATAAATTTACGGCGGTTTTTTTTGTAAGTTAAATTATTTTTCATATCTTTGCACCTAACTTAAAGAACAAATGCCACTTTTATATATGGACGAAGATATTACACTACATCCCGAAGAAAACAATGGAATCCAGCGGGAGAGACAACGTGAAGAGCTTAGTCTGACCCGTGATAACGAGCAGCAAGGGCGTCAGCAGATGCAGATGCAGGGAGCCCTGGGCGTGAAGTGCCCCCATTGTGGTGCCATCAACGACTCCGAGGCAGCCTATTGTGCCTCCTGTGGTAATCCTATCGGTATGATTGCTTGCCCGAACTGCGGTGCCGAACTCGATCCCGATGCCGACTACTGTGAGTCGTGCCGCAGATATATCAAGCACGATGCCTGTTCTTTCTGTGGCGCCCATCTCTCTCCCAGCGACGCGTTCTGTCAGGAGTGTGGCAGTCCCAGGGGAGGCATTGTCTGTCCCGTCTGCCATACGCTGAACGACTTCTCGTTTTGTAAGCAATGCGGTACGGCCCTGACTGACGAGGCCCGTCAGCTGATGGAACGGGTGCATGAGATGCCAGAGTTCAAGGAGTTGCAGCGGCTGGCAACGAGCCTCCAGCAGCTGGAGCAGTCGATACCTTATACCACAGAGAGTGACCTCCTGAAGGATCAGCGTAACATCAAGCTGCGTGAGCGGGTGCTCACCCTGCTGGCAGAAGACCGTGGCATCGCCCATCCCGTCATCCCTGAGGCTCAGAACAAACGGCTGAGCAAGGAGGAGTATGACGCCCGGAAGAAGGAGCGCCTTGAACAGATTGCTGCCATCCTCGACAAGATGGTTCAGAAACCACAGCCAAAGCCGGCTCAGGTACGCAACTATGCGATGGCCTGTCGGCCGGTGGGTGTCAGACTGGCATGGGAGTGTAACTTCAAGCATGCCCTGCACTCCAGTCCCTGTGGCTGTGCCAAGCCGCAGCTGGGTGGCAAATGGATTATCCTTGGTAAGGATGTGAAAAAAGAAATAACTGACGATAAGTAATAGATATGAGCACGGAAAGAACCTTGGATCCGGTGCAGCCGGATCAGACGGATCAGACGTTACGGCCGGATAATGATACGACGATGCGCCCCACGACCATCGAACCAGAGGCGTCTCAGAACGAAGGTACGGCGCGAGCTGACGGTAAAGAAGCATCAAATGAGGATGTAAAGGAAGAAAGTTTCATCCTCAAAGGTGTCTTGTATCGGCTGGTTCGTGTGCTGAGCAATAACTCTGGGGAGGCACAGGTGTTCCTAGTGGAACATGATGGGGAGACTTATGTGCTGAAGATTTATTATCCCAACTTCGACGTCAATAAGAAGATTCTTCAGGCCGTCTATAATTTCGGCTTCGAGATGATTGTCAGGGTGTACGACTTCGGCAAGACCTATGTCGACGGCAAGCATCGTTACTACGAACTGATGGAATATCTGAAGGGCGGCACGCTGTCGGAGTTTCGCATGAATGGCGACCAGGACAAGTTCCGCCGCATAGCCCTTCAGGGTGCTGCAGCCCTGGCCTATTGTCACCAGAGTAACATCCTCCACAAGGATGTCAAACCCAGCAATTTCTTCTTCCGCGACAAGGAACATACGGAACTTGTGCTGGGCGACTTTGGCATCTCGGCTTTGCTGGGTCAGGATGGGAGGGCTCATAAGACCTCTCAGGCCCGGACGCCTATTTATGCTGCCCCGGAGATGTATGCCGACGTCATCGACGGCGTGGTGGAGGTGACACCTGCTGCCGACTTCTACTCACTGGGTATCACCCTCATGGCACTGTGGCTGGGCGAGTCGCCCATGAGCAGCAACGAGCGGGTGATGATGCGGCAGAAGAACGAGGGGCGTCTTCCGCATATCAACGAACTGCCGGAACGCGTCAGACTGATCGTACAGGGCCTGACGGTGGTAAATCCCGCCAAGCGCTGGGGGTACAATGAGGTGGAGGAGTGGTTCCTCGGCGGGACACCGAAGGTTGACCTCTCGTCACCGTTCCTGAAGTACAAGAGCTTCATCGTCGACCCAGACCGTAATCTCGTGGCCGACAATATCCACGAACTGATTCCCCTGTTGCTCGACAACGAGAAACTGGCAATGGGCTATCTATACAACGGCCGTATCAGCAGTTGGCTGGAGTCGTGCGGCAACCAGAAGCTCAGCACCATCGTCCGCGACATTGTCGTGAACCGCTATCCTGTCGACCAGCATGCAGGTCTCATGGCTGCTGTCTATGCCATGGAGCCCACCTATCCTTATAAAGATGTGAGAGGAAATCTGTGTGACGATATCCACAGTGTGGCAATCTCGCTGCTGAGCTACCAGAAGGAGTACGGGCTCCTGCTGACCAATCCGAACGACAGCCTCTTCCTCTATCTGGAGTCGCATACCAAGTGCAATGTGGATCGTATCCGTTCCTATTTCGCCAAGAATGATGACTCGCAGACCCAGGTGGCTGTTATCAGAACGGCCTATGAGATTGACCCGGAGATACCATTGCTGCCGCGCTATCCGACATCTTCGCTGAAGGAGATAGTAAAAACATTCGGCAAGGAGAAACTGAGCGAAGACGACTGGCACAGTCTGACTGACGGGCGGCTGTTGTCGTGGATGTACAGTCATGAGGACCGGATGGCCTGTGAGAGCCTGAGGATCCTGACAGCAGGACAGCCTTATTCAGAGACGCTGGCTTATAAGGTGCTGTACAACCTTGACCGCGATGCCGCTTATGACCTGAAACGTACTTTCACGCCAACCCAGATTGGTGAGTACCTCTCTGACCGTCTGAAGAATGTAGAGCACCTCGGAGAGAAAGAGTTCAACGAGGAGATGAACGACTTCACGGACATGAACGGCCGTTTCAGTTACTATGCCCAGCTGCACGGCTGGACGGAGATACTCAACGAGTATAACCGTTGCTTCGACCTGAAGAGCGAAGAGAATCGTGAGCGGCTGGGACTCTACGACTATCGCACGGCCATCTACCGCTTCTGCCGTATCCTTGGTGTGACGCCCGTCTACCAGATGCCCGACGGCACAGAATATGCTGATGGTCTCAACCTGAGCATCCACAACAATTCTCAGGTACGTAGTGAGATACGCAACGGCTCTTTCGCACAGTGGCTCTCCGTATTCTATCATGAGAATCCGCATTCTGACTTTTCCGAGGCCTATTCCTACGAGCGGTCGTTGGAACAATGGCTGAAGAAGTTGGGCGAGATAGACATTGCATATCCTTACTATAAGCGTTTCATCGATGCCTGTGAGGAGACAACGAAGCGGGTGACGAACGTCCGCGACAACTGGCAAAGGGCCAAGGGTAGGGAACAGCTGTGGCGCACTGTGTTCTTTTCGCTCTGCGGCATCTGGATCCTGCTGGTGCTCATCTTTGGTGTCAAGGACCGTACCTATCTGCTCGACCACACCTTCCTCTGCATTGGCCTGCCACTGGGAGGCATGACAGGTGTCATCGTCGGCACGAGGGCCTACTTCCGCGGATACGACTTCCTCTTCTCGTGCCTATGGGGCCTGGCAGGAGCGTTCTCTGCTTTTATACCTATTATTATTCTTAAATATATAGGGCAGTCGCATCCGGGTCTGTTCAACGTGACAATCATCTTGATCACCTTGGCGTATATGCTGGTCTGTCATCTGACAGATTTCCGTGGCGATGAGAAGGCCGACAGTAAACTGATTGCTGAGGTGCTTGATAATGATGTGAAGTCGACGTTGCTGGAGCCGTTGTACTATACCTTCAAGACAAAGTCGTATAAGTATAATGGCTCTAAGTTCGGTGTGTTGAACGACGTGACCGATCAGGTGCGCTCCATCAGTGGTGAGAGCGTGCTACACTACGTGTTGTGGAGCATACTTGCCTTTATCTTTGTGCTGAATTTCATCATCTTCAGCCCAAGCCTGTTGAATGTCAACAACCCGGATAAGATAAGTTTCTCTCCCTCTGATGTGGTTAGACAATTAGAAAAAGATGTAGAATAATGGTTTGTGAGAATTGTCATAAGGAAAACAGAAGCGTAGCTAAATTCTGTAAGTGGTGTGGGCACCCCCTCGCCAGCAGGGATTTGCTCGACCGCCTGGTAGGGCTCGACGAGGTGAAGCGGCAGCTGAAGACAATCGTGAACACGTATACCTACCTTCAGTCCCGTAAGGACATTGCCAAGGTTCGCATATCTGTCAATGCCATTGTTATTGGTGAGACAGGAACGGGTAAGACCATGCTTGCTGAGATTCTTCGTGACTATTTCTACCAGCATAAGATCATAGAGAAGCCGAAGCTGACGATGGTTGATGCCGTCGACTATCAGCGGTTTGTCGATAAATGGGACGATAACATCAAGAAGGCCAAGGGCGGAATACTGTTCTTCGACAATGTGCAGAAGCTGCTGCCCGACAAGTACTCCAATCAGGTGAACCCCCTTGACAAGCTGTTCGTGGAGATGGACAAGTGGGAGGATAACCCCATCGTGGTGATCTCTGGCCTGTCGAAAGGACTGGAAGACTTCCTCGAAAGCAATCCTGCCATCGTCAACCGTTTCAAGTACACCTTCCGTCTTCCCACGCCAGGCTATCATGAACTGGCAGACATCTGTAAGCTGAACCTGCGTACGAAGTATGGTATCACCAAGTTCTCGCAGGAAGCCGAGAACCAGCTCTCGCGCTATTTCAAGTACCAGGTGAAGATTAAGGACGAGCTCTTCGGCAACGGCCATCTTGCCAACAAGACGGCAGAGGATATCTTCACGCAGTTCATCAGCCGTGGGGCCGATGCCACTCAGGTGGAACGCGACGATATCAAGGGTTATGTGCCTGAGGAGCGCACTGTCGAGGATATCCTCAAGGATCTCGACAGGTTTATCGGCATGGACGAAGTGAAGAGTGCCGTCCGAGAGATGGCTTACTCGGTGCAGAATGCTCTGCAAAGGGCTGAACGCGGACTGGGAGAGCAGGAGAAGATGTCGATGCATATCATCCTGACTGGTAATCCTGGAACGGGTAAGACGACCATCGCCAGAAAACTCGGCGAGATACTGGCATCGGTAGGTTACCTCGACAGTGGTCATGTGGTGGAGGTGGACCGTGCAAAGATGGTGAGCCCCTATCAGGGGGAGACCCCCAAGGTGGTAGACCGTCTGTGCGACAAGGCCATGGGTGGAATCCTCTTCGTCGATGAGGCCTATACCCTTGCACCGTTGAATGCCTCGGGAGAACGTGACAATCAGGGGGCACAGGCTCTTGAAAAACTGATGAAGCGTATGGAGGACGACCGTGGGAAGTTTATCGTCATCGCCGCAGGCTATCGGATGGAGATGGAGAACCTCTTCCGTATCAATCCGGGCTTCCGCAGCCGCTTCAACTATTTCCTCGATATTAAGGACTACACGCCAGACCAGCTGTTCCAGATAATGCTTGTCTTCGCTAAAGACAAGAAGTATATCTTCTCCAAAGAGGGCGAGGAACTGACCAGGAAGATGATCACGGAGATGTATAACTCCCGTGACAAGGATTTTGCCAACGGCCGTACCATGCGCTCACTCTTCGACCAGATATGCAAGAAGCAAGCCCAGCGTCTACAGGGTGCGAGCATCGCCAGCATGACAAACGAGGAGCTGATGACCATCATGGCGGAGGATATTCCTTATGAGGCACCAAAGTCGGTGGATATCTCCGACTGCCTGGCAAAGCTCGACGGACTGGTGGGTCTCACAGCTGTGAAGAAGGAGGTGTCGAACCTGGCATCCTTCCTGAACCTGCAGATCAAGCGTGGCGAAACCAATACCTTCCAAGGCAAGCATTATGTCTTCACTGGTAATCCCGGTACGGGTAAGACTACCGTCGCCCGTATCATGGCCGATGTCTTCAGGACTCTCGGTATCGTCGCCAAGGGCCAGTTGGTCGAGGCCGACCGCTCTAAGCTGGTGGCAGGCTTCTCCGGGCAGACAGCCATCAAGACCAACCAGCTGGTGGATCAGGCCATGGGTGGCGTGCTGTTCATCGATGAGGCCTACACACTTAAGTCGGGCGATGGCGACACCTTCGGTTCGGAAGCCATCGACACGCTGCTCAAACGACTGGAAGACGACCGCGGCAAGTTTATCTGTATTGTGGCCGGCTATACCGATCAGATGCACGACTTCATCGACTCGAACCCAGGTCTGAAGAGTCGTTTCACACAGACAATCCACTTCGACGACTATACACCCGACGAGTTGACGGAGATATTCCTTAATCTGGCAAAGAGCAAGAACTTCAATGTCGACGAGGAGACCCGTGCGGCCATCCATCGCCAGTTTGAGCAACTCTACCTGCGCCGGGATAAGAACTTCGGAAATGCCCGTGAGGCCAGAAGGGTGTTCGACGAGGCTGTCGAGCGGCAGAGTCAGCGACTGGTGAAGCTGATGAATGATCCCGGCTTCCAGGAGAGTGATATGTATAGCTTGACGACCGACGATCTGCCCATGGCACAGAGCGAGGCAGCCCGTCCGCTCGACGAGGTGCTCAACGAACTTGATGAGTTTGTGGGCATGCGCTCTGTAAAGAACTCTATCCGCCGGCTGGCCGTACAGAGCATGTTCATGAAGCAGCGTGCCGCCATGGGGGCCGGAAAGGTTCAGCAGATGGCGATGAACTTCATACTGACAGGTAATCCCGGAACGGGAAAGACCTCTATCGCCAGGAAGATGGGTGAGATACTCCAGGCAATGGATATCCTGCCTACGTCGAGGGTGTTGGAGGTGAGCCGTGCCACCTTGGTTGGAAAGTATATGGGTGAGACGCCGAAGATCGTCAACAATATGTGTGACAAGGCTATCGGCGGCATCCTGTTCATCGACGAGGCCTACACCCTCAGCGAAGGCACTGACCAGTATGGCAAGGAGGCCATCGACACGCTGATGAAACGGATGGAAGACGATCGTGGTAAGTTCGTGGTGATCGCTGCAGGCTATAAGGATAAGATGGAGATTTTCCTCCAGACGAATCCTGGCCTCGCCAGCCGCTTCACCCATAAACTGCATATCGACGACTATAACGAAGATGAGCTGCTGGCTATCTTTAAGCATATGGCTCAGAAGGAGCAATACACGCTCACACCGCCGGCAGAGTTCAAGGCTCTCGATACCATCTACAGGATGGTGCTGGCCAAGGATGAGTCGTGGGGTAATGCCCGTGAGATGCGTAACCTGCTCGACACGACAGTGCAGAAGTTGTCGCTCCGCGTGTCGCAGATGCCGAGTGACCAGGTGACGAAGGAGACCTACCAGCTCATCTTGCCCGAGGATATTTCAATCAGTAAATAGTAAATCAGTAAATCGAAAATAGTAATATGATAGTTTGTCCGACTTGCAAAGAAGAGATCGACGACGATTCCCGCTATTGCGACCAGTGTGGTCAGGCTCTGCTGTACTGTAACCAGTGCGGCAGGGTGGGCATTGGTCGGCGATGTACCTATTGCGGAGGCCTCATGGTGGCGCCAGGCAATGAGGCGCAGCATGCAACGAACGATGGTGTCGCCTCCGTGGGGTATGCCACTTACGGGTCACTCCGGCAGGATGACTCTCGGCAGGGCGTAGGTGGCAGCATGCCTGTGCTGACACTCGCCAACGACAGCTTGAACATCCGCATAGTAGCCATGAACGGGGCCATCATCGGCCGTCGAAAAGGGCCTTATACGCAGTTCTTCGAGAAACAGGCCTACGTCTCGGGTGTTCATGCCCAGCTTATGTATAATCCTGGAACGGGATGGTGCGTTGTCGACAAGCACTCTTCCAACGGTACAAAGCTGAACCAGCGCCAGATACAGCCCGACGTGAACATGACTTTGAACAATGGGGATATCCTCACAATCGCCAATGTCAACTTGCAGGTAATTATTAGGTAATGTAAGGATGATGATAATAGATATATCAGCCGCCAGTTGGACTGGACGTGTGAGGAGCCAGAACGAGGATATGATATTGGTGGCTGACCGTTTTATACGAGAAGACAGTTTAAAGACACAGGCAGTCGTCGACGGCGACGACCGCTTGCTGATAGCAGTGGCCGATGGCATGGGAGGCCATAACCGTGGCGATGTCGCCAGCAGCGACACCCTGCACAATCTGCAGTACTTCTTCTACGACATCCCGGCGTGCCTCACAGCAGGCGATTTCAACGAGGCTATCGTGGGATGGCTGGAGTCCATCAATAACTATGTCGCTGCGAAAGGACGTGCCGACGAGCAATTCAAGGGCATGGGAACAACACTTGTAGGCTTTGCCTATTACAATAGTAACTTCTACTCGATGAACTGTGGTGACAGCCGGCTCTATCGCTTCAATGACCATCAACTGGTTCAGATGACGACAGACCACTCCCTGAGCAATATAGACGCAAACGAGAAGCATTCTAACGTCATCACCAACTGTATTGGTGGAGGATTCAACTCTTCCTTTATTGATATGGTGCAGATAACGGCTATGGTCAAGAGCGGCGATCTCTTCCTGCTCTGTAGCGACGGACTGACGGACATGCTCGACGATGCGGCAATCAGTGAGCTGTTAGCGCAGGGTGCCGATGCCAGTGCCCTCTGTAGTGCGGCCATCGAGGCGGGGGGTATCGACAATGTCTCCTGTTGTGTGATAACTGTCAAATAGTAAATCGTAAATCAGTAGATTGTAAATAGAAAATAGTAAATACTAAGATGCCATTAAGATTACCAGATAAACTTCCGGCTATAGACCTGTTGAAGCATGAGAATATCTTTGTGATGGACGATACCAGGGCACACGCTCAGGACATCCGTCCGCTAAAGATTGCCATCCTGAACCTGATGCCGCTGAAGATTACCACAGAGACAGACCTTATTCGTCTGCTCTCCAACACACCGTTACAGTTGGATATCAGCTTCATGAAGTTGAAGAGTCATACGCCGAAGAACACGCCGATAGAGCACATGATGATGTTCTACCGCGACTTTGCCGAGATGCGTCACGAGAAATATGACGGTATGATCATCACGGGTGCTCCTGTAGAGCAGTTGGAGTATGAGGAGGTGGGCTACTGGGACGAGATCACTGAAATCTTCGAGTGGGCAAGGACTCACGTCACCAGTACCTTATATATTTGTTGGGCTGCACAGGCAGGACTCTATTTCCACTATGGGGTACCCAAGTATCCGTTGCCGATGAAGATGTTCGGCATCTTCCCGCAGAAGCCGCTGGATCCGAAGCTGCCCATCTTCCGAGGTTTCGATGATGTGTTCATGATGCCTCACAGCCGCCATACCGAGATACGTCGTGAGGATATCCTCGCTAAACCCGACCTCACGCTTATTTCCGAGTCGGAGGAGAGCGGCGTCAGCATCGTCATGGCCAGAGGCGGAAGAGAGTTCTTCATCACAGGCCATCTGGAGTATGCGCCGAACACGCTCGACAATGAATATAAGCGCGACAAGGATATCCGTAAAGACGTGGCGCCTCCGCTGCACTATTACAAGAATGACAATCCCGCCAATCCCCCGCTGGTCACCTGGCGCTCTCATGCGAACCTCTTCTATACCAATTGGGTGAACTACTACGTCTATCAGGAGACTCCTTATAATATTGATGACATCACTTGAACTGTTGGCTCCTGCCAAGAACCTGGCTTGTGGCATGGCCGCCATCGACCATGGTGCCGATGCCGTCTATATCGGTGCTTCACGCTTTGGTGCCCGTTCGGCCGCAGGCAACAGCATCGACGACATCCGGCAGCTTTGCCGCTATGCCCATCCGTTCGGTGCCAAGGTCTATGTGACTGTCAACACGATCCTCTACGACGATGAACTGGATGGGGCCAGACGGTTGTTGGCCGAACTTCAGGACATCGGCGTCGATGCCATCCTTGTTCAGGACATGGCCATTCTCTCGTGGAGGGTGGAGGGTGGAGGGTGGAGAGAGAACACTCCAAGTGCAGATTCTGCCGCAGATTCTGCCTCTGAACATATCTCCCTCCACACTCCACCCTCCTCCCTCCACGAAAATCCCTCCACCCTCCTCACTCCTCGATTACACGCTTCCACCCAGACCGACAACCGCACTCCGGAGAAAGTGCGCTGGCTGCACGACTTAGGTTTTTCGAGGGTTGTCCTTGCCCGTGAACTCTCTGTCGAGGAGATTGCCGAGATCCACCGCCAGGTGCCTGACGTCGAACTGGAGGTCTTCGTGCATGGTGCCCTGTGTGTCAGTTACTCTGGCCTCTGCTATGCCTCGCAGTACTGCTTTGGCCGCAGCGCCAACCGTGGGGAGTGTGCCCAGTTCTGCCGCATGAAGTTCTCGCTGGTCGACAGCGAGGGTAGGGAGGTGGAGCGCGACCGTTATCTGCTCTCTTTGAAAGACATGAACCAGAGCGACCATCTGCTGGAACTCATCGAGGCGGGGGCCACCTCTTTTAAGATAGAGGGGCGTCTGAAGGATATCAACTATGTGAAGAATGTGACGGCAGCCTACAGCCAGCGGCTCAATGAGATTGTGCGGCGCTATCCCGACAAGTATCGTCGCAGTTCAATGGGTGAGTGCCGCTATACCTTCAAGCCCGACCTGCGGAAGACTTTCAATCGCGGCTATACCAACTATTTCCTGCATGGCCGTAAACCTGATATCGCTTCCTTCGACACGCCAAAGGCCATCGGCGAATACGTGGGAACGGTGAAAGAGGTGCGTGGCGACTCCTTCAATGTTGCGGGCACAGCCGTTTTTGCCAATGGCGACGGACTCTGTTTTATCAATGCCGACAGGCAATTGGAGGGCTTCCGTGCCAACCGTGTACAGGGCAACCGCATCTGGCCTTACCGCATGCCTCAGGGTCTCCGTTCTGGGTTGTCGCTCTATCGCAATAGCGATCAGGAACAGGATCGTCTGCTCTCCAAGCCCAGCGCAGAGCGTCGCATCCCCATCCGCCTCGCCCTCCGTGCCGTCGACGATGGCTTCACGCTTGCCGTCGTAAATCACCCTGCGATTCACTTCCAGGCAGAACATATCCCTGCCCAGAAGCCCCCTCATGAGAACATCATCCGTCAACTGTCTAAGCTCGGTGATACCATCTACGTCTGTTCCGGCGTCGACATCCCTGCCGATTTCAACTTCTTCATACCCAACAGCGTTCTCTCCGACATGCGCCGTTCGCTGGTGGAATCTTTATCGAGGAGTGAGGAGTGTGGAGTTCTTTCGAGGAGTGAGGAGTGTGGAGTGTGGAGTGAGAATACTTCAAGCGCGGATTCTGCCGGAGAGTCTGCCGCTGAACATATCTCACTCCACACTCCACACTCCTCACTCCTCGAAAATTCCTCCTCGAAAGAACTCCTTCCCCCCAAATACCCCTATACCTATTTATATAATATAAGCAACCGTCTCTCCCGGCAGTTCTACGGTGAAACGGAAGAGACGGCCTATGAACTTAAAGGTGGCAAAGGCCCCATCATGCAGTGCCGCCACTGCATCCGCTACTCTTTGGGCTATTGTGTCAAGCGTGGTGGTCAGCAACCCACTTGGCATGAACCTCTCTCTCTCGTATTAGGCGATGGCCGTCATTTCCGTTTGGAGTTCGACTGCAAAAACTGTCAGATGAATGTTTATGCGGCCAGCGGCCTAAATGATGAATGATAGATGATGAATGATAAAGTTTACAGACGCTTTTTGAGTCGTGGGATGAGAAGATGGTTGATGGGTTTATCATTTATCATTTATCATCTATCATTTAGCGTAGCGTGTTATAATCGTGGACCCATCACCCCTGATGCCTGGAACCTGACGGAGGAGCAACTCGACTCCATCTCCTTCTACACCACTCACCATTATACCCAGAACTACAACTTCGTCGTGACGGGCGACTCCCTGGTGGTCATCGCCCAGGAGCCCGGCGCCATGCCTATCCCCGAAGTGGCCTCCCTCCACCCTCCACACTCCTCACTCCACGAATTCCCCTCTATCACCCTCCGTAAGCACGAGCGTATCGTCGTGGCCGACATCATGACCGTCCCCTCCGATACCGTCGACTCCGTCTGGGTGAAGGTGGCGCGCGACCAACTCACCTTTGGTTGGATCCATGAGAACGAACTCCTGGCGAAGGTCTCTCCTGACGATCCCATCAGTCAGTTCATCGACCTCTTCTCCGATGTCCATCTGCTGGTGTTCCTGGCTTTCTGTGTGGTTATCATAGCAGCCTATGGCGTGCGCCGACTGATGCGGCGGGGGGCGAAGATCGTGCATTTCAACGATATCCCCTCGTTCTATCCTACCGCGCTCTGTCTGCTGGTGGCCTCCTCGGCCGTGCTCTACAGCTCCATCCAGCTCTTCGGCCCCGAGTCGTGGCGGCATTTCTACTACCATCCATCGCTCAACCCCTTCGGACTGCCGCTCCACCTGGGGCTCTTCGTATCCTCCGTCTGGGCCATCATCATCGTGGCCATCGCCACCGTCGACGATGTCACGAAACATCTCCCCTTGGGCAGTGCCGTACTCTACCTCGGAGGGCTGACAGCTGTCTGTGCCGTCGATTACGTCGTCTTCAGCATCACCACCTTATATTATATAGGCTACCCCCTTCTTGTCGCCTACTTCATCTTCGCCTTCCGCCGCCTCTCCCTTCAGGACAGCATCTGAAGTAGATCGTTTGATTCACCACAGCCAGTCTTCCTCCTGCGCCTTCTTCAACGAAAGATCAAGGAAAGATCAAGGGGACATTGATCTTCAGAAATTCCGAGGCGATTGCCATTAATACCGTCTTCTGCTTTTCAGTAAGCGAGGCGTAACGGTCTTCGAATGTAAAGCGTTTGGAGTCAACCAAGTGGTTCAAAATCTGGCCGTAAGCCTCCTATTCACATACTTTCCTATCACAAAGGGATTATTTAACGACTTCATTTCTTGGCAATTAAGATGATTATGCAAAATTGCATAATGCAAAAATACATAATTTATCTGAACTTTGCGACTTTTCCCTTCTCCTAAAGTCGTGGGCACCTGGGTCATAGCAGCCATCATACCCAAGTATCTCCCCACGACTTCATAGCCCTTGGCGTGGCCATACCCAACGTATTTTTCCGCCGGATGATACCGGCATGAAGGCCCAGAACTCAGCGACAAGACTGCTATTCCTTCTTCAGGTAATCAAACAAATTGATTCTGCCTGTCTCGTTTTCAATATCAAGTAGCGGTACTTTCTCCAC
>OCTW011618656.1_pt1 | contig 35111 bp, 44 predicted proteins | sample 1539671 | NCBI WGS metagenome assembly OCTW01 (sample SAMN02144230, study PRJEB22623) | gut metagenome | biome: sheep rumen | host: Ovis aries | place: New Zealand
TTCAGCATGACACAACTTCGTTCAGCATGACATTTCCACGTCATTCAGGGGCTGCCACCACCGTCATCCCGAACTTGATTCGGGATCTCCTCTGTACAAGAGATGCTGAATTCGGTTGCAGGCAACCACGTTCAGCATGATACAACTTCGTTCAGCCTGATTCCCTCGTCATCCCGAACTTGATTCGGGATCTCCCCTGTACAAGAGGTGCTGAAGCCCTGTGAATTTCCGGCAGGAAGTTGACAAATCCCCGGACTGTGCTATAAATGTATTTGTAGAACATTCTGGAAAAGATGTGCGGAATGACTTTTCCAAATGTTTTTTTACGGGAGTATATAATATGAAGAAAAAAATCCGGATTTTGATTTTGCTTTTGGCGGCTTCACTTGTCTTTGCAGGCTGCGGCGGGGAATTCAACATGGAGCTTTCCACCGGCGCACTTGTTTCTTCGCTCGAATCGGGAAAGACTTCCTCGTTTAAGATGGCGGTCCAAATTCACAGCATGGACGAAACCTATGCCTACGACTTCATCAGGGAAAAAGTCCCCTCATTTTCAAATCCACGCTATGTCGGAGAAGAGGGCAGCAAGTGTCTTGAATTCGATGTGCTGGTTCCCGTGGTGAGTGAAAAAAAACACAAAGTCGATGCGGGAGACGGAAATCTGCTTTACATAATCGCTTCTGACAAAGGTTCGGAATACGGATTTTCACTCCAGTACAACAAATCCCTCATAGACGCTCTGAATGCAATCGCCGACGAACAATATTCGTTCACCGCAAACCTTGACGATTTCGCCATACTGATTGCAGTCACAAACAACCGGAAGTCTGAATGCAGGGTGAAGGGCTTCAGCTGCTACATCGAAGGCGCGGACCCGAGTCCGTTCGAATCCGAAGAAGTGCCGCTCGCTCCCGGGGAAAAACTCGTAATCAAAATGAGTGAAGTCTTCTGCGGAGCCATGGCAAACGGCAGCGCCTACAAAGCATTCAGCATAGCAAAATAAGCGGTGGAAATCGCCGGAGCTCTGCTTTCCTGAATCCACGTGTCCGCAGGGCATGAAAACCGCTCCGCCGGAAATTCGGAATTCGGGAAAGGGGGCTTTCCGTAATTGTAGGCAACTCCCATGAGCCTCTTGAGAACTTTTACGATTTAGGATATTCTTTTCCATTATGAAGCTTTGGTTAAAATACGTTATTGGAATTGGAATCGGTCTTGTCGCCGCACTCATTTTACCCGTGAACAGCGTGCAGGGACAGGCTGCTCTTGAATTTGTAATGGATATTGTTGTCCGCATAGGCCGTTATATGCTGGTGCCGATGTTGTTTTTTTCCATTGCGACCGCCTGTTACAAATTGCGCGAGGAAAACAAGATTTTTAAAACCGGAGTCTGGACTTTCGGCGTGATTTTAGTGTCTTCCGTTCTGCTGGTGACTCTGGGGCTTGTCACGTCTTTGGTCATTGAGCTTCCCCGGATTCCCATTACAATAGAAAAGGTTGGCGATGTGCCGTCCCTCGATGTAAAGTCGCTTCTTACCCGCATTTTCCCGTATTCAGGATTTCAGGTGTTCAGCGAGGGGGCTTATCTTCTGCCGTGTTTCGTTTTTGCGGGGCTGATCGGTGCCGGAGCTTCAAGTGAAAAGAATTTCGCACGCCCCACGGTCACTCTTTTTGATTCCCTGAGCCGCGTGTTCTACAATGTGATGAGTTTTTTCACGGAAATTCTTGCGGTTGGGATGATTGCCGTTATGTGCAAGTGGACTGTCGATTTCATTGTCCTTCAAAAGGTCAAGGCGTTCATGCCCCTGATTATGATGCTTGCCGCCGATTTCCTCGTGGTTGTTTTTGTTGTATATCCTGTTGTCACCAGATTTCTGTGCCATGATAAACGTCCCTGGCGTGTTTTGTATGCCGGAATCTGTCCGTTCATGGTTTCGTTTTTCAGCGGAGACACAAACCTTACGCTTCCTTTGAGCATGAGACACGGACACGAAAGCCTTGGAATCAACCGAAGAACCAATTCCGTCACATTCCCGTTGTTCGCAATCTTCGGCCGCGGCGGTGCGGCATTGGTGCAGGCCGTCTGCTTCGTGCAGATTTTGCGTTCCTATTCAATGCAGGGTATAGACATGAAAATTGCGGCATGGATCGGAATCATGTCGCTGCTGCTGTCGTTCGTTTTGGTGGATCACCCTGTTGGCGGCCCCTTCTTTGCCATAACTCTTATGTGCATGATGTACGGCCCCAGTTTCGAAGCCGGTTATCTTCTTATTAAAGATGCCGCTCCGATTATCTGTGCATTTGCCGCCGCAATCGATACAATGACGGCGCTTTTCGGAAGCTATATAGTCGCCGTGCGCACAAACAACTTCCAGCCGCAGGAGATGAAAAAATACATCTGAGTGAACCTGTGGCTAAGGGTGCAAAGTTTTTTCGTGCGAATTTGCGGAAAAATGTCATAAAATCGTAATACAGACTTGACATTGTTTGAAGATTTCGGTAATATACCAGAACACGTAGACCGTGAACGTTTCCTGCTCTTGTAGCTCAGTTGGTAGAGCACATCGTTGGTAACGATGAGGTCAGCGGTCCGATTCCGCTCGGGAGCTTTTTTAGCACGAAATAAGATGATTTAAGGAGCAAAGATTATGGCAAGCAAGAAAAAGTCAGCCGTAGAAATTATTGCCTTGCAGTGCACGGAGTGCAAGAGAAAGAATTATACTACTTACAAGAACCGTAAGAATATCACTGGCAAGCTTGAGAAGAACAAGTACTGCCCGTTCTGCCGCAAGTCAATCCTTCATAAGGAAACAAAGGCAAAATAATTTTGTGAATTTCTCCTTCGGGAGTGAGGCGGGGTTTTTCAGCGGATTCCGCCGTATAAATTTTAGGTCAGTAGCTCAGCTGGTAGAGTCCCGGTCTCCAAAACCGGTTGTCGCGGGTTCGAGTCCTGCCTGGCCTGTAGAAAATGAAGCTTGATTGAGGAATGAAAATGGCTAAAGACATCGCAAAAAAAGAAAAGAAAGAAAACAGACTGTTCAAGTTTTGCAGAGAATGTGTTGCCGAACTTGGTAAGGTTTCCTGGCCCAGCTTCGGTCAGGTGGTTTCCTCTGTCAAAGTGGTTTTGATTTCCATCGTTGTGCTTGCCGTTGTTCTGGGTGCGCTGGATTTCCTGTTTATGGGTGGATACAGCTACATCTTTACCGGTAAGTTCCTTTCAAACTAAGGTAATTTTCATGTCAAAGAGTTGGTACGTCATTCATACATACACAGGGTACGAGCAGAAGATTGAGCGCACATTGCGTCAGCTTCTTGAATCCAATGATATTGACTCTAATGTTCTTACTTCGATTAAGGTTCCTATGGAGACTGTTGTTGAGGTTAAGGATAACAAGGCCCGCACACGTAATAACAAACTGATTCCCGGTTACATGATGCTTGAAATGGATTTGCCCGAGCTTGGCTGGAAGGCTACTTGTAATGCAATCCGCAGAATTCAGGGTGTCACGGGTTTTGTCGGCACGGCTCCCAATCAGAGACCGAGACCGATCAGCACAGAGGAAGCCCGTTCGCTTTTGCAGCAGTCCGGTGATTTGAAGGGCGAGAAGAAAGTCCGTGTCAAGCAGAATTACGAAGTCAACGATAAGGTCAAAATCATCGAAGGTCCTTTTGCAACTTTCGAAGGTGTTATTGAAGAGTTCAACGCGGAAAAGAACAAACTGCGCGTGAATGTGCAGATTTTCGGACGTGCCACTCCGGTTGAAGTCGATGTGCTTCAGGTCGAGAAAATTTAGTTCTGATTTCTGATGACGGCTTTCTTGTGTGAGGGCCGTTATTTTGTTGATTCATGGAAGAAGGTTTTCTTCTATATTATTACTTACATTCTGGTGTTTTCTGTCACCGGATGTTCTGATGTTTGAAAGTACAGATGCGGGAGATTTCGGTTTCCTGCGTTTTGCTTTGTTTGGGAGAGGTGCAGGTCCGTTGGACAGAGGCACTTCGCTAGAAACGGGTTGATTTCAGTTGAAATCCCGATTCACACCAATAAAAGGAGATATATTATGGCCGGAAAACAGGTTACAGCTGTCATTAAGTTACAGTGCCCGGCGGGCGCTGCTACACCAGCTCCACCAATCGGACCAGCTCTTGGACCCCACGGAGTTTCAGCTCCTAAGTTCGTGCAGGAATTCAATGACCGCACAAAGAGCATGGAAAAGGGACTTATCATCCCTGTAGTCATCACTGTCTACAAAGACAAATCCTACACATTCATTATGAAGACCCCTCCTGCCGCAGTTCTTATCCGCAAGGCTGTTGGTATTCAGAAGGGATCAGGCAACCCCCTCCGCGACAAGGTGGGCAAGCTCTCACAGAAGGCTCTTGAGGAAATCGCAAAGCAGAAGCTTCCTGATCTCAACGCCAATGATCTTGAGGCTGCAAAGAAAATCATCGCCGGTACTGCCCGCAGTATGGGTGTAGAAGTGGAGGCCCAGTAATGAAGCATGGAAAACAATACCGCAACGCACTCACCAAGTATGATGTTTCAAAGAGATACGAGGTGCTTGATGCATGCAAGCTGGTCAAGGATTTGCACTATGTCAAATTCGATGAGACCGTAGAGCTTTCTATTTCCCTTAAACTGGAAAAGAACCAGACAATGCGCGACACTTTGGTGTTCCCCCATCAGTTCACCGGCGAGAAGCGTGTTTTGGTGTTCTGTAAGGAAGAGCGCGTGAAGGAAGCCCTGGATGCAGGTGCCACATACGCAGGTTCCACTGAGTACATCGACAAGGTAAAGGGCGGTTGGACAGAATTTGATGTTGCTGTTGCTACTCCCGATATGATGAAGGATGTTGGACGCCTCGGTATGGTTTTGGGACGCAAGGGACTTATGCCTAACCCCAAGACTGGTACTGTTACAACCGACATTGCAGGTGCCGTTGCAGAACTCAAGAAGGGACGCACAGAGTACCGCGCAGACAAAGGTGGAGTAATCCACATTGCTGTCGGTAAGGTTTCTATGTCTGAGAACGACACAGCCGAGAACGTGAATGCATTCCTGGCTGAGCTTAACCGCAAGAAGCCTTCTGATGCAAAGGCCGGATTCGTACGTTCAGTTTCCCTTAGCTCAACCATGGGCCCCGGAGTCTGGATTGACTACAAGGAGGAAGCATAATGGCAGTTATCGCAAAAAAGCTTCAGCCTGCTAAGACAGCAGCTATCGAAGAGGCCAAGAAGATTCTTGGTGAGTATAAGGATTATATCTTCGTGGACTACCGCGGACTTACAGTGGAGCAGATTACATCCCTCCGCGACAAGCTTCGTGAGAAGAATTCCCAGCTGAAGGTGTTCAAGAACAATTTTGCACGCGTTGCTTTTGACGAGCTCAAGAATGACGCAGTCTCTGAGTATCTTAAAGGTCCCACCGCAATCACGATGGTGAAGGAAGATGCCAACGAGTCCGCAAAAATTCTGTTTGACTTTGCCAAGGACGCACCCGCTCTGGTAGTGAAGGGTGCCTGGGTAGAAGATGAGTTGTATGACCAGGCTAAGATTGAGGCTTTCTCAAAGCTCCCTGGAAAGAAGCAGCTCATTGCTATGATTATGTCTGCAATCAACGGTCCTGCCCGCAAGCTGGCTGGAACTTTGCAGGCATATGTGGAGAAGTTGGAAAAGGAAGGCCCTGTAGCAGCATCAGCTCCCGCAGCCGAGGCCCCCGCAGCAGAAGCACCTGCCGCCAACTAAGCAAAGAAGTAAAGACAGTGCGTGTGTCTGACGGCAAATGCTCTGTCTACCCGTGGTTAGGCTTCAACGTGCTGATTACTATCCGCGGACATAGTCCGTATGCAGGGAAAAGGAAACGGTATGTTTCTTGCTGCAACGGCAAAACAAAATGATGTCATTTTTATGACAGGAGAAGACAATTATGGCACTTACAAATGATGAGATTCTTGATGCAATCGCTAACATGACTGTACAGCAGGCTGCTGACCTGGTTAAGGCTATGGAAGAGAAGTTCGGCGTTTCCGCTGCTGCTCCCGTTGCTGTTGCTGCCGGTCCTGTTGCCGCTGCTGCTGAAGAGCAGACAGAGTTCACAGTTACTCTTGACAAGGTTGAGAACAAGATGGGTGTTATCAAGGCTGTTAAGGCTGCTTTGGGAATCAGCTTGATCGATGCAAAGGGTCTGGTAGAGAGTGCTCCTTCTACATTGAAGGAAGGCCTTTCAAAGGCAGATGCAGATGCTCTTATCGCCGCTGTGAAAGAGGCTGGTGGAGAAGCAAGCAAGAAATAATCTTGCCGTGCTGATTGCATGAAATAAAAAGGGCGGTTCCATAGCGGGCCGCTCACCATACAGATTGAATGAGCTTCGAAAAAGCTGCTTCGGGAGAGGTGTGTCTTTTTTGAGGCTTTGTGCGTCAGTAAACAATTACTTGGCAGAACTGAGTGACGCAGGTTTAGCCCGGAACGAAACACCGTAGGACGCAGTTTCTTGTGCTGAGCAAAGTTTTTGCTTGTAGCAGTCTCGGCGTACCAGTTTTTAAAAACCGCAGGGGTAAAGATGTTCGCGAAGAGCAGAAAAATCGAACGAGAGTATCTCGGTAAAGACATTAAGGACTTCCTGGAAATGCCTGATTTGATTCAGATCCAGAAAGATTCATTTGAATGGTTCATCCAGAAAGAAAGGCTGGATAAAGGTGAGCCGCTTTTGGACCAAGGACTTCAAGCTGTCTTTAAATCCACTTTCCCCATCAAGAGTCCGAATGAGGATGTGGAACTTGATTTTGATTACTACGTCCTCGACACAGAGAATATGAAGTATGATGAACTTGAGTGCAAGAAAAAGGGCCTGACATATCAGGTGGGCATCAAGGCTTTCATCAATATGATTTTCAAGAATGACGGACACATTTTCCAGAAGGATGTCTATATCGGAAACATTCCTCTTATGACAGACCGTGGAACTTTCATCATCAATGGTGCAGAGCGTGTTGTCGTCAGCCAGATTCACCGTTCACCTGGAGTTATTTTCAAGCATGAGAAGGGCGTTTACTCCAGCCGCATAATTCCATACCGCGGATCTTGGCTCGAATTCGAAATCGATCAGAAGAATGAACTTATATATACGAAGATTGACCGCAAAAAGAAAATCCTCGCAACAATTTTCCTCCGTGCTCTGGGTTATTCTACCCGTGAAGAAATTATTGACTGTTTCTACTCCACGGAAGATGTGAAAGTGCCGACCGCTGCCGACAAGCGTGAGAATCTGGTTGGAAAGATTCTTGCAAAGGCCGTCAGAATTACTGAGGGAGAGGAGGAAAAAGTCCTCTTCCGTGCCGGAACAAAACTGCAGTCACACGATGTTGACGATTTGGTCAGCAACGATGTAAAGACAATTTCCGTTGTGCAGCTCAAAGTCGGTGACGATGAAAAAAACAATCCTTCACTTGACAGCGAGATGATTATCCGTTGTTTCGAAAAGGAAGAGATGCTCTTCAAAAAGAAGGGAATCGAACTTGAAGACGGAGAGCCCACGAAGGCAAACTGCATCACTGAAGTCTACAATGTGCTTCAGCCGGGAGAGCCTGTTACTATTGACCAGGCCACGAAGGATCTGGAGGGCATGTTCTTCACGGAGCGCCGTTATGATTTGGGACGTGTCGGACGCTACAAGCTGAACAAGCGCTTCCAGTATAATCCTGAAAAAACAGAGCTTACTCTTACAAAAGAAGACATCATCAGAACGATGAAGCGTCTGGTGGAAGTTTATCTGGGAATTCTTCCTGAAGATGATCAGGACAACCTTGGAAACCGCCGTGTCCGTTCCGTGGGTGAGCTGCTTGAAGTCCAGGCATTCAAACCCGCTTTTGCCCGTCTTGAGCGCATTGCAAAAGAACGCATGAGCATGAAGGAAATCGACACCCTGAAGCCTGCCGATTTGATTTCAAACAAGCCGATTATTTCGGCCGTAAAGGAATTCTTCGGATCCTCACAGCTTTCACAGTTTATGGATCAGTGCAACCCGCTGGCCGAACTTACTCACAAAAGACGTCTCAACGCATTGGGACCGGGTGGACTTTCCCGCGACCGTGCCGGTTTCGAAGTGCGCGATGTTCACTGGACTCATTACGGACGCATGTGCCCGATTGAAACTCCTGAAGGTCCGAACATCGGTCTTATCGTTTCTCTCGCAATCTATACGCGCATCAATGAATACGGATTCCTGGAAGAGCCGTACCGCGTTGTGAAAGACGGAAAGGCAACTGACAAATGGGAATATCTTTCTGCCATGGACGAGGACAATTACAAAATCGGACAGGTCACGGAAGGTATGAAACCGGACGGATCTTTCCCGACGAATCTTATTCCATGCCGCTATTGTGGTGAATATCAGAGCATATCTCCGAAAGAAATCCAGTATATGGATGTTTCTCCGCGCCAGGTCATCTCTGTGTCGGCCTCTCTCGTTCCGTTCCTTGAGCATGATGACGCCAACCGTGCTTTGATGGGTTGTAACATGCAGCGTCAGGCGGTTCCTCTCGTGTTCCCTGAGCCTCCTTATGTTGGTACCGGTATGGAGCAGAAGACTGCATACGATTCAGGTGTTCTTGTCAAGGCAAAACGCGCCGGAGAGGTCGTGTGGGTTGAAAGCGACTTGGTGAAAATAAAGCCGACCGGAGTGAAGGGTGATGTTCTTGATGAATATCCTCTGCTCAAATATCAGAAGACAAACAATGACACCTGCAACCACCAGCGCCCCACCGTTCAGGTTGGAGACAAAGTGAAGAAGGGTGACGTGATTGCTGACGGTCCTGCAACATTCAACGGAGAACTTGCTCTGGGCCGCAATATTCTCGTAGGATTCGTGCCTTGGAACGGATACAACTATGAGGATGCTGTTCTCATCAGTCAGCGTGTGGTAAAAGAGGATATGTATACTTCCATCCATATCCACGAGTTCGAGACGGATATCCGTGAAACAAAACTCGGCCCCGAGAAGATTACGCGTGAGGTTCCGAATCAGCCTGAGAAGGTTACTGCAAAACTTGATGCCGACGGTATCGTTGTTATAGGAACGAAAGTAAAGGATTTGGACATTCTCGTTGGAAAAGTCACTCCAAAGAGCGAGACCGAGAATACTCCGGAGTTCAAGCTGCTCAACGCAATCTTCGGTGAAAAGTCGCGCGATGTCCGTGATACTTCACTCCGTCTGCCGCATGGCGTTCAGGGTGTCGTAATTGATGTTCAGCACCTGCGCCGCTCGGAGGGAGATGAACTGCCCCCGGGTGTAAGCGAAAGAATCAAGGTCATCATTGCAGACAAACGTAAACTGGTTGTTGGTGACAAGATGGCCGGACGTCACGGAAACAAGGGAGTTGTCGCACGCATTCTTCCGGTTGAGGATATGCCTTATCTTGAGGACGGTACTCCGCTGGATGTTTGTTTGAATCCTCTTGGTGTTCCTTCGCGTATGAACATCGGGCAGATAATGGAGTCAGAGCTTGGCCGTGTCGGTCTTGCCATGAACCGCTTCTTCAGTTCCCCCGCTTTCCAGACACCGAGTCAGGAGCAGATTGCAGAGGAGTTGAAAAAGGCAGGTCTCAGCCCGGACTGTAGACAGATTGTTCGCGACGGATTTACAGGAGAGCCTTTTGTGAACCCGATTTTCGTCGGAGTCATCTACTTTATGAAACTGCATCACCTTGTTGATGACAAAATGCATGCCCGCTCAACAGGACCTTATTCACTTGTTACCCAGCAGCCGTTGGGAGGAAAGGCCCAGTTCGGAGGTCAGCGTCTTGGAGAAATGGAAGTGTGGGCTCTCGAAGCATACGGAGCCGCAAACACACTGCAGGAGATGATGACAATCAAATCTGATGATATGACCGGACGTTCAAAGGTATACGAATCAATCGTAAAGGGTGATCCGAGTGCACCGATTTGTGTGCCGGAATCATTCAACGTTTTGGTTCAGGAACTCCGTGGTCTGGCATTGGATTTCACAATTTATGATGACAAGGGACACCAGATTGCTCTTACGGAACGCGACGAGGAGCGTATTAACAAGTCGGGCGCAGGATTCGACAAGGAAGGTGAGTAATAATGCGTGATATTCAGGATTTTGCAAGTCTTAAAATACAGCTGGCTTCACCCGAGACTATCAAGGAATGGTCGTATGGAGAAGTTAAGAAGCCGGAAACAATAAACTACCGCACGCTTCGTCCGGAGCGCGATGGTCTTTTCTGTGAGAAAATCTTTGGTACCACCAAGGAATGGGAATGTTACTGCGGTAAATTCAAAAGCATCCGTTACAAGGGTGTCATCTGCGACCGCTGTGGTGTTGAAGTGACACACTTCAAAGTGCGCCGTGAAAGAACAGGCCACATTGAGCTTGCCGCACCTGTGAGCCACATCTGGTATTATCAGTCTGTGCCGAGCCGTATGGGACTTTTGCTTGATCTCCAGATGGCGGCACTCAAATCCGTTCTCTATTATGAGAAATGGATTGTCATCAACAAAGGTGACACGGATCTTACTGAAAAGCAGCTTTTGACCGAGGAAGAATATCTTGCAAAACGCGAGCAGTACGGTGGAGACGCATTCACTGCCGGAATGGGAGCAGAGGCTATCAAGGCTTTGCTTGACAATCTGGATTTGGATGAGCTTGCCGCAAATCTCCGTGAAGAGATGAAAAACAAAAAGACCAAGGTTGACAAGCGTACACTCAAGCGCATTGAAATCGTGGAGAATTTCCGTTCGTCCGGAAACAAGGCCAGCTGGATGATTCTTGACGTGATTCCCGTTATTCCTCCGGAACTCCGCCCGATGGTGCAGTTGGAGGGAGGACGCTTCGCCACATCCGATCTGAATGACCTTTACCGCCGCGTAATCAACCGCAACAACCGCCTCAAGAGACTTCAGCAGCTTTTTGCTCCGGATATCATCATCCGCAACGAGAAGCGTATGCTGCAGGAAGCTGTGGATGCACTTTTCGACAATGGAAAGCGCAAGCAGCGTGTGGTGAAGGGTGCCTCGAACCGTCCTCTTAAATCAATTTCCGACCTTCTCAAAGGTAAGCAGGGACGTTTCCGCCAGAACCTTCTCGGTAAGCGCGTTGACTATTCCGGTCGTTCCGTTATCGTTGTCGGTCCTGAACTGAAGCTTTGGCAGTGTGGTCTTCCCGAAAAAATGGCTCTTGAGCTTTTCAAGCCGTTTATAATGAAGAAACTTGTTGACAAGGGTATGGCTGGAAACATCAAAAAGGCAAAGACTTATGTTGAGCAGGGCTCTCCTGATGTTTATGCCGTTCTTGATGAAGTGGTCCGCGAGCATCCTGTTATGCTGAACCGTGCTCCTACTCTGCACCGTCTGGGAATTCAGGCATTTGAGCCGGTGCTGGTGCCGGGTAAGGCCCTTAAGCTGCATCCGTTGGCATGTAAGGCTTTCAACGCCGACTTCGATGGTGACCAGATGGCTATCCACGTGCCTCTTACACAGGCCGCTCAGATGGAATGTTGGACACTCATGCTTTCTGCACGCAACCTTCTTGACCCTGCAAACGGAAAGACAATCGTATATCCTTCCCAGGACATGGTTTTGGGAATCTACTATATGACTTCCGTAAAGCCGCACGCAAAGGGAGGCCCGGTTGTCGTTACGGAAAAAGACGGAAAGATTGACACAACTCCTACAGTGGCGGTTATGGCTTCCTATGTGGAGGACAAGGGCGACGGCGTCCGCATTGAGCACAAGAGATTCAATTCCGCCGATGAGGTTCGCCTTGCCGCAATGAACGGTGTCATCGAATGGCAGACTGAAATCCGCGTCCACAAGTCTATTTTGAACAAACACCTGCATCACGATACAAATCCTGACTGCAATTATGTGCTTACATCAGCAGGCCGTCTCTCATTCAACGAGGCTATGCCGGCGGAAGTTGATTACTACAACGAGCGTCTGGGAGACAAAGAACTCCGTGGAATGATTGAGAGGGTGTATCACTGCGAGCAGGACAGCGACAAGGAATTGAAATCCCTTTCTGTGGCAAAGTTCGGTACCGAAAAGCCTTCTGATGAGCAGATTCAGGCCATCCTTGCCGACGGTGAAATGAGAGCGAAAATCGACAGGCTTTACAACCGTGAAAAGCCGATGGAAGACGCCGAGGTTGAAAAGCTTCTCCGCGATGTGCTTCTTTCCGACCGCTCGTGGCTCACAATCCTGATGCTTGATGCAATCAAGGCGACAGGATACAAGAATGCCACATTCTATGGAGCCACACTTTCCATGGATGACATCATCGTTCCTGAGGAAAAGAAGGACATTGTCGGAAAGACGAACAGTGAGGTCGAGGATTTCATAAAGGCCACCAAACAGGGAGACATGAGAGTTTCCGAGCGCCGTCAGAATTCAATCAACGCATGGCAGAAGGCCAACGATAAATTGACCGACATCATGTACAAGCAGCTTGAGAAAGACAAGGACGGATTCAACACCATCTATATGATGGCAAACTCCGGTGCCCGTGGATCCAAGAAGCAGATTTCTCAGCTGGCCGCAATGCGTGGTTTGATGCAGAAGCCTAACGGTGAAATCATCGAACTTCCGGTCCGCTCGAACTTCAAGGAAGGTCTTTCGGTTATCGAATACTTCATTTCATCCAACGGTGCCCGCAAGGGTCTTTCCGATACAGCTCTTAAGACTGCTGATGCCGGTTACATGACACGCCGTCTTGTTGATGTCGCTCAGAATGTCGTGGTTAATGAAGAGGACTGCGGTACAATCAACGGTATCGACTACACTGCAATCAAAGACGGAGACGAAGTGAAGGTTCCGTTGGCAGAGCGCATTGAGGGACACTACACAATCGAGCGTGTTGTTGACCCTGTAAGCGGTGAGCTTCTTGCCGACGTAAACACTTACATCGATGAGCATCTTGCTGAAAAGATTGACAAGGCCGGTGTTGAAAAAGTGAAAATCCGCACGGTTCTTACCTGCGAAAGCAAATATGGAATCTGCGTGAAGTGCTACGGAAAGGATTTGGCACGCAACAAGATAGTGGAAGTCGGTGAGGCTGTGGGAACAATCGCCGCTCAGTCCATCGGTCAGCCGGGTACACAGTTGACTCTTCGTACATTCCATACCGGTGGTGCTGCGGATGCAAATACATCTGATAGTACATTGAAGATGAAGTACGACGTCTATGTTTCCGAAATGTCCAATGCTGCCCACGTTGTTCTTGAAAACGGAAACTGGCTGTTCTCCCGCCGCGGTACAATGAAGGTCTGCCGTCTTTTCCAGACTTATGCAGTTGAAAAAGGCGATGAGGTGCTCGTAAAGGATGAAAGCCGTGTCCGCTCCGACAGTCCGATTATGATTAAGGGCGGAGAGAAAATCTTCCCCTCAACCAACGGAAGAATCAAAATCAGGGAAAACACCCTGTATTTGGTAAGTTCCGATCAGGATGTCGAGGTTGCAAACGGTTCTACCATTTATGCCGCCTATACATCCGTGGGTTCCGTGATTGCGAAGAACAAGCCTTACGGTGAAATCGATCCTTTCGCAGAGCCTATTATCGCGGAAGTTTCCGGATACGTGCATTATGAGGACATTATCCCCGGTACCACTGTCGAGGAACATGACGTTGTAAAGGACGGAAAGAAGGTTCGCGAGCTTACAATCACGGATCTGCACCTTGATGTCAAGCAGCCGCGCCTTGTGATTCGTGATGATAATGGTAATGAAGTCGGTTCATATCATCTTCCGGCCGGAACTCAGATTCTGGTTGAAGACAAGCAGCATGTGGAGAAAGAGAAGGGTGTCATCCTTGCAAAGATGGTTAAGGAAGCCGCAAAGGCAAACGACATCACTTTGGGTCTTCCCCGTGTTTCTGAATTGTTCGAAGGTAGAAAATCAAAGAATCCTGCCGTCATTGCTCAGATTTCAGGTCTCGTGAAATTCAAGAGAGTTGTGAAGGGCAAGCGTGAGATAGTCATTACCGACGAGTATGGAAAGGAGTTTACTCATTCCGTGCCGATGAACAAGCGTCTTCTTGTGCGTGATGGTGACCATGTGAAAGCCGGTGAAAAGTTGTGCGACGGTTCAAAGGATCCGCATGACGTGCTTGCAATCCTCGGTGAGGACGAACTGCAGAACTTCCTTATGGATGAGATTCAGTCCGTGTACCTTTCACAGGGAGTTGCAATCAACGACAAGCACATTGGAACAATCATCCGTCAGATGCTTAAAAAGGTCGAGGTTGTTAAGGTCGGTGACACAAAGTTCATCTTCGGTCAGCAGGTGGATAAGTACGAATTCCATGAGGAAAATCAGCGCATAAAGAACGCCGGTCTTGAACCTGCGATTGCGCGCCCGATGTTCCAGGGAATTACGAAGGCTGCTCTTGCGACAGACTCCTTTATTTCGGCATCATCTTTCCAGGAGACCACAAAGGTTCTTACCAATGCCGCCATTGCAGGAAAAGTGGACCACTTGCGCGGTCTTAAGGAAAACGTGATTATCGGAAACATAATTCCTGCCGGTACCGGAATGAAGCAGTACAAGAATATCAAGTTGACCGACTCTTCAAATGCGGATCTTGATCAGCAGATGGAGGAAATCCTCGAACTCAGACGTCAGGAGCGTGAGCTTTTGCGCCAGGAAGAGGAAGATATGATGGGTGGAATGGAGATGAACGAGGAGGACTAATCTTCCTTGTAAAAAAAAACGTGCCGAATTCATTTGAATTCACTTGACGTACTTGCTTTGAATTCGGTACAATATTCCAACCTGTTGAATTCATTTGAGGGAATCTCCAAAACATCAGTTTGTGAGGTATCCTTGAATTGGCAAAATTGTCCGAGGTGCTGCTCGGCGAAAATATAGGAGAATAGGCCGATGCCTACAATAAACCAGTTAATTCGTAAAGGTCGTCAGTCAGCGGCAAACAGAACAAAAGCTCCCGCGCTTCAGTCCTGCCCGCAGAAACGTGGTGTTTGCACCCGTGTTATGACAATGACACCGAAGAAACCGAACTCAGCTTTGCGTAAGATTGCTCGTGTTCGTTTGAGCAATGGAATCGAGGTTACTGCATACATTCCGGGAATTGGACACAACCTGCAGGAACACTCTGTCGTTTTGGTGCGCGGTGGACGTGTAAAGGATCTTCCTGGTGTGCGTTATCACATTATCCGCGGTACAAAAGATACTCTTGGCGTTGACGGACGCAAGCGTGCCCGCTCAAAGTACGGTGCCAAGAAGCCGAAGGCTTAATAGAGGAGGTTAGACGATGGGAAGACATAAGAAATCAATTAACCGCCCGGTTATGCCTGATGAAAAGTACAACAGCCCGGTTGTTTCAAAGTTCGTCACCCGCATGATGCTTGACGGAAAGAAGCAGACTTGCTTGAATATTGTTTATGAAGCTTTTGAAAAACTCAAGGGCAAGACAGACAAGGATCCTCTCGAGGTGTTCCTTAAGGCTCTGGACAATGTGAAGCCGATGGTGGAAGTGAAGAGCCGCCGCGTTGGTGGAGCTACCTACCAGGTGCCTGTTGAGATTCGTGAGGCCCGCCGTGAGGCATTGGCAATGCGCTGGATGATTACCGCCGCCCGCAACCGCTCAGGACACGGAATGGCAGAGACTCTGGCTGCTGAATTGCTCGATGCATTCAACAATACCGGTACCGCATATAAGAAGAAGGAAGATACACATAAGATGGCGGAGGCCAACAAGGCGTTCGCTCATTACAGATGGTAGAATACTTTTTCTGACCGAAAGTCCCCTGTTTTGCGCAGGGGATTTTTTTTTAGCTTTTATTGCAAAAAAATCTTCCTACCCCTTGCACAAAGTTTGCAAATAGTGTATAAATTAGGAACATTCTGCACCCGCATTGGGTGAGCCCTGCAAAGGGTTGGTTATTTGAGAAGTCAGCGGACGGTGTGTGGCTGTCCGGCGAAAATCGTAAAGTCAATCGGTTCACACCCGGTTTTCAGGTTTCCGCAGCCCTAGAATGTAGGTTCCGTCGTTGGCGGGGTCCAGAAAAGAAGCAATCCAGGGTTTTCTGACGCTCCGGCAGGCTCCTGTCTGTCGGAAGGTGGTTGTTGAACCCAAACCGGCTGTTTTTACAGTGTTCGGTGGTAGATGACCGGCTGCTTCGAAAGGATGAAGTAGATTGAGCGCAAGTTCCTTCTATTATAATCATCATTGTTTTGGTAAAAGTGTGTATGCGAAAGTGTCGCTAACCTTTTAGGGGTGGCATTTTCTGGCTTAAAGTGCAGCACATGAAATTATATATGCCGCAGAAAAAATCTGTAAGGCAAGGAGAAAATCATGGCAAAGGAAGAGTTCAAAAGAACTAAACCTCACATGAACGTTGGTACCATCGGTCACGTAGACCATGGTAAGACCACTCTTTCCGCAGCTATCACCGCTTATTGTGCAAAGAAGTACGGTGACAAGCTTCTGAAGTATGATGAAATCGACAATGCTCCAGAGGAAAAAGAGCGTGGTATCACAATCAATAGCCGCCATCTTGAGTATCAGTCAGACAAGCGCCACTATGCACACATTGACTGCCCCGGACATGCTGACTATGTTAAGAACATGATCACTGGTGCCGCTCAGATGGATGGAGCCATTCTGGTTGTTGCCGCTACAGACGGTGTTATGCCTCAGACAAAGGAGCACTTGCTTCTTGCTCGCCAGGTTGGAGTTCCGAAGATTATCGTTTTCCTGAACAAGGTTGATATTGCTGATCCGGACCTGGTTGAATTGGTTGTTGAGGATGTTAAGGATGCTCTTACAAAGTATGAGTTCTCTCCTGACACACCTATCATTCAGGGTTCTGCATTCAAGGCTTTGAACGAGTCTGACAATGCTGAAAACACAAAGTGCATCGAAGAGCTTCTTGCAGCTATGGACACATGGTTCGATGATCCCGTTCGCGATGATCAGAAGCCCTTCCTTATGCCTATCGAGGACATCTTCACAATCTCTGGACGCGGTACTGTTGTTACAGGTCGTATCGAGCGTGGTGTTGTTCACATGGGTGACCCCGTTGAAATCGTTGGTATCCGCCCGACAGCTTCTTCAACTGTTACCGGTATCGAAATGTTCAACAAGACTCTGCAGGAGGGTATGGCTGGAGACAACGCCGGTATCCTGTTGCGCGGTGTTGAAAAGAAGGATGTTATCCGTGGACAGGTTCTTGCTGCTCCTGGAACAATCCACCCCCACACAAAGTTCGAGGCTCAGATTTACGTTTTGACCGAGAAAGAAGGTGGACGCAAGAAGTCATTCCGCGATGGATACCGCCCACAGTTCTACTTCCGCACCACAGATATTACTGGTGAAGTGAAGTTGGATGACCCCAGCGCAATGGTTATGCCCGGTGACAATGTTAAGATTACCGGTGTCCTGATTCACCCGATTGCTATGGACGAGGGTCTCCGCCTTGCTATCCGCGAGGGTGGACGCACAATCGCCTCTGGTCAGGTTACAAAGATTATCGAGTAGTTAAATTGATTTGGAGAGGTGCTCATTGAGTGCCTCTTCAATTCAAGTAGGAGTAAATGATGGCAAACGGCAAGATTCGTGTAAGACTTCGCGCATTTGACGTGGCTCTTATCGATCAGAGTGCAAAAGACATCGTGCAGCAGGTTCAGAAGGCGGGTGCAAAGGTTTCAGGCCCAATCCCCCTGCCAACAAGAATTAACAAGGTGACTGTTCTTCGTTCAACATTCGTTAACAAGAAATCACGTGAGCAGTTTGAGATGCGCACACACAAGCGCCTTATTGATATTTTTGAGCCGAGCCAGGCAGTTATGGATTCTTTGATGAAGCTGGAGCTGCCCGCTGGTGTTGATGTAGATATCAAACAGTAAGATTTTAATCACCGTTGGTGATGGTCTGCTGTAATTAAACGGTAACGGTCCCCTGGATCGGGGATGGCGGCCGAGGGAAGCAGGACCGAAAGGTTTGTTCTTCCAAATAGGAGTATTCAGATGAAAGGTCTGATAGCAAAAAAAGTGGGAATGACCCAAGTTTTTGACGAAAACGGAAACCTGACACCGGTAACCGTGATCCGCGTCGAGCCCAATACGGTCATTGCTACAAAGACAGAGGAAAAGTTCGGCTACAATGCTGTTTTGCTTGGTCTTGAGGATTTGAAGGCAAGCAAAGTTACAAAGCCTTACGCAGGACAGTTCCCCGAGAATGTTACGCCTAAGCGCCACTTGAAGGAATTCCGTGATTTTGACGGTGAAGTAAAAGTGGGTGATCAGATTGGCGTGGAACTTTTTGACAAGGTTCGCTTTATTGATGTGACCGCTACCTCAAAGGGTAAGGGATTCCAGGGTGTTATGAAGCGCTGGGGATTCCACGGTGGACGTGCGACACACGGTTCTAAATTCCATCGCGAAGCAGGCGGTACTGGATGTTGTACAACTCCAGGACACACACTTAAAGGTATCAAGATGCCAGGTCATATGGGATTTGAGCGTGTTACTGTGCAGAATCTCAAGGTTGTGAAAGTGGACCCTGAGCTGAAGGTTTTGATGGTAAAGGGTGCAGTGCCTGGTGTTAAGAATTGCACGCTTATCGTTAAGGCTGCAGTCAAGAAATAAGGTCGAGGAATAGAGGAATATTATGGAAAAGAAAGTCTATTCAACCGATGGAAAAGAACTCAGGACAATCAATCTTGATGATAAGATTTTCGGTCTCCCTGTGAACGAGGATGTTATCTACTATGCCATCACTAACGAATTAGCAAATAAACGTGTTGGAACAGCATGTACAAAGGGCCGCGCTGAGGTTCATGGTTCAAACGCCAAGCCTTACAAGCAGAAGGGTACTGGTAACGCACGCCGTGGTGACAAGAAGTCTCCGATTATGGTTGGCGGCGGTACAATTTTTGGACCCAAGCCCCGTGATTACAGCTATGCTCTTCCAAAGAAAGAAAAGCGTCTTGCGATGAAGTCCATTTTGAGTCTTCAGGCTCAGAGCGACAGACTTACTGTTGTCGAGGATTTCACCATTGAAAGCGGAAAGACAAAGGATTTGGTTAAGATTCTTACCAATCTGACTCAGGCAGACAAAGCTGCTCAGGTTGCAAAAGAGACCCGCACAGTTATCCTCCTGAAGGATGATGACAAGCTGATTAAGCGTGCCGGAAAGAACCTTCCTAATGTTTACTTCCTGTCTTTCAACCGTCTGCGTGCACATGACCTCTTCTACGCCAGAAAGGTTATTATGCTGGAAGGCGCTGCAAAGAATCTGTCTGAATTCTACGGCAAACTGGAGGCAGAATAATGAATTATGAAGATATTCTTATAAGGCCAATCCTGTCTGAGAAAGCAACAGCTTTGCGTGAGGAGAATAAGTACACTTTTGTTGTGCATCCTGATGCATCAAAGATTCAGATTAAGGAAGCTGTACGCCGCCTGTTCAATGTTAAGGTGCTTGACTGCACTACAATCAATGTTCAGGGCAAGATGAAGCGTCTTCGTGGAAGACCTGGAAGAACTGCCAGCTACAAGAAAGCTATCGTTAAGCTTGCTCCTGGCGAGTCAATTAAGGTGTTTGAAGGCGTTTGAGCCTTTGAGCAGTAAGTAAGGGGAACCATATGGCTCTTAAAGTATACAAGCCTTATTCAAAAGGCACACGCGGACGCGTTGATTTGGTACGCGACGCAATTACAGCCGATAAACCCGAGAAGAGCTTGACTTCAGGCCGACTTAGAAAGGCTGGTCGCGGAGCCGGCGGACGTATATCTGTACGTCACCAGGGTGGCGGTCATAAAAGAAAGTATCGTGAAATCGACTTTAGACGTGATAAGCACGGTATTCCCGGAACAGTGAAAACAATCGAGTACGATCCCTACCGCTCAGCGGACATCGCCCTGATTGCTTATGCTGACGGAGAGAAGCGCTATATCATCGCTCCTAAGAATCTGACTGTGGGCCAGAAGATTATGTCTGGTGAGAATGCAGCTCCTACTGTTGGAAACGCATTGCCATTGTCTGCAATTCCTGTTGGTTTTACAGTACATAACATCGAGTTGACCTTGGGCCGCGGCGGACAGCTTGTTCGCTCTGCAGGTGCAGGTGCTTTGGTTGCTGCTAAAGAAGGTGAGTATGTTACAATCAAACTTCCTTCTGGAGAGCTTCGCCGTGTGAACGGAAAATGCTACGCAACAATCGGTATCGTCGGAAACGAGGATCGTATGAATACATCACTGGGTAAAGCCGGTCGCGCGCGCTGGAGAGGTATCCGCCCGACAGTTCGTGGTATGGCTATGAACCCTGTTGATCATCCGCTTGGTGGTGGTGAAGGAGCCGGTAAGGGACATCAGCCTGTTACTCCTTGGGGACAGCCTTGTCGTGGTTATAAGACCCGCAACAAGAGAAAGACTTCAAGTCGTTTCATTGTTAGCCGCCGCAAGAAGTAGGTAGGAGTTAAAAGTGTCTAGATCTGTTAAGAAAGGACCTTTCGTAGATAAATCACTCTACAAGAAGGTCTCAGAAATGAATAAGGCTTCAGCAGCAGATAAGAAAATGATTAAAACATATTCACGCTGCTCCACAATCATCCCGGAAATGGTTGGAAACACCATCTCCGTTTACAACGGTAAGTCATGGATTCCGGTGTACGTAACAGAAAACTTGGTTGGTCACAAGCTGGGCGAGTTTGCTGCGACACGTACCTTCAAAGGACATGGCGGTTCAGACAAAGGCGCAGGTGCTAAATAAGGAGGCTGGAAATGGCAGAAAATAAAGGTTATGTCGCAACGACTAAATTTCTGATTGCTTCCCCTACTAAGGTACGCCCTGTAGCTAATGTAATCAAAACAAAGACCTGTTCAGAGGCTATGGCAATTCTTGAGACTATGCCGCAGAAGGGTGCAAGACTTATCAACGGCACATTGAAATCTGCTGTTGCTAACGCACTTTATGCAAACAAGAATTTGGCTGAGGATATGCTCTACATTAAAGAGATTCGCATTGACGAAGGTCCCAGGCTGAAGAGAGTATGGTTCCGCGGACGCGGTCGCGCTGATCAGTTGATTAAGCGCATGTGCCATATCACTGTCGTAGTTGACGAAAAGGCGGGTAAGTAATATGGGTCAGAAAGTTAGTCCTATCGGATTACGTCTTGGAGTGAACAAGACATGGCAGTCTCGCTGGTATGCAGATCCTCGTGAATATGCAGACCTGTTCTTGGAAGATATCAAGATCCGCAAGATGGTTAATGATCTTCCTGAATGTAAGAATGCGGATATCGCGGAGATTGAGATTATCAGACATCCCCAGCGCGTCACAATCGTTATTCACACAGCTCGTCCTGGCGTGATTATCGGTGTGAAGGGTGCCACAATTGAAAAGATTAGTGCGGATATTCAGGCTCAGTTGAACAAGAATGTCCAGACACCGAAGAAAGTTCAGATCAAGATTAAGGAAGTTAAGCGTGCTGAAATCAATGCATCCTTGATCGCTCAGAACATTGCCCGTCAGCTTGCTGGCCGCGGATCTTACCGCAAGGCTCTCAAGCAGGCATCTGCAAACGCAATGAAGGGTGGAGCTCTGGGAGTTAAGATTCGTCTTTCCGGCCGTCTCGGCGGTGCTGAGATGAAGCGCTCTGAAGAGCACAAGGAAGGACGTGTTCCTCTGCACACTCTTCGCGCCGACATTGACTATGGATTCTATGAAGCTCTGACCACCTATGGAAAAATCGGTGTTAAGGTCTGGGTTTACAATGGAATGAAATATGGCCGTGAGCAGCCTGAGGAAACCGGTGATCTTGGAAAGAGAAATCGTCGCGAGCGTCCCAATGGTTCACACCGTTCTGAATCTTCTCGCGCTCCGAAATCTGAGGGAGGAAAAGTAGAAAATGCTTAGTCCTAAAAGAGTAGCTCACCGCAAAGTACAGCGCGGTCGTCCTACAGGAAATGCTACACGTACCAATTATGTTGACTTCGGTGATGTGGCACTGGTTGCCATGGAGCCGGTTTGGTTGAGTGCAAAGCACATTGAGGCTGCCCGTGTGGCCATCAACCGCTGTATCAACCGCCAGGGCCAGTTGTGGACCCGTGTGTTCCCTGATAAGCCTGTTTCCAAGAAGCCTGCCGATACTCGTATGGGTAAAGGAAAGGGTGCTCCGGAATTCTGGGCGGCAGTGATTAAACCCGGTATGATTTTGTTTGAAGTTGGTGGAGTTGACAAGAATCTGGCTGCAAAAGCCATGCATCTTGCCGCTAGTAAACTGCCAATCAAGACAAAAGTGGCTTTCCGCCCGACCGTAGACTAAGGAGTAGGATATGGCAAAGAGCAAGAAAGACGACAAGAACTTGTCTTATTCCGAGTTGGTGACCAAGCGGAATGAACTTAAGAAGCAGTACATGGACCTTCGCTTCCAGATGGTTGTTGGCCATGTAGATAACCCGTTGCAGAAGCGTACCATGCGCCGTGAGATCGCGCGTTTGAATACACTTATTCATCAGCAGGATTTGGAGAACTTCCGTAAGGCTGCTGCTGAAGCGATTGCAAAATAAGGAGCTGACCCGTGGAAGAACAGAATGTTCAGAAAAAGGGTGGTAAGAAATCTTTCGTTGGTATTGTTACCAGCGATAAGATGGATAAGACCATTGTTGTGTCAATCGACACTAAGAAGATGGACCGCCTTTACAAGAAATATGTTACACGCACCAAGAAATGCAAGGCTCATGATGAGAAGAACGAGGCCCATGAGGGAGATACAGTTCGCATCGTGGAGTGCAGCCCTATCAGTAAAGATAAGTGCTGGCGTCTTGATACAATCATCGAGAGAGCCAAATAAGGTTAAGGAGTTAATAGTATGATTCAGATGCAGTCAAATCTGGTTGTCGCCGATAACTCCGGAGCCAAAATGGTTCAGTGCATTAAGGTGTTGGGTGGATCACACCGCCGCTATGCCGGAATTGGTGACGTTGTTGTGGTAGCAGTGAAGGAAGCAATCCCCACTTCTACAATCAAAGCTGGTTCAGTACAGAAGGCAGTAATCGTTCGCGTTGCAAAAGAGTACCGCCGTCCTGATGGAACTTACATCCGCTTCGATGATAACGCTTGCGTTATTGTTGATGCCGACAAGAACCCGAAGGGAAAGCGTATATTTGGACCCGTAGCCCGTGAGCTTCGTGATATGGACTATATGAAGATCATTTCACTTGCTCCGGAAGTTCTGTAAGGAGTTGTGAATCAATATGAATCAGAAGGTAAAGATCCATAAGGATGACAACGTAGAAATCCTTGCCGGAAAAGACAAGGGAAAGCGCGGATCTGTGGTTCGTGTTTTCGAAAAGAGTGGTCATGTCCGCGTTCTCGTGGCTGGCTGCAATCTTGTTAAGAAGGCAATTAAAAGAAGATCAGAGCAGGATGCCGGTGGAATCGCTGAGGTTGAGGCACCCCTCGATATTTCTAATGTAGGAATCGTTTGCAAAAAGTGCGGACGCCCTGTGAAAGTTGGATATAAGCTTGACGGCGACAAGAAAGTTCGCGTATGCCGCAAGTGTGGAGAAAAACTGTAATGGAAAATTACGTACCACGGCTTAAGAAAGTCTATAATGAAAAATTCGCTCCCGAGCTCTTTAAGGAATTTGGTTACACATCAAAGATGCAGATTCCCGCAATCAAAAAGGTTGTGGTGAGCATGGGTGTTGGCGAGGCTCTCACGAATAAGAAACTCCTTGATGCTGCAGTTACAGATCTCACTCAGATTACCGGTCAGAAGGCTGTTAAAACAAGAGCAAAGAAAAGTATTGCAAACTTCAAGCTTCGTGAAGGCAATGAAGTGGGTGCAATGGTGACACTTCGTGGAAACATCATGTATGAATTCCTCGATCGTCTCATCAACGTTGCACTTCCTCGTGTTAAGGATTTCCGCGGAATCAAGGCCACAGGTTTTGACGGACACGGAAACTTCTCTCTTGGTATTACAGAACAGATTATCTTCCCGGAAATCGACTTTGATAAAATCGTCAAGATTTCTGGTATGAACATCAGTATTGTAACAAGCGCCCGCACAGACAATGAAGCCCGCGTCTTGCTTAACAAGTTTGGAATGCCGTTTAGGAAATAAGGAAGAAGTTCATGGCTAAGAAATCAATGATTATCAAGGCGGCTCGTAAACCCAAGTACAGCACTCGTGAATATAACAGGTGCCAGCTTTGCGGTCGTCCACATGGATATTTGCGCAAGTACAAGATTTGTCGTATTTGTTTCCGCAAATTAGCTAGTGAAGGCCTTTTGCCGGGCGTCACTAAGTCATCTTGGTAGTGTAGGAGAATAAAATGGCAGCTTCAGACCCAATAGCAGATATGCTGGCAAAAGTCCAGAATGCGGCAAAAGTCAACCACGAGAAGGTTGATGTTCCGACCTCTAAGATGAAACTGGAAATCGTTAAGATCCTCAAGACTGAAGGATACATCAAGAACTTTAAGAAAGTTCAGGATGATAACGGCCACAGCATTATCCGTATCTTTTTGAAATATGACGATGTGAACAAGTCAGTGATTCACGGAGCTAAGAAGATTTCTACTCCTGGTCGCCGTGTTTACTCTGGTTACAAGGATTTGCCCCGTGTCTATAACGGCTATGGTACATTAATCGTTTCAACTTCAACAGGCGTTACAACCGGTAAGAAGGCTTCTGAGAAGCAGGTTGGCGGCGAGTTGATTTGCTCTGTGTGGTGATAGGAGGAAGTTATGGCATCAAAAATTGGTAAGCTTCCTGTGGCTATTCCCGCAGGTGTAACAGTTACTGTTTCCGAGAACTTGGTTACCGTGAAAGGTCCCAAGGGTGAACTCAAGCAGGCAGTCAACAATCTGGTAAAGGTTGAGGTTAAAGGTGCGGAGGTTATTGTAACTCCCGTCGATGGCTCAAAACCCGCCAGTGCAGCTCACGGTTTGTATCGCAACCTGATTCACAATATGGTGACAGGTGTTTCTGCCGGATTCACAAAGGCTCTGATTATCAACGGTGTTGGTTATCGTGCAGAAGTGAAGGGCAAGGAACTTGTTTTGAACCTTGGATATTCAAACGACTTCATCGCAGTCATTCCCAGCGATTTGACTGTTACTGCTGATCAGAACGGAAAAATCACAGTCTCAGGAATCGACAAGCAGAGAGTCGGTGAATTCAGTGCTCAGCTTCGTAAGCTCCGTCTGCCTGAACCTTACAAGGGAAAGGGTGTCCGCTACGATACTGAGGTTATCAGACGCAAGGTCGGAAAGACTGGTGTGAAATAAGGTGGTTTGATATGTTGAGAAAAATGACTGATAAACAGAGAAAGCGCCTGCACAGAAAGGTTCACATCCGCAAATCCGTGTACGGTACTGCAGAACGTCCGCGCCTGACTGTGTTCAAGAGCGGCAAAAACCTTTACGCACAGGTAATCAATGATGATGAGGGCAATACCCTTGCCTCAATCTCTACACTGGAAAAGGATTTTATCGCACTGAAGGCAAATATCGACAGCGCGACAAAGCTTGGTGAGGCACTGGGTGCTCGCCTTAAGGATAAGAACATCACGAAAGTCGTGTTCGACCGCAATGGGTATCTTTATCATGGCGTTGTTAAGGCCCTTGCTGATGCTACCCGCAAAGCCGGGATTGAATTCTAGGAGTGGTTATGGATCAGGATCGCAAGAACCGCAATGATAGAGGTGAAAGAAAGCCTCAGGATGAATTCGTAGAAAAGCTCGTGAAGCTGAACCGCACTTCTGTGACAAAGAAGGGTGGACGCAAGATGTCTTTCTCTGCTCTGACTGTTGTTGGAGACCAGAAGGGACGCATCGGATACGGATTCGGAAAGGCCAATGATGTAAGTGAAGCAATCAGAAAGAGCATTGACCGTGCAAAGGCCAATATGGTTACTCTTCCTATTAAGAATGGAACTATTCCGCATGAAATCATTGGTAAATACAATAGCTCAGCCGTTTTGCTGAAGCCTGCATGCCCTGGTACCGGAGTTAAAGCCGGTGGTCCTGTGCGTGCAGTAATGGATGCGGCCGGAATTACAGATGTTATTTCCAAGTCTCAGGGCTCAAGAACTTCCATCAACGTAATCCGTGCAACATTCAATGCTATTGAGCAGATGATGGATGCACGTGCCGTAGCTCAGGCTCGTGGCAAGAATCTTAAGGATATGTGGGGCTGATTATGGCAAAGAAATTACGCATTGAATTGGTAAAGAGCACCATCGGACAGAAGCCTTCGAAAGTTGCCACTGTCCGCAGCCTGGGTCTTAAAAAGATTAACTCGGTTGTTGAGCAGAATGACACTCCTGCCATCCGTGGCATGGTAGCGACCGTAGCTCACTTGGTTAAATGTGAGGAGATCGACTAATGGCAGATTTTACACTGAATGCCCCTAAGGGTGCTAACAAGGCTCCGAAGAGAGTTGGACGCGGTTCATCTTCCGGACTGGGAACAACAGCCGGTAAGGGTAACAAAGGCCAGCAGTCACGCTCTGGTGGAAAGACATACGTAGGTTTCGAAGGTGGACAGATGCCTTTGTATCGTCGTATCGCACGCCGCGGTTTCAGCAATGAGCCGTTCAAGAAGGAGTTCTCAATCTTCAACCTGAAGCAGCTTGAGGAAAAGTATGCCGATGGTGAGACAGTTAACCGCGAGACTCTGGAAGCTAAGGGCTTGTTGACCAAGTCCGGTACCGGAATCAAAGTGCTTGGCGATGGAGATATCACCAAGAAGTTGACTGTGGATGTGGACAAAGTTTCTGCATCTGCAAAAGAAAAGATTGAGAAGGCCGGTGGTTCCGTAAAGGTAGCCGCTGCTGAAGAGCCTGCGAAATAAAAACGTGGAGTGATGAAATGGCAAACAATGCTGTGGTAAATATGTTCAGAGTCAAGGAATTGCGTTCAAAACTTTTCTTTACTCTGTTCATTCTAGCTGTCTTCCGTTTAGGAAGTGTCTTAACAATCCCGGGCATAAATGCTACCCTTTTGGCACAGTATTTTGAAAGCCTGGGAAATGGCGCCGAGAGTGCGTTTGCCAGTTACATGGATTTTTTTGCCGGTGGTGCGTTTGAAAGGTTTTCTGTGTTCATGCTGGGTGTAATGCCCTACATCTCTACACAGATTATCCTTCAGCTCGCCTTGGTCATTTTCCCATCGCTCAAGAGAATTGCCCAGGAGGAAGGCGGTCAGCAGAAGGTGCAGTCTTGGACAAGAATTGGAACAATCTTTGTCTGTCTGATTCAGTCCTATGTTGTTACTGTGTATGCTGACTCCATCAGCCAGGCAGTTCCCGGCGTTTTGGTGTTTAGTGGCTGGAAGTTCAATCTGATTGCAATGCTTACGGTGACCACAGGTTCGATGATTACCGTATGGATTGGTGACCAGATTACTGCTCACGGTGTGGGAAATGGTATCTCAATGATAATTCTTGCAGGTATCGTGGCCCGCATGCCTAGTGCAATCTACGAATTGGGAAAAGCAGTTTCAGCAGGCACTGTGAATCTCGTGTTCGCAATTATCGCCCTGTTGTTCTATATCGTGATTATCGGTTTGATCGTTTACGAGCAGTCCGGAGAACGCAAAATCCGCGTTAATTTCGCGAAGCGCGTTGTGGGCCGCAAACAGTACGGCGGTATGGACACATACATTCCGTTGAAGATTAATCCGTCAGGAGTAATTCCAATTATCTTTGCTTCTGCATTCTTGACTTTCCCATTGCAGCTTGCCAATGGTCTTTCCGGCGACACTGGTATCAGACGCTGGTTGGGCAGTGTTTCACAGGCATTGAATCCACTTGGTTGGCTTTATAATGTAATCGAAGTTCTGTTAATCGTATTCTTTGCATACTTCTACACTCAGGTAACCCTGAACCCCACAGAAATCGCAAGGAATATCCGTGAAAACGGTGGTTCTATTCCCGGAATCAGAACAGACAAAACTGAGGAATATTTACAGAAGGTAGTAAACCGTCTGATTCTTCCTGGCTCGCTGTATCTGGCGGTAATCGCCATCCTGCCTACAATCATTCAGTTGGTGTTCAACTTCCCGCAGTCAATTTCTATGTTGATGGGAGGAACATCTCTCTTGATTATCGTCGGCGTGGTTTTGGATACTATGGCTCAGGTAGAGGCCCTGCTTAAGATGCATCATCACGATGGATTTACAAAGAAGGGCTTAAAACCGCGAAATTTGTAAAAAAAAATCAATAAATTTCGCGATAAGGACTAGATTAAGTAAGGGAATATATGCTATATTAACTCACTACTTGAATTTAAAGTAGCGGGGTACTTGGCTGTAGTCCATGGCGGCGGTGTTCGCTTCGGATTGCCATGGTCAAGTGATGATATACGCATGATTCCCAGGGGGACTTTTATGAAAGTACGAACCAGTGTAAAACCTATCTGCGACAAGTGCAAGGTTATCAAAAGGAACGGAATTATCCGCATTATTTGTGAGAATCCGAAGCACAAGCAGAGACAGGGTTGAGGAGTAACTGATGGCACGTATTGCGGGAGTTGACCTCCCAAACAAGCATGTCAACATTGCGTTGACATATATTTATGGTATTGGCCGTCCGGCTGCAAACCGCATCTGCGAACTGACAAACACAGATCCCAACAGAATGATTAATGATCTTTCTGAGGATGAACTTGCAAAAATCCGCAAGGCTATCGATGACAACTACAAGACCGAAGGCCACCTCCGCACAGAGATTGGTCTTAACATCAAGCGTCTTATCGACATCGGCAGCTACCGTGGATTGCGCCATCGCAAAGGACTTCCTGTTCGCGGACAGCGCACCCGCACTAATTCTCGCACACGCAAGGGTAAGAAGAAGACCGTTGCCAACAAGAAGAAGGCTTAAGCGGAGGTAAACAATGGCAGTTGAAAGAAAGAGAAAAGAAAAAAAGAGTGTTTACGAAGGAAATGTCTACATTCAGGCAACTTTCAACAACACGATTGTAACAATCACAGACCTCAGGGGAAATGCGATTTCTTGGGCTTCTTCTGGTGGATTGGGATTCCGTGGAGCTAAAAAATCTACTCCTTTCGCCGCACAGTCAGTCGCTGAGACCGCTGTTCAGCGTGCTGCGAGTTATGGTTTGCGTGAGGTTCACGTATTCGTAAAAGGACCTGGAATCGGTCGCGAGAATGCGATCCGCGTTTTGGGTACACTGGGATTGAAGGTAAAGTCAATTTCCGATATTACCCCCATTCCTCACAACGGATGCCGCCCCCGCAAGACACGCCGTATGTAATTTTCTGTGCAGGACGTTTTGTCTTGTGCAGTTTGATTTGACATTTTGTCATTGCATGCGGAAGACCATAGTTTACATTTGGTCGGTACGATCGACTGCCGGATGTAAAAGGATTTTTTGAAACGCTGAGCCTGAAGTCAGGCTCGGTTTGGAACCAAGGAGTTCAAATGGAAGGAGTTCACATGGCTCGTAAGAATCTGCTTAAAGGAATAAAGAAACCGAAGGGCATTACATTTGAGCATGAAGAAGAGAAGGCGGACTACGGTAAGTTTACGGCTGAACCTTTTGAAAGAGGTTTCGGAACGACTGTGGGAAACACTCTTCGCAGAGTGCTGCTTTCTACGATTCAGGGTTACGCTATCTCTGCGGTAACGATTACCTGGTATGATGCGGCTGATAATACCCATACGATTTCCAGCGAATTTGAGAACATTCCGAATGTTTCCGAGGATACGTTGGAAATTTTGGATACTTTAAAGAAGATTCGCTTGCGCTTGCCTAGGGATGTGGAACAGGATACGATTCTTTTTGAATTCAAAGGCCCTCGCAAAGTTACGAGTGATGACTTCAATAAGGAAGGTCAGCTTGAAGTGATGACCAAGGGGCTGGATGTCTTCGAAATGATGGAAGGCGGCCACCTTGAGATGGAAATTCAGGTTGAGCTTGGAAGAGGGTATAAGTCTGCTGAGGAAAATGCTGAAGGAAAGACTGATATCAGTGTGATTCCGATTGACTGTATCTATACACCTGTAACGAAGGTCAAGTATTCTATCGATTCAATTCGCCTCGGTGAACGGAGCGATTATGAACGGCTCATACTGGAAGTTTGGACAGATGGAACTATAAAGCCTGATGATGCTTTGGCTGAGGCGGCGAAGATTGTAAAAGATTATTTTGCTATTTTCGTGAACTTCAACGAAAGTGAGTATTCAGCCGAAGATGACCATGATGAGGTTGACGGCTGGATTCATGAGTTGCTTAACAAGAGTGTTGAGGAACTTGAACTTTCAGTGCGCAGTTCTAACTGTCTGAAGAATGCAAATATTCGCACCATCGGCGAATTAACTAAAAAGACGGAAGAAGACATTACAAAGACAAGAAACTTCGGCAAAAAGAGTCTTGAGGAAATCAAGGCAAAACTTGAGGCCCAGGGACTGAGTCTTGGAATGACTGACTATAGTCACGTAAAAAATGTTGACTTACGCAATAATAAGGACGAGAACGAATGAACCACAAGACTGGATTTAATCCGCTTTCACGTACCACAGCCCACCGCCGCGCAATGTCTCGCAACATGGTTACATCCCTGTTCAGATATGAGCGCGTTACAACTACAAAGGCAAAGGCTCTGGAAGTACGCAAGGCAGCTGAGAAACTGATTACACGTGCTAAGGTTGATACTGTGCACAACAGACGTATCGCTGCAAAATTCATTGCTGATGAAAAGATTCTTAACAAGCTCTTCACAGAGATTGGACCACGTATGAAGGACCGCAATGGTGGATACACACGTGTCTTAAAGATGGGGTTCCGTCAGGGCGATGCTGCTGATGTAGTCATTCTGGAACTGGTTGACTACAAGCTTCCTGAATCAGAAGATGCAGACGCACAGGACACAAAGAAATCAAAGAAAGCCAAGGCTGAGAAAGCTGAGGCCTAAGAAGGAGTAAGCCATGTCTAAGTCACATCGTGGAACTGGAATCCGCAAAGAACCTAATCACGGCCGTGGAGTTTGTGCCATCTGTGGTACTGCTCAGATTAAGACCCTGTATGAACAGGAAGTGGACGGCAACAAGGTTAAGATTTGTAAATTCTGCAAAGCTAACCTGAAAAACAAGGCCCGCGTGGCGGCAAAAGCGGCAAAGAAGGCCGCTCCTGCTCCCGAAGCAGCCCCCGCAGAAGCACAGGCATAATCAACCGAATGTGTTTCGTAGCCGCTCTTATATACAAGGGCGGCGTTTTTTTTTGTCTGCGAAATAATTGTTAAAAATCGTCAATTTTCTTTTCTACGTATTCAATGCAAAATCTTCAATATTTTTCAAATTTCTTCAAAAAAATCATTTACTTAAATTGAAAAAATTACTATTATATTAAAAGAATATTGCCTTACACAAAATGGTTGGGTGGCAAAATCCGTAACAGCCCGATTATTTGGTAAGTGTTTAAATTCGGAGGTTTTCTATGAACAAAATGTTGAAAGGCGCATTTGCCGGTGTCGCTTTGCTCGCTGCTTTTGCTTTGTCTGCATGCTCAGGCTCAAAAGGAAATACCATTAAAGTCGGTGGAGTTGCTCCTCTTTCCGGTCAGTACACTGAGTACGGTCTTGAGTGCAAAAAGGGTATAGATTTGGCTGTGCAGGAAATCAATGCCGCCGGTGGAATCAACGGAAAGCAGGTTGAATTCATCTGTGAGGATGACGAGGGAGATCCCGCAAAGTCAGTCAACGCATACAAAAAACTCACGACCAAGAACGGTGTCCGCATGGTAATCGGTTCGCTTACATCAGGTGCGACAATTTCCATCACGAAGCAGGCTCAGGCAAACGGTGTGGTTCAGATTGCTCCAGCCGCTACAGCCCTTGCCGTTACGGATGCAGGAAACTACATCTTCCGCACATGCTTTACCGATCCTTTCCAGGGCCGCATCGGTGGAAAATTCTCAGCCGTGAATCTGGGTGCAAAAACAGCCGCTGTTCTGTATGACATCGGAAATGATTATTCTGTGGGGCTTATGGAGAATTTCGTGAATGAGTTTACTGCTCAGGGCGGAACAATTGTTGCAACTGAGTCTTACAACACGAACGACAAAGACTTCAACGCTCAGCTCACAAAAATCAAATCAACAAATCCCGAGGTTGTATATCTTCCTGATTATTACACCACCGTTTCTCTGATTGTAAAGCAGCTCCGTGCACAGGGCATCGATGTTCCGGTTGTCGGCGCAGACGGATGGGACGGACTTGTCGGTCTTTTTGAAGGTCAAGGCGGAGATGAGGTGCTGAACGGATACTATTCAAACCACTACGCATCAGACAGCACGCAGCCGGCCGTTAAGAATTTCGTTGATTCTTTCAAGGCAAAGTACGGTTCCGCCCCCAACTCTTTCGCGGCTCTGGGATACGACAGTATGTATATGCTCAAGGATGCTATCGTTGCAGCTGGAACCGAAGAGCCTTCTGCAGTGCGCGATGCCCTTGAAAAGACAAGCGGTGACTATGTGACAGGCCACATCACATTCGATGAAAAGCACAATCCTGTCAAGTCTGCTGTTATGATTAAGCTTGTGAAGAATGACGGAAAACTTACAGCCGCTTACGAAGCAACTGTTGACATCAAATAAATCGGCTGGCTCCGGGAACTCATAAGTTTTCGGATCTGCCTGATTGACCTGACGGCGGAAATATTTCGTCTGAAAAATCTGCGTGAAAGCAGATGCATTGTACAAGGGGGTATATGCCGGAATGTGTATGCCCCCTTTTTATTTTTTTACATCTATAGTATAATAGGAAAACTTTATATTTATCATAAATAAGGGAGCCTCGAAAAACTTCATCTTTTCGATGTTGCCGCAATTTTCTCAAATTCTGTTTTGAGATTCAATCGTTTTATGATAAGGGCATCTCGGAAAAATATGTCTCTGGAAATTTTCGGGCTTCCCCATAAAACAAACGGAGGAAAAAGTGGGATTTCAAATCGATACTTTTTTAAAACAGCTGGTGAACGGTTTGTCTCTAGGCGGAATCTATGCATTGATAGCCCTGGGATACACCATGGTTTATGGTATCGTCAAACTGATTAACTTTGCTCACGGTGATGTGATGATGGTCGGAGCTTACACCGGCTATTTTGTGCTCAGGGCAATGGGAGCCACTCCATTCGGATTTGCTTGTGCCCTCGCTGCGGCCATGGTGGTCTGCGCTCTTTTAAGCCTGTTGATTGAAAGATGTGCCTACCGTCCTTTACGGAATGCTCCCCGTCTCAATTCCCTCATTACTGCGATTGCGGTGGAATTGATTCTACAGAATCTTATGCGCGTGCTTCCGTTCGTCGGTCCCAACTCAAGACCGTTCCCCACAATGGACACAGTGACTTACACTATGCGCACTCAGGCTTTCCCCGGCGGACTCATCTCAATTTCCAACGTCCAGATAATTGTTATCGTCGGCTCCGTTGTTTTGATGCTGCTTCTCAATCTTTTGATTAACTACACAAAAACAGGAAAGGCGATGCAGGCCGTGAGTTACGATATGGGAGCCGCAAGTCTCATGGGCATAAATGTGAACCGGATAATCGCACTTACTTTTGTCATCGGTGCGGTTCTTGCCGGTGCAGGCGGAGTCCTTTATGCAACAGCGTATCCGCAGATTGAGCCGACTATGGGCTATATTCCCGGATTGAAGGCATTCGTCGCGGCGGTTTTGGGCGGCATAGGTTCGGTGCCGGGCGCAATGGTCGGCGGTGTGCTTCTCGGTGTTGTCGAAACTCTCGTAAAGGCATACGTTTCTTCGCAATATGCCAATGCCATTTCCTATTCCATTTTGATTCTGATGCTGCTCGTAAAACCGACAGGTCTTTTGGGCAAAAAACAGGTCGTTAAGGTGTGATGGAGGAATCTGAATGAAAAACAAAATACTAAGAAATATGTTGATTCCGGGAGTCGTTGCAGTTCTTGCTGTTGTGATTCCGGCACTCCTCATCCAGATTGGTGTCATAGACGGCTACAATGCTCAGGTAATCACTTTGGGCGGTGTGAATGCAATTATGGCAATCAGCGTGAATATGGTCTGCGGAATAACAGGACAACTTTCGCTTGGTCAGGCGGGCTTTCAGGCAATCGGTGCATACTCTGTCATTTTGCTTTGCACTAAACTGAATGTTCCCATGCCTCTTGCAATCGTTGCGGGTGGACTCATCGCCGCGTTCTTCGGATTTTTAATCGGCTTCCCCACTCTAAAACTTGAAGGCGACTATCTTGCCATCGTGACTCTTGCGTTCGGAGAAATCATCCTTGTGGTGTTGACGAATTTGAAAAATCTTACCGGCGGCCCGAACGGACTTCAGTTTTCAACATTGTTCACCACGTCGCTTGATTACGGTGCTCTCATTTCGTACTTGTCTGTAATCGGAACTCTTGTAATCATCATAATCCTCCTGCAGAATTTCCTCCGCTCCACTTACGGACGTGCCATACTTTCCGTGCGGGAAGATGAGGTTGCGGCAAACAGCACCGGAATAAGTGTGTTCCGCTACAAGATGATTGGATTTGTGATTGCGTCTTTCATCGGTGGAATAGGAGGCGCGCTTTACGCTCCGTTCATCGGCTTTGTGAAACCGGATCTTGCGTCTTTCAATAATTCAATCAACGAATTGATTTACGTCGTGCTTGGTGGAATGGGCAGTATTACAGGTGGTGTCGTGGCGGCATTTGTCCTCACGATTCTGCAGGAAGTCCTTCGTTTCCTGAAGGATTACCGCCTGTTGATTTATCCGGTCATTTTGATTCTCGTGATGCTCTTCCGGCCGCAGGGACTTTTGGGAAACCGCGAATTGAGTTTTGTCGGTGCATTTGATTATTTCGCCGCTTTGATTAAAGGAAAAAAATCCTCGAAAAAAGCTGTGGCAAAAGCTGAAGAAAAGGGGGTGGAGTGATGGCGGAAAAACCGGAATTGCTGCTCCGTGCAAAAGATATTTCAATTCAGTTTGGAGGCCTCCGCGCAGTAAGCGATTTCAGTCTTGATTTGTATCAGGGCGAATTGATTGGTCTCATCGGTCCGAACGGAGCTGGAAAAACCACGGTGTTCAATATGCTCTCGGGAATTTACAAACCCACCGAAGGAACGGTCACTTTTGTGGG
>OCTW011573305.1_pt1 | contig 35071 bp, 22 predicted proteins | sample 1539671 | NCBI WGS metagenome assembly OCTW01 (sample SAMN02144230, study PRJEB22623) | gut metagenome | biome: sheep rumen | host: Ovis aries | place: New Zealand
ATTGGGTGTTGCGGGATTCATTGAGATGGGATGATTTGGGTGATTTTTTTTTACAAACGGATTTGTTCGCATCTAACGATGCTCACTTTTGAAATTTGTAACTCCTAACGACTAATCCCCAGTTGATATGTCGCTACTTCGCATGCGATTGGCCCATTATAGGTTGCGATGCGCTGCGAGGGTTTCATGTGCATGTTTTTTTTGAGGAGTTCAGCCGTCGAGATGATGGTCAGGCTTGAGTTTGCGAAGGTCCTTACGAGTCGCCCGAGTTGGTAGTAAAATTCGGGAAGATCGAGATCATCGACGGTAATGCGTTCGCCGTAGGGTGGATTGGTCACGAGTGTGGCCTGGGAAATGGGTTTCATTTTAAGGATATCGCCGCGCGTAAACTGAATGAGATCGGCGACGCCGGCGGTTTGTGCATTATTCAGGGCGATGTCGAGCGCAGCCGAGTCGATATCGACGGCACGGATTTCGGCATTGAAATTTTTGCGCGTCTTTTTTGAGATTTCGCGTGCTTCGTCGCGAAGGATGCGCCAGGTATTGGCTTTTTCGGGGAAAAATGGGAGTTTTTCGAAGCCGAAATGTCGCTGAATGCCGGGGGCAGTCTGTGTGGCAATGAGTGCCGCTTCGATGGCGAATGTGCCCGAACCGCACATGGGATCGATGAATATGCCGTTTTGCGGCTGCCATTCACTGAGTGCAATCATGGATGCTGCGAGTGTTTCGCGAATGGGCGCCTGAATTTGTCGTCGTCGATAGCCGCGCATATTGAGTGGATCGCCCTGCAGTTCGATAAAAACGCGGGCTTTACGCTGGATGATCTGCAGACCGACTACGACATCGGGACGATCGGTATCGACACTTGCACGTCTGCCCCATTTGTCGCGCATCTGATCGACAATGCCGTCTTTGAATTTAAGAGCGAGAAAGCTGCATTTTCCGAGTTTTTCATCATTGACATGGGCATGGATGCAGAATGTCGCCTCGGGTGAAAACCATGGTTCGAGTGGAATTTTTTTGCCCAGGTCGTAGAGGTCACTCTCGCGTGTGACGTAATCTTCTTTGATGAGAACTTCGATTTTATTGGCAATTCTCGACCAAAGGCAGACTTTCATGGCCTGCTCGAAATCGGCCTCAAAGATGACGCCACCGTTTGTGGCTTTAAGTCCATTGCAAGCGAGCGATTTGAGTTCGCGCTCGAGGCATGGTTCGAAACCGCGTGCGCATGTGGCTAAAAGGTGTAGTGTGTTCATAAATTCGGAATTGTTTTCTAATGCGTAATGAGCGCGAAAACTAAGTGGGTAGTCTGAATCTAGTGAGAATGTGATTTTAATTCGTCGTGCAAACTGTGTGATTAGTCCTATATTTGCAATGTGCAATTATGATCGAATGGTAGAGGGGGTACTCAGAAGAATTCGATGAAAGGGCAATATGAATGTTTATCAAGAAAAGTCAGCCCCGATAGGGTTAAATCCTATCAGGGCCGAGATGATTACGAAGATTTGCAAGCAAAAATCAATCGAGGCAGAAGAGCATGATGCTCAGAGTGATAATAACGATGAGTAACAGTACAATGAGTACAGCCCATAGGAGGAAGTTTCCATCACCATCGTCGCTCTCGAGTGGCTCAGCATACCCAGGTGTGCCAGGGATATTGGGCAATCCCGAGATAGAAGGCAAACCATTCATGGAAGACATGGGTGCTTGCATTCCCTGTTGTTTGCTGGCGTAGAGAGCAGCGTCTTCGGTGGAGGGAGTTTTGCTTCGCAGTGCATCCTGGAATGTTGCTAAGTCGATAGCGCTGGTTTTATCGTTGTCATGTTCAACGACGCCTTCACCGGTTGTCAAGTAATGGCGCAGATCATCCGCAAATTCAGATGCGTTTCTTTGACGTTGTGTAGGATCCGCATGAAGTGCGCGTGCAATGACAGTCCACAATTGGAAAGGAATGGTTGGAGGCGGTATAATTTCTTCATCGCGCTGTTGTGTACGCATTTGCAGGAATGCGAGCAGGGCTTTTGCAAATTCGTTTTGTTGCGCGTTTGGAGGCGGTGAAAAGTTAAAGAGTTTTTTACCGACGAGCATCTCGTAAAAGATGAGTCCCAAACTGTAAACGTCAGTCCATGTATCCGTTTTGGCCTGTGATTCGTCGGCCAAGGAGGGATCGGAGAATTGCTCGGGTGCCATGTATTCTGGTGTTCCGGCGAGTACACCTTTGTCGAGATTATCGGCAAAGTCGCGTCCTTCCATAATATCTTCGCTTTCGAGCAATTGGAACAAGCCCTGTGCATCTTTGATGAGTCCCAGATCCATCAGTTTAACCTGATGATTTTTGGTAATCATAATATTGTCGGGCTTGACGTCGCGATGTACGACTCCGAGCTGGTGCAGTCCACCGAATGCGTCGCACAGCTGCAGGATAAGATCGCAACATTCACCGATAGGCCAAACTTTGCGTCGTCTTAGAGCTTCTTTGAGCGTGATGCCATCGACAAATTCCATGACGAGATAAGGGAATCCATCGGGAGTCACGCCATCGGAATAGTATTTGACGAGGTAGTCATTCGGTGGAATCTCTCGTAAAACCTTCGTCTCGCGATTAAAACGGATGCGAGCATCAGAGGCAAGATTATATTGAATCTTGACTGCACAGGGCTGGCCATCGGACATTGTTGCATAATAGACATACGCAAACGCACCAGAGCCGACGAAGCGCTCAATGCGATACCTTCCAGCCAATATGCTGCCTAGATAATGATTTCGATCCAGAGCCATATTGCAAAAAAATTCATAACAAACCAAGTGAGGGTAAACCTGAACTCCCCACAACTTTACTATATTCCCTCAGAATGACGAAATTGGCAAGTTTTTACCTCATGGTTTGCGAACAAATTGGTAACTGTTCAGCCCTGGAGTAAGTTCCTGGTTCCCCAAATACTTGAAATCTCTTTAATTCATAATGCTGAATTCATAATGCTGAATGATTTGGCAAAACCAAAGGCATTATCCACATCCTCTGAGTATGACATGTCATTATGCATTCATAATTATGCATTATGCATTAACGAATGGTATGAGCTTTCGAAAATAACAAGCATGGTGGCTAAATAGTTACACAAATTGTTACTATTCAGCCGGGGGCTGGTTTTGTTTTTACAAACGGATTTGCTCAGGCCTAACGGCCTTCGCGATTCCAATTCGTAATTCGGAATGCGTAATTCGTAATTCGGAATGCGGTAGCCCTGGAAACAGAAATGCACTCTAGATTTGAATTGTTGTTCGATTTGTGCACGTTTTTTGCAAGATGGCCTTCGGCGCTTGCACTCTTGCGCGCAACACATTAAATAGATGAATTGGGTATGACTTTCATCCCTAAGGAGAGTGAATATGAAAATCAAAAATTGTCTTTACGGAATTGGCGTTTGTGCAGCTCTTTGTGCGTTTGCTTCTCATGCCTATGCACAGGATCCTCTACGATATGAACTGATGCAGAACCACTCAGAAAACACACCTGCTCAGATTCGTGTGATTGCGAATGAGCCCCTTAAAGATGTCGATGTCGTCATCACCAACTGTGCGCCTCAGGTCGTTCAGCGCCGCATTGATGCGATGAAAAAAGGTGAGAGCCAGACGATATCCTGGAATCAACAGCCTGGCAGATACAGCTGTGGTGTTTCGATTACAGGTAAACTCAATCTTGGCGGAAAGGTCAACGTTCGTAATACCCATGAATTTACTTGTGGTGCATCGACTCCATTGTCATTGAATGTCGATTTAAATGAGATCAAACAGCTCGTTCCTTCGACAAACCATGTTGTTCTGCACGCCTCTCGTCCATTTTATAAAGCGAGTATTGTCGTTTCGGCAGAAGATGGATCCGAAATTGCGCGGGTCGATAAGACAGTGGGTGCCGTGAAGGATTATACCCTGAACTGGACTCCCAATGAAAAGAAACCAGTTCTGCTCGAAATCAAAGTCAGTGATGAAACCGGCTCAGCATGGGCTTCCAATACCATCATGTCTTTCATCATTCCGCACACGGATGTCGTGTTTGATACAAACAAGTACAATATTCGACCGGATCAGGAAGGATATCTGACCGAACCGCTTGAGAATATTCTCGACAAGGTTCGTCGTTTTGACCGAGTCGCTGTGAATCTCTATATTACCGGTCATACCGATACCGTCGGGTCCGATGGGGCCAATCTCAAACTGAGTATGAATCGTGCAAAATCGATTGCATCCTGGTTTAAAAAACACGGTCTGAGTATTCCTACCTATTACCGTGGCGTTGGTGAACGCGATTTGGCCGTCCAGACACCGGATAACACCGATGAAGAGCGCAACCGTCGTGCCGTTTACATTCTGTCCAATGTTCCGCCCAATGATGGTTTTGGGGGCTGGACTAAATTATAAGGCACAAAAAAAATTCGGGCGTATTGGCGGAGCCAATAGCCCGAATCACAAGCCGTATTTGCCGTTTTCGGCAAATAGGCGGTGTTAAAAAACAAGCACGTTATTGACGCCTTTTTTTTCGATGAGCCCGTCGATGTATTTGAGGGCATCTCGCCTGCGTTCTTTAAATCGTGCATAGCTTTTCTTTTCTTCGTTTGTCGGATTTGGGAAAAGGCGTCTGAGGAGTTCATCTTCGTCGAGCATACGCAGGTTGTTGACCAGATCTTTGCTGAACATCTGCACGAGGTTGAGGCGACGGACGACGCGTGGGGCATGCCATGATGGAAAAGCTGCGCCGTTGTCAATCGCGATGATTCCACCCGGCTGGAAGTGGCAATTGGCGCCATAATTGGTGACTTCTCCGGCAAAACGATCCCAATTGTTCGTCAGATAATCGATGAGTATGATGTCCGAAATCTGCTGCAAAAGATCACGTGTCGTCATATTGCCCAAATACCCGAGGAACGTGTTGAGATTTTTGACGTCAGCAGGACGTCCTGCCGTCAGAAGCCGGTGCATAAATTTTTCGATGCTTGGCAGATCGGCTTTTGGATTGGTCAAATAGGGTGACCAGACGTTTGTCGCTTCGATGGGAAAACCGTCAAATGGTGAAATCCATTCTTTATATGCAGCATACAGATATTTGGTGCCGTTTTCTTTTTCCCAGATGAGATGATCAAATTTAATGCGGTATCCCTTGTTTTTGCTCGAGGTTGATGCGTTGTAGAGCGCATTGAAATCTGCGCTTGAGAAACGAACCGGGCGCGTCACGGGGGTGTCAAAACTACATTCGAGTATTTGGCAGAGGCGGTAGTAGGCAATTTCGGATCGATACATCGTTTGGCGCAAATCCTGATCGGGTTTGAGTGCGGCTTTTGCAGATTCATCTGCCGTATCGACATATTTAAAAGAAACGGTCGAACCACCGCCGAGTGCCGAAATTGAATTGGTTCCATGCGGGCGCACTTCGCGATCGAGCGTTTGAGTCATGAGGGGATCCTGGTCGACAAATGACCAGAATTTAGAGGGATTATTGGTTATTTTTTGACGAAGTTCTTTAAGGGCCGCATGTCGTTCAGCTGCATAGTCTATCTGGTTATCCGGATTGATTTCCGGTGGGGGCGTTTGTTCAGCTTCTGGCGCTGCTTCGACTGTATCGGGCACCGGATTTGCAGGAGGGATCTGTGGCTCTTCTCCTAATAGTTTGATAGATACACTGCCGGAATAATGTGAGTCGCTGTTTCCTGAGATATGCTCCGGGTGACTCTGAGGATGAGCTGTTTGTACGCCGCCATGCTGTGTCTGAGCCGAGGAAAGGGGCTGAAATATACCATTTGGATGATTTGCCTGATCCTGAGTGGCATTCGCATGATCTGCAATTTGAGGTTGTGATTTTATCTCTTGCTCTTTGGTTTGAACTGCATTTTGGGGTTCTGTTTGAGCCGGGGGCTGTTCAGATGAAGAATGCGTTCTCGGGGGGATTGTTGTGATCTCCGAATTCTTGAGTGCGGCATTGATCAGCTTGTCTTGCCCCTGGTTTTTGAGCATGGAGGCAATGAGTTTTTGCTCGCCTTGGCCTTGTGCTGTTTTTTGATCTGACTCGCTTTGAGACGAATGTACGTCTGCCACTGTATTGGGTGTTTTCTGGGAGGATGCACATCCTTGAAAAATCAACGTACAAGCGGCTACGGTATAAAAAAATGGATGAAGATGCATGGCAAAGAGATAAAAAAAACAGTAAAAATAAATTTGGCATTTTAAATATGCCTGCTTCGCTTATTATAACATAGTTTACCGCCGCTGTTAAAAGCGGCATCTTTGAGGAGATAATATGAGACTAAATTTGTTTGGTATTGGAATGATGGTGATTTGCGGTTTGGCAATGGGATGTGCATCCAGCTCGTCGACAAACTCAAACACAACCGAAACTGCAGCAAATGCAGAAAATGCTCAGAGTGCATCGGAAAATTCGAGCCCCAAATCTGCATCCGGTAAAACGATCATTCCGGAATGCAAGAGCAAGATTACTCAGATGGTGACCAAGCAGGATGGTAGCCGTCAATATCTTTTGGAAGACAGCACTCTCTGGCAGGTCAATTCCGATGATACCGTTCAACTCATAAAGAAACTGCCGGATTCTGCTGCAAATTATAAGCTCATTCCAAGCAATGATGTTATCATTCATTATACGGGTGACAAAATCATGCTCATCCATGTCGAAACCAATACCGAGCTCTTCAAACTCGCAGGTGATCCCGCATTGAAGACGGTTTTGTATACGCCCAATAATCAGGAAATGGCCATTCGCGAAGCGGGCAATATTTTCAATATATGGAATGTTCCCGATAAATTCTCCGGTATTAAACTCGCAGAAACCGTACAGGATTTCATCAATCGTCAAAGCCCTGATCGCAAAATGAAATTTTCGGTAGATGCGTATGCCGTTTCGATGACGAATGAAGGCCGTGCCATTCTGGCAAGTGATGACACTGCCAACAATAAGATTGGTCTCATTTATTTCATGGATGACAAAAATGCCAAGGGCGTACTCAAATCCGTCGGGCGCACCAATTCCCATATCGCACATCTCGCGATTCCTCTTTCGGGCCGCAATGTTGCTGCCGTCGATGTAAATGGCAAGCTCTATGTTTCGTCAACTGGCGAGGATAAGGGATTTAAGGCTTATGGAAATCAGTATACGGATTTGATCAATGTCAAATTCGTGGGTGAGAATGTTCTCGCAATTGGCAAAAATAAACTCACTTTGATCGACATCGCAACCGGTACCCCCAAATGGACCTACGATACGACCGTTCAGACGTGCTATGCGCCTAACGAAAGAGTTATCTATTGCTCTACAGGGGATACCATCGAAGAAATTGATGGCGTTTCCGGTCATTTGAAAAAATATTATGCTTTCAATTCAAAAGGCTATGGCGTCGTTGAATACAGCAAAATGACAGGTACTTTCGAACCGGACTGCTTCCAATAATGTGCAGTTAGCAATTAGCAGTTAGCAGTTAGCAATTAGCAATTAGCAGCTAGCAATTAGAGGATTCTCGATTTTATTCCTAAAGTAATGAAGTTTTTTAGCTTTAGAGTGATTTGAGGGATGGCAAACTCAATTGCTCATTGCTCACTGCACATTGCTAATTAAGAACGCCATTCTCTCTAAACTTTAGAGACATCCCTTAGTTTTGCATACCCATTGCTCATTAACATAAATAATATCTACTATCGGTTAATGTAGTTATTATATCTACATTAAACCACAAACACCGTTAATCCCATTTATATAAATGCATCATTTTGGCTTTATTCCATGGGTTGACGGTGTTTTTTTTTTAACTGTTCTGCCATGGAGTACGCTCTTGGTTCCCCAAATACTTGAACTCTCTTTAATTCATAATGCTAAATGCATAATGCTGAATGATTTTGCGAAACCAAAAGCATCATCTAAATCCTCTGAATATGACATTTCATTATGCATTCATAATTATGCATTATGCATTAACGAATGGTATGAGCTTTCGAAAAAAACAAGCATAGGGGGTGAACAGTAACGTTTTTTTTGTATTTTTTATACGCTTGGGTATTGTTTAAAATTATAAGTAGTGGTACGTAGACGAATCGCTTATGGTAAGCGTGTCATATTTTTTTTACCCATTGTTCAAGTGGGCGTTATTACTTTTTTTTTCGTGAGGGTTGTTGCGATGACAGAATTAACGAAGCAAAAGAAACCAGTCAGTGTATGGTGGTTTGCTTTTGGGTATTTTGCGGTTTATATACCATATACGATACTAACCAAGATAGTCACCGATGGTCTGTTGGCCAAGGACGATGCAGCACTCTCCGAGGTTTGCAAAGCAGCTACAGATGTTGCCACTTGCCCGATTCGCGTAAACAGTTTTGAATGGCTGCCGCCCACAATCATGGCTTCAGTCCTTAGTATGCTTATCTTCATCAGCTGCATGGGCTGGTGGAAGTATGCCACCCAGACGAAAATCAAAGTCAATGGACATACCCTTCCTCGTCCCCGTATCTGGACTCTTTTCTCTGGTATTTGTACTGGTTTTGTCGTTGTTACGACGACCCTTGCCTACACCATTGACGGTGTCAATATCATCTTTGCCATGCTCCTCATGCGAGGCGGTATGCTCGTCATGTCCCCCATTGTCGACACCATTTTCAAACGGCACGTGCGATGGTTTTCCTGGTGTGCTCTTGGGCTCTCCATCCTGGCTTTGATCATCACCAACTTCGGGCCCAATATTTTTGAAGGCGCCACCCTGGGCGAAAAAGCCCTCATGAACACCATGCTGGCTATCGACCTTGCGGTCTATCTTTTGGCTTATTTCTTCCGTCTTTCGTTCATGTCCAAACTCGCCAAGAGCAACAATGCCGACGACACCAAGAAATTCTTCGTCGAAGAGCAGATGGTGGGCACACCATCCATTCTCATCATTCTCTTCTTTGCCGGTCTGATTGGCCACATCGTCAGCCCGGACAGCAGCCTTTTCAACGGCATTTGGGCTGGATTTACAACCTTCTGGCAGCGTCCTGGAATCATCATTGGTTTTGCAATTGCAACCGGTATTTTCTCACAGTTCAACGGTGTGTTTGGCAGTCTGATTCTCCTGGATCCGTCCGAAAATGCCTTTGCCGTGGCTGTCAACCGTTGCTCCTCCATCATAGCGGGTACGATTGCATCCCTGTTTGTTGCCCTCATGTATGAGGTGAATCTGTCTGGCAAACCCTACATGCCGAGTGTTTACACCTGGATTGCTACCGGTCTCGTGGTAGGTGCCCTCCTCTTCCTGGCACTGCCCAAGATGTTTGCAACACTCAAAAAACAGAAAGCCGCTGCTGCCGAAGCCGCTGCCGCCGTTAAAAAGAATGACGAAGTAGCCTTAGAATCTTTAGAAGAGAAAAAATCTTAATTGTTTCTTTTGGGTGAGCCGCGCATGCGCGGCTCAGCTCGCTTTTGGCCTATGGCCAATACGCTCGCTCAAAGCCGCTATCCCGTTCGGGATACGCGGCTTTTTTTCATATTAGGGAAACATCATCCCAAAGGCGTTCGTTCTTAAAATGCGAATCGACTGGTCATCCAGAATGATGGCCACGTCATGTCCTGCAAGAAATTCATCCCTCGCAAGAATTTGTACGATCTGCCCCGGTTTGAGCGTTTTTTGCGAGTCGAGCTCTGCCATGGGAAAAAACTCGCGATTTTTTTCAGCATAGCCCGATAAAAAACCAAGACGTTCCCGCAAAATTCCATCCGGCGCGCGGTAATACAAGGCTTTGAGCCATGCTTCGTTGGGCAGGGCGTACATTTTTTGCAGTCCCCAAAGGGCACTGTAAGCGACACGAATATCCGTGTGTGTGAGCAAATCCTGTAATTCAGGGATAAATTTCGTTCTGGCGTGTGTACCGACGGCTACTGCAGCTGCAATTTTTACCGAAACATCTGCATCTTTGAGTGAATTGCGCAAAACTTCATCGAGTATTGTATCATCCCATTGACCGACACTTTCCGGAAACCGGATGAGATATTCGAGTGCCTGTTCCCGCACGGCTGCTTTTGGATCTTCGAGTGCTATTTTTAAAAGCGGGGAGGCTGTTTTGGGATCAAGTCCACGAATCCAGGCGCGCTTCATATCGGCGCGCATGGATTTAAAATCGGATTCTGAAGGTTGGCGCGGCATTTCCCCAAGATGTCTGCATAGTTCAAGCGCTGGTTCTGCATGTAAAAGCTTATACTGAGCAGCGGTTTTGAGTGCTTCGCGTTTGAGGTCTTCCAAATGAGGCCAGCTTTGCTCAGGAAATGAAGCGATCAAAAGGACAAGCGCCCATCGTGCAAGATAGACACGACCCATATTGTCATTCTGAGATGACTGTAAAACGAGATTGGCCAACGGCTCAAAATATGCTTGGGATTGAGCTGCAATATGCATGGCCGTTACGGCAGTCTGGAGATTGTTGTTCCCCAAATTGTTCAGAATGATTTCTCGAATTTGGGCATCATCACTGTATTTTTGGAGCGCCCGAAGTGCGGTTGCCGATATCTCATTTCGATTGAGTGTCTCCAGCAATACGGATTTGCCTAAATCGGATTTGGGCAAATGCAACAAAAAAGCGCGCAGCATATCTGCGTTGAGCTGAACATCGCGATAGGAAAATCCCAGGGAATCATCTTTTAATAGTGCATCTGTCAGGAGTTCTGCATGGCTGCCGTGTATGGTGAGCAAGACCTGGTACCAGACATCGAGCGGGATATTCTTTGCCCATACTAATAGCCATCGTATCGCATCTGGTGTCGAACGATAGGCCTGGATGATGGCAATGGAATCAATTTCGGATATGGGATTATCCCAAAATAAATTTTGCTGTTCGCGGGATAATTCGAGGTTATCGAGTGCATGCGTACACATTGCCATGGTACGCAGGAGATTGTGTCGTTGGATTTTATTGGCTCGGGGCAATTCTTTGAAGAGTGCACTGACGAGAAGTTCGGGATGTGTTTGGTAAGCCTGAGCAACGCTCGTCGAGAATGCATGTATGCCCGCATAGTGTGCAAACAAATCGGCATATTTGGGCATGAGATCTTCGGGGAGACTGCGTATAATGCGCCTTTGCAGTTCATCAGGATTATCGGGATCGAGGTACAATAATAAGTGTTCGTAACCTTCCCCAAGTCGCGTCATGGCTTTAAGGGCTTCAATTCGGACTTCATCATTGGGATGATTGCGTACCAGATTGAGCAGGGGCGGTACCAGTCGAGGGTTTGCCAATGATTGAGCGGCTTTGCACGCAGCGAGTACGACTTCGGGATCGTGATGTCCCATCATATCGGCAACATAAGGGGTACAGCTCTCGTCGCAAATGCGAGCCATGGCTTCGAGAGCACTGCATATTTCCTCGGTTTTATCGGATTCGAGCCGATCGATGGTTTCGGACAGAGTCAGGGCATAACTCACCCCGGGGGCGTGTGCTACCCCTAAAACCAAACCAAAAATCAGAGCATGATAAAAACGATTCATAAAAGGCGAGCGATTTCCCCGTGAATAAAACCAACGATCCGCAGGTGTGCCCCCGTGTGGTCGCCTCAAGGCGAGCTATTTTCCCGTGAACAAAACCAGCGAGACGTAGGGGCGACCCCGTGTGGTCGCCCCAAGGCGAGCTATTTTCCCTGTGAACCAAACGAGCGAGGCGTAGGGGCGTTTACGCCCCAAGGCGAGCAGCGCGGCGTATTCGCTTTGCGAATAGCAGCGCGCCCTTACAAATCATCCGTATCGGATTTGCTCCAGACCTTGAGTAAAACAGATGGGATTTTTTTCTCATCGAAGCCAACGCCTTGCGGCAGATTGGGGACTTGGAAATCCGAGCCTGTCAGCAGGCGCGTATGCGTCCCTTTTTCTTCGTCTTCGCTGGCATCGACGGTTACAAAGAGTTTTGAAGTATCGATTTTTGCGAGTGCTTCTTCGTCACCCACGAGCGTCAGATCGACTTTTTCTGGGACAAACTCATGGATGAGCGAAAGATTGAGTGGGACGATTTTTACACCGAGCACCACATGCTGCTGGCTTTTCGCCATAATTTTGACTGTGACTTCGACTTTATCGGATTTTGCCTGAATGCCGACGCGATTCAGGATGACCCAGCGATTGACAGTAAAAGTAGCGGCTTTACCTGTGAGATCGATGGGTTCGATATAGAGCTGGCTCGTTTCTTCAATGAGCGATTTGGGGCCGCTGATTTCGATATTTTCAGGTGTAATGCGTACTTCACCGAGTTGATAGCCGGGCATCAGTTCGCCGGTAAAAGCATGATCTGTCGTGACTGCGACCGTTCGGTGTTCTAATGGCTCGAGATTTAACCCGATAAATTCGGGTGTAAATTTATCGATTTTCACGCCTTCTGGGAGGCTTAGCATTTCGTTTTGCAGTGTCACCTGAACATTGCCAGTTCTGCCGGGCGGGGTGATGGATATCACGCCAACATCATCGCGGGACATGCCGCGCAAAAGTGATGCACGACCATGGACCTGTACATCGACGGTTGTCTCAGAAGTGCCATCTATCGAGGCAAAACCATCCGGCATTCGGATATTGACCGGGATTTTTTCGAAATTCAGCGTCATATTGCGGTCACTCATGACGACAATAAACAAAATGAGGCTGCATACGAGCGAAATGATTTTGAGTGGTAAATTGCTCAGTAGCCGCGACCAGAATGTCTTTGGTTTCTTATGCGGCGGCGGTGAATCGGGAACCACAACGCGATTGAGAGAGGAAGATGAATTCATGGCTTCTTATCAGGATGGGATGTTTTTTAGCAGTAATCTATACCATAAGCCGGAATTTGCAACTATTCAGCCGGGGCTCTGCCCCGGACCCGCCAAGGGCCACTTCGCAATATCAAATGCGCTTCGTTTCCCGCGCCTATTGGCGCTCCAACTTGCGCATTTGATTTGCTCTCTGTGTCCTCAATTCGCACCGTTCACTGGACGGTGCGAATTTCGGCCCCCTTGGAACCCACAATCATTTTTGTTTATTCATTGCTTTTCATAAACCCAGCCAACTTATCTTTCGATGGGGCCCCTCCCCCATCTCTCTACAGTATTTGTATTGACTTTAGCCTCAGTCCCTACAGACCTGCTAACATTCATACTAAAAAAGTGAGCATCGTTAGATACGAACAAATCCGTTTGTTAAAACATACAAGGCTGGCGGCTGATTAGTAACACCTGGATATCAGCACCGAAATCACATTTTCTTTTTGATGAAATCCCGCAAAGCTTTTAATTTGCGTAAGATTGCGGAATTGACAGTCATGTCTGATTTTGGATGATTCTGGACGAACATTTTGTGCAGGTAATCGCGCAGCGCTTCGGGCGTTAGTTTCCGCGTCAATTGCTCGTTATGTGCCACAGAAATGATGCCGGTTTCTTCCGAGACGACGACGATGACAGCATCCGTTGACTCGCTCAAACCGATGGCTGCACGATGGCGCGTTCCGAGCGCTTTGTCGATACGATCATTTGCCGACAGTGGCAGGAAGCATCCGGCACTGTTGATGCGCTGATTGCGGATAATAACGGCACCATCGTGTGTTGGATTGGCTTTGTAGGGAATGAACAAAGAAACGAGCAGTTCTTTGGTAATGGTTGCATCGATCTTAATGCCTTCGACCATATATTGATCGAGGACTGCATCCATTTCGATAGCAATGAGTGCACCGATACGTCGTTCACTCAGTAAAGATGCGGCCTTGACGATTTCTTCGATGGGGGACGCCCCCAGTCGATCTTCGGTTTTGCTTGTCGACAGAGAGCCTGTTTTGCCGAATTCACTTAGGCCACGTCGAATGTCTTCCTGGAAAATAATGACGATGATAATGATAAACGAGCCAATGAATTTTTCGAGCAGCCAGTTGAGTGTGACCAGATCGAGCAGATTCGAAAGAAGGTACAATGCCACAAAAATCAGCAGACCAAAGAGGATCTGCATGGCTTTGGTGCCTCGTATCAGCATCAATATCTGATAAATCAGGTATGCGACGATCAGAATATCGAGGATGGAGTACAGCCAATCCTTCGTGGTAAAACCTTCAAAAATGGAAAAAATCGAATCAATCATAATGAATGCATGACACAGGCATGTGCAATTTGACGTGCATAAAGGGATTGAATGGGTTGATGTACCCGCACGATAGAAGCCCCCTGTATAAAAGCAATTGCAGAAGCTATTGCCGTAGGTTCATCCAGTTTTTCTATTGGCAAACCGAGCGCACGCGCAAGACACCGTTTTCGGCTGTGGCCAATGAGCACTGGGCAGCCTAGATGTTCGAGAGCCTTGGGAGCATGAGCAATTAAGCGCATATCATTGTCCAGGCCTTTGCCAAATCCTATGCCGGGATCGAGGACAATCGCGCGCTTATCGACCCCATAATCTAATGCCATTTGAAGGCGATTTTCCAGTTGAATCACTATTTTTTTTAGGCATTTTTCAAAAGGCAAAACTTCACTGTCATGCGCATTCCATGCCATTAGTACGAGTCCTGCACCCGCATCGCGAACAGCTTGATAAATCACACCATCGCGTGATTCACTTGGGATTTCGCTTTCTCCGACATCATTAATAATATCGGCAAGTTCATTTGAGAGTGCCCATTGTATGGTTTCGACATGTCTCGAATCGAGTGAAATAGGACATGAAATGTGCGATTTTGCCCATGTGAGCGGAGATAACAGACGGGCTATTTCTACTTTTGATGAAACGGGTACAGCACCAGGCCTTGTGGACTCAGCACCAATGTCCAAAATATCTGCGCCATTTGCGCACAATTGCTCTGCATGGGCTGTATCGGCGGCACATCCTTCTTCACAGAAAGACGAGAATGAATCTGGGGATACATTCCAGATGGCCATGATTCTAGGAATCGTCAGATCAATGATTTGATTGCGTATATGCCAATGTATTGTCATTATTTAAGTTTTGGAGAAAGGAGGTCAAATAAAAAGCCGCATGATGCGGCTTTTGGTGTTATTTGCGTTCAATCGGCGGAAACTTATCGACATCTTTCTTTTTGGCCTCGTCTTTATCATCATCTAAGAAGGCCAGATCGATCTCTATGTCTTTATCGGATTCGAGAGATTTTGTGTTGTCACTCTTATTGTCTGATTTGGTGTCATCCTCGCTATTGGACGCTTGGTTGTCCTGTTTTAGCTCGAGAATTGCCTTTGCCATTTTGGATTCGAAAGAAACTTTTGCAACTCGTGGCTTTTGTTCAGTCTCTTTTTGGGCTTTTTGTTTTTTAAGAGCATCCATGCCATTTTCGAGTAGGTAGGTGACATCTTCGGCTTCGAGTGTTTCGAATTCGATGAGTGCCTCAGCAACGAGTTCGATTTTATCCATATTTTGTTCAATGAGTCTTCGGGCGAGTTCATACCCTTCGGTAAGAAACCGCCTGACTTCATCGTCAATGACTTGTGCCGTGTGTTCGGAATAATTTTTCGAGTGTGAGAGTTCTCGCCCGAGGAACGGCTGTTCATCCTGATCACCGAAAGCAATGGGTCCGAGTACATCGCTCATTCCCCATTCCATGACCATACGTCTGGCGAGTTTGGTTGCCTGTTCGAGATCGTTGCCGGCACCGGTGGTGAGCTGATTAAAGACAATCTCTTCGACGATGCGTCCACCCATACAGATGGCAATGCGATTAATGGCGTAGCGTTTGGAAATGCTGAGTCGATCTTCTGCGGGCAGTGAGAATGTTACGCCGAGCGCTCGCCCGCGGGGTACGATGGTAATCTTGGAGAGGGGATCGACATCTTCAGTGCCCAAAAGAACTGTGACCATGGCGTGCCCCGCTTCATGGTAGGCTGTAGTGCGTTTTTCCTTTTCACTAAGAACCATGCTTTTGCGTTCACGTCCCATGGCAATCTTGTCGCGTGCCTCGACAAAATCCTTCATTTCGATGGATTCGGCATCGCGTGCTGCAGCAATGAGTGCGGCTTCATTGGCAATATTTTCAAGTTCAGCACCGGATGCTCCAGGGGTAAGTTTTGCAATGATTTCAAGATCGACGTCTTTTGCGAGCATTTTGTCTTTGGTATGAACTTCGAGAATGCTCTTTCGCCCTTTGACATCGGGATTGGGGACGACGACGCGTCGATCGAATCTCCCTGGTCGAAGTAATGCGGGATCGAGAACATCGGGACGGTTGGTTGCAGCCATGACGATGATGCCTTCATTGGCTTCAAAACCATCCATTTCGACGAGCAACTGGTTAAGTGTCTGTTCTCGTTCGTCATGTCCGCCGCCGAGACCGGCCCCACGATAACGGCCGACTGCATCGATTTCATCGATAAAGATGATGCAGCGTCCGCTCTTTTTGGCTTGTTCAAACAAATCGCGAACGCGGCTTGCACCAACACCGACGAACATTTCGACAAAATCGGATCCCGAGATGCTGTAAAACTGTACACCAGCCTCACCAGCCACGCCTTTGGCAAGAAGGGTTTTACCTGTTCCCGGGGAGCCCATCAAAAGCACACCCTTGGGAATGCGTCCGCCAAGTCGCTGGTATTTTCCTGGATTTTTAAGAAAATCGACTATCTCGACGAGTTCCTGTTTGGCTTCATCGATGCCGGCAATATCAGCAAACGTAACCTTATGCTGATCGGGGGTAAGCATGCGAGCCTTTGAACGTCCAAAGCTCATGGCTTTGCCGCCGCCAATCTGCGTTTGACGAAACATAAAGATAAAGACGGCAATCAGCAAAAGCGTTGGTAATGAGTAGATGAGCAAAAGCTCCCAAATCGAATCTTTTTCCTTTTCTATAAAGGAATAAGTGACCTCATGCTCTTCGAGAAGGTCCTGCATATCGGCATTTAAATAACCAATTGTCTCAAATTTGTCGTTTTTCGACTCACCTTCTGCGGCCTTAAATGTACCGGTAATTTTGTCATCCTTCACTTCGAGAGACTCTATCCGGTTATCACGGACTGCCTGTGAAAACTCACTAAACTTGAGTTGCGTTGGCTTGTCATAATCTCCCGATGTCTGGAGAATGAACATCGCAAAGAGACTGAGAATCAAAATCCCAAAGATGATTCTTGAATAATTATTTTTCACTTGTAATTCCAGTTAATCTAAAGTCATCAGCCATACTGCTGTTTTTACCAAACGCATGCATCTGAAATGATATTTCAGAATGAAGCGCAAAAAAGCGCCGAGATATTCTAATCTTTCTGGGACGTTTCATTCAATCAAATTATGGATAAAACATGCACATTCGGCTCCAACCGGGGGTTACACATCTCGAAGGCCTGCGATGCTTCATTTGATGGTAATATCTATGACTTACGCGATTAAACATTAGTTGACCGGGCAGATAATTTGATAGGCTGCCTTGTTGTTGTCACTGTTGCACTCAACAGGTGCATCATCCCCAAAAGTGAATTGCAGGAAAAGCGCTTCACTCGATGTGGGCGTGTAATCAAATGTGACATAAGTGGCATCGTTGGCACGAATGGTCTCTGTCGTATTTGCAGTCCCCACTTCGGTATAAGGCCCTTCAGCCTTGTCCGATGCCCAGACATGGATGGTAATGCCGGCGGGTGCAGTTGCCCATCCAACGTTTGCAACAACAAAGTAGATGGGAATCGGCGCCGTGCAGTTATAGGGCGACGAAATATCGCGAATTTCGAGGTCGGGCAGATAGGTAGCGCCGGGCTGAACATTCAGTCGGAAATTGTTCAATCCCTGGGTCGTCCAATTGTCGCGAACTTTAGTCGGTAGAGAACCGTTGTCGGAGATATTGGTCACGTTGTATGCATGTTGATTATAAATCTTGCGCGTGTTAATCCAGTCGCGAGTTGGGCTGGCAAAGGCGCGCACGCCCTGCTGACCTTTGAGAATGTCCGGATTTGTCTTTGCACTTTCGATGATGGCATCGACGCATTCATCCTTGCCGAGTGCTTCGGTCAGGTTTGTCTTGCATTGTGTGTAGCCACATGAAGTATTGGCCGAAATGAGGATCTCGGCATGACCGTCGGCATCGACATCAGCAATGACGGGATATTCGTAATGTGTGCAGTTGGTGTTGCATTGGCAAAAGCGCGTTTTTCCTGTTTCGCCATCGTAGACGCGCAGATAGTATTCGTCGGCGTAGACGACTTCAGCTTTGCCATCGCCATCGAAATCGAAGACAGAGGATCCAGTCCTTCCCGAAGAGGTGTCGTTAGATCCGCGCGTCCAAAGCGTTTCACCTTTGTAATTGAGTGCAATATTGCCAAGACTGCCGGCAAATGAAATTTCAAGTTCGGGCGTGTCATTTAGATTCGAGATGGTCGGTGTGCCTCCGCCCTGTACGGAATAAGAGACAGGCGCAGCCCAGAAATTCTCACCGGTTCGGGCATTGTAGGCCATGAGTGTAGCACTCGAGTTGCGCACGACCACGAGTTCAGGAATGCCCATGGGATCGGCATCAATATTAGCCACTGCGGGATAGCCATCTGGTTGATCCGCGCGATGCCACAGCGGTTTGAGCCTGTCCGCGATTTCTGGCTGATCCAAATCGACCGTAAAGACGACATTGCCACCCACGAGTTCGAGTTTTCCGTCTTCGTCGATATCGAGCGCAACGCTATAATCGCATGCGCGATGGGTGTGCGTACCGTCATCGCAGGTGACGTGGGCAAGGACTTCGCCCGTCTGGCCATTGTGAATCGTATATCGGCCATAAACTTCGGGTTTTCCGTCGCCGTTAAAATCGGCAATACCCGGGCCGCTCTGACCGCATTCCATAAAGGCTGCATTGCTGTGCCACATCACTTCGAGGTGATCGACGGTTCCGGCTGCAGCATCCCCCTTAACGTATTTGTAGGCGATGAGCCGATAATTATCTGCACAGGTGACAATTTCGAGCATGGGGTCATCGTCGAGATTGCCAACCGCAACCTGACTGCCACCGTCTGTCTTGGGATTGCCGTCACTGCTCGCTAAAAGCTTGCCCGTTTGACCATTCAAAACGCGCAGAATGGCATGGCCTTCCCAGTGGTCGCCCGTCTGATAGGAATTAAAAGCAACTTCGGGAATCGTATCATTATTGATATCGGCGACCATCGGCGAGCTCATGACCTGGGCGTAGTCGGGGAAAGGATCGGGCGGTACTTCGCCCCAATACCACAAAAGTGTCGGCTGAACTTCGCCGCCTTTGGGAGTAGCCTCACATTTAGCTGTTTTAGGTATAGGCAGACAGGTCTTCATTTCGGGATCGCAGTACTGCCCATTGTCACACATATAATTGTCTACGCAGCTCGTGGTGGGCTTAAAACACTGATTGGATGTGCAGATTTCACCCTCTGCACAACACACTTCTGTACCATTCTCCAGCATGCAGCGCTCAATGTTTTCTTCGCATGCGATGTGGCACATCTCATGATCACAAACTTCGCCACTTTGACAGCAATCCTGGCCACACGCTTCATTCACAGGGCAACAGGTTGTCCTTTTGCCGCAAAACTCATCCAGACCACAGCATGCATCCCCGCATTTGGCTTCGTCTGTTTCAGAACAGATATCACTTGGCTGGCACGTCCCATCGACGCACTCATAGTTGACATCACAATAAGTTTCGCCGCATAAAACCTTTTCCTTACAGTAATCATTTCTATAGCAAAACTCATTGTCATTGCATGCAACGCCGGCACAATCGCCGATTTTTCGGCATCCATCGAAATAACATATTTCATCATCGGCACAGGCAATTCCATTACAATCACCCGCTATTTTACATGTATCGTCGTCGCAGGTCTCATCCTCATTGCAAGTTAGCCCACCGCAATCGCCTTCGATATGGCAGACATCGTTGTGGCATACCTCGTTCTCTAAACAAGCTAATCCGCCGCAATCCCCCGACTCATGACACACTTCATTGAGGCAGGTTTGCGCGTCTGTACAAGTGGTTTCACCACATAAGGGATCGGGCGTCTCTTCTGTGCATGTGTTATCGACGCATATAAAGCCATCTTTACAGATTTCTCCGCCGCACAAATCTACGCAGCGATCATCCTTGCACTTCTGGTTTTCACCACATTTTTTGCCGCCACACAGCTTTTCATCTTCATCATTGACGCATTTGCCATTTTTACATTCGCCCTTGCAGTCCAACTTCGCACATGGGTCAGCTTCGTCTGTACAAATGCCATTGGCACATACACTGCCATCGGGGCAAACATCCCCAGTCTGGCAGGCATCTCCAATGTTTAAGCCAGAATTATCTGTTTGATTTGATGTACCTGTACTGTCATCCGAACAGCCATAAGACCAGACGGCAAGCAAAAGAGAGGCAAGGATATATTTGGCATTCAATTTCATTGGTCATCTCCTGTAGAAGAAAATATGTCGCAGGTACTTCTAGCAGAAATGACACAATGAGCAATGATTTATATTTTGTTTTGCACAGGGGGCGGTGGCCCCCTGCGCGTCTATCTCGCCCGTGTGCGACCATGCAGGGTCGCACACGGACTCAATACGACGCTACCCCCACTGCGGGGTTACACCCCGCAACGCCCCGCAGTCACTCCCAAATCTCATTCATCATCTTCATAATCTGCCGCAGTGAGGCCATTTTCGAGATAACCATGCGCTTTGAGGAACTCGCTGACTTCGTCATCGAGTGCAGGATTGCTATGCTCGAGGCGGACATTGACCGTCTTGGAATCGATTTCATAGCTCTGCCATACCGGCAAATAATGGGAAATGCGATCGCTGTCGAAATAATCGAGCCATACCAAATCGAGTACATCGAGCGCCTGAGTATAGGCATCCATCGGATTTTCGATTTTATTGGGCTCACATTCGACACTGACTTCGACCCAGACATCGGTCGTTCGGGCTGTGTTGGTCAGTTGCGCACTGACGAGCCCAAAGTGATGGCAAACCTCTGTTTTGACGACGAAATGCTCGTCTCCATCGAGAAAACGCGCATAGCGTTTTTGCATGACCTCAGCGACTTCCTGCTCGGCTTCGGGGCCAAGTGAAACGCCTTTGTCGGGGTCTTGCGGTTTGAATGACGGCGTCGCGATATGCGGTTTTTGATCGTGATGATGTCCGCATGTACAGCCTTCATCGTGGTGATGTCCGCATGTACAGCCTTCATCGTGGCAGTGACAATCGTGTTCGTGTTCAGACATGGGTATAATATCTCCCCTCAATAAAAGCGGCGCGTATGGCCGCTGGCCATAGCGACCGCGCGCAGGGCGCATTTGCCGTCAGGCAAAAAGCCCGCGCCCAGACTTATCATCCATCTACGGTCCCGAATCCTCACCCGCTCCCGACCGGAACGAGCTCGTCCTGTCGGTTTTGGGATCGCATCGACGTTCGAGTGCAGTCGGTGGATCTATCTCATTTTTAATAATCTTGTAAATGTCGGCCAGAAAATACGGCTCGCCATCGTCATCGACAGTGACGGTGTGATATTCGATAAAGACATCGATGGGCGTCTTGAGATCGATGGGATGTTCGGTCTGGGATTTTAAAAAGCGATCGACGGCTTTTTTATCCCATTGTCCATCGTGTTCGAGTACGGATTTGGCCAGTTTGGTGGCTCCTTCGACGCGGATGCAACCATGCGAGAAGGCACGGACAGGGTAATTGAACATCCCCTGTTTGGGGGTGTCGTGCAGATAGATGTTGTACCGATTGGGAAAAATGAGCTTTACCTGTCCAAGTGCATTGTTGGGACCGGGTTTTTGGCGAAGGACGCGGCCGCCGCCTTTTGGGGTAAAGAATTCGTAATCGGTTGTAGCGAGCCATTTGGGATCGGCATCGATTTTAGGCCAGAATTCATCGACTTCGATGCGCGGAGGTACGTTCCAGTATGGGTTGTAGACGAGATACGTCATGCGGGAATGCATCAACCGCGTCGAATTCATCAGTTCCCATTCCTGCGTGCGGGTATTGCAAATTTTGGTCGAACTGCCCACGACGGCCCGGTGAGTCGATTTGTGTTCACCATCGGCCCAGAACTCGACCGAAAAAGATGGAATATTGATGTAGATATACGTATCGCGAGGTTCAAAGAGCGTCTTGTGCCATCGACGGATATTGACTTCGATTTCTGCCAGGCGCTGATCGGCGGGAACGTTCAGACTTCGCCAGAAAACTTCACCGACTTCGCCGTTTTCTTCGAGCTGATGATGTTTTTGGTACTTTTTGATGGCGTCCGTTAAAGAGCGATCGAACAGATCGTTGACGGTGCCTTTGTAGTAACCTTCTTTGGCGAGTCGTTCCTTGAGATTTTTGACGAGAGGGGCATGCCCGCCGGCGAACATGCGATCCGGTGGGACGACATCCCAACCACCGTTGGCGACGAGCTGACGATATTTTTCTCGAACCTGCTGAAGTTTTGCATACTGCTCGTGTCTGGGAACGAGATCATTTAACCATGCTGTTGCCGCATTTTCATCCTCAAGCGCCTGGAATTCCTGCATGGCTGCTGCCAGTCGCGTTTCGACGATGCGATCGTGGTATTTGGGATGAATTTCATTGGGATTATCTTCGGTCGTATATTGTTCCCGTTCCTCATCCGAGAATTTTTCGAGATTTCCCAATTTTAAATCGCGTGCATAGACGAACCAGGCATCGGCGAGTGCAAATTCTAGCGCATCTTCGAGCATGTCGATATCTCGCAAATGCTCGTAAGTACGGGCACAGAGCGCGGCAGCCCTTGGCACGGGGGTTTTGTCGAAATCACAGAGCATGGCCAGAATGGCATCTATCTGTGCTTCCCCCTCAAGTTGGGCCAGTTGTTCACTATTTTCGTCGAGTGTGCGTGAAATCGCCTCAATTTCGAATGGATTGAACTGGGCGTTTTTTTTGACAGATTCGCGCATATTGGTTAGCCGCTGTGCGGCATTGCGCAATTGATCCGGCGCAAATTCGGCAATATCCATCGCATGCTCATCGACGCGATCCAAGGCAGCGAGCAAAGCATTGGCCTGAGGGGTAAGCTGTCCATCACGCACAAAGAAAGATTTGCGGGGACCACTCTCGACTGCGTAGAACTCTGCAATCAGCGATTCAAATCGGTATTTGGGCAGCAGTTCTGCAATATTATCATGGATATGCAGTGTCGCTCTTGGAACGGGTTTGGGGCGTTCTTTGCGCGCTTTGGCTGCCTGGTAGGCTTCCTCAGCCTTGGCACGCTCAGCTTGCAGTGCATCGCGAGCGGCTGTTTGCTCTGCCTTTAATTGCTGGGATGCGCGTGCTGTGACCCAAGCAGAAAGCGCACCTGCGGTTTTGAGTGCTTCGACCGAAGGAACATAGCCGTCTTCTTGAATCGGCATATTCTGGGTACAGTCCGGGGAATTGGTGCATGATGTAACAAGCACCATACCGGCTAAAAACATTCCCCTCATTAGATGAATCATGGCATTTATCGGCAGCAGGTACAAAAAAAGCACCGCAAGCGGTGCTTTAAAAAGCAACGAATCAGAGACTACATCTCGATATCTTTGAGATTGATGCCTTCTTTTTCGCAATAGGCCAAAAGACCAAGTTTGCTCACGGTGCGGAGTGCACGTGTCGAAAGGTGAATGTGAACAAAGCGGCCAAGTTCATCGACATAAATGCGCTTGGACTGAATGTTGGGGCGCTGAACTTTGCGCGTTTTATTGTGGGCATGGGAAACGTTGTTGCCAACGAGCGGCGATTTGCCAGTGAATACACATTTGCGGGCCATCTTAAAGCTCCTATTGAAATGACGTCTCGAAGCGCCAATGCTCTCGATGACGCCTCACATAAAGTAAAAAAAATAGTACACGGCAATTTTTAGTGCCGCGCAAAATCGCGGGCATATTACGTAAAAATTAAGAAAATTCAAGAGTTTTTTTGAAAATAGTTACCGGCATTGGTAACTGTTCAGCCGGGGCTCTGCCCCGGACCCCGCCAAGGGGCTTTCAGTTTGCAATATCAAATGCGCTGCGTTTCCCGCGCCTATCGGTGCTCTAACTTGCGCATTTGATTTGCTCACAGTCACCTCAATTCGCACCGTTCACTGGACGGTGCTCTTTTCGGCGCCTTGGAACCCATAATTTATTATTGTTTTTTCATCACTTTTTCATAACACCAGCCAACTTATCTCTCGATGGGGCCCCAACCCCATTTCACTCAAGCAATTGTATTTCTTGATCTTGCCATTCCCCATTCTTCGCTAAAAAAGTGAGCATCGTTAGATGCGAACAAATCCGTTTGTTAAAATAAACAGAATGGCCGGGTGAGTAGTAACCGACCGATGGGTGAGGATGATTTTCTCCCTCTCATGCGTTATTCATGGTAATAGGGGACTGGGGATGTACTTCGGATCCTTTTTAATCTTCTTGCAGGCTATTTAGACTCATGGACTTCAAATCGAATCCCATCATTCAAAAATCAATGCGCAGAGCAGGAATCATACTCTCTGTGGCCTTCGTGCTCGAAATTGCCATTTTTATCCTGCTGTCCTATCTGATCGGTTTTACCTATGTTTTTTGGATTACGATTGGCATTACCATGTTCGGTTATGCAATTCGTCCGTCCAAAAGTGTTTCTGCCCGGCGGTTGTCCGAGCCTTTTTCGCCTCGCAGGATGGCATCGACGTTGTTCATGATCCCGGGCTTTTTAACGGATATTGCCGCCGTTATCGTTTTGATCGGCCCGCTTCGTCGTTTTCTTTTTGCAAAGATCGTAAGCAAAATTCTGCCCGACATTTCTGGCATGCTCAATCCTTTCGGTGCCATGGGTGCCAATCCCTTGGGAGGCATGGGTGCCAATCCCTTTGCTGGACTAGATCCGAATCAACTCGGCAATTTTGGACTTGGCAATCCCGGTTTTGACCCCTCTTCGACGAATCCCTTCGAAGCCCGAAAGAAGCGTACTCGAAAGAAACATCATCATCGCGAGGAAGACATCATCGACATCGAAGTCGAAAAATCAGAGAATGGCAGTGATATCAAAGCAGAAGTCATTCGCCCAAAAGCCGAAAGCAATGCCCCCAAGGCATTGCCATCGGATATCATCGATGTATAGGGCCATCTTCCCGATTTTGGGGTAGGGGGCCAAGCCCCCTGCGGCGCTTTTGGTAGTAGAGACGTGCTGACCGCGCGTCTCTACTACCAATACGCGCCTACCCCCGATGCGGGGCTACTCGCCCCGCAACGCCCCGTATTCATTAAAAACGTCTGCGTCCGAATGGAATACAAATTCAAAAAGGCCCAGGAATGACATTCCCGGATCAATCTTCCGGTACGTCGAGACTGCTCTCACATTTGGTCTGTTTTGTGCTCTCTGAATTACAATCGGCAGGATCATCACAGCAGTATCTGCCATCGCCATCGCAATCCGTTTGGTTTATTAAACAAAGGGATGGCTTGTAATCCAACTCGCATATCCCTTCACAGTTTTCCTTTGAACAGCATTTATCCTTGAGTTCGCAATAGTATTTAAATTTAAATTGGGGTTTACATCGGTCGGAACATTCTCCGGTTGTTGTATCAAGCGTATAAGCAAGATCACACTTTGTGGCTACACATTTTCCAGATTCACATTTGCCCTTGAGCCAGCCTGCCATAGATGATACGCAATCGACATAAGGGTCTCCACATCGTTCAACCGTGTCCAGCTCGCATATATCTTTGCTGCCTTTTTTCTGATCATTATAAATATGATATCCGGTTTCACATTCGGTTGCTTTGCATTGATCATCTTCGCACACGGCCTGTTTCCAGCCCGCGTTTGCTGTGACGCAGTTTTTCGCTGAACATGTCGGAGTGGATATATCTTTTTCACATTTCGTGTGATCGGCATTGGCGATTGAGCCTTCATCGCATTGTCCGCATTGACACAGACCTGAATTACAAATACCTATGGCTTTGGATGAATCTTTTAAGCCTTTTAAACAGCTGTCCACACAATTCTCTCTAATATCTCCGCATTCCGTTGGTGAATCTGGTACACATGCGTCCTTTGCCTGATTTATATGATAATTGCTGGGGCATTCATAGGAACACAGCCCTTTGTTGCAGGTTCCGGAGGCTCCATTTATTTTGTTACAATCGCTATCTTTTATACAATCGCTTTCTACAAGTGTTGTTACGCATAAATGAGTTGATTCATCATATTTATATAATTTGTCACAGATATAATCACACTTACCATTTGATAAATTGCAAGTGCCGGTACCATGTGCAATCGTGCAGTCATCATTTGTTGTGCATTCTGGCTTTTGGGGAGGATTGGTGTTTAAAACACAAGTCGAACCATCAAGGGTATATCCCTCGTTACATGTATATTTGCATTTGCCCTCTGCCGCATCACAAGTGCCCTCACCATTGTCAATGGTACAATCATTATCACTTGTACATTCTGGATCCTGTGGAGGGTTGGTGTTTTGCAGAATACATTCATTCTCATGAATGATATACTCATCATCGCAGTATTCTATCATGCATTCGCCATTTTCACATTTGGCTGTGCCATGATCAACCAAGCATTTCAGTCTTCTTTCGCCGCAATGCTCGATGGTATCTTCTTCACAAAGACCGTCATTCTGGTGCCATCCGATTTTGCATTCGCTGCAATCTTCACCCTGATATTCTTCATTGCACACAGGAATACATTCTGTTTGTGAATGAGTGTCACATGTACACGTCCCTTTTTCGATGCAGGCAGGCTGCTGTACAATGGAGTCTTCTATCTTTTGGCAGGTTAATTTATCCAATGCGCTATTGTATGCTTTTTTATAACCATCGTTACATTTCAATTGACATTTTGAATTTTGGCATGTCGTTTCGCCATGATCATCTTTTTCACAAATGTTGCCACAGCTACCGCAATTCTCTGGATCTTTGGTGAGATCCTTGCAGGCATCTGAACAATCGGTTTCGGAATTTGGACATGCATCGACGCATTTTCCCAGGGAACATTTTTGATTATTTTCATAACAATTATTATTGGGACTGCCGCATGCTTCGACGGTATCTTGTATGCATTTACCCTGATATGGATAGGCGCCTACCTTGCATTCAGTTGCAATGCAATCGCCATTGACACATTCTCCATTGAGCCAATAGGGATCGCGTGTCGTGCAATTTTTTTGGCTATCTCCGCAGAGGTAAATCGTGTCATCAAGCTCTTTCAATGTACATGCACCCATCGCACAGCTGGCAATGATTGCTAAACTCAACGAAAAATGAATTTTACGCATGGTCAATCCCTCACATTACATTCCCAATGCCACGCATTTTTTAGCAGAATCATTGGGTGATGTCGAATTATGCGATACAGAATCTTGATAATTTCTAAAGACTCTGAATGTTCCTTATCCACCAGGCTTTGAGGATATCTCATACTCACATGTTTCAGAATATTCCTTTGGCTCTATCTGTCTCCAATTACGCATTACGCATTAAAAACGCGAAGGCCCCGGCTGAATCGTCACGGTGGAATTACACAGTCCATCGGCGGTGGTAAGTAATCCATTCGACTGTAATTAACCCCATGGCAATGAGTAGCGCCAAAACCCAGATGTATTGCGATGACGACGGCAGTTTCGACAAAAGCGTGAGCAGCCACGAGGTTTCTTCGTCCTCATCTTCGTCCATGAGGGTTGGTTTCATGTGAATTCTGCCCTGAATTGTGGCAGGCTGCCGCGAGAGGTTCGATTCGTTTTCGTTGGCAAAGTTGGCCGCAAATTCAAAAGTCTTTTCGGGCGATGAAATGCGGTAAAACCCCGAAGTTTCGCCATAGAAGCTCGCTGAATGATCGTAGACGGGCAGGTTTTGTGTCACTGTACCATCGGGACGTGTCACGTCGACATGTGAGGCATTGCCCGTAACGGCGATGTGCCATGCATTGCCCGTCGGAAATCCGCGCAATGGCTCACTATTTTCGTCCATGAGCCAATCGATGGCATTGATGAATAACACAGGCAGTGCCACGCGGAAGATCAAATCGCTTTCGACGAGGCTAAAACCGATGGCGAGCATTCGCTGGTTATCGGCATTTTTCGTGACCATGAGCGGGCCTTCGATGGCGCGCATGACGAGGTCGTCATTCTTTATGCCGGTAAAGACATTGGCGTGCGAAATATTGAGATTTTTAAGACTGAGCCAGCGCGAAATGGGATGCTTGGAATTGACGCGCTCTATGACAGGCGACTGGACTTCTTTCGATTTGAATGGCGAATTATTTGGGGCAGGATTGATCCATATCACGCGCCCCTGCCAGTCGCTCATGTCTGTATTGGGCAAATTGCGATAGGAATTGTCGAGAATTGCGATATCGTATTTCGCCGCCAGATTGGCCAAATCGATCTGATCGCCTTTTAAGATAGATGGATCGCCCGGTTTTATAAAAGAAACGCGGTAATTCTCGTTGAGCAGCAGTGCAGCTTCGAGATAGAGATTCCCGGGTGTGATGCATGCGATATTCGGTTTGGCATAGTCGGGAATTTTGGCATAGGCCACATCGTCGATAGGCATGGGATCGACGAGCGTGGGTGGATCGACAATTTCGAGTGTTGCTGCCATTCTGCTCGATTTGAGCGTCAGGTTGTCGTAGAGGCGGAGTTCGGATGAACCCGAGGCTATGGTCAACGTCTTTTCGACGATGGTTTCGTGTTCGCGTGTTGGCTCAAAAATGGGTTCGTCATCGGCGAGTGTCTGAATGGTGAGTTTTGCTGTCACAGGAACTTTGAAATCGTTGTGCGCACTAAAGAAAACCTCAAACCCCAGGCGATTGGCAATGTACCGGCGAACATTAAATGCGGTAATCGAAAGATTTCCAGAGGGATTACCATACGTAATTTGCTCGAAGGCGACATTTCGCGGCAATGTTTGGGAGAGTTCTTCGGCATTTTCAAATTGCCCGTCGGTGAACAGATAAATCTCGGGATTGTCGCGTTCTGCCGAAAGATGGACTGCCAGTTCGAGGGCTTTGGTCAGATCGAGGGTGGATGATTGCACCCGGAGTGTGGCGAGTGTTTTTTGCAATGCATCCTTGTCACTTTGGAAGGGGCCCGAAACGGCCGATACAATGCCCGATGCATTGATGATGATGGCACGATCGGTAGGCTTCATGCGATCGATGTGTTCGCGGGTATCCTGAATGGCACAATCAAAACGGGATTTGCAATCCTCACGGCCGCTGTCTGCAGCCATCGAAGCGCTCGTGTCGATGATAAAGACGGCATGACGACGTGCGCTGTTATCTTCTTCTTCTCGTGGATCCATGAGTGCGACAGCGATCAATGCAATGATGAGCATGCAGATCAGAAAACTGATGAATCGCTTGAGCCAGTCGTGAAACCGCCGATGGGACGACTTCTCGAGCACGTCGCGCCACAAACCGATATACGGAATGGCGACGGCGCGACGGCGCACGCGAAGCAGATAAAGTATCGCGATGATGACTGCCAATACAGCCAGTATTGGCAATAATGTCTGAGGTGTATAACCGTTAAAATTCATTTGAGGAATCCACCGGCTCTGAAGACTTTGAGTACAATTTCATCGAATGGAACATCTATGGGTGTTCTAAAATAGAGCATGTGACGCGACACGCAATAGGATTCCATCTTCAGACAGAGGGCATCAAAAGCCTTTTGGTATTTGGCGATGAGCTTGGGGGTCATGGTGATGTCGAGCCTTTCGCCGGTTTCTGAATCGACCAGCGAAAGATCGCCATAATTTTTGAGATTGAGTTCGTCATTGTCGACAATATGGACGACATACGTTTCGAATTGCTGGTAATGCAGGAAATTGAGCGCTTTTTCGTAACCTTCGGGATTGTAAAAATCGCTGAGGATGACGGCCACCCCCCGTCTTTTGTTTTGGCCTACGAATGATTTGAAGGCATCCTCGAAGTTAGTGGTACCATCGGTATTCAATTTCTCGAGGAATTGAAAGATTTTATAGATTTGTCCGCGCCCGCTGGTGAGGGGCAGACGATCGATGACATGCTCATTAAAAGCAGCATAACTGACGCGATCCTGATTGCACAGGCCGATAAAGCCAAGTGCTGCCGCCATTTTTTTTGCATAGTTCAATTTGGCATCGTCTTTAAAATGCATCGATCCCGAACAGTCGATGAGAAAATAGATGGCCAGATCTTCCTTTTCTTCGAACAGGCGGACGAGCAATTTTTCGGTACGTGCATACACGCGCCAGTCGAGCGCTCTGAAGTCATCCCCCGGCGCATAATTGCGGTGATCCGCAAACTCCATACCTGATGCCACTTTGCGGGTTTTGCGCTCGGCTCTGAGCTTCCCAGTGAAGACCTTTTTGGACATCACGTAGAGATATTCAATTTTCTTGAGAAATGCCTCATCGAAGAGTGTCATGATTAATTCGCAGTTTCCTTCGTATTCTTGATAATATCCTTAATAATATCGTCCGTTTGTATATTTTCGGCTTCGCCTTCGAAACTGAGGATCGTTCGATGGCGCAGTGCCGGGATTGCAGCAAAGCGGATATCGTCGTTCGAAACATTAAACCGGCCGTCGAAAATGGCGTGTATTTTAGCGGCTTTGATGACGGCCTGTGCACCACGTGGACCGGAACCTACGCGCACGTATTGTTTGACCATTTTGGTGGCACCTTCGAGTTCGGGGTGTGTACCGAGCATGATTTTGAGCGCATAATCCTGAACATGGGGTGCGATGGGCACTTCGGCAGCCAGTGTGCGCAAAGAGAGAATTTCCTCTTTGGTCATGACGACGCCAACTTTGGGAGATTTGCCTGCCGTTGTGCGATTGAGAATTTCGTGAAGCTCCTCTTTCTTGGGGAAAGGCACGTTAATTTTAAATAGGAATCGGTCGAGCTGTGCCTCTGGCAACGGATAAGTGCCTTCCATATCGAGTGGGTTCTGGGTAGCCATAACAAAGAAGGGAGCATCGAGTTGATAGGTCGTGTTGCCTACGGTGACACTTTTTTCCTGCATGGCTTCGAGCAATGCCGATTGCGTTTTGGGCGTGGCACGATTGATTTCGTCTGCAAGCAGAATGTTGGTAAAGATAGGGCCCTTTTGAAATTCAAATACTTTATTGCCCGCACCATCATCGACGATCATATTTGATCCCAAAATGTCGCTCGGCATCATATCGGGGGTGAATTGTACACGGCTGAATTTGCAGTCGATGGCTTCGGACAACGTGCGGACGAGCATGGTCTTTCCGAGCCCCGGCACGCCTTCGAGCAAAACCTGACCATCGGCCAGCAGGCATAAAATCACACCGTCAATCACCTCACGCTGGCCGACGATCATGCGCCCAATTTCATTGCGCAGCGTTGCTATTTTGGCCTGAAATGTTTCAACATCCTTTGCAATATCGCGTTCCATGTTCTTTCCTTTTTTGGAGTTATGTATTTAGAAGTCGTTTTATTTCTTATTTTTACAAACGGATTTGTTCGCAACTAACGTTGCTCACGAATTTTAAGATATAATTAACGCGAAGGCCGTTAGGCCTGAGCAAATCCGTTTGTTAATTAAAAAATCCTTCTTAACCACTATTGAGGCCGAATCATATCGAAATACTTTTCGACGTAATTTCGATATCCCTGCGGTACTTCTTCCGATTCGAGGACAGATTCGGCAGCCTTTTCGTAGGTTTGATAAACCTCTTTATAGGATTCGCTGGCAAAGCCCTTTTGACCGGCAGATTCGATAATTTCGCTCGTCGATTGCTGGCCGGTGTCCATGCCCGAGAGCTTTTCATCACGCAGATTGACATCCATCCGGGTGGCTTCGCCTTCGGAGGGATCATGGCCACCTTTGGTGGCTTCGGGATCGAGTGTGGGATCACCCATGCCATTTTCCTGGCCCAATTCCTGGCCTTGCTGCAACTCACCCTGAGGCTGCCCACTTTCTTGTTGTCCTTGTTGTCCTTGCTGTCCCTGCTGGTTTTGGTCACCCTGCTGGTCCTGTTGCTGGCCGCTGTCCTGCTGGCCTTCTTGCTGTGCTTGCTGTTGTTGAGCTTGTTGTTCGTTTTGGGCTTGCTGTTCCTGCTGTTGTTTATCCTGACCTTTGGCGCGATCCATAAAATCCTGCATTTTCTGCTCGCGCTCTTTGGATTCTTCGTCCGTCTGGTTTTGTTGTTGCTGCGCATCTTTGCGCATTTTGTCGGCCAGATCCTTCATTGCATCGCGCTGTTGCTGTGCTTTTTGCTGTTGTGCCGCATCCTGCAGCGCATCCTGTGCATTTGGCTCGCCCTGCTGTTGGCCTTGCTGCTGTTGGCCTTCTTGCTGTTGGCCTTGCTGCTGTTGGCCTTCTTGCTGTTCGCCCTGCTGTTGTTGGCCTTCTTGTTGCTCGCCCTGCTGTTGTTGGCCCTCTTTCTGTTCGCCCTGTTGGTTCTCCCCCTGTTGAGGCTGAGCTTCCTGCGGTTGCTTGCCTTGCTCGGTAGCATCCTCTTTGGGAATTTCCTTTTCCTGCTTATTTTCGGGGTTATCGGCGTTCTGTTCGGGATTTTCCTGTGCTTGTTTTTCGAGGTCCTCGGCCGTCTTATTCATGGCCTTGCTGAGCTTGTTCAGCGACTTGGAGACCTTGTCGTCGTTGGCTTTTTGCTGTTGTTTTTCGGCTTCCTTGAGTTTTTGAGCCGCATCTTTAAAGGCTTTTTTGTCCTCTTCGGAAAGCTTGCCGTTATCGAATTCATTCTTTAACCGGTCGACGAGGTCTTTATTTTTCTCGAGTGCTTCTTTGAGTTCGGGATCGGTCGGATCGAGGTTCTTCGCGAGATCACCAAACATTTTAGCGAGTTTTTCGAGTTTTTTCTTGTCGTTGGGATCAGCGCTGTCGAGGAGATCCTTGAGGATTTCGGCGGCCTTGTCGTAATCATTTTTTTCAAGCGCCTCGGCCAGTTCCTGCGTTTCGGGATCCTCTTTCATCTGGGTCATGGCTTCGATGGCTTCTTTGACTTTTTGATCGAAAGCCTTTTGCTCTTTGGTGGTATCGGCAGCATCGAGCTTGCGTTCGAGCTCAGCTAACCGGCGTTCAAATTCTTCATTCGAGATGCGTTGTGCTTTGACATCTTCGAGGAGTTTGGCAAATTCTTCGGCAGTCTCTTTGAGCTCGGGATCGTCGATTTCTTCGGCTTGTTTGACGAGTTCATCGATCTGATTCTGGCGCAGTTCCTGTGTGACCGTGTCCAGAATTAATGGCTGTGTTTCTGGGGCCTGTGCAATTTCTGGTGTTTCCTGTTTGTGATTTTCGATTTTAGATGTAACGCCAGACACCAAAGAAGGGATAAAAGCAATGAGTACGGCCGCAGCCGCCGAAATGGCCAGCCATTTGAGGTGTTCGGGTTTTTCGATGGGATAGGCATTTTTGAGGAAAGCCGCCTGTGTATCTTCAGAATCGATGCGTTTGAGCGTATCCTTGATCTGAAGCTTCATCCATTCGGTCTGGTTTTCCTGGTTCATGAAAGCCATGGCCGAAGAAAGACGCTCGCCAAAGTTGTTGGCTTTATCGATTTGCCGGGCAAGTTCGATATTTGAAGTCCGCCAGGGATAAGCCCATGCCAAAAGGGCGAGCCATGGCAATGCGGCGACAGCCCAGACCCAGGCGGGAATCTGAATGCCTGCGCGCAAAAATGCAGCAATGATGCCGCATATCAGTATGCATGCACCCGCAGCAATGGCGAGTTTTTTCACAATGCGCTGTACGAAATATTTTTTTCTTGCAGCGGCGATGTAGACATCCAGAGTCATGGTTTCCCTTCAAAAAAAGTATAGGCCGCGTATGCAATAGCGGCCTGCGCAAGGCGTATTCTGGCACAGCCAGAATAGCCTGCGCTACAAAAAAATGAGCAATGTGCAATAATCCGCATTCCGCATGATTACTCGATTTGCGGCGGGATATCCGTATCATTTGTCGCTACATTTGCATTGGGATTGTCGACATCGTAGAGCTGATCATCGAAAACTTCGAGGATTTTACCGCGTCGGATCAACAATCTGCCCTTGCCGCCGCGCTCGCCAGCGGTCAGTCGCCGCATCGAAATCGTGAGTTCGCGTGCATCCGAAAGTTTGACGCGGACGCCCTGAACATCGGTTTGAACGACGCGTGCGGCAGCCACAACCGTCCCGGGATCGAGGCCAATTGCGCGGTAGCCCTTGCCCGCCGTTTTGAGCACCGGCACGTCGATGAGCGGGAAAACGTTGGCGCGCGTGTTGTCCGAAATGAGGGATACAAAGCCTTCATCGCGAGTCACGGCGGTACTCATGACGGCATCACCCTCGTTGAGGCGCATGTAGATGCGTCCGCTCGACGTCGAAATGGTATTAAATTGTTCAAAGGCAATCCGGACGATTTGGCCGAATTTTGAAATCGCCGTGATATACCTGCCATCTTTGGATTCATTTTCGTCAGCTTCCATGAGATCGAGCAGGCTCTTGGATTTCTTTTGCGGTTCGGGGCACAGATATCTCGGGTCGTCGATAAATGCGCCGACGATCTGCTCGCCATCTTCGAGTTTGAACTGTGCCGCGATGGGGCTGCCATGCCCGGTTGTGGCGGGGACGTTGTCGACGAGCAGGGTGTAAGCCTTGCCCAACGATGAGAGCAAGACCAGCGGCGCACGCGTCGATCCATAGCGCACAAAGGCGACGGCATCGTTTTCTTTGGTGCGCGTCGAGGCGACATCCGAGAACGTCTTTTGGCGCTTAAAAAGCCCGGAACGCGTCACAATGACGTAACAATCTTCGTCGATGATGTAATTTTCGGGCGCGTAGGCGACGCTCAAATCCTGGCCGTCAAACTGCGTTCGACGTTCGTCACCGTACATTTTTTTGACGTGTTCGAGCTCGTCTCGAACGAGTTTCCAGCGTCGCGATTCGGATGCCAGAACGGCCTTGATGTGATTGGCTTCTTTTGTTTTGGCGGTCAACTCCGCTTCGATCTTGTCGATTTCGAGTTTTGCCAGGCGATACAAGCGCAGCTGCAAAATGGCTTCGGCCTGGACCTCGTCGAGCTCGAACCGCGCACAGAGTTTGTTCGAGGCATCCTGTTTGTCTTCGGCCTCGCGAATGATGGCAATGGCTTCGTCGAGCCCGTCGAACAGTTTGACATAGCCC
>OCTW013432774.1_pt1 | contig 35065 bp, 29 predicted proteins | sample 1539671 | NCBI WGS metagenome assembly OCTW01 (sample SAMN02144230, study PRJEB22623) | gut metagenome | biome: sheep rumen | host: Ovis aries | place: New Zealand
TCAAGTTGCTTTCTCCTGTACCTCTGATTTCGGCTGTTAGGCTTGTCGGGAATTGTCATTTCGATAACTCCTTGTGCTAATGCCGGATTCAGATAGTTCTTGCGAAACGTCGGCCTATGAGAAAGATCAAGCCTCTCCATAATTTGAGCAGCGGACAATTCCTCGTCACCGAGAACATCAAGCAGTTTCTGTACGGAAAGATTTGTCTTCTTAACCGTTTCGTCAGCATTCCCTACGACTGTCGTTTCTCTCAGAGTATCTAGGATGATTTCCAGCATGAGCTCGACAAATGTGCTGCTATCAGATTCCTTATCTGATTTGCCGAGGGCATCATAGTACTCCTGCTGCCGGGAGCGAATCAACTCTTCCATCGGCAGCCAGTAAGATATTTCATTCCATTTTCCCAGAAGCAGACTATGCCACGTCCTGCCCATGCGGCCATTTCCGTCCGCAAACGGATGGATAAATTCAAACTCGTAATGGAAGATTGTACTGCGGATCAGAGGGTGGCTTTCGGAGGATTTGTACCAGTCGAACAGATCCTGAATTTCTCCAGGTACAAGTCTTACAGGAGGAGCCATATGGACAACTACATCTCCATCAAACACGCCTACCCCTCCGGCGCGAAATTTCCCATTCTCCGGAATCAAGCCTTCCATCATCATCTTATGAGCCTTCAGCAAATCTTTCACAGAATAGGGATCCAGTGAAAGCATCATCTCGTATGTGTCATAAGCATTCTTCACTTCCCGGATTTCATTCGGATTTCCAAGGATATGCTTTCCATCAACGATGGCCGTAACTTGTTCAAGAGAAAGGGAATTATGCTCGATGGCAAGAGACGAATGAATTGTCCGTATCCTGTTTTCTTTTCTCAGGTGCGGATTCAGATTACCATGCGAGAGCACTTTGATCCTGCCGATCTGCTCGCTGATAGTGGCAACTAAGTTGGTAATCTTGTCCGTCGTGTGGAACGGCGGCTTGTATTCACTCATGTGTTTAACCCCCCTTTTCCGTGTTTTCTGTGACACCTATCGTTAAAAGATTCAAGCTGTGTATGACATCTAATCCCGACACTCGCATCGTATCTAACAAGACGTTATCTTTGATACAATGTCCATGTGTGCCTGTAGCCCGGAAACTGCGCTGTTTCTGAGCTTTCTGCGTTTCAGGGCATAGTACGGGATCGCGTCTGTGGCTCTGTATTGATTTGCTGCTGTAGCCGCTGTAGCCAAAAGCGCCCCCTCAATCTGCAATCGTTAAAAAGTGCGGCTACCGTTGAAAGGTACCTGTCAGCTTTTGCTCACCACTTGAATTATGGCATCAGCAATTTGATTTGCATCATCTTCTGTATTATCCGCTCCAAATGTAATACGAATTGTTCCCTCTGCATATTCGACAGGGACATTAATAGCCTTTATAACATGAGAAACCTGCGTGTTCACAGAATCACATGCCGATCCGGTAGAAATACATATTCCTTTCAAATCAAGTCGATGAAGTAACATTTCACCATCGGCTCCACGGAATGAAAGATTCACACTACCGGGAAGGTGATTTTCTGCACCGTTTCGGATAAAGTCTAAACCAGCCTGCTGCAAGCGATCTACAAGTTTATCCTCTAATACTTTGAGCCGTTTTTGTCCTTCTTCGATTCGAGTAGCGTTTTTCTGTAATGCAGCTGCCATACCAACAATCCCGGCGATGTTTTCTGTCCCAGCACGATTTCCTCGCTCCTGTGATCCCCCATTGGCGTATGGATGAACAGTTACACCTTTCTTGATATACAGAAAGCCTATTCCTTTTGGGCCATTGAACTTATGGGCGGATGCAGAGAGTAAATCTACATTCAAATCATAAACATTTATTGGAACATGCCCAACTGCCTGCACCGCATCGGTGTGGAATAACGCTCCATGCGTATGGGCTATTTCAGCGAGTTCTTTTATCGGTTCTATAGTGCCAATTTCATTGTTGCCATACATGATTGAAACAAGAGAGGTTCTGTTTGAAACACATCGTTCAAGCTCGGTAGGATGAATGATGCCTGAACTGTCAACAGAAAGATAAGTGACAGGAATGCCAAGGGTCTGGACAGTACTACATGAATTCAGAATAGCATGATGTTCAATTCGAGATGTGATAATCTCGTTTTTCTCTTTGTCAAAGAAAAGCGATGCTTTAATCACCCAGTTGTCGCTTTCCGTGCCTCCAGAGGTAAAATAAATTTCCTCCGGATCAGCACCTATACAGGAAGCGATTGTTTCACGAGCTTGCTTCAAAGCTTTTTTAGCAGGCTTAGCAAAGAAATACGGCTGTGAAGCATTCCCATATTCATCAAGAAGATATGCCTTCATGGCGTCATATGCTTCTCTACATAATTTTGTTGTCGCGGCATTGTCCGCATATATCATATATTTCACCTACCTATTCAAACAGTTTACAACCCTCGTCCTTGAATTCTTCAATCTTTTCGTTCAAATCCTCAACCGTGGTATCGAGATAAGATGCCAAACAATCCATACAATAATAGTTTTTTACATTCTTCCCAAGTAGCTTCTTATTAAGTCCGATTGTGTTCTTATTCAGCTTTTCCCTGCCACAACTTACACAGTCAAATCTATTCATTCTGCAACCTCCCTGAGAGTGAATTGAGGCATTTGCTTCTCCGGTTTTCGGTATTCATCGGGATCAAGAATTTCAAGCTGCTTTTGAATGATTCCCCTCATCTTTTTCGCAGGTCTGAGACAATACCGCTCAAATTCGTGCGGATCAACATCTCTTGCAGAGCGAACATTGGGGAAGAAAAGCTTTAAATATGCTGTGGTTAACCGCTTCACTGCTTCGACATGCCGCTCATACGCACCGTCAGAAGTCTGAACAAGACTGTCAACAATTGCTCGGTAACTTATATCATCTCGAATCAAATGCAGGATTGAACAAAAATACTCTGTATTCAATGCCCATCCCGAAACCTTTAGCGCTGGCTTCATGGGAGGAATATCCCATCCTTTAATAAATCCGTGCATGCGATCAACAAGAGCACTTTCTTTAAACAGAGATGGAAGTTCAGTGAGCATATTCTTGTATTCATCCATGTTGTTTTGTTCGATGTTACCAAGGAAAACTATGCCCGCATCCGATGTAACAGTAAATCCATCCACAGTACATTTACCGTTGTTTTCCATGTATCCCTGAAAAATAGACTGCATCTCACTTACGTTAGTGAATTGAACCTTTTTCACCTCATCAATAGCGACATAATCATGACCAACAATAAAGCCAGTCGTTCTACGAGCTTTGTCATAAAACATCTTTGGTCTTGAAACGGTACCACCATCTACCAACAGCCCATACTTACTGATATTGCCAAAAACATAGGATTTTCCGGTACCCTTGGGAGCAAGTTCAATAATATTTAGGTTCTTCTCCACAAAAGGAAGAAGTCGCTGAAGCATGGAAATTTTCTCGTATTCGTCTTCATAGCCACTTGGATTGTAATCCATCGCACCCAATAAAACATCAATCCATTCTTCTGTAGAAAAGTCGGAACGCACATCCTTATAGAAATTAAGATCGACACTATATGGCGTAAAGCTGGTGAAGTCAGTTAATTTGATTTTTCCGGGTATTTTCGGCTTGACACTGTCATCCGGTGGACGATACCCCAGTTCGACAATCCCCCAGATCTCACTGCTCCTCACCAGTTCATCCTTAACATTATCCCAGACAGTATCTTCGATAATGGTTTCTTTGTTTGTAAGACCATAATCAGGCAATTCAAACGATACAGTTCCCGTCTTGATATCAATATCAACATCAATTCTGGTTAACAACTTTACACGCTCATATTCTTTGCTGATACGGTTTTTTATACTAAGCCAGTCCTCTTTACGAGGCATATATGTATTAACAAAACCAAGCAGGTCTTCAACATCAAACTTTCCGTTATCATCTTCAAACTGTTTCAAAACCCAGTCTCGAAGGAATGACGGAAGCTTTAATGTCTTGAGAAAGCTCATCTCGCCAAGATTTTTATAGACAGCCATCTCTTCAAAACAATCCCTGAGTTTGTCGCTCACTTAAGCCTACCTCCTTACAGTAATTTTCTCTCGCTGAAGTCAGAATTGTTTGCTGTAAATACCAATCCCGTCTTCAACAGGTTATTGTTATAATAAACATCTACAGTGTATTCACCCGCTTTACGAAGTTCAGGTAACACAAAAGTAAAAGTCTGTCCGTCATGAGATTCTCCTTCGCATTCACGTTCTAAGCCCGATATCCGTATAGTAAGGCTATCAAGCTTTGTTTTAGAAAACAGACGGATAGCGGCATCTTTTTTGCGCCTACTAAATTTTATGTTCTTGTCTAACAATTGTATCTCAATTTCGTTCGGTGAATAACTAATCTCAATTATCGGTACAACCACCTCTTCAAGAGTGGCACCACCATGCACTTCAACATTTGCTTTCCTACTCCCTTTGAATCTGTCATAGTTCGCAAGAACCCAGAATCCGTTTTCTTCTATTGCACAAGCAGGTTTTTCGTCTATCTCGCTTACCGGGCAGCATCTGCCTGAATGCTGTGCATTTGATTCAGACCCCCACATATTTTCACGATGACTGATCACCGAAAGCCTGCTTGCACCATGATCGGATATCATAATCGCACGCTTATAAGTACCATTCATCAATTTTGTTGCTATTTTTTCGATGGTCTGAGTGATAATCTCAAGCTCTCTTGGTATGTAGGTAGGTAAAGCATTGTTTGTATAATCAAATTCCTCCACACCGTGATGTTTCAAATCATCAAGACTCTTAACTCCATTTTTGTCAGGAAGAAATTCTGCTCCGCCTGCCATTAAAACATCGACGAATTCTTTGTTGAAGGATGTGATTGAAGGGAGCTCGCAATGGCATAAGGTGACATGAGCAAGCAGCTTCTTTTTCTGGCACTGATCCATGATGTAGCTTAGATATTCAACACCCATCGCATCCACAAAATATACAAGCGTATCATTTTTCGGTATAGCGTCTAATTTCTCGCTACGTGCAGGAAGCAGAAGATTAAATTCCCGTTTTTCAGCCTGTTCCTCTACTAATTGCATAAAGTACGGAAATACCTTGTTGACAACTTTCTGGTATTTGTACTCCTGAAAATAAGAATCCAGAAGCTGAATATTAAATCGATAAGGTTGTAAATATGCATAAAGCCCAGGGTAAATGTGGCGAAGAATCTCCTCTACATTTTTACGACCAATCTTTTCAGAATACGCATCGAGATTCTCAAATATCAAGTTTCTCTCTGCCTTGGATGCATCGGTGAGATAGTACAGTACATCCTCACCTTTTCTTTTTACCATGGCGCAATAATCTGCGACCTCTGCATCTGGATTTCCAAGCAAATGAATGAGCTTTTTCCGTTCGTCATAGTGTTCCCAGAATGCCTTATCTTCATGAGAAGCATGAAGAATACTTCTAAACACGCACCTGATAAACAGATTGCTATTATCTGCATTCTTTATAGCTTCCGTCAAGCACCAGTTATCCTTCGTTCCATAAAGTTTTAGTGCTATGAAATATAACCATTTCTTGTTGGCGTCAAATGTGCTCCAGCTCCCCACAAACATATCCAGATTTGTCGTGGTCTTGAATATATCTGTAATGTATTTCAACCAAGAGCCATGCCGTGTAATATATGAAAGAGCATACTTCCATTCCTCCTCCGATCCATATTCTTTCTTTAGCTGTTTGGTAGTGGCATCTATATCGCAAAGAACCTCAAATGAGTCATTAATCTCCTTTATGCCGTACATTGACCTAGGATAAGAGGATTTTCTTTTCTTCGTATGCACAAGCAGTCGCAGCGACTTGCCTTTTTCAACAACAGCGGGAACGTATTCAATTCCATCAACAGAGGCACTTTTATCAGGAATCAGAATATCATCCTTAACAAAGGTAAGGCGCGGGAGCTCTGCTTTTTGTCCATCCACTAAGTAAACAAATTGAGCATATCGTCTGTCTGTCTTTTCCAGATATTTCTCACATTGATAACATATAACGATCAAATGTAAACCGGACAGAGATGTAGATATAATTCGGTTCAGAAAATCCTGTAGACTATCTTCGCCAAGTAACCGATAATAGCTGGTGAGACCTGTTACGAAAACAGCACCCTTAGCCGTTGCCAGATAATTGTATAAGGCATCTTCTGACAGGTTTTCATCATTAGAAGAAAAATCAGCAACTGATTTAAGAACATTACTTCCCACATTAAAATGCTGGCAAATAGCCTGTGTTGCATCCGGGTTATTCACATTCACGAGACGCGGATGCGCATCATTACGCTGCAGATATCTTTCAATCCGCTTTATAGTGTCTTCTTTCGTGAGACTCATACAGCGCGCCTCCTTACTTTCCTTTGATTATTTCCATCCCTACTATCATGTTGTCCTTAATAAGCCTCTTAAGATATTGCTTTGCTTCAGCAGCATCCATATCTTCGATTCTTTCCAGAGCCTTGTCACAACCGATTTCATTATACTTGTATTCCGCCATAGCCTTCAGCTGGTTATCAACCTCCGGCAAGCCAAACCAATCGTAAGGATCCGCTGTAATCCTTGTCTTAAGATAATTTCGTACCTCATCCAAATCCTCAAGCATAACGCTGTATGACTTTACTACATTCTCACGGAAAGCCTTATCACGTTCTTCCTGACTTGAAAGTCTGTCAAAGAAATCGGCTCTCTCAAGGAACTCTGTTGCCCTATCTATTGAATTTGCATCAGGATTCTTCCGATTCAGAGCTTCAAACGCCGCTCTGGCTGCCGGAACATCTTTGCTTGAAATCATGCACAAAATAGGCATAAGATATTTCTTCGACCACTGTCTTGGAGAATCTGTCTGTGTTTTATTACGCCACATTTCCTTCAGTTTTGCCGCACTTTGCTCGCTGATGTACTTATCAACTGCCGATTGAACTGTAGACTGGTAATCAGATTTTTCGGCAGTAAACAGATTCTTAGGAAGCAGTCTGAATATTTCCTGTATCTCCTGATCACTAAAGCGGCCGACAATAAAAGCACATGCTTTCTTAAAGAGATCTGTTTGGCTGTTATAGAAACGATTGAATGCGTCTCCGTTTGTAGTGATCTGCTCAAGGAACTTCTCTCTCTTTGATTCGAGCAGTACACCGGACTTCTTAATGTCGTATAACAGCTCCATTAGATCGGACAAATCTTCCCAATAATTTTTTGCATACAAATAGGAAATCCGTATCATGTCGCATTTGTCTGTCCATTCTCGAATGGTTCCGTCAAAAGATGTACTCTTGGGAAGGATCTTATTACTCTGAGCAATAATTCTGTATTCCTGTACAACCTCATTAATTTTCTGATTTGCTGTATCCGTGTTCCAAACCCAGTTTGCTGCATCCGCATCGAACTTTTTCTTTAGGCGGTTAATGAACTGCCCGCCATCATTTACTTCATTTGCGAGTTTAGGTAACACTCCATCTTCATACTGTTTCAGATAAGCCTTCATTCCCTCTGTACACTTATTTTTTGTAACGAGTAAGGCAAGGTCATCGATTACACCTGGATTTTCTATGCAAAGCTTGCCTATTGCCATCGCGATATCGCTGTCTGTTTTAGCAATGCCATAATTGCTATTATTTGCAATACCGCTGTAGTCATCGATGAGACTTGAAACAACATCTTTCCCCGACTTCAGTGTTGCACCATCGAGAACATATTTAAGCACCCAGATAGGAAAGGACAAATTTTTCATTTTTTGGCGAATACGTTCCCGTGTCTGTTCAACAGAGTTGCAGAAATGGATTGGAATGCCAAATATTTTCGAGGAAGCCTCATTGAATGCCCTTTCTTCTGCGGTAGTTGTGACAATAAACTTGTCTTTGTACCTTGGGATTGGGTTCTGTTGATGCTTTATGATTTCGGAGACCATTTCCTTGAGTTTAGCAACATTCAGAATGTCATTATTGATGCCATCACTATAATTATACGTTCCATCAGCGTATTCTTTCAGAAGGAAGCCCATAACAAAAGCTGTCAGGTTACATGGCATAAATCCATAATTTCCGTTTTTATTCTGAAGAAAATCATAAATCTGTGCGATGGAAATTCTATCTCCAGAGGCAAAGGCGTCTTGAATGATCTTATCTACCTCTACTTTGATTTTCGATATTGGAAGATATGGGGCAGACTTCCAGTATTCCGGAACCTTCCACGCTTCTTTTCCGATGTAGTTCTCAAGCTTAGTCTGTTCATTACCAGAGCGGAACTGTCCCTTCGTTTCCTCTTTTGCGCCATATTCAACACCAGTAGGCAAAGAAGTTGACTGCCACATCGTGTCATTTACGGATCCATGTGTTTCAAGGCCCTCGCTGTAATGCTTGCGATCAATAGCGAAAAGGTACTCAACAAGCTGATCAAAGGTAGCAGCACGCTCACCAGCAGGCTTGTCCTGCGTATAGACCATGAACTCCCCTGATGCGATCTTTCCGCGCCATTTTTTCAAGACATCTTTAGCGTTGTTATCGTACTGATTGGCAAGGCTTCGATCCTGCTTTAAATTCACAATTGAATTTGCCATTGCATCAGCGTACTGATCTAGAAGATCATTCCCAAGTGGAGTAATAGATGCATCGATAAAAACAATATGATAACTTCCATCGGCAATTGCCGCTTTGATGGCTTTTCCTATTTGCACGCTCTCTTCATCATCTCTGGCAAACGTAACGACAGCCATCAACTTGTTGCCAATCGAATCCTCTTGTCCGCGCAGCTTATTGATAGTCGACTTGAAATCGCTATATGAAACATACTTCACCTCATACCGCAGACGGAGAGCTCCCGTCAAGGAGAGGGCTGATGCCATCTCTGCTTCCTGCACGAGGATAGAAGTGGATTTCTTTTTCTGTTCTTCTTTCTGTTTATCAATTTCAACAACATTGCCTGAGTTGATTAAGGCAGAATACTGCGTTTTTCCTCCCGGCATTGGCTTCTTATAAAGGATGTCAGGAACCATACTGTTTGCTATACGGACAGGCTCATCATTCTCAAGATCAGAGCCCTCGAAGGCGTTATTCAGATTCCTTTCATTCGGAATAAAGAGTTCTACTGAATCGCCCGTACGTTGAGAGATTGCCTGCAGTAACAGCACCGTTTTCAAAACACGCTGGCGGTCAGAATCAAGGTTCTTGTTTGCAGCAAGACCATAACAGTCAAGGATAGACCTTATATCTGGAGCAAGGTACTCCTTGCCCTTTTCATAGAAGAAATCCCAAAGCATATCTATTGTCAGCAGCGGATTTGCATCATACGGCCCGCAATTATTGATAAACCACTGAAAGCCTTTGATTTCATCGCCGCGATCATTCTTAATGAAATCGAACATACTCCTCTGGTTAGAGTCAAATGCAGATGAGATATGCTTCAGTAGCAGTGCCGCATACGGATGAATAGGCAGAATCTTTTTGAGCTCTGCGTCATTGATTCTCGCCTTATCTTTTACAAGCTTTCTTGAATCATGCGTCCTGCCATAAAGATCGTCACGTGTTACATGCCAGTCCTTCTGAATCTGGGGATCTTTGTTTTCTTCCATCGCATCGCCCATGAGGCGGAATGCCATATTTTCAGGAAGTTCGATATTGCAGATAGGCTGAACGAAACGTCCCATCAGTCGCTTCCAGTCCTTGTCTGAGTCAGGAAACATGTGCATGACATTGTGTGTAACGATAATGAGATAGAACGGCTTGTCGCCACTGAAATCAGCAATTTCCTGAAATCCGGTCATTGCCCGCATGTTGTTGCGGAAATAATCCGTGAACTCATCCCAGATAAACACAATCGCCTTGAAATTATTTCTCCTGATGACTGCGTCAATCCATTTAAGAAGAGAAGTTGTCGTCAGTGTCAAGGCAGAAAAATGCTGTTCACGAGCAACCTTCATAATTTTGCCCATAAGCGTCTGTAGTGCATCTCCCTTTGACGGCTGCTCCATTGCCTGTTCAGCATATGTATTTAATTTCTCAATGATCCTGTCAACATCGTCGCCGGAGAAAAGATCAGTATACTTTTTCTGAATTAAGGCGTTGAAGTAATTCTTATTGAGGGAATCAGAAAGCCATGTCACAGCTGAATCTTTTAGCGCGCCCTCGCCGTGATCGGAAGCGCCGGCATTATTCAAGGCGGCTACGATACTCTGTTGAATAGCAAAAACAAGGTCGTCATCCCCATGAATATTTGAAGAGCCATAGCGATGCACGGTCAGGATTTTCTGATCTCCGTTTTTAAGTTGTTGGAATTTGTTGTAAAGATCTGTGCCGAGTTCATCATTGTATTTATCAAAATATGCCTTGGTAGCTTCGTCAGAGGCGTCCAGCAGTTTTTTGAGTGTCAGTACGGCATGAGATTTACCCGTACCATATGCGCCCTCCACCCAAATAGAGAGCTTCTGTTTCCGAGAGATAACGCTGATTGTATCTTTCACGAGCTTCACAAATGTCTCGTGAGGATAAAACTTCTTCCATAGATCGGGGTGGCTTTCAATTTCCGCTTCATTGATCTGCGCCAGATATTCAGGATCAATGTCAAAATAATCACGGTACTTGTTTAACATCGGCTTATCTCCTTTAAAACAGTGTTAACACGTCCTGCGAGGATTTCTCGCTGCGGAGCGTGATATTATCGAGATCAAGAGTGAAGGTCGCATTGATAAATTCCGGATAGTTTATAGAAAGACCAGTCAGAAGCTTTTCCATCTGATCACGGTCAAGCCCGAAGATCTCCGTGGGGCTTACACCGTCGCTATCAATTTCATGGTTCAGAAGTCTGCCAAGCGTAAACTGATAGTATCCCCCACATCCTTCCGCAAATTTATAAAGGGAATAGAGGATGACACGTGGATCGGGATTTTGCCAGTAACTTCTCGTAATTGAATTGAGATACCGTCTGCCTTTTCGAACCGTATAATCACAAACTCCAAGGCCAAGATCCTTTCCTACTTGCGGAGTTGAAATGAAGATATTTTTATAAGCAGAAGCAATATGAGCTTTTGAATTCTTAGACATATCATCACCCAGCAACGAAATAATAGCCTCTGGTGTGTATATCTGGCCTACAACTGTATTTTTAATCCACCAGTTATACTCGGAAGTATATGCAAGATTGCACACGAGTAACGCCCAAGCCAAAACATTTTCTATTCCGATATGATCTATCGCTTCACCGAATTCTGTGAATTTACTTTTTTTAGTAATCCCACTATCATTTAAAAAGCTGCGCAGGTATTTAACCATGTTAGTCCCAAGACCATGAGGGGAATCCCAAAATTCATCTTTCTTATCGAAATATTTTTTCACCCACTCATACTCAATTCCCATGTTTCCATATCTGTCCACGCTTCCCATCTTTTTTTCTCCTTTCGGTAATCTCATAGAATTTGCCAAAAGACATCCGTAATCTATCTCGTGGCACTTTTTACATTTTATACATTTATCATCTATTTCGACGTTTCCATTTAAAAATGTAATATACCCATTCGGGCAATTTGCTTGGCATACTCCACATCCAATACAATAAGCTGACTTGCGAAATATTTTTTTTAGAGCAGACATAAAGTAAATATCTCTCTTTGTGTTTGTTCCTATCGGAACAGTAAATATTTCTTTTCCTTGTATTTTCGTATGCGAAACAATGTATGATTTCCCTTCATATATTATTTCAACATCGCCATTGCTTAAATATGTGGCATCACCAACCGTTTTTATCCATTGCTGCCAGTCAGTTGACTGATTCAAAAGGGTTATGGTAAGAATGCCCTTCTCAAAATTATCTGTGCATAAGGTTCTGGCAATTGAAAGTTCTCTACCACTACGACGTGCTTTCCATCCTGCAATGTCCATAAATTCCTTTACGGCTTCAGGTGTTGAAAGTTCCTTCGCTGTTGTTTCCAAAATAATGTCGTTAAATGTCTTTGTTGAAAGACTACCCTCAGTCTGATCTCCATAACATTGTTCCTTGAAGAACATATTCTTTGTTGTGGCCAAAGGGCAAACTAAGCATCCAGCTCTACTATTTCCCTTCTTATATGTTTCGTTAAGTATAAGGTTCTGTTCATATATATACAGAAACAACTCGGCAGAATTCCATTCAAGAATAGGGTGGCAGCTATACTGGCCCTTTACCTTTTCACCCAAACTCACATCTTCATATTCGCTTCTTGATATACTCTCATCACCTCGAATGCCCGTAAATGCCATGCCTCTGAATTGAGCGTTTTCAGTCACTTCACGAAGAAGAAGTATTTGAGGTGTTGTTTTATGTACACTACAGCACCAGCGCATCTTTTGAGAAGGCGGGCCGAATTTCCTCCAAGTATCTACCGGACTGTATTTAGACTTTGCTTTCAAAAATCTGATACCTACTTTTTCACATTTCTGCTTTACCTGATCGATTACCTCATAAGTGTCTGGGAACTCCATTCCCGTATCACCAAACAAAACCATAAAAGCATTATGCGGCAGTGCTCTTTGAACAATGTCCAACGCGACCACGCTGTCTTTCCCGCCAGAAAAAGCTACATAAAAAACGTCAACTCGTTTTTTGTAATCCTTATATGTGTTGTAAGTCTTTTTAATAGTTTCCTGCACCAGCCCCTCCAAAATACTCCTGTTCTTCTCGACCATCGCAGGAATATCAACAAATCGGAGCGGCTGCCCGTCAGGCTCTGGGTCTTCAAGGATTTTGATTTCCGGCGCAGTATAGCAGGAGCCTCCTTTTGTCTGCGCAACTTTACGGCCTCTGTAAAAGTAGTTATTGGCCTCAGCCCACATATAGGGATAAGAGTCGTTCTTGGCATAGTTCCAGTATTTATCAAATCCCAATATATCCAATTCTTTATAGTAAACAGGACGTGGTTCCTTGCTGAAGGCCAGCGGTGAGCTGGTCAACAGCAAACCTCCTGTCTGTTCATCATAAGTGTAAGCGTACATGGTGTCTCTATTATCCTTTCGTCAACCTCTGCTGTTTTGCTGTAGACAAGACTTGTTCAATCTTACCGTAGTTCTTACGGGCAAGCAGACCATTGTCCACGAGATATTGCAGGGCACTTTCTCTGTCCAAAGGAATTCCACTGACCGCCAGTTCCGTGCTTAACAGTTCATCAAAATCATTGTAGCGAGAGCTTCGTCTGACGATAGCTCCAACAGGTTTACCGGCTGTAAAACCGCTGTGCATAAGTTTGAAATTCTTACTGAATTCAGCTACATAATGCTCAAGTAAAAAGCCATTCCACGGAAAGCCGGCATTCGGGAATGAGCCGAAGAAGCTGATTTCTCTCAACGCAATATAATCACCTGTGCAAAAGCGACTGATAGCGGCATCCGTTGCTTCGATATCAAACGCAGCCTGATCACGGGACACGAATTCGTCAGCGTTAATTCTCAATGAATTAGCATATACAGAATCGAAGTATATCGGCGTATCCAGGTCTCGTTTCAGGGAGTTTAGCTGTTCCAGTGTAAAATAATCCAGCGTCGAGGCAAAATGTGCGAACACCTCCGTCATGGACAAATCCTTCCCATACGGACTGATAATCTTTCCTTTGAAAGAAAACATATCCCGGAGTTTATAGGCAATAACATTCCGAAGTCCAAGCCTTTCAAGGAATGGGTACCGTTCCATTACAGTAGGAAGCTTTACCTCTATGGCATCAGTCAGCTCCTTGCCACCCATATAGCCCTTATCGTCTATCGCCCGTTGAATCATTTCGGTAATCGTGTCAATTTCCTGCTGCGTGAATTGAATAATATCCGCATGGAAATATTCACCCTTTTGGTTCCGAACAAATTCTGCGCTGTGCGAACCGGCGACTGCCCAGTATACGGCATCCGCATTGATGTGAGAGAGTGCCGCCTTCAAATCGTCTACAGTGACTGGGACACCTATCGTTATCATGTAATTTCTAACTTCGTCCGTTGGATTGACCTTTGCGTGGGCATCTTTTGTCAGGTAGTTTTTGTGAATGTAAAACCTTCCATTATTTGCAAAGGAGAGATAGCTTTTAAGCATCTCTGAATTGTTGATCCTTTTGCCCTCAAACTCATTCTCAAATTTTTTATAAAGGGCATCGAAATAAACTGCTATCATCCCGTCTTGAAAACAGTCAGTGATGTATGCAAAGATCCTTTCAGCAGTTTGTTCCGTCATCATCATTTCAGGTAAATATACAAAATCATTACACCGAATAGTAATGTAGTTGATTCGTTTTCGTATATCCTCATTAGATTCTGTTAGTTCTGTTTTATACATAGTCTCCCAGAAAGAACGAAACCGTCCCATGCTAAGCTCCGAATCTATTCGGAAGCCTTTAGGGAATTTTTCAATGAGTAGTTTCCGATATGGCACGAAATCTACACCTTCAAAAGTTTCTTCTACCTTTGCTCCTTGGTCACCTATGTCTATGCTCCCATCGCTGAGATGAACTGTATTCACCTGTCTCCTGTTGTTGCAAGAAAAAGAATACAGAATCTTTACTTTATTGTAGTCTACGTCGCACAAATTTAGGAAGAGCCCAATTTTTTTTACAATGTGTGTTGCGCTTTCATTTGTTTCAAGGAACAAGTCGTCCGCTATTTCACGCGGAGCCAGCATTGCATCCGAACCAACTGTATCTGCAATATCTATCCTCCCTTTTCCTCTGATGCATTTCCCTTGCATAGAAGAAATCCGATCTGGATAATCCTCAAATAGACATTTCAGTGTTTGAACATAAGCTTGTGTCCAATTTCTGATCGAATAATGCGTGCCGAAATATTCCAAATCTGAAGGACGCGTATAGCTATAGTTTCGGGATTCAGTGAACGATACTTTTAGTTCGTCAGTCTTTCCTTCATTTACTGACTCTTCATCAACATCACCTGAACCTTCTGTTTCAGTGCGTTCATTGTCCTCATTCTGTTCATTTTGTAAATACTGCAAATAATCCTTATATGCGCTGAGTGCAGTGATATAAGCAGTTCTTTTGCCTCCAATATATATGCTGATTCCTCTATTAGTACGAATTTTCTCAATAAGGGACGCTATTTCCTCAATATCCTTTATTTTAAGGATGTTGGAACGGATAACCTTACTTTTTAGTAGCAGCATACTTAAAGCCTTGAGAGAATAGATAATTCGTTTTACTTGCTTTGAATAGCTCACTTCAAGCCAAGAAGCAAAGCTCATAATCTCTGCTTTATCTGATTTAGATGCTTCCATTGTCTCACCTAACAATTCCATATATTTCTTATAGTTATTTCTGTAGATTCTCACGATACTAAAATACCAACCGGCATCTACATATAACCCTGACGCTCCCTTCGTATAGACATACTCAAGCTTGCTCATTTGTAGTGCAATACCGTTCTCATTACGAAACTTATCATCAATAACGATTCCATTATCCTTGGCAAGATCACGCAGTTGTTTTGATACGGTTTTGATGGTCTGTTTTCTATCGAGCTCATGGTTTAATACTTTAATCAGAGCGCAAAGCAAGATGGCTTGTTCATGTTCGTCCCATTCAACTCTAATTGCCATGTCGTTTTGCCTCCTTCCGTGCTTTTTTTATTCTTACAGTTACGAGAAAGATACCAACTTATCGAATCTACTCTCTGGTTGTTTCTTGCTATCTAATTATTTTTTCACTAGGCTCATTACCCGGTACGAATTCCATAATGTCCCCAATATCGCAGTTTAAAGCACCACAGATTTTCAGCAGAACCTCAGTATTTACATTGGCGCCTTTTCCAAGTTTCGCCATGGAAGTCGCGCTGACTCCACTCATTTCTCGAAGTTCTTTCTTCTTGATATTGCGGTCAATTAACAGCTTAAATAACTTGTTGTAGCTAAAGCGCATGTCCAATGCCTCCGTCATCTTCCATCCTTCTATATGTAATAACTATTACTTCACATCATTTAAGAAGCCGTATCTCTTTCCCGGCCCGTCAACCTTCTCGAATGTAGTGACTGTTGCTCCACTGCTCTCATAATCGAGATGAGGTATGTGATCCAGGTTCTCAATAATAATCAACTGTCCCTCATCCTGATGATTCATGAAATATTGGTACAATCCGGCCCTCATGCTTTCCGGCATATCATCATCAACACCATCATCGAAACCGTGTAACGGCGTATCGATGATAAATGTATGCGGATCGAACTTGGCAAAATTAGCCAGATACTTCCTTATCATCAGAATCATTACCGTGTTGAGATAAGACCTGTATCCTTTGCCGTGGCTTATACCCTTGTCCTCGCCGTTTACCATGATGTCGAACTGTGAAAAGTTGAATGTTGCCCTCAACAGATCCGAGTAATGGCATTCTTTGAGTATCGTCTGAGCATATTCCGACATGGTGGGGACAAAATCATCGCTGAAGTATTCCTTGGGATGATACTCAGTTGTTGTATCGTTTTTCTTCTCGTTCTCAATGGCGTCCAAATCACTTCCAAAATCCTCTGAGTATGAATCGATCAAACTCATTTCTGTCGTGATTCTCAGATAGGCCTTATACGAATTCACGATATTCATCTGTTCGAACTCTCGCGGTTTTAATTCCTTTTTGATTTCGGATTCCAGCGCATTGCGCTGTCCCTTTAGTTCACGCAGATCATCCTGCAGCTCTTGCTTCTGGCTGCAGACATCTTTCTCTGTCTCCTCAAGTCCTGACAGCTGCGCTATCGTTCTTTCCATCGTAATCCGTGCCGACTCCATATACGATTTTCTCTTGCGTGGATTCACCGGACTGTCGCAGTACGGACACAGCAGCAGCTGTGTGATATTCTGGTATGCCTCTTCACCCTCGGCGATTAGAGAGAGCCTCTGGATATCACCTTTGTATTGACCAGCAAGTTTCTGGTAGCGGTTAAGAAGCACATTGCACTCAGCAATCTGCTGTTCGTCGTTAAGGATTGCTGAGAGAATCTTCTGGCTTTCCTCCAGAGCCTTATCTATCTTCTTCCGAGTCTCTTCAAGCGCAGTTGTTGCTTCCGCAATCTGCGCCTCCACATCTATACCCTCGAAGATGTGCAAATCCTCTTCAAGCTTCTTCTTTCGGTCCGCCGCATTCTGAATCTTCTGATTCACATATTCTTTGACTGCCTTGCGACGGGCTTTTTTTATTTCTTTTTTCTCTTGTGCATCTGTCTCAGTGAATGTCCGCCCTGTAATCAGATACAGGAGTGCTGACAGAAATAGCGTGTTTTCCATATAGCGGTGGCTCGGTTCAACAATAGACTCGATATCGTCTACGCGCCCTTCGTCCAAGTAGAAAACACGAAGCATATTCTTCCATGTGAGCCGTTTCTTTTCAAAACGGGCATTTGCCACGATCATAATTTCCGGCTCTATCCCGGTCAAACAAAGCCACACATCATTAAGTGGAGGATTCTTGGCGTTCTTCCTGTAGTTGATGTCATATGTTCCGCTATCTATCCCGGATACAGTGCTTGTGACATCGACCTGGTTTTTCCCAACAGTTCTGCGAAGGGTGACTTCTCCAGGCTTGTCATTAGGCGCAACAATCATTGTCACGCCGTCATACTTCGCGGAGTCCTTGAACGGTTTACTCACAGAACCACCATAGATGAAGTCAATGCAGTTCGCCACGCAGGTCTTTCCGCTATCGGATCTACCCTGAATGATATTCAGACCTTTGCCGAAGGTAACGTTGGCATCGCCCTTCAGGGCGCTATTTGCAATGACTTTCTTTATATGAAATCCTGCCATGCCGCTACCTCCTCAATGTTTTTGCAGACTGCCGGTTTATTATCTTTGACAGTTCTACATCCGACTTATTCCGATATCTTCTATGTATCTGCTTAACCACATTCCTATACTTCACCGCATATTCTGATCGAAGGTTCTCTGTCAGTGATCTTCCTGTGTCTGACAGTGTATAACTAATCCCATCCTTACCATCGTCTGCATGTACAAGCCCATCGAGCACCAGATCTTTCACAGCGGACTTCATGACTCCACGTCTGGCTGTGAGCTCACTGAATGCAAATCCATTCTCACCATTCAGCGACTCTCCTTTAAAGCCAAAGACCTGCGCATACACGGCAATAAAATCATAAGCCGTGATCCTTTCGATTGTGAATGCCGCCTGCACTGAATCCAGAAGCATGACAATATGAAGTGACAGCTCAAAGGGAGTGTTAAAGGGTCTGTCATGCATCGACATTCACCCACGACTCTATTACGCCGTCATTCACCAGAATGTGGCAAATGCCTTTCTTTTCAAGGTTCCCTATCAGATTACGCATCTGACTGAGCACAGAGCCGTCAAGGGAAGTGCTTGTTATTTTTTCGAGAACTGTGTTTAGCCGTTCATATCCATCGGCATATTTTCTCCAATATGTTGTGTTGATGCCATGCCACGCATCCTCTTTCAGCTTTTGAAACTCGTCCTCACCATCATCAAACACATCTCTTACAGAACGTTCGATACTCACAGCGCTATAGTAGGCAACCCGCTGTTCACGATAGTTCGCCTGCATTCCCTTTGGCAAAAGAGGAATATCTGCGCTTGTGAATCTCTCTCGTTTCATTTTTTCAGCAAAGACCTCATACAAAGCGCGTATGTAGTCAAGTTCTTGATCATATATGTTATCTGGCACAAGAGCATGATTAATCGTTATTTCTTCACCTGCGATGTGCAGCTTGTCGCCTCTGCGTTCTATCGACGTCGGGGCGATATTTTTTAGTTTTCGCCCAGCCCCATATCGCTTGAAATCGAGCTTTACAACATCATCTGACAATCCCTCTGAACGCCGCTTAATCATCTGCGCAAGGATATTTGCACAGGCCTTGCAAACTTCATAGGATTCAACATCAAATCCAAACTCCAAAAGCCTATCGCCGATATGGTCAAGCGCGTCCATTGAGTATGTTTCTACGAATCCTGCGAATGTCTCCTCGGAAAGTCGTGGAACAATCTGTGCGGCTTTTCGCTGCGAGATAAGACATCTGCCACTGTAGTAAGCCTCCAGTGTTGATTTTCCAAGGCCATATAGAGGATTCGGTTCCGCTTTCTCTAACGCCTCACCGTCAAGGATGGCATCAATAAGTATGACAACGAATTTGCCAGCGTTAGCTTTTTCTTCATAGTTGTCATGCATGAGTTTTGCAAAATCACAGAACTTCACAACGCGCTCCTCCTTTCTCCATGTAGGCAATTATGTAGGCAGATGTAGGCAGATGTAGGCAAACGTACGAGTTTCAAAATGCCGATTTTGCACAATTAGGTTACTGATCAAGAGTTGCCCGGTAACACCTAATCACTGAAGCAAAGAACACAAAGTAATTATATCACGTACTTACGCAAAAATCTATTTAATTATGCGAACGCGAAACAATTATTTACTTCTTGTCTGTTTGGTGACAGCACAGAAGTGCATTCACAAAACATCACGCCCTGAGCAAGGCGTTAAAAGGCTCACCGCCATAGTCGTTCACCCCGGTGCACAGAGGTGGCTCGAACGGCTATAAAGATCAAAACTGAATAACCTACCCCTGCCTACGAGCATGGCAGGTCTATCGAAACGAGATTTTTATTCCCGTTCCGGACGACCTGTCATGCTCTTTTATTTTGCCATCTCTTCCGGTTCGGGAACGAACGGAGGACAAATGATGACAAACAAAGAAAATCAAGGCAAAAAAATTTATGACAAAGCCAGCAAAAAATGGTATGTCGTCTCTAATGAATTCTATAAGGCTTACGACCGCATGTGCAACACAACGCGGAAGCGTATGCAGTACCGAAAGCAGTGTTGCTGCCCGAAAGGTAAATGGTGGCTTTGTGATGCCCACTGCCTGGATTGTGAATTCTACATCGCACCATCAGTATCGCTTGATGAGCCCATTATTTTAGATGACAGATCTAGTGACAGCACTCTCGGAGATTATGTTTCGGATCCGAATGCCCTCACTGAAAAGATAGCAGCTGATCGTGATTTGCTCCTGTTTCTTTTTGCTCGGTTAAAGGAAATCGATCCAGATGCAGAGAAAATTATACAAATCTGGAAAAATCATCCAGCAGGAATCTCCAATCGAAAAATTGCCAATATGCTTGGACGCTCTCAGCGTACTTTTGCAGATGAAATGAAGCGCTTCCGTGAAAAGTATCGTCATTTCCTTAATGATTAATTTTCTTTCTATAACATAAAATAGCCGGCACAGAACATCCCTCCCGATGTCCCGTACCGGCTCTTTTCATGCAATCTTCTGTTTTACATCGGCCACAATGGCTTTGACTGCCTGCTGCATCAGGGTGATATACAGCCTGTTCCGAATCTTCACCCACCAACTGGTAGTGGTCTGGATTTCCGCTTCCAGCGGGTCTGTGAGGTTCTTCATCTGGGCTTCCACCAGCTTCTGGACGTCATCCAGGTCGATGGACTTGATGCCCTCGTAGGCTTCGCTCTTGGCAAAGCCTACGAGGGCATCGGTGACGGCTTTCTTGATTTCTTCACGGTTCATGGTCATTTGCCTCCTAGAATCAGCTGTTCGTAATCGGTGATGCCCCGTGCCACGGCTCTGGCCAGGGCATCCTGAGCATTGGCCAGGATTTCTTCATCATCTGGATTGGTGATAAAGGCCAGCTCGACCAGGACAGCGGGCATGTCGGTGTTCGTGAGGACATACAGGCCGTTGACGCCGGGCGTGGCAATTTTCACACCGCGATTGGTGGTATCAAGGGCATCGACGATCTGACTCTGGATGTAGTTCGCCAGCATGCTGCCACGGTAACTGCCGGCGCAGGCCCAGGTTTCTGTGCCGTTGGCTTCTTCGGCTTCAGCAGCATTGCAGTGGATGGACACGAAGATGTCGGCATCACTGGCATTGGCGGTCTCGCAGATTTCCTCCAGGCTGTTGGACTGGAGCAGTTCTGTCGCTACTCCTGCCGCATTCAGGTAACTTTCCGCAGATTGACCGACGGCCAGGGCCACGTCACATTCACGCAGACCGCTTTCATTGTTGACGGATCCCGGGTCGGGATGGCCGCCCGGCGCATGGCCGGGATTCAGGAATAAATCGCCAGGATCAGTGCTGTGACCAGACCGATGATGACGATACAGTCGGGGATATTCACTTTCTCAAACATGCCTTACACCGCCTTCGGCGTGACAGTCACGACGCCATCCTTGCGGACGATATCGAAATCCTCCATGGCCAGGATGCGGTCAGCTGCTGATTTCCAGTGGCTGTCTGCCTTATACGCATCCAAAGCAGCTCTGGGAACCAGGATTTTGGTCTCAGCAGGAATACCGCGTTCTGCATCGTTCACATTCTCTACGACAAAGTCCACGTTCACATTGTCCAGGACGAGGTATTCCAGATTCTTGCAGGTCGAAAGGGTATGATACGTATTGAGTTCGTCCTTCCCGACATTGCACAGAGTATCAAAGTACACGCATTTCAGGCTAGTACAGTAAGCAAACAGGCTGTAAATCGTATCAATATCACAAAAGCCGCTCAGATCAACTGATTCCAAATTGCTGTTGCCCAGAAATGCTGACCCTAGATTAGTAATATCATTTTTTGTAACATTGCTAAGATCTATGCAGATTTCATCATAGCCAATCCCCGCTTTGTTTTCACTGGATGGAACCATCAACTGATGCAGGGAGGCAGCATCATGAGAAACATCTACTACATAAAGGCTGCTCCCTGATGCAATCTGCGTTTTGGATTTCAAGGGACTGTCCAGGGATTCATCCATATACAGCTGATTCTGGTACAGATACACCGGGGTATAGCCAGCCGGAACAATGATATCCGTCGGGATGGGCGTAGCCTCTGTCGCAGTAATCACTACATCGCCAAAGGAGACTGTTGAAAGAAGGCACAAAAAGAAGGCCCGGCCGCCTTGAGGCGCCGTTCCAGAACCTGGCGTATCTCATTGGCCCGGCTGGCCGAACTGGCATTGAAAAAGTTCTCTTCTTCACTCATGCGCTTCAAATCAGCAAAAGACTTCCCTTCCGCCAAAACAGCCACAGCCTGACGAAGCTCACGGAACCAGAACTGCTCCTTCACCCGGGCCGGATAAGGCTGTGTAAGCACAGCTAAAGCCATCATGTAACGCCTCCTTGGTCGTGGAAAAAACAAAAGGCTACCTGGCAAAAAGCCGATAGCCTCCTCATCATAAAATAACACCTTAATTATAACAAAATATGCCCGAAATAGCTACAATTCCTGTCATATTTCTAATATGTCATGTTCGTCCATACAAAACACTTTCATCCCTTTGATGTCAATTGATGGCGCACCATAAATCCTGTATTTGATTTTCTAATACGCTTGGGCTGGTTGTCTTGTTCTATTTCTTTTGAAAGTTTTTTATCTGCCTCTTTTAAATCAAGCACCAACACAGGATTGAAACATTCTTGCGGCGCATCTAGCAATTCGTGTAAATTTCTTTTGAATTCATCTGAAACGACATCCGTATTAAAGTATATTTTCCCATCGCCTCTTCGGATAAAAGCATTAGGAGACTCCTTCATTAAACGCAATTGCTGAAAAAGATAGAGTATGTTACTACGAACATCTAAAGAATAGTTTTCTCTCCTCAATTTTATGTCATCATATTTTTCTGAAACCTGCCAAAATCCCGGAATACATTGAACCATTTGATTTTCTACCGAAAACGTTACCGGATATAGTTCTTTTTCTAAACGTTCAATTACTTTTTCATCATAAGGATCATCCACCCGGCCTACCAGCCAATCTAATGAAACAGCAAAAATGTTTGAAATAGTAATCAAAGATTGAACATTAGGAACACGCAACTGATTTTCCCATTGCCGGTATGCATTAGTGCTAACCTCTTCATACAGTTTCGATAAATTATTGATATCAACTAGCCGTAAATTTCCAGCATATCGCAACAGTTTTAAACGATAAGATAAAATTCGAAGATTTTCCAAAAAAACACCTCATTCCCCTTGATTTAATAATTCATTCGTGTTATTATGTATGTGTAATAAAAATTCATATGAGTTTTTAAAAGGAGGTTTTGGTATGCTACGTGAAAGTAAAGTCATGTTGACCGCTGACGACGTTGCAGAATTGCTTGACGTCAAACGCTCTAGGGCCTACGCCATTATTCGGCAACTCAACGCCGAGCTCAAAGCTCAAGGCAAGCTCGTCCTTCGCGGGCGGGTCAATCGCCAATATTTTTTAAATAAGCTTTCTCCGCCTTGAGAAAAAGCCCCATATTGTGCTGCAACACGCTAATGGAGCTCCTACTTATTATTTGATTTGTTCTTATTATATCATTTTTTTTTATATGAAAAAAGGAGTAATAACAAGTATGAAGTCAAAAACCGTATTGGATAATCGTTTCCTAAATTCAGGTCCCTTCGTCATGCTTTCGCCATCCGCCAAATTGTTATATATATATTTATTAAGTTATGCCGATGACGACGGAATCGTTGATGCAATTATGCCAATGAGAGCTTGTGGAGCCGTCCCCAATGACTTAGAGACTTTAATTTCTAAACAATTTGTGTTCGGTCTGCAAGATACTCTAGTTTTCATTATTGATTATGCATTACATAATCAAAATATAGATGCGCGTTATAAAAAAGATAGTAATTATCTTCCACTTTTGGCAAAAAAGCTGCCTAACGCAATGATAATTAGTATCCAAACCACAAAAAAAGGTGGCAAGAAAAAAGTATTCCTAACAGCAGACCAGTATGTTAAAAATATAGATTCGACAGCGATAAACGCGAATCCCACTGTGAGTCCCGCGAGTTCCACAAGAAATCCCGCGTGTGCCCCTGGAATCTCCCCTAGAGAGCCCAGTATAACTAAACTTAACTCAACTGAAGATAATTCAACTGAAGATAATTCAACTGAAGATAACTTAACTGAAGATAACTCAACTCAACTAAGCTCAGTAAAGCCGAGCACAGTAAATAGGATAAGAAAAATGCTTGAGGATGCCGGTATTGCCAAAAAAAGTATCACCATGCTACTTTCCCAAGACTTACCTGACATCGATACTATTCAGGCCTATATTGTTGAGTCCAAAAACAAAAAAAAGCCAGCATCATGGTTATTTTGTGCGTTAAGAGATAGATATGAGTTAGACCAAGGAGTTGATAAAAATGGAACAAGCCTTAAATGCCCAAAACCACACTCTCCTGAAGGAAAAGCTGGAGAAAGCCTACACGCTCTGGAAGAATATGCCTCGGATTGGTGAGCCTACTGATGAACCTAAATCCGTACCTTTGGATCTAAGATCATACGGAATATATGCGCGTTATGCCGATGTCACTTTTTCCACTATTGAGTCAAGAGGTATACCCACAAATATTAATGAGCCCTATAAAAAAATCAAACGATACGTAGAGCATCTAACCGAGAATGTACACGACGGAATTGGCCTTATCCTTTCCGGTCCTGTGGGAAATATGAAGACCACCTTAGCAGTAGCTATCTTAAGGAAATACATTGAACTATATCATAAAGGATTTATGGTTTCGATGTCGTCTTTTTTGACAATGATCGACAATAATTACCACTTCCATAAGGTTGATGCTCGAATTGAGAAAATAAAGAATACACACTTGCTCATCATCGACGACTTAGGGGCAGAGTATGATCACTCATGGGTTCAGACACAAGTTGATGCAATCATAACTGAACGATATAACAATAAACTAGCCACAATTATCACAACTAATCTTAGCCGTGATAATATCAAAAGCAGGTATCAACAACGTATATACGATCGTCTACAAAGCACCAATTATCTAATTAGTTTTTCTGCTAAAAGTCAGCGGTCACCTTTAAAATGGGAATCATAGCATACGAATTATGCGTCACAAAATAGTATAAGCAAGGCCTATTCGGTTACTATATGCAAACAAATGGGCCTGAAATAAATTTATTCAACAAGGAGGTAATTGATATGAGATGTCAAATTAAAGTAGGAAACAAAACGATTACCGGACTGAGGGCATGTGTCACCTACCTTCTGCACAAAGTATCGAAATCTCACACTTGGGAGGAAAATTGCCCTGTCGTCATTCGTAAAGGGGCCGACGACAAAACTGCCTTCGTTCAATTTGACTCGGGCCATTGGTATGTCTTTAATTTTGAAGCTGAAATGGTAAATCGCATTCCCGATGAAGTCATCGAAGTCCTTGCCGATGAAAATGAAATGCAAAAAAGAGTGGCGATTCTTATGAAAAATCTCCACTTGGTGGCACTCATGATCAAGCACATGCATTCCTGTGATTGGGTCGATGGACTGCCAATCAAACCATTCTTCAAAGACGGTTTCAGCTGCATCCAGTACGAATCTGGCCGCTGGTGGCACTATGATATTGACAATCTAAACTGGTTCTAGCGAGGTGATTGTCATTGCCAGTATTCAAAGATTCCTCGAATAACACCTGGAGTGCGTCCTTTTACTACACCGATTGGACGGGCCAGCGCAGGCGGAAAAAGAAAGTTGGTTTCAAGACCCGTCGAGAAGCCTTGGCCTTCGAGGAAAATTTCAAGTCCAAGGCCGCCGGGGCCACTACGATGACATTCGGTGAACTCTACGAACTCTATATGGAAGACGCCAGAGTCCGTTTAAAGCCGACGACATACCGGAATAAGGAGTTTGTCATCAAGCTGAAGGTCCTGCCCTTTTTCAAGGACCTTCCCATCTCTTCGATTACGCCGGCGATTATCCGGAAGTGGCAGAATCAGATGCTGAGCGCGACGTACACGCCCTTTGGCAAACAAAAGACGGCCCAGCCGTACACGCAAACCTACCTGAAGACAATCAATAATCAAGTATCGGCTATCTTCAACTTTGCCGTGAAGTATTATCACCTTCCGCAAAATCCAGTCCGGCTCTGTGGTTCCATGGGAAAAAAACGATCCGACCGTATCAGCTTCTGGACGCTCGACGAATTCCGCCAGTTCATTACGGTGTACAAAGACGACATCCTGTACTACACGATTTTCATGCTCCTCTTCTGGACCGGTATGCGTGAAGGCGAACTCTTAGCGCTGACCGCAGCGGATTTCGACCTGGAAGAGCAAACAGTCAGCATCACCAAGAGCTATTCCCGTCTGGACGGCCAAGATCTGATTCAAAAGCCCAAAACGTCGAAGAGCATCCGGACCATCACTATCCCGCCCTTTCTCTGCACCATCGTCCAGAACTACATGAACGCCATCTACGGACTCCGCAGCCAGGACCGGCTCTTTCCCACGACGAAGTACGCCATCCTAAATCACCTTCACACAGGCAGTAAAAAAGCCGGCGTGAAAAAAATCAGGGTCCACGACCTCCGCCATTCCCACGCGTCCTTCCTCATCGACCTGGGCTTTTCACCCCTAGTCATCAAAGAACGCCTGGGACACGAAAACATCGAAACCACCCTGAGTACCTACACCCACCTCTACCCATCACAGCAGCGGAAATTGCTCGCAGCCATGGAAAAATTCGGTGAAAAGTCCATCCCAAAGGATGATGACAAAACTACAGCCTAAGGAAATTCAAAACCAGGCGCTGTCTCGCAAAGGCAGCGCCTGGTTGTTTTGTCCATTTCAAATTCATAAAGACCTGCCATTATATCAGAACAGGCTATGTTTAAATTTCACAGCGGGCCAAAAAGGCCGCATGAATCCCGTGTACATCCAGAATTTATGACGAATGGTACATGGTCGTAATACAATCGTAGGGGCTCGCACGTGGCGAGCCCGCGTGAATTCCGTGCATAGCCGGAATTTATGATGAGTGGCACATGGTCGTAAGACAATCGTGAGTTTGTCGCGGCGAAGCCGCACATGAAACCGAGGAAAAACACATAGCTCGATGTTCGTGATTCGTAAAGTCCTGCCACTATATCAGAACAGGCTATGGTTAAATCTCACAGCGGGCCGCCCTGTCTGGGACGGCCCCTACGCACAAGGCCGTTGGCCGTGTATATGTTCAGATTGCAAATCTACATGTCCTTTGTAACCAAGTCTATTCCATATGTATAAAAATGCACATTTTTTGTTCGAGAAATTTGGCAAAAATAGGCCCCCAAAAAAGTTTTTTTAAATTTTTTGGTACACTTTTGGAACTTTTGAAAAAAGAGAAGCCTCACAAATGGCTTGGTTAAGCGATTTGTGAGGCTTGTTGCAACTATTCCCATTCAATCGTTGCGGGTGGTTTACTGGTGATGTCGTACACGATGCGGTTAATGTGGTCCACTTCGTTTACGATACGGCTGGAAATCTTATCGAGGACATCGTAGGGGATACGTGCCCAGTCAGCCGTCATGAAGTCTGTCGTGGTGACGCCGCGCAGGGCCAAGGTGTAGTCATAGGTGCGGAAGTCGCCCATGACGCCTACGGAGCGGTTGTTGGTCAGGACGGCGAAGTACTGGTTGATGTCTCGCTGCATGCCGGCATTGGCGATTTCTTCGCGGAAGATGGCATCGGCATCGCGGAGGATGGCCAGTTTTTCTTTGGTGATTTCACCCATGACGCGGATAGCCAGGCCCGGTCCCGGGAAAGGCTGGCGCCATACGAGGTATTCCGGCAGTCCCAATTCGGCACCGAGTTCGCGGACTTCGTCTTTGAAGAGGTTGCGGAGCGGTTCGATGAGGCCCTTGAAATCGACGACAGCCGGAAGGCCGCCTACGTTGTGATGGCTCTTGATGACGGCAGCATCGCCGGCACCGGATTCAATGACGTCGGGATAAATCGTCCCCTGGGCCAGAAAATCGACGGAACCGATTTTACGGCCTTCGTCTTCGAAGACGCGGATAAATTCTTCGCCAATGATTTTCCGTTTCCGTTCAGGATCGCTGACGCCTTCGAGTTTCTTGAGGAAGCGTTCCGACGCATCGACGCGGATGAAGTTCATGCCGCTGTCCTTGAAGGCCGCTTCGACTTCGTCGCCTTCGTTCTTGCGGAGCAGGCCGTGATCAACGAAGATACAGGTCAGCTGGCTGCCGACGGCTTTGGAGATGAGGGCTGCCGCTACGGAGCTGTCGACGCCACCTGAGAGGGCCAGGACGACTTTGCCGTCGCCGACGGTTTCTTTGATGTTGGCAATGGCCGTCTTGGCATAGTTGGCCATGGTCCACGAGCCGGTGCAGCCGCAGACTTCAAAGAGGAAGTTATGGAGCATTTCCTTGCCGTGTTCCGAATGGAGTACTTCCGGATGATACTGCATGGCATAGAGTTTCTTTTCCGGGTTCTGCATGGCAGCGACCGGGCAATTGGCCGTATGAGCTACGATTTCAAAGCCTTCCGGGATGGAAGCGACGTAGTCCTGATGGCTCATCCAGACGATTTCTTTTTCCTGCAGGCCCTTAAACAAAGGCGATGCCGTATTGACATCGATTTCGGTCTTGCCAAATTCGCGCATGTCGGCGTGTTTGACTTCGCCGCCTAAGGTCTGTGCCATGAACTGCATGCCATAGCAAAGGCCGAGGACCGGGATGCCGAGATGGAAGACTTCTGCTTCAATCTTCGGCGCATTGTCTTCATAGACGCTGCCAGGACCACCGGTGAAGATGATGCCCTGGGGCTGAAGTTCTTTGATTTTAGCAACGGCTTTGTGATACGGGTATACTTCACAGTATACGTGGTTTTCACGGACGCGCCGTGCAATGAGCTGGTTATACTGACCACCAAAATCGACAACGATGACGAGTTCTTTGGTATCCATTAAGTGCCTCCTCGTGAAATACTTTCTTTGACAGCGGCGGCTGCCTAAATCATTCGATTATCATATTATAACACACGAAGATGAGAGTGACTAGTCACAAAGGGGCTAATTACGTCCATTCCCGGTACAAATCTTTGAGGATGCACGCCCGGGTGATCATACCGACGACACGCTTATTGTCCACGACGGGAAGGACTTTCAAATGTTCCAGGATCATGACGGCCGCTACCTGTTCGACGTCAGCTTTGGGCGTAGCAATCATGACGTTCTTGGTCATCAGTTTCGAGCAGGGCTGGTCGAGGAGGTTCTTGAACTCCTTGGCATATTTGCCGACGCGGCTGGTATAAATCTTGGTGCCGATGAAGGGCAGGCGCGGGATGTGCGGCTTCGAGCTGCGGTACATGAGGTCGGCACTGGAGATGAGGCCGATGAGATGGTCTTCTTCATCGACGACGGGCACGGCCAGCAGGCGGTGCTTGATGAAAATGCGGAAGACGTCGCGGATGGGAATATCCGGCGTTACCGAGACGAAAACCTTTTCCATGACATCTTTCACGCGGACAATTGGTTTTTCTTTCATTTCTTCAGCCATGGTACGTCCCCTCCCCTTAGTCATCGCCGTATTCGCGATACAATTCATCGAGGATGTTGCCGCGGGTAACGATGCCGACGATATGTTTTTCCTTGACAATCGGAATGACTTTCAGATGTTCTGCAACCATGACGCCGGCAATCTGTTCGACTTCCGCATCCGGCGCAGCGATGATGACGTCTTTGGTCATCATGTCCTTGGCCGTGCAGGCCATGAGTTTCTTGAAGCCCTTGTCGTATTCACTGATGCCGTTATAATAAATGCTGGCTCCCAAAAGATTGACATAGTGCGGGACATGAGGCTTTACCTTCTTGTAGAGCAGATCAGCGTCGGTAACGATGCCGGCGAGCTCTTCCTTTTCATTGATGATAGGAATGGCCGTAATGTGATTCTTGACGAACATGTTGACTAAATCAAAGACAGACGTTTCCGGCGAAGCCGTAACGAAATTCTTTTCCATAATATCTGAAGCTGTACGTTTAGACATAGTTATCACTCCTTTTCTTATATTATAAGTATTAGACACAAAGGCCCTGATTTCCTGCTTGGGAGGTAAAAAAAGGTCCTGTCGTATAACGACAAGACCTTTTAAGTGGCTAGTTGTTAGTGGTTAGCGGATGGTTTTAAATTTAAGGCACAGCGGGCCGCCTACGAACAACGAGCCACTAAATACAGCTTATTTTCCGCAATAGGCGATGACTTCGACTTCTACGAAGACGTCTTTCGGGAGGCGGCTGATTTCGACGCACGAACGGGCCGGCAAGGTCTTCTGGAAGTATTTGCCGTAAACTTCGTTGACAGCGCCGAAGAAGTTGATGTCCGTCAGGTAAACCGTCGTCTTGACGACGTCATCATAAGAAAGACCGGCTTCTTCGAGGATAGCGCCGACGTTCTTCATGCACTGTTCGGCCTGTTCGACGACGCCGCCGGAAACGATTTTGCCTTTTTCCGGGTTGATGGCGATCTGGCCGGAAGCAAAGAGGAAATCACCGGCTTTGATAGCCTGAGAATACGGGCCTACTGCGCCCGGAGCTTTCGTAGTACTGATAACATTGACTGCCATGATAATGCATCTCCTTAATTTTAATCTAACTGTATTATACCTCGCAGGCCCTGGGAAAACCATAGGCCTGCGGCAATAATCACGATTCTGATTTAGCGTCAGCCCCTTCGATGAGGTGCCCTTCCCTGTCATACTGCTTCTTGTTCAAACCGCAGGCAAACCAGGCGGCGACGACAGCGGCAATGAAAACCCACGACGAGAAGATGGACATGCGCGTATCAGGATTGTAAATCATGCCGATAGTGACGAGAATCAGGAAGATGATGCAGAAGTAATTGGAATAGGGATAGAGGGGCGATTTGAAAGGATGTTTCGCCATGACTTCCGGTCCCCAGGACTTGCGGAAATTTTTCTGGGCATAGGCCAGGACGAACCAGGCGACCATGCCTGGAAAAACGGAGGCACTGTATAAGTAAAGGAATAATTTGGAGTCCGGCACGAGGTAGTTGAGGATGACGCCGATAGCCAGGACGACGATGGTGACGGCAATGCTGTTGCGCGGCACGCCACTCGGCGACAATTTGGCAAAAATCTTGGGAGCCTGGCCGTTCTGGGCCAGCGTATAGAGCATACGGCCTGAGCTGTACATACCGCTGTTGCAGCCGGACAAGGCCGCCGTGAGGACGACAAAATTGATGATGCCTGCTGCTGCCGATATCCCGACTTTAGCGAAGGTCATGACAAAGGGGCTGCCGATGTAGCTGACTTCACTCCAGGGATAGATGCAGAGGATAATGAAAATCGAGCCGATGTAGAAGATGAGGATACGCCAGACGATGTTGTTGACGGCCTTCTTCAAGGTGTGTTTCGGGTCCTGGGCTTCGCCGGCCGTAATACCGATGAGTTCGACGCCCTGGAAGGACGCGGCGACGACGCACATGGCTGCCAGCATGCCGCCCCAGCCATTGGGCATGAACCCGCCGTTGACCCAGAGATTGCTGATACCGACGGGGACGCCGCCATTGCCGAAGCCAAAGAGGATGACCGCAGCGCCGACGATGAGCATGACGATGATAGTGACGACTTTAATCAAGGCGAACCAAAATTCAAATTCACCGTAATATTTGACGGCTGCCATATTAGCCGCTGCGACGATGGCCATGCCGGCCAGGGCCGATATCCATTGCGGCAGCAGTGGGAACCAGTAGTGGACGTAAATGCCGACAGCTGTGATTTCCGACAAACCGACGACGACCCACAGGAACCAATAGGAGCAGGCAGTGAGGTAGCCGACGAAAGGACTGATATATTTATGTCCATACGTGGCAAAGGAGCCGGTAACGGGTTCCTGATAAAGCATTTCCCCCATGATGCGCATGATGAAAAACATGACGACGCCCGTCACGGCATAACAGAGCAATACCGACGGTCCCGCCATCTGGATGGTGTTGGCCGACCCCATGAACAGGCCGACACCAATCGTCCCCCCAAGAGCGATCATCTCTACGTGGCGCGGTTTCAGGCCGCGTTCCATTTTCTGCTGTTCCATGATCTGCCCTCCATTACTTCAAGGTAACAAAATAATGATGGTCTTTGAGCATGGTCATCAGTTTTTCAACGTGCTTTTCGTTGGCCGTTTCCAGTTCCAGGGAGACGGCGGTCATGCCCATGTCGATGCCGTGCTGGCTGCGTTCATGGGTGATGGAAAGGACGTTGGCATTGGTGCCGGCAATGAGGGTCAAGAGCTTGACCAGTTCGCCCGGGACGTCGGGGATGACGGTCTGGAAGAAGATCTTGCGCTGGGACTTGATCAGGCCCTGGTTGATGACGCGGGTCATATTGTTGACGTCGATGTTGCCGCCGCTGACGAGGGCTGCGACTTTCTTGTTGCGGATGCCGGAAATCTTGCCGCTCATGAGAGCTGCGACCGGTACGGCACCGGCCCCTTCGGCAACGGTCTTGCCCCGTTCCAGGAGAATCAGGATAGCGCTGGCGATTTCCGATTCATCGACGGTGACGATTTCATCGACGTATTTCTTACAGATATCATAGGTCAAGTCGCCCGGTGTCTTGACGGCGATGCCATCGGCCAGAGTAGCCTTGCCGTTGTAGGTAATGACCTGTCCTTTTTCGATGGATTCTTTCATGGACGGCATGTTTTCCGTCTGGACGCCGATGACTTTGATCTTAGGGTTGACGTTCTTAGCGGCTACGGCCAGGCCGGAAATGAGGCCGCCGCCGCCAATCGGTGCGACGATAGCATCGACTTCGGGAAGCTGTTCGATGATTTCCAGGGCAATCGTCCCCTGGCCGGCAATGACTTCCGGGTCGTTGAAGGGATGGACGAAGGTATAACCGTGTTCCGTCGTCAATTCAACGGCTTTGGCTGCGGCTTCATCGAAGAAATCCCCGTAGAGGACGACATTGGCACCGTAGCCGCGGGTCGCCGTAATCTTACTCAAGGGAGCGTGTTTCGGCATGCAGATGACGGACTGGCAGCCATATTCGCTGGCAGCCAGAGCCACGCCCTGGGCGTGGTTTCCGGCCGAAGCGGCGATGACGCCTTTTTCCCGTTCTTCCGGGGTCAGGGAAGCGACTTTGTTATAGGCCCCGCGCAGTTTAAAGGAGCCTGTCCGCTGGAGGTTTTCCAGTTTCAAATAAACTTCACAGCCAGCCAAATCGCTGACGGAATTACTGTACGATAAGCCAGTCTTCTGGGCGACGCCCTTTAAACGTTCCTGGGCCTCTTTGATCATTTGTAAGGTAACTCTTTCTTCACTCATGTTGCATGCTGCCAAACGGCAGCGTCCCTCCTTCGTTAGTTAGAATAAATACGGTTTGATTATGCTTTTACTATACGCCTTTGATTGTCCATTGTCAATAGAGTATTTGGCCATTTGTATTTTATCAGTAGACTTATGTTTACTAAAGCAGAAATCATCATTGCTTATTTCGCATAATTCGGTGTTGAACGATGCGAAAAGAAGAAGCTGCCTTATACAGCAGCTTCTTCTTGGCTAGCAGTTAGTGGCTCGTGGTTAGTGGTTAGTGGCTCGTAAGCGCTTTACTAATTATAAATAATAAAAGGGACTGTCACACGAAGGCTTATGCCATCATGCGGAGTCCCGTTGCTTCATAGTTTGTAGTACAGAATTTATGGTTTGCAGAAAAGACCTTTAAATTTAAAGCCATCTGCTAACCCCTAACAACTAGCCACTAACAACTGAAAAAGGCTTGTCGTCGCACGACAAGCCTTTTTCATATGGTGACCCCTACGGGATTTGAACCCATGTTCTCGCCGTGAAAGGGCGATGTCTTAGACCGCTTGACCAAGGGGCCATGGCTCCTCAAGTAGGACTCGAACCTACGACAAATCGGTTAACAGCCGATTGCTCTACCAACTGAGCTATTGAGGAATATCACTTCAAGCTCGTTCCGAATCGGAACAATTAATATTATACTTGAAGAGATAGAAAAATGCAAGTCTTTTTTACGATTTTTTTTGATGACTTTCTCCTGCCCTGCCGAGGAAATGGAAATAGGCCGTAAAACAATACACGGCAGCGACTAAGCCGATGGCTGCACCGGCATAGCCGATATACGGCAACAGGCCATGAGCCGTGACCTGCCCGCCAATCCAGGTACCACCGCCGATGCCGACATTGAAGATGCCCGAAAAGATGGACATAGCCACCGGTGCCGCCCCCATCGGGACGTGGCGGATGAGTTCGGCCTGGAAGGTGACGTTGAACAACGTCGAAGCACAGCCGACGACCAGGCAAGCAGCGACCATCGTCCCTGCCCCGCCAGCAGCAGCCTTCCACAAGAGGAACGGAATGACCAGCCCCAGCAGTCCGGCCCGGATGATGCCATAGCGGAAATGATTGTAAAAACGGGAAAAGACAAAACTCCCTACAAGGCCGCTGACGCCGAGAAGCATGAGCGTCGACGTGATTCCCTGGTCGCTAAAGGCAGCGACGATTTTGAGAAAGGGTTCGATATAGCTGTAGGCCGTGAAATAGGCCGTCGCAAACAGGACAGACAAGATATAGACACTGACGACGACGGGATTCCTGAGCAGCTTAGGCAGGTCATCGCGGGAAAAAGAGGCATCACTGGCCAGTTTCGGAAAAACGAAGGCCAAATAAAGGAGCACGGCTAAGGCCGTTGCCGTAATGGTCAAGAAAGTCATGCGCCAGCCGGCATAGAGGCCAATGATCCGCCCCAAGGGCAGACCGAAGATCATGGCGACAGCCGAGCCGGTGACGATCATACTCAAAGCCAAAGGGCGATGAGTCCGCGTGACCAGGCGTGTCGCTATCGGAGCTGCAATGGACCAGAAAATAGAATGAGCGCAGGCGACGCTGATACGGGCTGCCATGAGCATGGGAAAATTCAGGGCCAGCCCCGACGCCAGCTGTCCCAAGACAAAGAGGCCCATAGTCCCTAACAAGAGGCGCCGCATCTCCATCTGGCAGACGAGTAGCATGAGCGGCAAGGACAACAAGGCTACGACCCAGGCGTAGACAGTGATCATAATGCCCGTCTGGGACTCAGTCATTGCGAAGGACTGAGAAATGTCCATGAGCAGACCGATAGGCGTCAACTACTCCCGACTAAAGTCGGGAGCTTGCAAGTCGGAACTGCATAGGTACTAACGACATCTAAAAGATGTCTTCCTAAATCCGCCTACATCATCGGGTGGCTGACAACACCCGCTTTGC